>ENA-ORBV01005947-ORBV01005947.1-microbial-mat-metagenome-genome-assembly--contig:-NODE-5947-length-21888-cov-7.911513_pt1 | contig 21888 bp, 16 predicted proteins | sample MGYA00237777_ERZ505514 | MGnify/ENA primary metagenome ERZ505514 (study PRJEB26160, sample SAMN06269048) | microbial mat metagenome | isolation source: Oligotrophic lake microbial mat | place... | reverse complement strand
TTTTAATGATCCGGCGACCACCGAGATCTACACCTCTCTATTCGTCGGCAGCGTCAGATGTGTATAAGAGACAGCCCACGCGCACGGCCACGCCGGCTTCGGCGTGCGCGTGGGTGTGCACACCGGTGGCGTGCTGCTGGGCAGCGGGGTCGACGAGGGCAGCATTCGCGGGTTGGCGGTCAACATCGCCGCGCGCATGGAACAGACGGCGCCGCCCGGCGGCCTGCGCATCAGCCACGACACCTATGCCCAGGTCCGCGGGCTGTTCGACGTGCAGGTGCAGGAGCCGCTGCTGGTCAAGGGCATCGACGCCCCGGTGCCGTGCTACGACGTGCTGCGTACCAAGCCCCGCAGCTTCCGCATCGGCACCCGCGGCATCGAAGGCGTGGCCACCCGGATGGTCGGCCGCGACGCCGAGCTCGAAGCGTTGCAGGACGCCTTCAAGGCGCTCTACGCGCGGCGCGAGCTGGGCGCCGTGACGGTGGTGGCCGACGCAGGCATCGGCAAGAGCCGGCTGCTCTACGAGTTCGAGTCGTGGAGCGAGACCCGACCCGAAAGCTTCTACGTCTTCCGCGGGCGCGCCACCCCGCAGACCCAGGGCCAGCCTTACGGGCTGCTGCGCGACATTCTGGCCTGGCGCTTCCAGATCGCCGACGACGACACCCTCGCGCTAGCGCGGCTGAAGGTCGAGCAGGGCATCGTCCCACTGTTCGAGCCCGACGAAGGCGCCGACCGTGCCGAGGGCCACGCCCACCTGCTCGGCCACCTGATCGGTATCGACTGGCGCGACAGCCGCCACCTGCAAGGCATCCTGCAAGACCCGCGGCAGATCCGCAACCGCGCCTTCCATGCCGCGGCGCAGTTGTTCCGCCGCCTTGCGGCAAGCGACGGCGACCCGGTGGTGCTGCAACTCGACGATCTGCACTGGGCCGACAACGAGAGCCTGGACTTCCTGAACTACCTGGCCGAGGTCAACCGCGACGTCGCGCTGCTGATCCTGGGCTTCGCCCGACCGACCCTGTTCGAGCGGCGCGCCGAGTGGAAGAGTACCGAGGGCGTACACCAGCGGATTGACCTCGCCCCGCTCGACAAGACCGGCAGCCGGCTGATGGCCGGCGAGCTGCTGAAGAAGCTGCCCGAAGTGCCGGCAGCCCTGCGCGAACTGGTCATCGGTGGCGCCGAAGGCAACCCGTTCTACATGGAAGAACTGGTGCGCATGCTGATCGACCAGGGCGCCATCCGCACCGGCCGCAACCCCGACGACGGCTGGACCTTGCACGCCGAGCGGCTGTTGGCCACGCACGTACCGCCGACACTGACGGGCGTGCTGCAGGCCCGGCTGGACGGCCTGCCGCCGCTGGAAAAGCTGGCCTTGCAGGAAGCCAGCGTGATCGGCTTCGTGTTCTGGGACCAGGCGCTGTTCGCGCTGGACGCCGACAGCCGCGACAGCCTGCCGCAGCTGGTGCAGCGCGGGCTGACGCTGGTGCGCGCCGATGCGGCGTTGGACGGGCTGCGCGAGTACAGCTTCAAGCACGCCGTCCTGCACCAGGTGACCTACGGCACGGTCCTGAAGAAGACGCGCCGCGACCTGCACGGCAGGCTGGCGTTATGGCTGGCGGCGCAGACCAGCCTGCGCGCGCGCGACTTCCTGGGCATCACCGCCGAACACTTCGAGCAGGCCGGCGACAAGGCCCAGGCGGCCGAGTTCCACGCCCGCGCCGCCGAACACGCCAACGGCCGCGTGGCCCACGAGGCCACGCTGCTGCACGTGCAACGCGCGCTCGATCTGCTCGACAGCGCGGCCCCTTCGCCTTCGCCTTCGCCGGCCCAGCGCTGGCGCCTGCTGGACGTGCGCGAACGCTCGCTGGAGCTGCAAGGCCGGCGCGTAGAGCAGCTGGCCGACATCGAAGCGCTGGACCAGTTGGCCGAGGCGCTGGACGACGACCGCCGGCGGGCCCATGTGGCCTGGCGGCGCGCGTTCTGGGCGATGCGGCGGGCCGACTGGCCAGCGCAAGCCGCCGCGGCGCGGCGCGGCATGACGCTGGCCGACCAGGCCGGCGACGTCGAACTGCGCTTGCAGTCGCAACGCCTGATGGCCCATGCCAGCGCGATGGTCGGCGACCGCGACACGGGCATGGCGCTGGGTCAGCAGGGCCTGGCGCAGGCCCGCGAGCTGGGCTTGCAGCAGATCGAGGCCAGCTACCTGATTGCGCTGTCGATCATCGCCGGGCTGGCCGGCGACTTCTCGGCCGGCCTGGCTTTCAACGAGCAGGCGCTGGTGATCCTGCGCGCGATTGGCGACCGGCGCGGCGAGGCCGTGGCGCTGAGCAACCTCGGCGTGGCGCGGTTCAACCTCGGCGACTTTGCCGAAGCTCGGCGCAACCTGGAGGCCTGCCTGCCGTTGCTGCGCGCCAACGGCGACCGGGCCATCGAAGGCGCAGCGCTGGGCGTGCTGTCCGACATCGCGCTGCGCTCGGGCGAAGATGCCGCTGCGCTGCGCCTGGCCCGCTCGGCGCTGGACCTGGCCGTGGCCGTGCAGGCGCGCGGCCACCAGACCGAAGCCCTGCGTTCGCTCGGCGAGGCCGAGCTGGCCCTGGGCCGGCTTGCCGCGGCCGCGCAGGCTTTCACGCAATGCCGCGCGCTGGCGCTGGAGATCGGCGACAGCGGCAACGCGTTTGTCGCCTCGGCCGGGCTGGCCCGGGTTGCCGTGGCGCAGGGCGATGCCGGCTCCGCGCTGGCCGAGGTCGAGCAACTGCTGGCGCGTGCAGCGGGGGAAGGCTCCAACGGCGTCGGCGACTGCCGCGTCGAGATGGTCTGCCACCAGGTGCTGGCGGCTGCCGACGACGCGCGCGCCGCCGCGTGGCTGGACACGGCCCACACCCGCTTGCAGAAACAGGCCGCCGTGATCTCCGATACGGCGCTGCGCCGCAGCTACCTGGACAACATCCCCGAACACCGGGCGATCGTCAGCGCCTGGGTCGAGCAGGCGCACGCCTGAGGGCAGCGCTCCGCGCGGCGGGGGCCCGGGATCGGTCCTGTCGAATCCCGGCCGTTCCAGCACCACCCATCGACAGCGCAGCACGGTCGGCGCCCAGGCCGGTCACGCAGCAGTACCTGCACTGGAAGGGGTTCCGGGCGCGGCTGAATCCGGCCGAATTGCTGCACGACAGGCCGAAGCCCAGATCAAATTCGGTCGTTTACGCCGAGGACGTCTAGCGCAAGAGCATCAGCCTGGAGTGAAGGTCTGCCGCGCCTCAGCAACTTAGTGGATTGCTGGGTCCCGGTTACGGAACTAGCATGTTCCTATACAACAACGCGGCGGCTGGAGCCATGAAAACGACGATCCCGTGGCGATGCATCAGCCTTGGTTCAGCAATCTTGATGGCCGCCGCCGCGGCAATGGCACAAGAAGCCAAATGCGACCCGCCGCCGATTGCTTCCTGTGCGTTGGTCAAGCAGAAGATGTCGGCCTTGCTCAAGTCGCGCGGACCCGAGACCTGCTACACGGGCGCCGTTCTGGGGCCCAACTGCAAGAACCTCAAGATTAAGGTGTACCCGAAGAATCTAGCTGAAGGGCGAGCGGCTTGCATTGCCGAATTGCAGTACGACAGGCTGAACGTTAAGACAGCCAAGAACGGTCGTACCGTGACTTGGAAACTCGATGTGGTGGGCAGTCTCCCTGGCTACGAGTTTCTGAGCCGCGAGGGCATCAAGCTGGTTCCCCCCAGCGGCGCGGCCAGCGCACCGGATGTCTGGCACTTGCCCGCCGTCACGCAGGCAAGCAACCAGACCGTCGTCCTTAAGGCCAAGGGAAAGCCGGCCGCAGAGTGGTGCCACTACCCCCAGGTCAAGGCGCCGGATGGAGACATCTGCTGCCCAGTTGACCCGGTGATCTCCAACGACCCGTCGTGACCGCGCCCGCGGCCACGGCGCCAGACCGGCTACGGGCCCAACCAGCGGCCCGCGCGCAGCCGCATTGCCTGCACCTCTGGATCGCCCGGCCCTGACAGCCGACCCAAGCCGTCGTTGGCGCTGCCCCAACGCGCTCGCGCCAGGGACTCATCGCCTGCGCTCCACGCCACCACCGTTGCCTGCAGCAGCGCCAGCGTCAGCAGGCCGCCATCAGTCTGCGCTTCCAGCAAGCCCAGCGCGGCCTGCATCTCCCGCGCGGCCTCGTCGTGGCGCCCGCATTGCGAGCAGGCCAGCGCGAGGTAGCCGCGCGCCTGGCCTTCCAGCCGCGGGTCGCCGGCAGCCTGCGCCAGGGCCGCAGCCTGTGTCTGCTGTTCGACCGCCGCCGCCAGATCGGCCAGCGCGTCGGCCACCATGCCCAGGTTGCAGCGGGCGGTCGCTTCGAGCCGGCGGTTGCCCATCACCTGGGCTATCGCGACGGCCTCGGTGAGGTGATGTCGGGCGCCTTCGCCGTCGCCCAGCTCGTGCAGCAGCAGGCCCAGGTTGCAATGGGTGTTGCCGGCCCAAGAGCGGTCACCCGCCGCCTCGGCACCGGATAGCGCCAGCTCCCAACAGCGGCGCGCATCGTCACGCCGCCCCTGGGCTCGCGCGACCATGCCCAGGTTGCCTTCCAGCCCGGCCAGCCAACGCGCATGGCCTGCGGCGCGGGCGACCTCGCGCGCGTCCGAATAACTTTGCCAGGCGGCCGGCCATTCAGACTGCATGAAATGCAGACGGCCCTCGGCGTTCAAGCGCGTGTAGCGGACCGTGGTGTCTGCGTCGGCAGCCGTATGTGCACGTACCTCGTCGAGGAGCAGGCGCGCGGCCCCGACTCGGCCGGTCGACAGCTCCAGCCCGGCCAGCAGGCCCATCGTCTCGCCCCAGGCGGGCCAGTCGCCCACACTGGCAGCTCGGCTGATGGCGCGCTCGAAGTGGCCCCGCGCCACGGCCGGCTCACCCAGCAGCAGCCGGGCCGAGCCGATCACGCGGTCCACCGTCGGCGCTTCGGCAGCCGGGCCCGGCAGTGCGGCCGCGACGGCCTCGCCGAGCTCGATAGCGAGACGGAACGGCCCCGTCAGGCGCAGTACCGCCCAACACCGGCCGAGCAGCCTCGCCGCCTGCGCCGGCTCTGCAGCCACCGCGCGGCGGCAGGCGATCACCAGGTTGTCGAGTTCGGCGCCGCGGCCGCGCAAGGCGGCGCTCTCGTCAATCGCAGCAAAGTAGCGCCAATGGCGGGCTTCGGCGCCGGCCGCCGCACCGGTGTCATCCAGCCGCCGCGCCGCATAGTCATGGACGGTGCGCAGCATGCCCAGGCGGCCTTCTTGCGCAGGCCGCAGCAGCGACTTCTCGACCAGCGATTGCAAGGTATCGCCGAGCCACGCACCGCGCAGCGCAACCGCATCGACCACAGCCTGTGCCGCGGCCAGATCGAAGCCGCCTTCGAATACGGCCAGTGTGGCCAGCACCTCGCGCTCGGGGGCTGCCAGCAGCTCCCATGACCAGTCCAGGGTCGCCCGCATCGTCGACTGCCGGTCATGCCGCCCGCCGCGTGCGGCCAGAAAGCGGAAGCGCTCGCCCATGTGCAGAAGCATCGCGCGCGGGCCCATCCAACGTGCCCGCGCCGCCGCCAGTTCAATGGCCAGCGGCAGCCTGTCCAGCACCTCCATCAGCTCCGGCAGCGCCTGCCGTTCGGCGGATTCCAACGAGCTCAATTCCGGGGCCCCGGCCGCCAGCGCGCGCAACTCAAAGACCCGCACCGCCTCTTCCAGACCCAGCGGCGGCACCGCCAGCGTGTGCTCGCCGACGATACCCAGCACCTCGCGGCTGGTGACGAGAAAGCGAGCCTGCGCGGCCCGTTCCAGCCAGCAACCGAGCGTGGCCTCGGCGTGGCGCGCGACCTGCTCGAAATTGTCGAGGATCACCAGGCACTCGCCACGCGCGGCGAGCGACTCCGCCACCTGGGCCACCGGGTCGCTTCGGCCCGGCGACAGGCCGAGTGCCTGCGCCACGGCGTGGACCACGCCGTCGGCCGTGCGCGCGGCGCTGAGGTCGCAGAACAGGGCACCGCCGGCGTAGTCACCCAGCCAGCCGTGTGCGTGCTTCAACGCCAGGCGCGTCTTGCCGACCCCGCCCAGGCCCAGCAGCGTGAGCAGCCGTGCGCCTTTCGCGAAGGCGCTGGCCAAGGCTTCCAGCACCGGCTCACGGCCGACGAAAGCATCGCGCTCGGCGGGCAGGTTATGCGGCAGCTCTTGCACCGTGACCCACCCGCCGCGTCGCAGCGTGACGCGGTATGCCTTCGGCGAGTCCGGCGGCGGCAGCAGCGACGCGCCCGGATGGCCGGCCTCGAAGATCTCCACCGGGTCGCTCACGCCTTTCAGCCGCCAGAAGCCGTGGCTCTGCAAGCGCAGGTCGCTGCCGCAACCCTCGCGCTGCAGCGCCTGCACCGTAGCGGCGCTGAGCAGCGTTTGCCCACCCTGCGCCATCGACATCACGCGTGCCGCCAGTGGCAGCGCGATGCCATCGACCTCGAACGGCGTGGCCCCGCGCGCCACATCGTCGGGACGGTTGGTGCGCAGCGCCACCGCACCGGTGTGCATGCCCACCCGCGCGCGCGGCGAGCCGGCCTGCCCTTCCAGCCCGCGGTGGTAGGCCAGCGCAAAGAGCAGCGCCGTCGCAGCGGTATCGAAGAGGGCCAGAAAGCCGTCGCTGCGCCCGACCTCGCGGCCAGCGTGACGGGCGAACAGCGCGCGGGCCAACTCGTCGTGCTGCGACCACAGATGAGCCATCGCCGCATCGCCGAGCTGCTCGCCAAGCCGGGTGCTGTCCACCAGGTCGGTGAAGACGATCGTGCTCGGAGTGCTCATCGGTGTTGCACGGGTGCTGGCCACGCGGTCGGACCGCGATGGATGTTGCCACGCCGCACGGTGGCGCCATGCCCAGGATGCGGGTCGAGCTGTCGTCTAATCGCGGCCAGCCCCGACCTGCCTGTCCATGAGCACCGCGCACCCGCCCAAAGATCCCGCCCAGGCGAGCGCCTCGCCGCAGACCGGTGTCATGCAGCCGGAGCGGGTGGCCGCCACCAGCCATACGCCCGTCATGCAGCACTATCTCTGTGTGACTTTTTTTGACAGCTATTGAGTTGGATAGCCGGCCGCTCAGTCCCCATCTAGTCCCCTTTGGACTGGCCGGTAACAACCCGGTTGGAAACTGAGCAGAGCGCGGACAGGACGACATCGCCGCTGCAGGCGTTGAGGCCGACGCCCGCCATAGCCACGATGTTGCTGGGCTCGTGCCACCGGCGCGCATTCGCGTCGGGTCGATCTTTGCAGGCCCACCCGCCACCCAGCGTCCCCACCCGGAACTGCCGTTCGCGACATCTGTTTGGCGCTGGATAACGAACATGCATCGCATACAGGCGTCGGCGGTGAGAATTGACTTGGGGTTGTCGGTCCAGATCCCGAAACCCGGCACGGGTATACCCGGGTGGCCGGCTTAGGTCACGTTGCGACTAGAATTACTAACTCGCGTTAGTCGATCCGCGATCGTGGCAGCGGACAAGTCCTCGAAAGCAATCCCTACGGTGCTCCGCTGCAGGTGCCCAGCACCAGAGCAGGCATGCCAGCCACCGATGCCAAGAAAGCCATCACGATGGTGACCCCGAAGCACACTCGCACCTTCCCGGATGTTCTCGACCTGGCCGAGCACTCGCACCGCCGCTTGAATCCGCTGACAGGGCAGTGGATTCTGGTGTCACCGCACCGTGCGAAGCGGCCGTGGCAAGGCCGGCAAGAGAACGTGGACCACCAGGCCCGCCCGGCGCATGACCCGACGTGCTACCTGTGCGCGGGCAACCTGCGCGTCACCGGTGAGCGCAACCCGACTTACGAAGGTACCTTCGTCTTCGGCAACGACTTTGCCGCGCTGATGGGCGAGGTGCCCGCGGCCTTGCCGGCACAGCTGGCCGACCCGCTGCTGCAGGTCATGCCCGCGCGCGGTGTCAGCCGCGTCATCTGCTTTTCCCCCGACCATGGCAAGACCCTGCCCGAGCTTGCCTTGCCCGCGTTGCGCGGCGTGGTGCAGACCTGGTGCGACCAGGCGGCCGAACTGGGCGCCACATACCGCTGGGTGCAGATATTCGAGAACAAGGGCGAGCTGATGGGTTGCAGCAACCCGCACCCGCATGGTCAGGTCTGGGCCAGCGACTACCTGCCCAACGAGGCTGTGCTGGAAGACCAGCACCAGCGCGACTGGCTGGCAGCCCATGGCCAGCCGCTGCTGCTGCAGTACGCGCAGCGCGAGGCTGCATTGCAAGAGCGCGTGGTGGTGCAGACCAAACACTGGCTGGCGGTCGTGCCTTTCTGGGCCACCTGGCCTTTCGAGACCCTGCTGCTGCCGCGCTTTGCGGTGCAGCAGTTACCGCAGTTGGACGGTGCGCAGCGTGACGACCTGGCGCTGGCGGTGCGCGAACTGACCACGCGTTACGACAACCTGTTCGAATGCTCTTTTCCGTACTCGATGGGATGGCATGGCGCGCCCAGTGGCCCGAACGCCAGCGAAGCCAGCCAGGCCTCACCGCACCTTCTCCACTGGCAACTGCACGCCCACTTCTACCCGCCGCTGCTGCGTTCGGCCAGCGTGCGCAAGTTCATGGTGGGCTTCGAGATGCTGGCCGAAGCGCAGCGTGACCTGATGCCCGAGCAGGCGGCACAGCAACTTCGCGCCTTGAGCACGCGGCACTATCTTCAAGGCTGAGCGATGTCGGACTTGAATACCCACACCACACCGCTGGCGGAGCTTCTAGAGAACTTGCACCGCTTCTTTGTCAGCCACTGCGGCGCGCCGCCCCAAGTCACCGTGCAAGCCCCTGGCCGGGTGAACCTGATCGGCGAACACACCGACTACAACGACGGCTTCGTGCTGCCTTGCGCCATCGACTTCGGCACCCTGGTCGCGGCCCGACAGCGCAGCGACCGACGGGTGCGCGTCTTGGCCCTTGACCAAGGCGCCGCGTTGGACGAGTTTTCACTGGACGAGCCCATCGCGCCACGCACCCACGCCAGCTGGCCCAACTACGTGCGCGGCATGGTGCAGGCGCTGCTGCAGGCAGGCTGGCCGTTGACTGGCGCCGACCTCGCCATCAGCGGCAACGTGCCCTTGGGCGCCGGGCTGTCGTCGTCCGCGGCGCTGGAAGTGTCGGTGGGGCAGGCCTTCAAGGAACTGTGCGGGTTGCAAGGCTTGGACCCCACCCAACTGGCCCTGCTGGCCCAGCGGGCCGAGAACGATTTCGTCGGCTGCCGCTGCGGCATCATGGACCAACTCATCAGCGCGCGTGGCCAGGCTGGGCATGCGCTGCTGATCGACTGCCGCAGTCTGCAGGCCCGGCCGGTGTCGATGCCGGAGGGCCTGGTCATCCTCATCGTGCACTCCAACATCCAGCGCGGCCTGGTGGACGGTGAGTACAACCTGCGGCGCCGGCAGTGCGAAGCGGCGGCCCGCCACTACGGCGTGAAGGCCTTGCGCGACCTGACGCTGCCGCAACTGCTGTCGGGTGCGGCAGGGTTGGACGCCACCGTGCTGCGCCGGGCGCGGCACATCGTCACTGAAAACGCCCGCACCTTGGCCGCTGCCGACGCGTTGGAACAGCGTGACCTGCCAGGACTTGGCCGACTGATGGCCGAGTCGCATTCGTCGATGCGCGACGACTTCGAGATCACCACGCCCGCCATCGACCACCTGGTGCAGATCATCGGCAGCGCGATCGAAGTGAAAGGCCGCTTACAAGGCGGCGTGCGCATGACCGGCGGCGGCTTCGGCGGCTGCGTGTTGGCACTGACCACGCAGCACGGTGCCGAACTGGCCATCGCAAAGGTCGCGGCGGAGTACCGCTCACCGCAAGGCCTGCCCGGCAAAGCGTTCTTGTGCCGCGCATCTGACGGTGCGGGCTTGCTGGAACGGATCTGATGGCTGAAGACAGACCGACCAGAACAGATGGACGAGACACGATCATGAAACCCTTCCCCGCCGACGCCGCCCTGCCCCACGACCTGAAGGACGCCTTGCTGGTGGGCCGCGTCTGGCGCAGCGGACCCAACGCTGGGCCCTGCGTGGTGGCAGTGCGCGACGGCCAGGTCTTCGACCTCACCCGCCATGCAGCCACGATGGCCGAACTGCTGGACCGGCCCGACTGCCTGGCGCTTTCGCGCACGGCTGTCGGCGAACCCCTGGGCGATGCCGTAGACCTGGTAGCGCAAGCGCTGACAGGAACGGATGGCCCGCTGCACCTGCTGGCGCCTTGCGACCTGCAAGCCATCAAGGCTTGCGGCGTGACCTTTGCCGTGAGCCTGCTCGAACGGGTCATCGAAGCCCAGGCCGGTGGTGACGCCGTGCGCGCCGACGCGCTGCGAGCCACCATCAACCTGACGCTGGGCACCGACCTGGCGCAGATCAAGCCCGGCTCACCCAGCGCGGCGCGATTGAAGAAAGAGTTGATCGAGCGCGGCCTGTGGTCACCGTACATGGAGGTCGGCATCGGGCCGGATGCCGAGGTTTTCAGCAAGGCGCAGCCCATGTCCAGCGTGGGCTTTGGCGCAGCCGTCGGCCTGCACGCCGATTCGCACTGGAACAACCCCGAGCCCGAGGTGGTGCTGGCCGTCAACAGCCGCGCCGAAGTCGTCGGCGCCACCTTGGGCAACGACGTCAACCTGCGCGACATCGAGGGCCGCAGCGCCCTGCTGTTGGGCAAGGCCAAGGACAACAACGCGTCCTGCGCCATCGGCCCGTTCATCCGCCTGTTCGACGAGCACTTCACGCTCGACACCGTGCGCAACGCCGAGGTCAGCCTGGCCATCGAGGGCAACGACGACGGCTTCGCGCTGGAAGGCGTGAGCCGCATGCGCGAGATCAGCCGCGACCCGCTGGATCTCGTGCGCCAGACGTCCGGCCCGCACCACCAGTATCCCGACGGCTTCATGCTTTTCCTGGGCACCATGTTTTCGCCCATCCAGGACCGCGACGCACCCGGCGCCGGCTTCACGCACCACTTGGGCGACCGCGTCACCATCAGCAGCCCGGCGCTCGGCGCGCTGGTCAACACCGTGCAGCGCAGCCACCAGTTGCCGCCGTGGACCTTCGGCGTGCGCGCGCTGATGGCCAACCTGGCCGCGCGCGGCTTGCTGCGGGAAGCGCAGCCATGACAGGCGCTGCCGAATCCACCGGCTTCGAGCATGCGCGCTACCCCAGCCTGCAGGACCGCCACGTGCTCATCACCGGCGGTGGCACGGGGATCGGCGCAGCCTTCGTCGAAGCCTTTGCGAAGCAGGGCTCGAAGGTTCATTTCTTCGATATCGCGACCGACGAATCACTGGCCCTGGCAGCCACGCTGAAGCACGAGCGCCATGCGCCGCGCTTCACGCACTGCGACCTGACCGACCTGGCCGCACTGAGCGACGCGATGGCCAGCGTTCAAGCCACGGGCGGCCCGGTGCAGGTGCTGGTCAACAACGCCGCCAACGACGTGCGGCACGAGGTTGCCGAAGTCACGCCCGAGTTCTGGGAGCGCAACGTCGCCGTCAACCTTCGCCACCTGTTCTTCTGCGCGCAAGCCGTAGCCCCGGGCATGAAAGCGGCCGGTGGAGGCGTGATCCTGAACCTGGGCTCGATCAGTTGGCACTTGGCGATACCGCAACTGCCGCTGTACATGGCCGCCAAGGCCGGTATCGAAGGCCTGACCCGCGGCCTGGCGCGTGACCTGGGGCCGGCGGGCATCAGAGTCAACACCATCGTGCCTGGCGGTATTCGCACAGCAAAGCAAATGCGGCTGTGGCACACGCCCGAAGAGGAACAGCGCATCCTCGCCGGCCAGTGCCTGAAGGCGCGAATCGACCCAGAAGACGTGGCAGCGCTTGCGCTGTTTTTGGCCTCTGAAAGCGCACGACGCTGCAGTGGGCGAGAGTACTTTGTAGATGGCGGGTGGCTCGGCGCATGAAGCTCTTCGATCCCCAATCCATCTGGCCGGTGCAAGCCGAACTTGGCGAAGGCCCGCTTTGGCTGTCTGACACGCAGCAGCTGTACTTCGTCGACATCAGGGGCCAACAGATCCACCGCTGCGACGCCCAAGGCCAGCAGCGGCGCAGTTGGTCCGTGCCGCAGCGGGTGGGCTTCGTGCAGCCGCTGGCCGACGCTGTGGCGGGGCCGAAAGGCAGACTGATCGCTGGCCTGAAGGATGGCCTTTACCGCTTTGAAGAGGGCCGCCTCACTCTGGTTCTGAAGCCGGAAGAGAACCTGCCCGGCAACCGACTGAACGACGCCTGCACCGACCGCGATGGCCATCTGTGGTTCGGCTCGATGGACGACGGAGGGCAGCTACCGACAGGATCGCTGTACCGCGTCGACGCCGATGGCCAGGCCCGCGTCCACGACAGCGGCATCTCCATCACCAACGGCCCGTGCTTCAGCCCGGATGGCAAAACTTTCTATCACACCGACACCATGAACCATGGCGTCTTCGCCTTCGATGTGACGGATGCCGGCACGCTGCAACGCAAGCGTCTATTCGCACGCATTCAAAACGGCTTGCCGGATGGCAGCACGGTGGACGCTGCGGGCCACGTCTGGGTGGCGCTGTACGCCGGCCACCGCATCGAAAGCTACGCACCTGACGGCCGACTGGTTCAAAGCGTGCCCCTGCCCTGCCCCAACGTCACCAAGATGGCCTTCGGCGGGCCTGACGGTTGCACCGCGTTCGTCACCACCGCGTGGCAAGGCATGCGCGCTGCGCAGCGCGCTCAGTACCCGCTGGCTGGAAATTTGTTCGCCTTCCGCAGCGACACGCCCGGCCTGCCGCAGCACCGCATCACGCAGGGTTTCGACCTATGAGCGATTCGGAGAACAGAGCGATAAAGCCCGTTCAGCGCTTTCGCTCGCAAGACTGGTTCGACAACGCCGAGCGCATCGACATGACGGCGCTGTACCTCGAGCGCTACATGAACTACGGCCTGACGCCGAACGAACTGCGCTCGGGCAAGCCCATCATCGGCATCGCCCAAAGCGGCAGCGACCTGAGCCCGTGCAACCGCATCCACCTGGAACTGGCCCAGCGCGTGCGCGACGGCATTCGCAATGCTGGTGGCATTGCGATGGAATTCCCGCTGCACCCGATCTTCGAAAACTGCCGCCGGCCGAGTGCGGCCATCGACCGCAATCTGGCGATGCTGGGGCTGGTGGAGATCCTTCACGGCTACCCCATCGACGCCGTGGTGCTGACCACCGGCTGCGACAAGACCACGCCGTCGCAGCTGATGGCCGCCGCCACGGTCGACATTCCGGCCATCGTGCTCTCAGGCGGGCCGATGCTGGACGGCTGGCACGACGGGCAGCTCGTCGGTTCGGGCACCGTGGTGTGGAAGGGCCGCAAGCTGCTGGCCGCCGGTGAGATCGACAACGAAGAGTTTCTGGCCATGGCTGCGGCTTCGGCGCCTTCGGCTGGCCACTGCAACACCATGGGCACGGCATCGAGCATGAACGCGATTGCTGAAGCACTCGGCATGTCGCTGACCGGCTGCTCTGCCATCCCCGCGCCTTACCGCGAACGTGGGCAGATGGCTTACGAGACCGGCCGACGCATCGTCGAGATGGCATTCGAAGACCTGCGCCCTTCCAGCATCCTCACGCGCGAAGCCTTCCTGGACGCGATAGTTGTCAACGCCGCGATCGGCGGTTCGACCAACGCACAACCGCACCTGATGGCGATGGCGCGCCATGCCGGTGTCGAGCTGAAGCGCGAAGACTGGATGGCCCATGGCTACGACGTGCCGCTGCTACTGGACATGCAGCCTGCGGGCCGCTTCCTGGGCGAACGTTTTCACCGCGCGGGCGGCGTGCCGGCAGTGATGTGGGAACTGCTGAGCGCCGGCAAGCTGCGCGCCGAGCGCCCCACCGTCACCGGCCGCAGCATGGCTGCCAATCTGCAGGGCCGCGAGACCTCTGACCGCGAAGTCATCCGCCCCTTCGCGCAGCCGCTGAAAGAACGCGCCGGCTTCCTGGTGCTGAGCGGCAACCTGTTCGACTTTGCGGTGATGAAGACCAGCGTCATCTCTGACGAATTCCGCACCCGCTACTTGAGCGAGCCCGGCCGCGAGAACGTCTTCGACAGCCGCGCCATCGTCTTCGAAAGCGCCGAGGACTACCACGCGCGCATCAACGACCCGCTGCTCGCCATCGACGCACGCTGCCTGCTGGTGGTGCGCGGCGCCGGGCCTGTAGGCTGGCCGGGATCTGCTGAGGTGGTGAACATGCAGCCGCCGGATGCGTTGATCAGGCAAGGCATCAACAGCTTGCCGACGCTGGGCGACGGCCGGCAGTCGGGCACCTCGGCCAGCCCGTCGATCCTGAACGCGTCGCCAGAGAGCGCGGTGGGCGGTGGCCTGGCCTGGCTGCAGACCGGCGACATGGTGCGCATCGACCTGAACAGCGGCCGTTGCGACGTGCTGCTGGACGATGGCGAGATTGCGCGCCGCAAGGCGGCCGCTGCCGCGTCCCCACCGCCCGTACCAGCAAGCCAGACGCCGTGGCAGGAGATCTACCGCCAGACCGTGGGCCAGCTCGACAGCGGCGGCTGCATGGAGCTGGCCCTGAAGTACCGCGCCGTGGGGCAGGATCTGCCGCGGCATAACCATTGATATTCACTGACAAAGACAAGACCATGTTCAAGAACTTCATCAACGGCGAATGGGTCGCCGGCGCGACGGCCTCGCGCAACATCAACCCGAGCGACACGCGCGACCTGGTCGGCGAGTTCGCCCAGGCCGACGCGGCGCAGGCGCGTGAAGCCATCGCCGCCGCGCGCGCCGCCTTCGCCGGCTGGTCGCAGAGCACACCGCAGCAGCGCTTCGACGTGCTGGACGCCGCGGGCACCGAGATCCTGGCGCGCCGCGCCGAGCTGGGCGACCTGCTGGCGCGCGAAGAAGGCAAGACGCTGCCCGAGGCCATCGGCGAAGTAGCGCGCGCCGGCAACATCTTCAAGTTCTTCGCCGGTGAGTCGCTGCGCGTATGCGGCGAGTCCGTGGCCTCGGTACGGCCGGGCGTGGGCGTCGAGGTCACGCGCGAAGCACTCGGTGTCATCGGCCTGATCACGCCGTGGAACTTCCCCATCGCCATCCCCGCATGGAAGCTGGCGCCGGCATTGGCATTCGGCAACACGGTGGTCATCAAGCCGGCCGAACTGGTGCCGGCATCGGCTTGGCATTTGGCCGACATCCTGCAGCGGGCCGGCTTGCCCAAGGGTGTTTTCAACCTGGTGATGGGCCGTGGTTCCGAAGTTGGCGCCGTGCTGCTGGAAGACTCGCGTGTGGACGCCATCAGCTTCACCGGCAGCGTGGCCACGGGTGCCAAGGTGGCGGCGGCGTGTGTAGCCCGCATGGCCAAATTCCAGCTCGAGATGGGCGGCAAGAACCCCTTTGTGGTGCTGGACGACGCGGACCTGAACGTGGCGGTGGGCGCAGCACTCAACAGCGGCTTCTTCAGCACCGGGCAACGCTGCACGGCGTCGTCGCGCGTCATCGTCACCGCCGGCATCCACGACCGCTTCATTGCCGCGATGGCCGAGAAGATGGCCACATTGAAGGTCGGCGATGCGCGCGCCAAAGGCACCGACATCGGGCCCGTGGTGGACGACAAGCAGCTGGCGCAAGACCTGGAATACATCGCCATCGGCCAAGGCGAAGGTGCCAAGCTGGTGGCTGGCGGGAAAGGGATGGCGCATAACGACGACGGCGCGCCGGGCTTCTACTTGACGCCGGCGCTGTTTGCCGAAACGACACCGCAGATGCGCATCAACCGCGAAGAGATCTTCGGCCCGGTGGTCAGCGTGCTGCGCGCCAAGGACTATGACGAAGCCCTGGCCTTGGCCAACGACACGCCCTTCGGCCTGGCCAGCGGCATCGCCACCACCTCGCTCAAGCACGCCACGCACTTCAAACGCCATTCGCAGGCCGGCATGGTGATGGTCAACCTGCCCACCGCCGGCGTCGACTACCACGTGCCCTTCGGCGGACGCAAGGGCAGCAGCTACGGCCCGCGTGAGCAAGGGCGCCATGCGGCGGAGTTCTACACAACGGTGAAGACTGCCTACACGCAGGCTTGAGCGCCCGCGCTCAAGTACAAGCACAAGCACAAGCACAAGCACAAGCATGACCACCAGCATGGCCATGAAAACCCCCTGGCGCAGCCGCGCCGGCTTGCGCGCGCACATCCGCGACACGCTCAACTTCTACGAGCCACGTTGCACCGACGCCAGCGGCGGCTTCTTCCACTTCTACAAGGACGACGGCACGATCTACGACCGTCATACGCGGCACCTGGTCAGCAGCGCGCGCTTCGTCTTCAACTTTGCGCTGGCGTGGCGCCAGTTCGGCAACCCGGCCGACCTGCAACGGCTGCGTCACGGCCTGGCCTTCTTGCGCGACGTGCACCGCGACCCGGCCACCGGCGGCTACGCCTGGTTGCTGGACTGGCGGGACGGCCGCAAGACAGTGTTCGATGCCACCAACCACTGCTACGGCCTGGCATTCGTGCTGCTGGCCAGTGCACACGCGGTGATGGCTGGCGTGGGCGAAGCACGCACGATGCTGCGCGAAACCTTCGATCTGATGGAGTCGCAGTTCTGGCAGCCCGCGCACGACCTGTACGCCGACGAAGCCAGTGCCGACTGGTCGGTGCTGGCACCCTACCGCGGCCAGAACGCCAACATGCACGCCTGCGAAGCGTTGATCGCGGCCTTCGAAGCCACCGCCGAGCTTCATTACCTGCACCGCGCCGAGACGCTGGCGCGCCACATCACGCAACGCCAGGCCGCGCTGGCCGGCAGTCTGGTGTGGGAGCACTACCGTGCCGACTGGTCGGTGGACTGGGACTACAACCGCGACGACAAGAGCAATATTTTCAGACCCTGGGGCTACCAGACCGGGCACCTGATCGAATGGGCCAAGCTGCTGCTGATCCTGGACCGCCACCGCGCGCACCTGCAGGGCCCGGCCGACTGGCTGTTGCCGCAGGCCAGGCACTTCTTCGACACGGCGCTGGCGCGCGGGTGGGATACCGAACACGGCGGCATCTGCTACGGCTTCGACACCGAGGGCGCGGTCTGTGACGGCGACAAGTACTTCTGGGTGCAGGCCGAGAGCCTGGCCGCGGCGGCTTTACTGGCCGAACGCAGCGGCGAGCCGGTCTACCGCGACTGGTATGAGCGAATCTGCGCCTACAGCTGGAAGCATTTTGTCGACCACCAGCACGGCGGCTGGTACCGCATCCTGCGCCACGACAACCGCAAGCTCAGCGACGAGAAAAGCCCGGCCGGCAAGACCGATTACCACACCATGGGCGCTTGCGAAGAGGTGCTGAAGGTGCTGCCCGCGTGAGTGCAACCACCACGCAGTCTGTGCAGCAATGGCCGGTCTTCGTGGCTGCGGGTGAGGCGTTGACCGACCTCATCACCGAAGGCCCGGATCAGCATCGCTGGCTGGCACAGCCTGGCGGTGCCGGCTGGAACGTCGCACGTGCCGCCGCGCGCCTGGGCGTTGCCAGCGCATTCGCAGGCGCCGTCAGTCACGACGTCTTCGGGCAGGCGCTGTGGGACGGCAGCGCTGCGGCGGGGCTCGACATGCGCTTCGTGCAGCGCGTGCACAAAGCGCCCTTGCTGGCCGTGGTGCACCAGACCGACCCGCCGCGCTACTTCTTCATCGGCGACGACAGTGCCGATCTGCACTTCGACCCGCAGCAACTGCCCATTGGCTGGGCCGACCACGTGCAATGGGTGCACTTCGGTGGCATCAGCCTGGCACGCGAGCCGCTGGCGGCCCGGCTGCTCGAACTGGCGCGCGCCTTGAAGGCCCGCGGCGTGCGCATCTGCTTCGACCCCAATCACCGCAGCGTGATGAACGACAACCCACGCTACCCCGCCACCTTGCGCGAGATGACGGAGCTGGCCGACGTCGTCAAGGTCTCCGACGACGACCTGGCGGGCCTGTTCGGTTCGGACGACATCGCAGCCCATCTGGCGACGTTGCGCAGCTGGAACCCGCAAGCGCTGTGCCTGCTGACCCTGGGCGCCCGCGGCGCGACGCTGCACGCTGGTGCTCAGCACTGGACCGCGTTGCCGCCTGCAGTGACGGTGACTGACACGGTAGGCGCTGGCGACGCCTGCATGGCCGCCCTGCTGGCCAGCCTGATGCAGCGCCCCGATGCGCCGCCTGCACAGCATCTGCGCTTCGCCGTCGCCGCAGGCGCCGCAGCCTGCCAACAAGCGGGTGCCAGCCCGCCCGGGCCGGCGGACATCCAGGCGCTGCTCGGCCATACGGTGCTGGCGTAAACCAGACCCGCATCTCCTGTAGTCATCGCTAGAATGACTAACACGCGTTAACAACGAGACCTGTTCGATCCCCTGCAGCGCCACCACCATGACCATCCAGCCACGCCCCCGCCCCTTTCCTTCCGACTTCGTCTGGGGTTTCGCCGCCGCCGCGCCACAGATCGAAGGCGCTGCCTTCGAAGACGGCAAGAGCGCCTCGGTGTGGGACACCTTCGCCCGCCAGCCCGGCAAGGTGCACAACGGCGACACGCTTGACGTCGCCTGCGACCACTACCACCGTTACGCCGACGACCTGGCCCTGATGGCCGCGCTGGGCGCGCGCCACTACCGCCTGTCGATCGCCTGGCCACGCATCTGCCCGAACGGTGACGAGCAACTGAACGAAGCCGGCCTGGCCTTCTACGACCGGCTGATCGACAAGGCGCTGGAACTCGGCCTGACGCCCTGGGTGACGATGTTCCACTGGGACCTGCCGCAGGCCCTGGAAGACCGCCACGGCGGCTGGCGCTCGCGCGCCACGGCCGACGCGTTCAAGCCCTATGCCGAGGCGCTGGTGAAGCGTTATGGCAACCGCGTCAAGCACTGGATCACGCTCAATGAGATCGTCTGCTTCACGCGCCACGGTTATGGCGACGGCGCCAAGGCGCCCGGCCTTCAGCTGCCCGAGCAGATCGTCAACCAGACGTACCACCACGCGCTCCTGGCCCATGGGCACGCGGTGCGCGCTGTGCGCCAGTTCGGCGGGCCGGGGGCGTTGGTGGGGCTCACCGATTGCTCGGAAGTGCTGATTCCGCTGGTCGAATGCGATGCCGACATCGCCGCAGCACGCGCCGCCTTCATCAGCGAGAACACGCGCGTGCTGGAGCCCATCTACCGCGGCCGCTACCACCCCGACTACCTGCAGCAGGCCGGCGCCGACGCGCCCCATGTGCAAGCCGGCGACATGCAGGCCATCTCGCAACCCACCGACTTTCTGGGCCTGAACATCTACCGTGGCCGCTTCGTGCGCGCCTGTGCTGACGGGCAACCCGAGATCCTGCCGTTTCCACCGTCGTTCCCACGCGCCGATGCAACCTGGCTGAACCACACGCCACAGTCCATCTATTGGGGTCCGCGGCTGGCGGCCGAGGTCTACGACGTGCCATCCATCCACATCACCGAGAACGGCGCCGGCTACAACGACCTGCCGCCGGTTGGCGGCGAGGTGCTCGACCTGCACCGCCGCGACTACGTGCGCAACTACCTGCGCGAAGTGCAGCGCGCCATCGACGACGGCGTGCCGATCGACGGCTACTTCCTGTGGTCGTTCATGGACAACTTCGAATGGGCGGACGGCTACGCACGCCGCTTCGGTGTCGTGTATTGCGACTTCGAAACCCAGCAGCGCACACCGAAGGCCAGCGCGCGCTGGTACAGCGAGGTGATGCGCAAGAACGCCATCGTCTGACGCACAACCCGATTCAGCCCCCGCAAAGACCCATCCCATGCACGCATTCGTTCCCCGCCCGCTCCGGCATCGCTTGCTGAGTCCAACGTTGCTGCTGCTGGCCGCACTGTGCCTGCCGGCCCACGCACGCGACTGGCATGTCGCGCCCAACGGCAACGACGCCAACGACGGCCGCACGCCGGCCACCGCCTTGCGTACGCTGCAGCGCGCCGATGCCCTGGTGCAGCCCGGCGACACCGTGCTCGTCGGTGGTGGCATCTACGGCTCGGACGACAAATCCGACGGCAGCGCGGTGGTCAACATCCGCAGCCGCGGACGGGCCGACGGCTGGATCACCTGGAAGCCGGTGCCCGGCCAGCGCGCCGAGATCCGCGCCTCGGGCTGGGCCGGTATCCAGATCACCGGCGCCTACCAGGTCATCGACGGCTTTCACGTCATGGGCAACAACGACGCCATTGCGCTGATACGAGCCCTGGCCGACGCCAAGAACCCCAAGCCCGACGCCTACTTCAACAGCAACGGCATCCTCGTCGAAGGCCGGCGCAACGCGCCCGACGCCAAGCCGCACCACATCATCATCCGCAACAACGTGGTCGGCAAGAACGCCGGCGGCGGCATCACCGTGCTGCAGGCCGACCACGTGACGATCGAGGACAACCTGGTCTTCGACAACGCCTGGTTCATGCGCTATGCCGGCTCGGGCATTACCTTCCTGGACAACTGGCAACACGACGATGCGCCGGGATACCACATCGTGGTCCAGCGCAACACCGTCTGGAACAACAAGACGCTGGTGCCCTGGGACCGAACCGGCAGGCTCAGCGACGGCAACGGCATCCTGCTGGACGTGACCGATGCGCAGACCGCCGGCGGCGCCACCAACCCGAATGCCGACGCGGTCACGGCGCCCGCCGCCAGCGCGGCAGCGGCCACCGTCGTCGGCTCTGCAGCGCTGCATGCGCGGCGCCCGCCGTGGACGGCGCGGGCCCTGATCGCCAACAACCTGAGCGCCTTCAACGGCGGCTCGGGCATCCACACCTTCCGCACGGCGCACGTCGACATCGTCGGCAACACCACCTACTGGAACGGCAGCGTGGTCGATTACGAAGAGCTGTTCGCCAACCGCAGTGACGACGTCCTGATCGTCAACAACATCATCGTGCCGCGGCCCGGCGGCCGCGTGACATCGAACAACCGCAACACGCGGCTGCGCTGGGACCACAACCTGTATCCGACGCCGCAATCGGTGGTCAGCGGCCCGAATGACATCGTCGCCGACCCGCGCTTCGTCGACCCCCAGCGCGACCCCAGCCGCGGCGGCTTCCGCCTGGCACCGGGCAGCCCGGGTATCAACAGCGGCAGCGATGAGTTGCCGCAAACGGTGGACCTGGAGCGCAAGCCTCGGCCGCAAAGTGGTGGGCGCGACCGTGGGGCTTACGAGAAGTGACGCGTCACAGCAGTCCGCGAGCGCCATTGGCCCAGCGCAGCCGGTTCAACGCGCGGCCTTTTTCTGGCCTTTGTCGGCGGCTCCTGCGCGATTGGCCAAGGCCGCCCGTTTGGCGGCGAAGTCTTTCTTGGCCACTGCGTCATCAACGCTCGCCCGTGGGTCGTCGATCGAGGCCTGAACCTGCTCGCGGAACCAGCTGTCGTGGGCGGCAGCCTAGTGGGCGCGCTTCATGCGCTCCGAGGCCGTCGCGTTGCGTTTGCCGGCAGGCTTGCCTACCGTGGCGCCTGGCGCGAACTGAGCCGTGTTGACACGGTACTGGACGATGCCGAGCTCCTTCAGGTAGCCGGCCAGCGTTTCGAAATGGCGCCAGGCCCTTGGTGCGCCGCGCGTGGCGGCCAGTGTCTGGCGGGCCTGGCCGCAGCTGATCACCACACTCCAGCCGCCGGCGCCGCCAACCACTTCAGCGCCCACGTGTGCGCCAGCGTCGACCAGGCGCCTGAGGGTGCTGTGGTCGATGGTCTTGCCAGGGGTTTGCATGACGGCCAGCCTCGCGAAACGATTTCCAGGATTACGGTAAAGCACTTTCTTGGAAGGTGCGCCACATTATCTTGGGCTCTATGCGCGTGTAGCAGTGATGCCGTCAGATGCCCACGGCCAGCGCGAGGAGCGCACAAGGCTTGAGGC
>ENA-ORBV01005946-ORBV01005946.1-microbial-mat-metagenome-genome-assembly--contig:-NODE-5946-length-21891-cov-5.546530_pt1 | contig 21891 bp, 10 predicted proteins | sample MGYA00237777_ERZ505514 | MGnify/ENA primary metagenome ERZ505514 (study PRJEB26160, sample SAMN06269048) | microbial mat metagenome | isolation source: Oligotrophic lake microbial mat | place... | reverse complement strand
TGCGATGTTGCCGATGTAGAATGTCAAAGTGTTCGACTAATCGTTTTCTGAACTCGAAATATGAGAGGCTGTTAACATACACCGATCCATCCGCGTGAATTCTTTCATCCGTTACCAAGTCGTCATCCATGTCGTCGTCTTCTTCTTCCTCGGCGGCATCCGGCATGTTGTTCGCTCGCTCTCTGCTCAGTACAATGTTCTCACAGTCATTGTTCTCATGTTGTCGCCAACCGAATGCCTGTAGTTGTGGGTTGTTAAGACGTCTTATAGCAAATGGAGCATGCTTCTGGCAATCATCAACGTCATTATTGCCCATATCACCTTCCCAATCGCTTGGTGCTCCATCCTCCCATTGTTCATTAAGTCCGTCAATTTCGAGAAGCATATTATGTAAAGCACAGCAAGTGAGCCATATGCGATCCGCAGCAATAGAACCTTCAAGTCGGATGCCGGTCTTCAAGATTCGCCATCGTCCCTTGAGTATACCAAAAGTGCATTCAATGTCTTTACGGAACGACTCGATCCAATCGCTTAATCGTTGCTCAGTTAAGAGGTAATTGACCTTGGCAGGGGCTTGTGTACATGACCAACGATGGTACCCATTGTCCACTATTCCCCACGCGCCACGATACTTCTTCTCGAGTGTTTTCGACTTTCCAGGCTCTCCTTCCCAGTACAAAAGCTTGAATTGAACATCCTGTAAAATGCGACCCGTGTGGATACCTTTCATTAAGGGATCGGCCCATGCCAATGTCTTGTCGTTCCAACGTGATGGATGGCCGGTGGTTGACGATAGGATGCGTCGCCGGTGGTTAACGCAAACGTTGTAAGATCTTGCAGGATGCGTGTTCTTCCAACCGGTGTTGGCTTGCTTCAGGTTGTGTTCGCAACGCCACATAACAACGTTTGTTGCATCTGCAGAGAATCCGGCCCCCCATAGTCCACCAGTATAAAACTCAGACATGTGGGTTTTGAATTCTTCTGCAGTTGTTGGCATTCTGACATGTTGCGGAAACATCACCGTTTCACCATGCAGTATAAATTGATGAAAGAATTGACGGTGGGTTTCTTCGTCGATTGCTGTGTACTCTTCGAGGTCATCAAAAGTCAATCCCCGTCCTAAATAACGAAGTGCACCCAGAAGCAATAAGCCGATAGGGGAAGCAGGACGACCCGTGGCATCACGTCTTGTCCACCGCACAAACAAAGGATGAACAGACACAGTTGCCAAAAAACGCTTAAATTCTTCAAAAGGAAGCCGGAAGCGACGTCGGAACTTGGCAAACAATTTGGATGATGTCGCTGGCTGATTGTTAGGATTCTGTGAACAGCACACGATGTACCACAGAGTTTCCCTGGGTTTCAAATGCTTTCGATTGCCATTGTCGTCAAAATAATACGGCCGGAGGGACTTGCAGGCACGCTTCTTCCAAGACCTTCTAGACTTCTTCCTCGGTCCCGTTGGGTTCTCCTCTTCTTGTAGCACTTGCACTAGTGATTGAAAATGATTCCTTTCAGCGTTTTCTAATTCTTTCTCTTTTGCCAAAAATTGGGCATGCAATCTTGAATCCAACGAGCCATCCGAGCGAGTACATTGGGCAGTGCTCATAGGCCGATCATCTGAAAGAATTCGCGAGTACTCAGCTAGTGCCAGCAGCGTCCTGGTAGATGCAGCATCGTCATCTTCTTCGACACTCATTTCAAAGTAATGCTATGCTAACTGACTAGAATGCATTTGCTGAAACATAAAACAATTGGAGGCAAACAAACCAAGTAGTTTTGCGGACTGATTTCTACAGCGATAGTCTACCAGTTGTCTACATGAATGTAGGTTTCGTATGAAGCAAAACTCACACGGAATCTGCCCCAGATGTCGTTCTCGAGTCAGCAACACGAAACAATGTGGTTCCAGCTGGAACGATTTCATTTGATACGTGCATTCTGTATTCCGTATTCAGTGTGCGACTAGGTTCGGTCTTAGCGACAGAAGTTCAGAAGCCCAGATCCTTCACGGGCGAGAAGCCATCTCCCCGCTCATCGCTTTCCCTCTGCCGAGATCAAGACAGTATCATTTAGTAGTAGCTAAAGGCACACCAACCTCTCGCTCAGTTGTCTTACACCAGCTGACTTCGAAAGAGTTCGAAACCTTCTTGTTGCCCCAACAGAGATTGACTGAAATTCGTCATGGCGACGTCGAAAGATGTAAGTTGTGTTTCGCTTCGTGTTGCCTTGCCCCAAGAGCCACCCATCTCTGTTTTTTTCGGCCAACCTCTCACTCAACTTTTTCCTGTATTGTATCTCGCTTCTGTCTCCCTTGTCTCGCCCTGGATTTTTCATATTAATTAATGCATGGACTCGATTAATATTGATCATTTGATTCATCCAGTGCAAAGCAAAGGCAGCCTCCGCCTTTCAATCGGGCAACTGGGATGAATCTGTACAGCACTACGGCGAAGCAATTGCCTTGGACCCCAACGACCCTTCGACGCACGCTAATCGGTCTGCAGCCTACCTCAAAGCTGGCCACCACAACGAAGCTCTGCAAGATGCACAACGTTGTCGCAAATTGGATCCAAACATCAGCATGGGGTACTTGCGAGAAGCTGCTGTTTTGTATTCGCAACGACAATACAAAGACGCAATGGTTCCCCTACAGGAGGGCTTGGCTGCTTGTAACGACGACCAAAAGCAGTCGCTCGAGCACGCCTTGTTGGGGTCACGACGAGCGTTGGTCTTGCAAAAAAATCCAGCTGCCAAGGCTGCCTCCAAACTAGCTGCTTCCTTGCAGGCGGCGCAATTTCGAAAGTCCAATGCCCTAGCATCCACTGACATTACGCAACGCAACTTGCAAGAACGCAAAGCTGGGCCGTTGTATCAAGTGGCGCTGGAAAATAAGCAAGAGGTCTTGACCAAATTGCCCCAACTCGAATCCGAAGAGGAAATTTCCAATGTCCTCTTTTTCTTTCTCTTGGATCCGCAGGGCCATGGGACAGTTCCTCTCGCGGAGCTGTATACCTTGTGCCAAGCCCAATCGGGGGCTCTCGACGTCAAACACCTAGTCAAGGAAGGAGAAGAACCTCTGTTGACAAGCGACACGTTTGCCAAAACCATGCAACAATTAGCAGCTGCCATGAATACCACCGTCCGAGGATTTTCGGAATTTATTATTCACCAAATCACAGCGGTATCGTCGTCGAGCCTGCTATCCCCTCCAGAATCAGCGCCAGCAAGCGACACTGCAGAAACAGCGGATGCGAAGCTTCTCGCTGCTAAAGAAAGGCGCCTCACATGCCTTTTTACGATTTTAGAGGCCGACGGAGACGATACCATCTCCTTTTTTGATTTGGCGTGTGGAATTTATGCCTGGGCGCGTGATAAAAAAGACCCCAGTCTCCAGTCACAAACTAAATTGCTGTTGCTCATTGACCCCAAGGATACGCGCCGATTGAACTACGACCAATTTGGAAAAATTATCTTGTCCTTGTCGTCAACGTGGAACGAATCATTAGAAGATGTGTTGGATGATTTGGTCCTAGCCTTTGCATCTCCCTCAGGGGCCGAGATTTCCGAAGAAGTCTTGCAAGAAATTATTGTGGGTGGTGGCGGCGATGGCAGTAGTGAAGCAAACTCCAAATTGGATGCACTCACCTACGCTCGTAGCAAGCAGTTGTTTGAATTGTGGGATCGCAACGGCGACGGAGCTATTGATTTTGCCGAACTATTGACAGGTAATTATTTGCAGTACCATTTTGTGTTTTATGATTGAGCTTGGACAGAAAGTCCTCTTCAGTTCATGCTCGAGTCAATAATCATTGAATGTTTATGGAATGGATGCCATCTCCCTCACGCACGCCCCTACACATTTTCTTTCCGTCTTACTACAATACGGCAAAGGTTTGCGCCGTTACCAGCACGCATCGGCGGCCAGCAACATTGACGGAAGTACTGCGTCGGCCAATCAGCAAGCGGAAAAAATGGCGCTCATGATCATAGGACACGATGAAGACAATAACCAAACCCTTGATCCCGAAGAATTTGCCATTGCCATGATGGACTATGCCAAAGGTATCGGAACGGATTTGCATCAATTGATTGATTTCATGGTTGTCGTGGCGCAAAAGTCAGATGAAGACGATTCCTTTGAACGAGCTTACTCCGAAGCTACTCTCACTGCGGCGAGTCACCAAAAGACAGGAAAGGCCTTCCGTCACAATTCACTGCTCATGACAATTTCGGATATTGATGAAGACAGCGAGGAGGAATCTGAAGAGGAGGAGGACTGAGCACATTTGACTGGCAGTCGTGCTTTTTATTCTCGGGGATCGGGTGCCATTTTTTTTCTGTTCGAAGATGAATGAAGACAGGTTATTTTGTGTGTTGTATTTATATTGGGATTAGCACACTAAGCACCTCGGTTTTTACATGAATGAATAGCGTTTCACCCTTGTGGCTGGTAGACTAGTTAGCAAGAAGAAAGTGGCCGCATGGTGATTTGTGTCATTGTTGCACGAATGTAATTGTGATACAGTCATGTCTGCCACAAGGCATTGCAGCCTACACTGCTTAGCTAGCTAGATAGTTTCGACTTTATTGCTTTGTATAACACCTCAAGTTAGGCATTTTATAGTGATAATATACACGAGTAAGGATAGACGGAGTATGTTCTGATCAACGAAGTCAGCTCTCTCTTGCTTTTTGTGCGTGCAGCTGTGCAAAGAGCATGGCCATAGGTTTAGTTCATCGAACATCTGAAGCTGAAAGGAACTAAAAACTAACTGGATAATGGTTTTGGCAAGATGCCCACCTAGTACTTGCTTGCCAGCAAGTAGCATAGCTATCGATAATACTTCAACTATTGCTTCCTAGCTAGTAGCTACTAGGAGGAGCTTGACTACTCTACTAGACTACCTGATCTAATGTAGTAGACTACTACAGATTTGTTCGCCGAATGCTTTCGTTCGCCAATTTTGGTTCCCGTTCCCGCCGCCGTGACACTCGAAAGCAAATGGAATCGGAACTCGAAAAGTGAAAATGTTTTCAATAGAGGAGCACTCGTTGATAATTCTTGCCCAGGGGCTTTTCAGTCAACAGTTCAGAGTGGACGAAGAGTCATTAATTTTACTTAAACATCAGTGCAACGTCAGAAAAATGTCCAAGAAGTTGGCCAATAGAAAGTACTGAAGTAGAAACGTTAGAAAACCTTACTATCAGCAAGTAGTACTACTAGCTAGCTAGTAGATGTCAGAAAGTAATGATACCCACAGAAAGTCAGCAAATTACTCCAATACCCGGTGTAGCGCCAACATACCGTAGTACGGTAGTGTTACCGTACATGTTCTATCGAGGGCTCTGAACCCAAAGAGACGGCATCTTGAACCTACTACGGTACGTCGTAGTACTCCAAATGCAAGAGGAAGAGGCAAGCAAAACGGAGGTTTGTCTTTTGAGACAGAGCTTATCGCTTGGCAACCAACAGCTATCTAGCTAGCTAGTACAGTAGCTGCAGAAGCTTGTTTAGTGCTGCGCATTTGCATTCTGCACAATCACACTACTAGCACACTAAGACTTTTCCAGCAGCACCATCGTCATCCTCTTCCTTCGCATTTGTTTGGTTGAACAATTGTTGAGGAGGAACCACTAATAATTGACTGAATGAGTCGGTATCGTTTGCCTCTTGTGGCTTTCGTCGTCAGCTTGTCCAGTGTATTCCTCTGCGCTCTCCTCCTCTCTGGGGACCACTTCCACCAAGCCGAGGCTCATTATAGCGGTAGTAGTAGTAGTAGTAAAGGAGGAGTCGACGTTCTATCAGCAACAACAACAGCAGCAGCATCCACTTTGTCGTCGTCTTCCTCTGGGATGAAGTTCTCTTCCACCAACACCCACATTGGTGGCGGTATCGCCTTTACCAAAGCGTCTCGTCGCTCCTCCGGCTCGGCCATTGAACTTGACAGTAGTGGTACTAGCACTACCAAGAGAGCAGCCTCTTCCCGCTCTGCCTCGACCAGAAAGATGCTGGACCATGACAACTCGAAACCTTTAAGGCGTGCCACTGTATCGGGTCCCGCGGGCAGCAATAGCACGAATACGACGACTGGCAAAAAAGCCGAAAAGCGTGCGTCCGCGACCGATACCATGAACAAGGTGGTCATGTCCACCGTCATGGCACCGGCACTCGTAGCGGGAAAGATGGTCCACATGGTGGCCGATGCTGGCAGTGCCGCCGTCGGTGCGGGTAGCAAAGCCAGCAATGCCGTCGTGGACGCCTCGAACAAAGCTTCCGAAAATAGTCGCAAAGTCTTCAAGGGCGCCGCCAAGGGATTTATGAATGTCGTCAATCGAGGCTATTGGAGCAAATATTATAAAAATAGGAGTAGCGCGCACAAGAGCAATTGGGAAGAAGGCATTGAAATCATCGACGAATTGCTCGATGTCCACTCGGAAACCTACAAGACCATGACCAAAGAACAACGCAAGAAATTATCCAAAGTCAAGACCATGCTCTTGAAGAGTCCCACCAGTTCCTTGTCCCCGGGAGCTGGTGGGACGCTCCATCATGTGCCCAAGGAATTGTTGCGGCAATCGGGAACCTCCCATGCTTCGGGTGGAGGTGGCAAACATCATCCGTCCTCGTCTCTCTTCAATCCTAGGGTGAGTACCAATTCGACCACGAGCAGTAATTTTCATCGTCGGCAGTCCTCCAATTTTATTCTACAAGAATTTGCCGGCATTGAAGATCCCATGGCCTTGCTCTTGGATTGCATGTCGGAACAGGACGAAGATAATTCCGAAGAAACGTTTACGGAAATGGAGGAGGAATTGTCCAGTAGTAACCATCATACTACGAGTACGAGTCTTGTGGTGACCGATGAGGAAGACAATGAGGATGTCACTAACCATGAGTCCTTTACGTCTCATGGAGACTCCCAACAGCAACTGCAGCCCCTGAAACGGAAGGACGCACCGCCCACACCTTCCACCGCGAAGAATGCTGTGGAACATGTCGACGATACTGGCAACGCTACTACCACCGTTTCGAATCTTGATGACAACGAGTATTATCTTCCTCTGGAATTTATCAATCTATCGCGAGAATCACAATTGGAATTGGTCGAATTGTTGTCTTGGGAATCCCTCCAACGGTGGGATTTTGATGTCTTTCATCTAAACGAGGTGACCAATGGTCATCCATTATTTTTTCTGGGATGGGCTATTTTGGGGTCACCGCATGCTAGACATGCCATGATGAAGCATTTGGGGTTGCAGCTCATGGAAAATACTACTACTAGCACTACTACTGCTACTAGCAGCTTTCGTAGTAGTATCAGTGGTAAGAGCAGCAAGAACAAGAGCAACAACAACCACAATAATAATGGAGGAGGAGGATTATTGGAAAACGGAGGATATACCTTTATGGAAACCTTCAAAATTCCGTCCGAGAAATTGTGCAATTATATTCGAGTGATTGAAGCGGAATATCACAGTGATAACCCCTACCACAATGCCGTACATGCAGCCGATGTTATGCAAACACTCCACAGTCTCATTCAAAAGTCCAAAGATGAACCATTCATGAAAGATTGCTCCCAAGAGAATGTTTTTGCCATTTTACTGTCGGCCCTGGTGCACGATGTGGACCACCCGGGAAAGACCAATTCCTTTCAAATCAATCTCAAATCGGAACTCTCCGTCATGTACAATGACACGTCAGTCTTGGAGAACTGGCACCTGGCCCATGCTTTTGCCAGACTCTTGGATGTCGATTTGAAGCAACAGTCCGCTGCCGGTGACAACAAAAATCTAGTCAACCAGGTGCTAGAAGCTAGGAAAAATGGTGAGGGATTTCCCGAGTCGAAAAACAACTTTCTTTGCAACACGACGAGTGAACAATTCAGTGCCATTCGGAAACGAGTCATTGAAGCAGTCCTTCATACGGATATGAAACGTCATTTTGAAATGGTCAATGGTGTCAGAGGCATGCTCATTCAACAGGACGATTCGACTGGGAGCCCCAAGATCAAGGCGCAAGAGCGATCCTGGAATATTCTTGTGTTTATGATGCATATGTGCGATATTTCCAATCAAGCCAAGGCTGCTCCACTCTTTGAGCGATGGACGCATCTATGCCTGGAAGAATTCTTTGCTCAGGGCGACGAGGAGGTTGCCTTGGGCCTCCCCATTTCTCTGCTCTGTGATCGAAAAACCACGCGCGTGGCGGAATCGCAAGTTGGATTTATTCAATTTGTGGTGGAGCCGGCCTTTGAGGTGTTGGGAGATGTCGTCCCGTTTGTTCAAAAAACCATTCTTCCCATTGTTCGTCGCAACCTTGACTACTGGTCGCAGCGGACGGAGGAAGAGAACAGCAGCAATGACAGCTCGTAAAACAAAGCAAAACGGGATGCGCTAACAGTCATGATGCACTTCTGTCAAAATAGAAAATTATGCTCTTTGTTGTCTTAGTAAATTAATACCACCTTGTATACGATATTCCCAAATCGCCAAGCAGCCTACCAAATAATTTGTGTTCGCACATTGTGAATCACGACAATCGGTCAAAGCGGATGAGTCTGTCCTGACGGTACCAGCCTATCCTTGCGAATGTCTGGGCCTATTCAGTGATCTTTTGCTCAGGAGGGCGCTGGACTTGCAGAAACTCTGAGCAAGGCATCGCTTTTCGTAACATCCGTGCGATAGTAAAGGACGTAAATAAGGTAGCTGGTCCCTGTTGCGGCGGCGCAAACAATTTTGAGTTAGTTTTGCAGAGTCGAATGAATCTACGCAATCTAATCCACGGATGCCGTACCTTCAGATGACTGAAAAGTTGTACTCCGCGTTTCTCTTTCGAAATTGCAGAACAGCTCTTCGCAAGTACCTTCAAGAACCGTTATTCGCGCAGCATCGTCGGGGCTTTCGACGGTCACTGTGAATTCTTCCCCTGTTCCTTCGAGGGCATAAAAGAAGCCAGAACGATCTTGGCTATTGTATACACTAATACAATCGCCTTCCTCTATCTCGGGGTCTTCAGTGGCGAACTCCATTTGTACTGTGATATTTACCTCGCCGCCTGTCCCGATTTCAATGGGCTGTGCATAGGGACAAAAGTCATGGGCTAGGTTGTCTGGTATTTCCTGTATGTTGAGGGCAAAGGAGCCTGATAAAAGCCAGAGACAATTTGGTTCAGTTTGCTTCCGCATGTGATACAGTTAGGTCTTCTTGTGGCACTAATAAACCATACTGAACCGATACAACGACAGCACCGAAACAGGAATAAAAAACAATCACACCTTACCCGTCTCGGAAGCACCATAGACCAATACATAGTAGGGCATACCCAATTCTGATTCAAAGGCTACAGCAGATTGCTTTGAACAAAAGTCGTCATTGCCATCAACACATTCCAGATCATCACAAGCACCATTGCTTGCTTTGAAGACACTAATCTGCGTATCCAGGACGGTCCCTTGGCAGGTGTCCACCTTGATCAAGTTCCCAGTTCCTATTATATCGTACCACACACCTGGCTGTGATGGCGCAGTTGCTTTTCCGCACGAGAGGATGTTGCTGTCAACCGTAGCGCCCTCCGTAGAGCCGGAAATCGACCCCCCGCTGGTTGAAACAGGCCCAAACGACGTTAAACAGTCGTCGTTAGTCAAAACGGTCATAGCAACGGCGGTGCCAAAATCTTCATTGGCATCAAGGGTCAGCAGTATCAAATACTCTGTACCCGCGACACTGGTAAACGAGACGTTGAGACAACTTCCGCCTCGACTGTATTCCAAACCACTGGCGCATTGCCTCGGACTTCCGGGACAACTGTCAAGATCGGTGAGAACTGAGAATAAAGGGGGGGGGGGGGCATAGGGGCGGAAGTCATGTAAGTAGACAGACCATGGAATGTTGTGCAGCCAGGCCTCGGGCTTACCTTGAATTGTAGGCGTTGCGGTTGTTCGCTCGTCGCATGTCGACAAAGTCACAGGCCCAGCCCCTTGCAATTTGTACCAGCGACCCGGTGCTGAGTAGGCCCCGCCAAACTCGCAATCAATTATGATTTGCATGACTACCTCCTGACCGACGGCGTCATCCGTGTACTGTTTTTGTTGAGGCAGAAAAATGTTAGACGTCTGGCCAGTCGCATTTTCTGGCATGGTGGGTATCCATGTCCCCTCATTGGCATTTTGTGGTGAGTTTGTTGGGGACTCATTCTCTGGGCTGGATGTTGGGGGCGCAGCAGATGTTTCATCGTCTGGTGGACTTGGACTGATTGTCCAATCATCCGGAGGTGTTGGTATAAAAGTGTCGACAGCCCATAAATTTTCTATGAACACTGATTCACCAATAGAAATGAGCAGAGCATCTTCACAATAATTGTTATCAGGAGCCTCGGTTGGTGAAGAGGTTGGAAGTTTAGATGGAGACGGGCTCGGCAAGGCAGAAGGCTGGGGACTTGATGTGGGCGACGCGGAGGGTTTTGAGGACGGTGAGGCGCTTGGTGAAGCCGACGGGGCAGGGCTGGTTGTTGGGAAGGGAGAGGGCTGAACACTCGGAGCGGAAGAGATGGTAGGTGCAGGTGTGATGATAACCAGCGTGGAAGATCCAGATCGGCTGGAGGCAGTGCCAAGCACACTCCCAAGAATGACCGCCACCAGTAACAGTACAGCCAAGAGGCAAAGGCACAGGTTTCGCCGCCGCCTCTGCCTCGCTTTGATGGGGTCATCAAAATCTTCCACCAACACTGCAGCTTCTGCATCGACCATCATTTCCTGCATCACCCGTTTACGCGTATCATCCTCAAATTGTGCTCTCTCCTCCTCTGTCATGTTGTGCTCTCCCGCATCCTCCACTAAAGTCGCCTCTACAAGGAAACCACTCTCGCCAGCTTGTTCCAGATCCTTGTCTGCATTGTCTTCCCCGTCTACCCCGTCCCCGTCTATGAACATTTCATCATGAAAAGGTTCCACAGTCTGTAACTCTACGTGACGTATATGCACCCTTTCCATTTCAGTATTCCCGCTGTTGTTCAATTGATTGCTAGCATCGTCACCCGCGTCTCCTTTCATTCCAGCAAAATCGTGTTTGCTACTCAATGCTTGGGAGGCTTCCCCGTGGTTCCCATCTTGCTCCATTGTTGTTTGTTCTTCGCTGGTGGTAACCGATGAAACGGCACCTGCTTGGACCGCTTTGCTGGCCAAGCGGCCTCCACTGCGGTTGGCAATACCTTGCTTTTGACTCATAATGGCATGGTCGTCGTCATCGTTGGACCCTCTCTTATTCGTAGGCAGATTGTTTACAGCTGGTGGCGATGCATTCCTTTGGAACAAATCATCCGGCTCACTAGGAGTTCCTACCACCCTGGCGTTTCCACTACTACCAGTGGTCTCCACAAAAGACGTTCTTGCTTTTTGAAAGCCATCCATTTTCGTGGTTCCTTTCTTGGCTGGCAAGCGACCGGACGATGGCACAGCCCCCGGTCGGGAAGCTACTGCTGCTTTGGATATGACACCAGTACCACCACCACTTTTTGTTTTTCGGGACAAATTGGACGCCAGTCCCCTTCGTTTTATGGGTGTGATCGAATCTACGCTTTTCCTAGTAGAAGTAGCAGCAGCTTTCGACCGTCGGGCCCTTCTTGGGAGTATGGAAGACTTTACGGGGGGTCTACCAGCGACTGGTTTTCCTTGCAAGGTTAAGGATGATGACGACTGTGCCAACGAAGGAGGCTCTGCCAAGACTTCCGCACTACTACTAGCTTTCGCAAGACGGTCCTGCTTACTGGCAACTGCAGTGGAGCCTCTTTTGGTTGTTGTAGCCGATGGTGCTGCTGCCAAGCATACCGTTGGCTCTGCTGGCGATAGTGGTCTATCCTCACCATCCTTGCGAGTAGGAGTCGCACCACTCACCACGGATACAAAACCCGGTTTCGTCGCCCTCACAGAGGCTCTTGCCCTAGCTTTGCTGTTTTTTAAATCCTCCATCTTGTTGGAGTTGCCGTCTTTAAAGTAGTCCGCTTCCCTCTCGATTTTCCTCGAGAGCTGCCACCTTCCAAAAGCTGTTCATAAAGAATGGTGTTAACCTTGATCTTTTTGTTTCAGCCCATCGACAAAAGCTCTAGACTTTACACAGAAGATGAAGAGGAACGGATCAAGGATTTTTGCCGGGTGAAATCGCAGAAGAGAGGAAGAAAGGAGTACTGCAACTCTACTACTAGCTAGTAGCTACAAATACATGACATTGTATTCCAGCTGCTGTGATAATCAAATGAATCCTTGCTTCCGCGTTGGTGGAGTCAAGATCGAGGACGGCAAGTGCGAATTATTCAAACCGTTAGACCTAGCTAATACTAGCTAGCTAGCTACTAGCAAGCTACTAGCTACAGTAGAGCCAGGAGAGCGGTAACCAGGTGATAGGGTTTAGCCGCGACAGTTGTGTGAAGTTGGAAGAAGCGTCAGAAAGTCAGGTGGTGCAGGGTCGACGATGTGCGTCTAAATGGTTTTAGAAAGTGTTCTTCGCGGAGCGCAGCAACTTCAGTTGCTTCCGTGCTTAGATTTCTAGCTAGTAGTAGCTAGTAGAAGTAACCAGCTACCAGGTACCTACTAGCTGCAAGTCTTGGAGCTCGAGTCAGTCTCCCATTCATGGCCCTAGTAGCCAGCAACTATCTAAATAATGTGCAACTATTGATGTGCGGTAAATGAAGCAGCTAGTAGGCTGAGTAGGTAGCTACTGACCCGTGGCCTACCCAAGCACCATCATGGTGCGGCGTCACTCAGTCCTCAACGAAATATCTCCTCCGTCCTCTACGCTTGAGGGAGCGACGAAGCTTCCAAGGCAGTGCTACTATGCAGCCGAAGGAGATCCAAACGTACGGTATTTATCTGTGCTAGTAAACCGCCCTGTTTGAAATTTTTAAAAAAATACGACGTCCTTGCGAAGTACGAAAGAAACATTACCGAACATACACAAAAAGCGGCTGGAGATCCAGCTTAGGAAGTTACGGCTCGTCCCATCCTCAGCGAGAGCCCAGGAAATGGGCATTCAGTTTGTAACTTCGAGCTACACATCTAAGCCCGACACTCCCAACCAAACCGCACGAAACTCCCCGGCCTGAATGTTTACCTCAGCTACTACTTGCTAGTAGCAGACTAGCAGTAGTAGCACAGCTTGCGCCACACCGACCAGTTCTACTAGCTGGCTATCTGCTCTACTGCTCTACTAGAGTTAGGAGCTAGTAATTTGCCTCTACTACTTACTACAGTAGCTATGTCGTAGTAGTAGCCGTCCGAGCTAGTTAACTACCCTTCAGTTGTACTGCGGTAGTTCATACCAGGTACTGCATCATGACACATGAAGTGGGAGCTGCCTACTCGCGTGCTTTGATAGGCGTTCATGGATTCAAAATCTTTTTGAACTTGAGCGTCGCCTAATCTATTTGGGCTCAGAAAGGTAACTTTCGGCCGCCAACTCTACACCAGATCTGAACTGGTTCCGCACTATCACACAATCTACAAGCAATTTTCGACAATTTTGTGGCCTCTAGTTTTAAACATTTCATTCGTGCCGAAAATACATAACGACTCACTTGATGAAGATTATTTTAGTACCAGATGTGTCCATAGAACAACGAAGAGTAAAAAAGTACTGTGCACTTGTGTACACTACATGTGATGGTAAAAAATGAGTATGCCAAAAATTGATGCCAACAACAACTTGAGGTACGATGCACCAATGAATTTGATCGGCACCCGAAACAAACAAGGCTCCTTCCATTTCTGCTCCACAACATATTACATCACGAAATTTTTTAAATCATTACTGGATAATAGACAGACACGAAAAATAAACTATAATTCATACTACAGCAGAAGTTAAACCTGAATGATGCGAGATGACAACAGAGGTGAAGAGACGGAGAGCGTTGCTCAGATGGAGAACAGCATGGCGGCTTTGCAAAGAATGATGAGACGATTCAAAGCGGGGGTTTACCGAGATGGGGTTTTCCGAGAAGAAAATGATCAACATCAAAGTCAAGGTCAAATCAATATTGCTAGCGTAAATCCTGTCAGCGATATATATGTGGAAGACGGGATTGACTTGATTTCGGCACATTCACATACGACGTCCATCACCGGATCTCACACTGGACCGAGATCCCATGATGTCGAAACAGTTGGGTTTCACTCCGCAGTCCCCCAACGAAAGAAGGGGTGCAGGTGGATGTACACACTTGTGGCCGCTGCTATTCTTCTCGGTTCCATTTTGGTTCTTTTGGTTGGATTAAAGAAAATGGCAATAGAAGGACCACCCCAAATTGTCTCCAGCCCAATTCTAAATGATAGGTGTGTAGACGCGACGTGGTTAGACCCCAATGACGAACCGTACCCGGCCACGACTGTAGGAGCGAAAATCGAAGACGATGGTGTCGTCAAGAATTGCGGACTCGGCATTCGTAGTGGACCTGGTGTCTGGTTCAAGGTCTTTGGTACAGGCAACCCCATGAAAATTGTCAGAGACGATGATCAAGCCTTTACGAACCAGATGTCAATCTATCAAGGAAAATGTGGTGAGCTCACGTGTGTCACAGGTGATGACATGAAAGGTAGCTCCTTGTGGAGTACAATGGTTGGTGATACTTATTACATTCGAGTTAGTGGCGTTGACGACGAAGTGGGGCATTTCAGAATCCGCCTCGAAGATATTTCTGGCGCTGATGATGATGTTGCGTTCAACGATCTGTGTGAAGGCTCCATTGGGTTACCAACGGATGGTTCCGTCTATTCTGGGACGACCGAGACCGCTACTTTTGATTTGGATGGAGCAGGTTCATGCTACAAGACAATGGATGCTGGTCCAGGAGTATGGTACAATGTATTGGGTACTGGTGGCCCGTTGATCGCGAGCACAAATTCTCGCGAGGCCTCACTTGTTGTGTTTTCTGGCGAATGCGATCACCTCGCATGTATCGCAGCAAGTGACACTTCTTCAGAGGTGGATCCCGTCGTGCAATGGGAAACGAAGATTGGCGTACACTACCAAATCCTTGTTCACAATGCTGGGGGAGAAAATCCAGGCCCCTTTGACGTCTCTGTCACGACCAGCATAGAAGACGACCATTATAATATCAATGATTTCTGTAAAGGGGCAATTGGCCCAGTTGCCACTGACGGCTCTATTTTGAGAGGATCCACAGAATATGCAACACGGGACAAGGACGGAGCTGGAACTTGCTATCCCGAAAGCATGATGGGCGATGGAGTCTGGTATACGATTCATGGCACTGGAAAGACTCTGGGAGTTTCTGCCACGGCGGAGTCAAGTATGAAACCATTGGTGGCAATTTTTTCCGGATCCTGTCGCAGCTTGACGTGCATTGGAGGAGCGCACAATGATATCGATGTTGAAGGGAGGGAAGTCTTGAGCTGGCAGACGGAGGAGAAAAAGGTCTACTACATGCTTGTACGTGGCCGGGATAAAACCCGAGGCACGTTTGAGCTCATCGTTGAATCTCTCGACAGTCACGATGAACAGTCAACGGAAGAACCCACTGAAGTGCCAATTGACGTTACAATTGACGAGCCCACTGAACCAGCCACGGAACAGCCCACTGAAGAGTCTACTGCGAGCAGTACGACGGAGAAACCAACAGAAGAACCAACCGAAGGCAACAAGAATGAGACGTTAGGACCAATAACTCCTACAGTGGAGGTTGAGTTCAGTCTTCAACGTCCCGCCAACGACTTTTGTGATTCTGCTACCAAAATCCCTACTGTTGGATACACCATCAGCGAGTCAACAGAAAATGCCACGACTTACATGGATGGTATTGGACAATGTCACAGCCAAAAGGGTGTTGGACCAGGCCTGTGGTATGTTATTGAAGGTACCGGGAAAAATCTGACCGCCAGCATCACCGACAACTCTGTTCTTAATGCATTCATTTCGGTATACTCCGGTGATTGCGAGAGTCTCTTCTGTGTTGGCGATCGTAACGGAGACAATAGACCTAAGCGCTCTTTCACATGGGAAACAACTGAAGGAGTTTCATACTATATGCTTGTACAGGGAATCTTTGGTCAAACAGGTCAGTTCGAGCTCGCATTAGGTGAAGCTGCTGAGCAGGAAGTGACTGTTGCAAACGATTTATGCCAAGGAGCATTGGGTCCGATTCCATCGAATGGCACCATGTGGTCCGGTTCTACCGTGGGCGCCACTATGGACAGCGACGGAGCTGGATTGTGCTACGCGGGAAATATGACCGGAATCGGTGTTTGGTACACCGCTCAGGGTACTGGAGACAAGCTAAAAATTATGATCAAGGGAAACTCAGGGTTTGCGGTTTCAGCGGCAGTCTTCGGCGGATTCGGTTGTGCGAGTCTTCAATGCGTCGGTTCCGGTGATGCCCCCCAAAACAAGGCAGGAATACTGGAATGGGATTCAATCAAGAATGTTCCCTACTTCATCCTTGTGCACGGAATAGGGCCAGCTGTAGGTTCTTTTGAGCTAGTCATTGTGCAAGGAGCAACAGCAGCCCCAGTGGAAGAGACTGCTGAAATTGATGTGATCACAAGCAATGACAGGTGCGAAGGGGCAGAGGGGCCACTATCGTCGGAAGGTACAAACATCTACGCTACGACCGAGACATCTCTAGTTGTTCAAGAAGTTAAGGCGGGTCCTTGCTCGAATGCCGAGGGTGGGGGCAGGGGACTGTGGTACTCTCTGTATGGGTCAGGCACTGTGATTAAAGCGACTACATTTGAGTTCTCAGCGACCGCCGATGTTTCGATTTCTGTGTTTTCCGGCGCTTGCGATGATCTTGCTTGCGTTGACGGTACAGCGGGCATTCAAGTGTTTACGCAGCAGGCAGAGGAGGAAAAGTCTGTATACTGGCAATCTGAGGCGGACCAGCTCTACTACATCTACGTCCACAGTCCAAGGGACGCAACAGGGTCATTTGAATTAACACTGCAACACGCCGACGCAATACCCCCGAAAAATGATGCCTGTGATAACGCTTTCTCTGCGATAGCAGCAAACGGCACATCTGTGAAAGGTTCGACTGTGGGTGCAAGCGTGGACGCGACCAACGCGGGGAACTGCCTCGGTCAAACCGGCGTCGGCCCGGGAGTTTGGTATCATATTGCGGGTGACGGAATGACCCACACATTGGAACGGGTCGATTTGTTTCCTACTCATATGACGGCTATCTCCGTCTACCGCGGCAGCTGCAAAGACTTGGTCTGCGTAACCGGCGGTCCAAGCGGGCAAATTTCGTGGCCGACTGTTAATGGGCAAGACTACTTCATCCTTGTCCGGAGTAGCACAACCCAGACTGGTGATTTCGAAATCAAGGTGGAAAAAAGTGTACCTACAGTGCCGCCCACCCCGCAACCAACCATGCCACCAACGTTACCTCCTGAGCCCCAGTGGCTCAATAACGACGAATGTACCAACGCAATTGGCCCCCTCCCTAGTGGAAGTCGCAAGTTCGGCAATTTTGCCTTGGCGACGGCTGATCCAGTTGGCGCGTGCGGAGGCTCCAATAACGCCAATCCCGGCGTCTGGTTTAGTTTTACCGGGACAGGGGCAGGTGTCCGCATCTCGACTTGCAAAAGCTTTACCATGGGAGAATATGTCATCGGTGAACAACCAGCTCACACAAGCGTATCTATCTTTCGACAAGGCTGCAATAAACCCCAGTGCTTTATTGGTAGCAACAACACTTGCTCAGCTAGCGGCGTTGTCAACTGGAACACTGAGATTGGAGAAACCTATCATGTACTTGTCTCAGCCGATGGAGTAAATGCAAGTGCAGACGAATCATACGTCCTTATGCATGACGATACCGAGTGGCACCCTCGCAACTGCATCGGAGCTTCTGCGGCGCAACTTGAGCAGCTTCATGTCTTGAATCAGGTCTTCCTCGCAAGCGGCAACCTGCCACTATCTGGCCCACTTGTCAGCAAGGGTTGGCTCTCTGGATGCAACGTTTGTGCAAACTGGGATGGTCTTGCTTGCGACCGGAACTCTCAAGTGACATCGATCGAGCTAGGTACGAAGGTCTCGCTCGTGCCGTCGTGTTTGTCCAACTGTTACCATAGAGGCTCTAACACAATTTCCCGCGCGCTTTCTACTTCTTTTCAACGCAGCTGCTTTATCACCCCCTCTTGGAGGGAATCTCAGTCCTTATTTGCGAGACTTGCTAGAGCTCTGTAAGAACTTGGTTGGATTGCCGCCGTAGTCCAGTCTGTTTTATGTCGACACCTATTGAGCTCACACTCCGCTACCTCTTATTCGTTTTTGTGCGCCTCAGCAATTTTGGATATGAGCGACAATGAATTGACTGGGACTATCCCAAACGCAATTACCGGACTCAAAAATCTTGGTACGCATAACACTGATGTGGTAAACATCCTTCATTGCTGGTTATTTTTCCTATCGACCTAACGAGTGCTATCCTTCCGTATTTATGACAGAGGCTCTAAATTTACGCGGGAACAAATTAGCCGGCCCCATGCCAAAAGATATTGCAAAGCTTCGAGATATAGGTGAGTTTTCACTTTCACTTTTGTGGCAGATTTTTCTGTGGTTGAACCAGCTCAATCTGACTCTTGAACTTTCCGTATCCTGTACGACTCGCGACATCATCAGTGGATTTCGATTTGCACAGCAATCAATTGACTGGAACCATTCCGAGCGATGGCTTTCTCTTCATGAGATCGATGAGTGAGTCCAACGCATGCGTGACTACTATGGTTATCGCACCGAATTCCTTTGTGCTAACATATAGTTTCGCTCTCCTTGTCTTTTTACATTTCTAGAGGTGCTATCATTGGGAAATAATACTTTCAGCGGCCCTCTTCCAACTTCTCTCGGTAGCGCAGTCGCTCTTCGTAAGTGATAACAAAGTGGTCATTATTCAGTGGTCGGAGAAGGGGAAAGCTTCTAGCTTATGGCGCTAACGCTATTCATTTTTTCTCGGCTATAGAGGACTTGAGGTTGGAAAACAACAAATTCAGTGGACCGATCCCAACCGAGCTTGGGAATTTGCGACAATTGGTCACTCTGGAATTGCATGGCAACAATTTTAATGGAACAATGCCCCCAGAGATCTGCAAGCTGTTTTCGACCGGGAAACTGGCTACGTTGACAGCAGATTGTTCTATTTCCTGTAACTGCTGCTCAAGATGCGTGTAGATTTATACCACGGAGTCGCACTCTAGAGCCTTGTCTACCCGTGGCTTCCAGTATTCCCGTGAAACTTCATTTTTCAAATGATATAGTAATGGATTGGGCTTGCTGGACGGGCAGCTTGCATATATATATATATACATAGATAAAGTTCATAATAGTATATCCGGCATTTTGATACAACCATTCAACTTACTCCAATAATGCTTTGAGGTCCCAAATAGACTTGAAGCGGAGTACAACGTTCTATGAATTCTTTGTTCTCACCAATTCCTTCGCCTGGCAATGATACAAGAAGCACTCATAACGTTACCGGTGCCTTCTTCCCCCGACAAAGACCCCATTCGAAGTACGGATTCCGTCCAATCCAGATCCAGAACCAGATCGTCCTCTTCAAAGTAGAAAACGGGTGGCGGGCAAGCATACTGTCCGATCCGTCTAATGATGCTTTCGGGCAGGTTCGTGTGACCATGCATCCACAAGCAACGTTTCTTCTCAAAGTTGGCCATGACCTCCTTGGCGAGCTCCATTCTGCGTTGTCTGGTTGTTGGAATCTGAGGCTTTGCGTGGCTCCCGGAAGAAAGGAAAGAAGCATCGCGTTGACAAAAGACTTTCAACTCCCCTGTAGCCAAGGAACAAGTGTCGCAATTATTATCACCACTGCTGTCGTTGGATTCATCTTGGTTGCCACCAGTAGCTTCCACATCGCACGAAGACGACTTTGTGACTGTAACGTACATGACACTGCAGCTGGATGATTGATGAAATGGCTCTTGTCCGTTTTTCCTGGTGGAAGTAATGCGTTCTACTCGTTTAGTCTCGACGAATTCAAATTCCACGCTGGCACGTGATGGGGCCGGATCGAGTGCACAATGCATTTGTGGATCCATTTTGACGGTGCCTTTTATGACAGGGTGTTGTTGAACAGTGGACTCCTCATTATCACCACCATCATCATCATCAATGTCGATTGTCACCAATGCTGTCGATAGGACCAGCGTTCCCTTGGAAGTTCGATCGTTGGAAACGGACCAATCCGACAAATCAATCCGAACGTTTTGAAAGATAATGTCATAGATAATCGCACCCCCCGCTTCCATCACTTGATCGACCGATGGCGTGTGTTCATGAATAAAAGATGAATTCAGCAACGCATTAAATTGTGCTTCTGGAACAATCATTTTGTGACAAAACAAAGACTCTTGTGTCCACAATGCTCCCTGCTCCATGTTGTTCCACGCCTCGAATTGCCTTGCGTCGTGACTCTTGTAGAAATGATCCAAATCTTCCCATTCCACTCTGCCGTTAGTGGGAAGGTCCGACAATGACTCCCACATATCAATAAAAGACGGCACTTCATTATTGATTGGCCATGCATACTCTACACCAAAGGCCAACCGTGACCTTTTCCGGGCGTGCCTTTTAATCAAAGCGGCAAAACGTTCTTGGACGCACGGAGGACTTGTTCGAAAAATGTCCCAAAAGGAACGTGTGTCGTCCTTCCAGCATTTGCTTGGACAACAGTCCCCATCCATCAAATGCTGTAACTGCTGTTGGCTGTAATTATCGGCAATTGTTGTATTATTTGGAGACGCCTGCACGGCCAGCTTTTCGTAGATGTTCCTGTCGAATATTGTAGTGTTTCCACAGCCGCCATCCACACTTGTTGTAGTAGTATTCTCGTCTTCTCCATCACCCTCTTCTGTTGATGCCGTTTCCGTTGCCGCAATAACCGTGGCATCCAACCACTGCGAAAGGTATCGCCTCAGCGACGGGGACTCGGCCTCTTGAATAAGGGTCTCGACACGCCGTCGATCTCTCGCCACCATTCCCAGCACACTATCAATGGCGATCATTTGATGGGAGGCAAATTCGGACAAACGATTGTCCATCTTTTTCTTTTTCTTTTCTAAACTTGATTGCTATTAGTAGCACTCTCTCGTCCACATCTTTAGTGGAACAGAATGCTGTTGATTGTGTTGAATAGATAGAAACATCTTCACAGCGAATGTAAGGCACGAGCCATGTGTGCTTTTCAGCACTTCTGCGTGACTGGGAGTCCCGAATAACAAAAAAACCAAATAACAACACAAATGACACGAGGATTTTTTTGCAATCATATCATTTTCTATATGCCATTAGCTTGACAAGTAGCTGCAAGCGACGGCCTGTCAATCATTGTGGATGGTCTGTTAGTGAGTTTGTTGAATGTAGATACAAAATTCAGTCAAAGTTGATGCGAACTGCGGACGAGGCGAACAAGTCAAACGCCGGCAATGTCTCACCATTGTCGTCTCCTTCACTGAAATTTGAACTCAAATTTGGATTGTTTCTTAAAATTCTTCTTGCCTATGGTCTCTGCGTCGGCTTTGGGTACGCCCTCTTGCATCAAACGTTGCACTTCGAGGTGTTGCAGCAACGTCTTTCTACCCGACATTTTTTTGGGAATGTCTTCTAGGTCAACCCCTCGATGACAGAGTTCTTGAGCTAAGCCATCCATGTGGTTCTCGCCTGCCAATGTGAGCTTGCTGTATGGCATAAGTCCGGTTACTGTGGGAGTTCTGTGCTGTGGTTTGATTGCTTGTGCTGCGTTTTGTGCCTTGTATTTTGACCCCAGCTCATCAACTCGTGTCTTCTTGGCTTCAACGCGTTCGTCTTTGAAGTGCCCTTGCGGCGACAAGCTGCACAAGATGGTGTTAAATCTTGCATCATATG
>ENA-ORBV01005944-ORBV01005944.1-microbial-mat-metagenome-genome-assembly--contig:-NODE-5944-length-21896-cov-12.524451_pt1 | contig 21896 bp, 16 predicted proteins | sample MGYA00237777_ERZ505514 | MGnify/ENA primary metagenome ERZ505514 (study PRJEB26160, sample SAMN06269048) | microbial mat metagenome | isolation source: Oligotrophic lake microbial mat | place... | reverse complement strand
GTGGGGGGCGGGGCCTGGCCATCATTCGCCAGCGCGTGGAAACGCTCGGCGGCAAGTTTGCGCTGCAATCGCGCAAGGGGGGGGGGCAGCTATTTTGAGGTGCAAATCCCAGTAAAGTTCTAAGCGTTGAAGGGCTTTATCCTATCCCTGTGGTTGCTGTGGCTACCTGTTCTGCCGGGGTTGCAGGCACAGGCTGTCTACCCGCTTGACCAGAACTTCTCCTGTCAGTTTTTGACGGAGTTGCGCACCCCGCATTCATTGGACACCATACGGTTTCAAACAGTGATCCGCAACACCAGCACCCGCGATCTGGATCTGATCCTGGAACTGCGCAATCCTTTTGTGCGCCACATAGGCGTCGTTTGGAAGCTGCCCGGGCGAAATGCTCTCGCGTTTTACACCGGTGCTTCGCTGCCTTTTGGCGAACGCCCCTTGCCCACCCGCTACTTCACCTTTGCCCTGCATTTACCCGCCGGAGAAAGTGCCACGCTGGATCTGGCCCTCCAAAACCAGGGCTTCCGCGACCGCATCGTCGTGGAACTTCACGAACAGGGCGCTTACGAAATGCTGGGGAACCGGCGAATAACGGTATTGGCTACTTACTTGTCAGCGGCCATATTCACCCTCGTTTTCGGATTCATTATTCTGGCAGTCATACGCGCTTACATCAGATTTTCTTTTATCTATTATTTTAGCATTGGATTGCTGCTCGTAGCCACCCTGCAAGGGCTGGGTTATCAATACGGCTGGCCCCATTCGCCAGGGGTGCAAAGCGTCATGAAACCCATTTTGCTCAACGCCACCTTTCTGGGGGGATTCCGCTTTCTCCAGCGATTCTTTTTGACGGAAATGGAATTTCGCTGGATAGACCGTAGCATATATTTTCTTATGTTTGGGTTGGCGGCATTGGCCAGTGCAGCGTTAGCTACCCCCTGGATGGGGCCCGAGGGTCTCCAGCTCTACCAGGCAATCAACGATGCCTGGTTTTTGGTCTGCACAGGCACTGTTGCCATTTTGCCCCTGGTCTATTTTGCCCGGACCCTCGTTCGCGAAGCCTTTTGGTTTTGGGTAGCCTATTCGGTGCTGATGTCAGCAGTATTTACCGGAATTGGCGGTGGTTTGGGTTGGTTCCAAACCAGCCCGATGCTCGATTCCTGGATTTGGTCCGGTGTCTTGTTGTTGCACATCGTGGTGTCCGGTCTTATCCTGGAACGGGTGCGTTTGGTGGTTGAGACCCAGGCGCGCGCCCGGCAGGATCTGGATCGCGAAAAATTGCGCCAACTCCGCGATTTGGTCATCCAGGAAGAAATGGAGCGCGACCGCATTGGGGCAGACTTACACGACGAAGCGGGTTCGCGCTTTGCGGCCATGAAAATGGCGCTGTCGCGGATGGCCTACCGGGAAACTGACGCCAACAAAGCAAGCGCGCTGGCAGCCATTATAGCGGAAGTGGACGAAATCTGTGATCAGAACCGGAACATTTCCCACCGGCTGCTATCGGTGAGCCTCCACCAGGTAGGGCTGCCGGAAGCGCTGCGCGAGTACCAGGCTCGCCTGCTATCCAAGGGCCGCCACGTGGTTTTCCGCCCTTCGCCCGGATTGCTCAACGACCTGAGCGACACCGCAGAAATTCTGATATACCGCGTCATCCTTGAAGTGGTGGAAGGGCTGTATGAACACGCCACAACCTTCCGGATTCTGGTCCAGGATAGCGACGATGGCAATGAATTAGTCCTCACTGTGGAGCCCTTGGATGAACCACTGCTGCCCCCTCCCCCCGACAGCCTAACCCTGAGCAGCCTGCGCACGCGCTTGGCACTGTTCAGCACGTCGCGAGAGGAATCGCTGCAAATTCTGGAATCCGGCCTGCGCATTTGGTTGCCGAAGAGGGTGGAGCGATTAATTCACGAATAGTATACAAGCTCAAACCAACCCATACCTCGCCGCCCACCCGATCAGTTCGGCAACATTCTTGGAGCCCGTTTTGTGCAACAAGTTCTTGCGGTGCGTATCGACGGTATTCTTTGAAATGAACAATTGTTCAGCAACTTCCTGGCTGTTCAGCCCTTCGGCAAGTTTGGCGATCACTTCCTTTTCGCGCTCAGAAACATCGGGGCGGGGAAGTGTGTTTCGCCGTTCAGCGCGGGCCTGGTTGTCTTCTTCGGATTGAAAAAACTCACCGCCAGCCATGACCCGCTGCAGGGCTGTCATCATGCGGCCTTTGTCCAGGTTTTTGAGCAGGTATCCGTCAGCACCGGCGTAACGCGCCTGCCGAATGAGCGGGCCTTCGTCGTAGTCCGTCACCATGATAACTTTGACCTCCGGACGTTCCTCTTTAAGTTTGCGCGTTGCCTGCAGGCCATTCATAACCGGCATTTCTATGTCCATCAGGACCAGGTCCAGATCCAAGCCTCTGATTTTTTCCAACAATTCTTTGCCATTCACCGCTGTACCGACGATTTCAATGTCGCGTTCTTCCTCCAACAAGCTGCTAAGCCCGAGTCGCGTAATCATTTTGTCTTCGGCAATAAAGAGACGGGTAGGGTTCATGGAACGTGGGTTGGTTTAACGCCAGCCGGGCTTGGCATTGTTCTCAAAGGTGTAGTCCGTGGTCTTGAGCGTTCTGCCGTTTTGGTGTACCGCAGTAGTGGTAAAAACCACCATGTTGCCCGCGGAAGACCCGAGCAGGGAACCCCGGTTCCAAGTCAGGTCGGGCGCCATGCAAAACCATCGCTTCGGTAGTGCCTCTGGTGGCACGATACTCATTGCAAATATAGGCTTCCGGAACCTCCGGTGCCTGCGAAAAAGTAGCGGTCATCCCTTTCACCATGGAGGCAATAGCCGCTGAATCCAAACCCATCGGTTGCGATGGGTTTGGGGCTTTTAGTAATGCGCTACCTGCAAACAACAGGAACAATACTGTGTTTTTAATTGTATTTGATTTTAAAATGGGTGTTTTTCATTACTTCTCTAAAATGCTTCTCATTGCTGCAATGGAGTCAGTAAAGCCGTTCCCTTTCCCAAATTGAATCGGGCTATCATTCATTTTATTTACGGATTCATTTATAAAAAATGTATTGTGCTCGTCATGATAACTCATCCACACACTGAGTTCAAAAAGGCGCTGGTTCTGAAGGCCCGCAACCACCCTATCATTGTCTGTAGGCAAAAAGCAGAGCCCGCCTATGAACGCCGCAAGCTTTTCAAGATCAATGCTCACTCCATCGTACACAAGTTGTTCATAAAGTGTTTTTAAAAATATATTATCGATGTTGACGTGATCAGCTGCTCTGATGTCAGCCAGAACCACATTGTACCTGGTCAACCCGTTTGAAACCAGCCAATATTTTTTTCTTTCAAGGTAGAACAGGTTAGCATTCCATTTGCCCAGCGCACTAGCCTCCCCTTGGCAATCTTTAGAAATCAACTTTTTAGCCAATTTCTCAAGCTTCCTTGTCGTATGAATGTTTGTTTTTATCATACAAAATAATAGACATTAGCCGTAATCTGCCCGAATGGCTGCATAAAACCCATCCCTAAAGTAATCCAATGTCGCCCTATAACCATCAAAAAAAGGCAAAATCTTGCCTGACCGCCGCAGCGCAAACCAACAAACTTACGGGCATCTCTAAAAACCCCATAGTTAAGGCTTGCCCAAATTTTAACACCGGAATTTACTGCTGTTAATGAGGATGTTAAAATTTGGGCGTAACGCAGGATATGGGGTTTTTAGAGAAGCCCTTATTTAATCCGCCCGTTCAACACCAGCCGAACACCCAGGTAAGCCTCGCGGCCGTGCATGGAAGCGTACGCATACGCCGTGTCAAAGTAAGGACTGAACCCCACAGCAGCGGAAGGGTCGTCCAGGCCCGCCAACGGCGATCCAGGCTGCCGGAAATTGCCCAGGTTTTGCACCCCGGTATAGACGCTGAAGCGCTCGGAAAACACCTTGGTCAGTTGCACGCTTTGCTGGGCGAAGGGCTCACTGCGCTGTGGCCGCGGCTCGGCCAGCAATTGACCGTCCGGCCCCAGATCGTACACCGCCGGCAACGCCATCGCTCCCGTTACGCGCAAGGTATAGGCCAGGGTCAGCTCCGCCCGATCCCAGCGACCGTTGACCAGCAACACCCCGGACCATCGCGGCGCGAACGGCACCGCTTCGCGCTCCATCAGCCCTTGTTGGTTGCGCTCACTGCGTTGAACATCCTGCCAGGTGGCAGACACCTGAAAACCGAGCACCGATGCCCATTGGTATTGCAGCGATGCCGCCAAGCCGCTGGTGTAGCCAAAGCCTTCGCTGTTGGCGTAGATGATTTTGCCAGGTTGATCGTAATCGGCCAGGATCTGTTGCTCAAAACGGGTGTAAAAAGCATCAGCGGTTAGTGTACCCGATCCCCGACGGCTGAAAAACTCCTGGCTGGCACTCAAGGTAGTGTTCCACGAGCGCTCCGGAGCCAGCGGTCCGTCAAGGACCACCTGGCGCTGGCCGGTAACAAACGCGTGGTCTTCGGTGAACAGGTTCAGGGTTCTAAAGCCCGTACCAGTGTTAAACCGGAAAGCGCGCAGCGGGCTGGGCTGCCATTTCAGCGCCAGACGTGGAGCTGGGATCCAACCGTGTTGTTCCTGGCGGTCCAGCCGCAGCCCGCCGAGCAGCGTCCATTCCGGGTGCGGTTGCCACTGGTCCTGCACAAACACGCCCGGAATAGTCTGGTGCAACAGGCTCCCGCCCGGGCCAGAGCCAAGACTGTCCGGCGCGGAACCCTGATCGGTAGCCGCCGTGTTGTCGTCGTAGAATTGGTAGCGCAGCACCAGCCCCGCCATTCCCTCGTGGTCGCCGCGCGCAAACGACCAAAGGCCTTGCAAAAGCCCCGTCCGCTGCACAGCGCGATAGGCGGTTTGCCCATACCGGGAGTCTTGGTTGTGCGCACTCAACGCCATGTCCAGCCGCAAATCAGCCGCTGTAGGCAAGGTGTAGGTGCCGAGCATTTCGGCCCGCAGCGTGTAAATGCTCTCGCCGTAAATACTGTCCGACCCGCGCATATCGCGGTAAGCACGATCGCGCAAAAAAGGCTCCACGCCGTTGCGGCGGTCTTCGGCGTAGCCCTTCACGGCCAGGGTCAAGGGCTTGCCGCTTTTGCGGTGCAGCGACCATTTGTGAAACAGCGACCAGCGGTCCAGCAAAACGCCATCGCCAAAACCGTCACCGTTTCGGTCCTCGTATCGGTTCGAATAGGCCCCGTTCACCGCGCTGTACCCCCGCGATTGTCCAATTTGGTGGCCCGCCACCACGCTGAGATAGGCTTCTGCGTGCTGCGTGGCGAGCAGGTCAATTTCAAAGGCGGGAACCGCCGCCGGGTCCTTGGTAATGATGTTGATAACCCCGCCGACCGCCTCTGAACCGAACAAGGTGCTGCCCGGGCCCTTGACCACTTCCACCCGATCCATGATCAGGTTGGGGATGCCGTTGAGCGCATAGGTCGCCGCCAGGCTGCCGTACAGCGGCATTCCATCCAGCAAAACTGCCGTGTACGAACCCGGTAATCCGTTGATGCTGATGCTGTTCGTAAAGCAAACCCCGCAGGCCACCACCTCCTGCACCCCGTTGATCAGTGCGATGCTCTCCACCAGCGATGCCCCGGGTGTTGGCAGGTATGTGGCCAAAGCCTCTGCTGAGAGCACCTCCACCCGCGCCGGGCTGGCCGACAAATATGTCTCGCGAAGGCTGGCGCTGACCACCACCGTTTCCAGGGCCAGCGGGGTCAAAAACAGGTCAAAGATTCCTTCAGGAGACCGGTCTACCTCCACCCAGGCGGGCTCGTAGCCTACGGCGCTTATTTTCAGTCGAAACGGCACGTGGGCAGGCATCAGCATTCGAAATCGGCCAAGGCTATCTGCAACCGTGCCGGTCTGGGTGCCTGGAATCCAGACATGGGCATACGGTATCGACTCTGGTTTGTCGCTGGCCTGGCTGGATGTCCAGACCGTGCCGCTGAGCACCGAATCCGGTTGAACGGGCCCTCCCCCAACAACCTGTTGAATCCCGGAAGGCAATTTTAACGCCGCAGGGCTTGCCAAGAGCCCTGAGGCAGCCAAAAGGCCGCTCAAAAGCACTAGAACCATTCCCCCGAAACGCTTTGCTTCCATATTCGATTTGAATTTCTGGAAGCAAAGAAAATAATTTAGACTGGTTTAAAAAACTTTTCTGACGAGTTTAACTTAATATTGTTCGTTTAATCGCCCATATGTCGCCGAAACTTCCGGCGGGTTCATGCCGTTTGAACTGCAACCGCTTTAGGAAAGTGGGAATGTTTTTTACCGAAACCGCGGACTTGTCTACAATTTTACCATCATATCCTACGCTTGCTCAATTTAGGTGCCAGGGAGCTTTGGAAATAGGCTGTTTACCCTCAACTTTAGGCAAGCCCAAAACCCGCATCCTGCCTATGCAGCGTTTTTACCCGGTGGTTCTTGTCCTGATTTGCCTGCTTCAATTCGGGTTTCCTGCAGCCGCTCAACTGGATTTTAGCACCCGTTCAGCGGCTGACAAAGCGCTGTATCCCTTTGTGCATGGCGTTGCTTCCGGCGATCCCCTCCACGACCGGGTCATCATCTGGACACGGCTGACCCTGCCTGATTCCGGCCACATCGCAGTAACCTGGCGAGTGGCTACCGACACGGGCTTTCAGGACATTGTCCGCACTGGCACCGCCATCGCGTATACCTGGCGCGACCGCACCGTTAAAGTAGATGTTGACGGCTTGCAGGAAAATCGCTGGTACTATTACGAGTTTGAATACGAAGGCCGGCGCTCGCTCATTGGGCGCACCCGCACCGCGCCTATCGGCCCGGTAGATTCCGTGCGCATCGCCGTGCTTTCCTGTACCTGCTATCAATGCGGGTTCTTTAACCCCTACGCCAGCATAGCCGAGCGCAATGACCTGGATCTGGTGGTGCATGTGGGCGACTACTTTTACGAATACCCCGCAGGCGGCTATGGCTTCAATCCAGTGTTGAACCGCCTGGATGAGCCCGCAGGTGAATTGATCACCCTCGGTGATTACCGCATCCGTCATTCCTGGTACAAGCTAGAACCCGATAGCCGACGGATTCACCAGCAGTATCCTTTCATCATCATATACGATGATCACGAGTTTGCCAACGATTCCTGGAAAGGCGGGGCGCAAAACCACGACGAGCTGACAGAAGGACCCTGGTCTGCACGCATGAGGGCAGGCTACCGAGCCTGGTTGGAATGGATGCCGGTGCGAGAGCCCGAGGTCACGGATGACTACCTGGCCTACCGTAACATTCGCTATGGTGACCTAATTGACTTTATCGTTGTGGATACGCGCACCCAGCGCGATCAACAAGATTTGTCCCGCATTGATGACGAAACGCGCACCATGCTCGGCCCGGTACAATACGCCTGGCTCGTTGCCCAACTCACGCAAAGCACGGCACAATGGAAGGCCCTGGTTAACCAGACCATGATGGCTCCGCTAGAGGTTTTCGGGGGAAATGTCTGGTCCTTCGAGCAATGGGACGGCTACCGCGCAGAGCGCACCCGGCTATTGGACACAGTATTAAATGGGGGCGTCCAAAACTTTGTCGTCCTCACCGGCGACATTCACTCTGCCTGGGTGGCCGATATTCGCCATGGCACTGGAAGCGCCGGAGTAGAGTATGTGGTCACTTCCAGCACAGCCCTTAACCGAGGCATCTCTACCTGGTCTCCTTTGGTCTTGCAAATTCTCAATCCGCACATTAAGTACATCGATCTGAACAGGCGCGGCTACATGATCATTGATTTCAACCAGCAGCGCACGCAGTGCGATCAAATCTTTGTGCCTTCGGTAGAGTACAAAACCACGGAAACGACCGTTGGCGCAAGCTGGCAGGTTTTGTCCGGAACCAGGATCAACATTCCTGCATCCGGCCCCTCGGTAAGACTAAAGCCGGGACCTATTCAACCTCCGCTCTACCCGGTAAACTCCTGCCTGATCCCGCAAAACCCTAGAACCCGCAGTGTAGGCTATACTTCGGCCAACGTGGAATGGGACGCCAGCCTGAATGCGTATCTGTACCAGTTAGAAGGTCGTGTGGCTGGCTTAGAAGAGCTCACCTTTACCCGCTACGCCCGCAACAACTGGCGCTACCTTGGTACGCTCCAAGAAAATGTCACCTATGAATGGCGGGTCAGAACGCTGTGCAAATCAGGGGCTCAATCGCTCCCAACCGATTGGCTGTCCTTCAGTACCGGGTCTAGCGAAGACAGCGATTTGGACAATGACAGCATCCTTCGCAGCGAGGCTCCATTGTTGCTCAGTGTGCAACCGTCGCCCTTTCAATCGGTGCTGGGCATTCACTTCCAAATTGAAGAAAACAGCTCCGTGCGCTTTGAACTGATCAACATGCAGGGCATTCAGGTGTTGACAGAAACATTGGATCTCGTTCCCGAAGGCCTGCACTTCCACGAATTGCACATACAGAACTTCCTGGAATCCGGGGTTTACCTCCTGCGCATAAGCAACGGCGAGCAGTTTGTGGAAACGCGGGTCGTGAAAGAATAAAGGGTACTTCTAAAAACCCAGATCCTGCGCCTGCCCCTCTTCTGTTACCGCTCCTTCGCGGCTCTCCGCTTCGACGCCCAGCGCTTCGGCCATGCCGGTTAAAATGACGAAGGCCTGTTTCATGCTGCGCACATCTTCGAACGTGAGTTGCAGGCGACCGCGCGCCTCTTTCATGTGGCACTTGCCCGGATGGCTCTGCACGTAGCGGATCAGGTTGGCGAACAATTTAGAGCTGTAGTACGCACTCTCCTGGTTCTCCAAAAAGTAGCAGCGCAGCACGTGCTGCTTGAAAATGATGCGTTCAAACCCTAATGACACGGCTAACCAACGCAGTCGCACGCCGTTGAACAGCTCTTCGACCTGCCGGGGAAGGGGGCCGAAACGGTCCTGCAACTGTTGGCGGAAAGGCCCCAGCGCGGCTTCGTTCGGCACGTTGTCCAGTTGCGTGTAAAGGCTCAGGCGCTCGGCCACCGAATTCACATATTGATCCGGAATGAGCATTTCCAAATCGGTGTCAATCTGGCAATCCGTGACGTAGCGCTGCGTGCGCTCCAGCTCATCGGCAAAGAGGTCTTTGAAGTCGGTGCTCTTGAGCTCGGCGATGGCTTCGTCCAGGATCTTGTGGTACATCTCAAAGCCGATTTCCGCCAGGAAACCACTCTGCTCGCCGCCTAGTAAATTGCCCGCTCCGCGAATGTCCATGTCGCGCATGGCTATCTGGAAACCGCTGCCCAACGACGCAAATTCTTCGATCGTCTTTAAGCGTTTGCGCGCATCGCTCGAAAGCATATGCGTAGGCGGTGCAAACAGGTAGCAGAACGCCTTCTTGTTGCTGCGGCCTACGCGTCCCCGCAACTGGTGCAAGTCACTCAAGCCAAAATTCTGGGCGTGGTGGATGATGATGGTGTTCGCATTGGGAATGTCCAGGCCGCTTTCCACAATGTTGGTGCACACCAGAATGTCGTACTGGCGGTTGATGAACTTGAGCATTCGCTCTTCCAACACATGCCCTTCCAGCTGACCATGCGCCACGCCTATGTCCATGTCCGGACAGAGCTGGCGAATCATGGCCGAAATCTCCTCAATGTCTTTGACGCGGTTGTGCACAAAAAACACCTGACCACCGCGGTATACTTCATATTGAATGGCCTCGCGGATCACGTTGGGATCAAAAGACTTGAGTTCAGTGTGAATCGGTTGGCGGTTCGGCGGTGCTGTGTTGATGATGCTCAGGTCGCGCGCGCCCATCAAACTGAATTTTAGCGTCCGGGGAATGGGCGTTGCGGTCAGGGTCAGCGTATCGATGTTTGCTTTGAGCTCCTTAAGCCGCTCCTTGATGGCCACCCCAAACTTCTGCTCTTCGTCAATGATCATCAAGCCCAGGTTCTTGAACTTGACCTGCTTGCCGACGATTCCGTGCGTGCCGATGAGGATGTCCACCTTGCCGGCGGCAAGGCTATCGAGCGTGTCTTTTTTCTCTTTGGCGCTCTTAAAGCGATTGATGTACTCCACGCGGCACGGAAAATCCTTGAGCCTCTCGGAGAACGTTTTGTAGTGCTGCAACGCCAAGATGGTGGTGGGCACCAACACCGCAACTTGTTTGCTATCGGCCACCGCTTTAAACGCCGCGCGAATTGCGATCTCGGTTTTGCCAAAGCCAACGTCGCCGCAAACCAGGCGATCCATCGGGCTGGGCGATTCCATGTCGCGCTTGATGTCTGCCGTTGACTTTTCCTGGTCGGGCGTGTCTTCGTAGAAAAACGACGCCTCCAACTCGGTCTGCATGTAAGTGTCGGGCGAAAAGGCGAAGCCTTTGGCTGCCTTGCGCTTCGCGTACAATTGAATCAGATCGCGCGCAATGTCTTTAACTTTGGTGCGCGTGCGGCGTTTCAGGTTTTCCCAAGCATCGGTGCCCAGCTTGTTCACCTTGGGCGGTTCGCCCTCCTTGCCCACGTGCTTGGCGATCTTGTGAAGCGAATTGATTGGCACGTAAAGCAGATCGTTGTCGCGATAAACCAGGCGCACTGCCTCCTGCACCTGCCCGTTGACCTCAATTTTTTCGAGCCCCGAATAAGTGCCTACCCCGTGGTCAATGTGTGTCACGAAATCGCCGGGCACCAGGTCGCGAATTGCCCGGAGGGTCAGCGCCTCCGAGCGCGAATAACCCCGTTTGATGCTGTACTTGTGGTAGCGCTCAAAAACCTGGTGGTCGGTGTAGGCAGCCAGCCGCGCCCCCGAGTCAATGAAACCGTTGGCCAGTGATGCTGAAACCGGCTGGTATTCCGGCGGCTCTGCGGCGTTGTTGGCGGCGTTATTGGCGGCGCTGTTGGCGGTGTTATTGGCGGTGTTGTGTGTGCCGCTACTCCGCGCCTGGAGGTCTGCAAAAATCTGCCGGAAACGCTCAATCTGGCGCGGGTTGGAGCAGTACAGGTAATTGTCCAGGCCCTCATTGCTGTTGCGCTTTAAATCGGCAATCAGCAGGTCGAAATTCTTGTTGAACGACGGTTGCGGCCGCGTCCCGAATTCAATGCGAACGGCGCCCGGCATGCGCGCCTCCGATCCGGTTTCAATCACGGGCAGCAACGTTAAGTCTTCCAGAACTTCCGGCTGCGTTGTGAACAATTGTTCAAATGAATAGCGCACCAGCAAGTGTTGGTCGTCAAGAGTCTTGACACTTTTAAGTGCGGTAGCCATGGCTGTGGCCTTTTCCGCGCAAACCCCCAGCACTTCGATCAGATGGCGCGCATCGCTCAACCACAAAACCGATGCCGCCGGCAAGCTCTTCAGCAGGTCCTGCTTGCGCTCCTGGTCAAACTCCGTTTGGATGTTCGGCACGATCGTAACCTGCGCAATGTTTTTGGTGGAGAGTTGACTCTCCGGTTCAAACACGCGGATGGAATCCACGACATCACCAAACAATTCCACACGGTATGGAAGTTCGTTTCCGAAACTAAACATGTCGATGATGCCGCCGCGTATGCTGAACTGTCCCGGCTCATACACAAAATCAACCGGATGGAATCCGCTCTCCACCAGCACGTCCATCAAAAAAGCCGTATCCAGCTTTTCGCCCTTAGTAATGTACAAGGTTCGGTGCTGCAGTGCTGCCGGACTTACAATGCGCTCAAACAGCGCCTCCGGGTAGGTGACAATGAGCTCACCACGCGTCGTTGAATTGGCCAGTCTGTTTACCGCCTCGGTGCGCAGCAAAACATTGTTGGCATTGACCTCATCAAAACGCCCTGGCTGCTTAAACGAATCGGGAATAAAGAGCACATCCTTGCGCTCCAGGAGGCTCTGCAAATCATTTAAGAAATAAGCGGCCTCTTCTTTGTCGTGCAACACAAAGCAGTGCGTACCCTTGTGCTCCTTGAACAGCGCAGCCGCTATCACCGCCGCGGCCGAGCCCACTAGTCCCTCCAGGTGCAGCCGCGCGGGGGGGGTGTCCTGCAGGTGAGAAATCGCTTGCTGAATCCGTGCATCGCCTCGGTAGCGATCCAGCAGGGTAGGCTTGTCCATCCGAGCGGCAAAGATAGTGGGGAAAGGGCTGAGGTGGGGGGGGCGGGGGATGGTTCTTGATTAAAAACTTGCCCAACCATGCATGATTAATCATGCATAAACTGAGTACCTTAGCCATAATGACCGATAAATCATACCAAAATTGGCATTCCTATTCCGATCAGGCGCTTGCTGCGCACATCGGTGCCTTTATCAAACACCACCGGTTGCAGCAAAACAAAACCCAGCAGGCTTTAGCCTGTGCTGCGGGCCTCAGTCGTTCAACACTCAGCTTGCTGGAAAGAGGTGAAACAGTGACGGTTTCAACACTCATACAAGTTCTTAGGGTCTTGGAACAGTTGCCGATCATGGAAGCCTTTCATGTCCCCATGCTTATCAGTCCGCTTGCCCTTGCAAATGCAGAAAGAGCTAAGCGCAAAAGAGCCCGAAGCAAGAAATCAGAGCAATCAGAAGGACCCAAATGGTAAAGGATGACCTTAAAGGATGCGATTGGTGCGACATTATCCCCATGGTAATGCGCTTAACAAAATACGATGTGTATTTGCTCCGTAGATAGCAGACTCCAAACTCAATGAGCGCTAGGTCTTTTCCCCCAAAAACACCTCCGCCATCATACACCGGGCACTCCCCCCCCCAAACCGCTCTATCGTGTCAAGCGAACTGGCAATAATCGGGGTGTACGACTCGATTAGAGTGCGCTGCTCCCCCCCCAACGCATCCAACGCCTGCTGCGACATAACCGTGTAGTGCTGGCCGTCGGCACTGCGCACTTCAAGCATGTTACCGGCGAAACGATTCATCTGGTCCAGCGAAATTTCCAGGACCTGCTTGCCGGTCAGGTCAAGGGCGTGCCGCACAGCGGCGCGCTGTTCAACTGGCAACGCTTCCAGGCAGATCACGGCTAAGCGCGAACCTAGGTGCATGATCACATTGGTGTGATAAATGGGCTGGCCGCTTTGGTCAAAGGCATCGAAGGTGTGGAGTTGATAGCCAAAAGTTTGCGCGTATTCCTCCAGCAGCATGGAATCCGTGCGCGGCGAAAGACAGGCGTAGATGGCGCGGACTTCGTGGTCAATAATCATGGAGCCTGTGCCTTCCAAAAAGCGGTTGCTCCGCTCGTTGGCGCTGAGGTCAACAATCATCCGCACGTCAAGTCCGTGTTCTTTGGACAACGCCTCCACTAAATCCAGCCGTCGCTCGGCGCGGCGGTTGGGCGCGTACATAGGGTACAAGATGACCAGACCGCTGTCGTTGGTGCTCAGCCAGTTGTTGGGAAAAATGGAATCGGGTTGCGGGGCATCGGGCCGGTCGCTGAAGACCAGCACACGGACGCCCACGGCGCGAAGTTTTTCGACAAAGGCATCGAACTCCGCCAGCGCGCCTGCCTGAATGGCCTGTCCATTCTCCGAGCCCTCCGCGTTTTGGAACGAGTTGTTGCCGGCCGTCTGTGGGTTGTAGCCGAAGCGCACCGGCCGGATCATCAGAATGGTGTCGGTTACCTGTTTGCTCATAACGCAGAATATGAGATTTTTAGGAGTGCCCTTTCCAGGGTTTGCGGCGCAGCGGCATGCTCATGCAATGCGAACCACCGCGCGCGCGGGATAGTTCCGAAGAGGGTAATTCAATCAACGTATCGCGCACGTCTTCCGGTTTGCGATGACCCTCTTCGAACTCGCGGATCAGATCCAGCGCTTTGATGACCTCAAACCCCGCATTGCGAAACGCGACGGCGGTGCGCTCGTTGCGGTCGTAACCAATGACCACGCCTTCGCGGATAGCCAGGTAATTACAGGCGTCGGTCCACTGTTCGCGTTCGTCGTACGGAAACTCGTTGTTGCCGCTGTACAAAATCTTTACGTCTTCGAGTTTGCAGCCAAAATCGTGCACGCTGATTTGGCGCAAAAGGCCGTCCAACCCGAGCGGCAAGATCAACCCAAGCGCGGCGTAGTCGGCGGCGGTGTAGAGGCCGTAATCTCGCTTAGGGTCATAGGGCGCGTTTCCAAACTTTAGGCGGTGAAAGGTGTAGATCTTGACCGGGGGGCCGAGGTAACCCGGATCGTCGGCGATCATGCTGTACGCTTGCCGGCGCTGGATTTCCTCTTCCCACAATTCCTGAGAGAACTCGCCGTAGAGCGCCCATGTGTCCTTTCGAACATGGGTAAAGATGGTGTCAATGTGCATTTGCGCCCGGTTCGGCGGAATCTTGACGATGCTAACCTGTTCGACCCCGATTTCGCGGCGAAAGAGTTCCTGCATGATCTCCACGCCAGCCTCCGGCGTGGTGCGCTCGCTGCAACCTACCAGCATATGCCGCGGGCTGATCATCATGATGTCGCCGCCCTCGATGGAAATGACGCGCCGTTTCTGCTCGGCTTCTTCCAACAAGAAGAAATCGCTGGGCTCGGTAATCTCCATCACCTTGTCGCGGCTCTGCCGGAAAAAGTGGTTGAACGCGATGAACTTGGCCAACACGGACTCGCGCTGACGCGCCTTGTACATGGTTTTGCTCAGCAGCAATTGGTCTTTGACCACGATGCCGATGTCGCGGGTAAACACCAGGTTGGGAATGGGCGGAAAAATGTAGCGCCCGTCATCGGTTTGAATGTCGCCGGGGTGATCGGGCAAAAAGCCGGTTATCAGCACGCGGGCCAGGTCGCGCGGACTCAGCTCGTGCAACAGATCTTCCAGGCGGCTGCTTACGTTCTCGAGGGCACAAACCACGGCCACCAAGCGATTGCGGGCGTCGGGGTATTCGCGAAGCACATCAGCCAATTCCTGCTGCACATCGCGCACAAAAGGCGAGGCGATATACTGGGCACTGTCCGGGCGAAACAGCTCCGAAGTATCCTTGCCAATGGCTTGCCGGGCCCTTTCCGGATCCAAAAACCACAACAGGATTTTCAGGTAAACGTCATACTCGTCCTGCATGCGGCTGAGGTACACCGTGTCGTCGTAGAGCCAGTCTTCGAGCTTCTCCGGAGTAATCCGGCCAATTCCCTTATCGGGGCGGTGTACAAGCAAACATTCCAGATCAGCGATCTCGGAATCCACAAACATTTTGGGCGCTTCCATAGCGCTGCAAAGGTAGGGCTATTCGGTCTTGGTTGCCGCGGGAAAGCGCGATCAGGCAGCCCATTGCTTGACCTCAGAGTCGTTTATAGCAAGTTTATCCTGGTTTATCGAAATCTGCTATAACTACATAAACTTGCTATACTTTGAAAGCCGCCGATGGAAGAAGGGTTCAGCAGTTCATTGCGAGTTGCCACGGAACCCTGAAGGATACTCCATCAACGGCTCAGCCCTCTCACCGCCGTCTTTCCGAACAGTTCCTCCAGCTTGCCTTCACGGTAAGTAAAGATCTCTTTGACCCTGCCGCCAACAATCAGCGCGTTGATCAGCCCGGCGAATGGACCGCCGTACAGCGAGTAGTGCAGGTCATCTTCCATGAGCACGCCGCCGTCCTGCTCGCGAAAATGGTGCTGGTGGTGCCAGAATTTGTAGGGCCCGAAGCGCTGTTCGTCTACAAAATACCGGTGGTCAACGCAATGCGTTATTTCGGTGGTCCAGCTAATGGCAATGCCAAGCAGCGGCCTGACTTTGTAGCGAATAATCTGCCCGGCATAGGTCTTCTGACCCGCGCCTTCCAAAATCTCGAAACGCATCTCCTGCGGCGTGATGTTGGACAAATTAGCCGGCGACGAGAAAAAATCCCAGGCTTCTTCTAAAGACAGCGGCAGCCAGACAGCAGTTTGCAAGCGGTACATCGGTGATTATTTACCTTTCAGAAACAACAAGTTCGGAGTTTGGTTCGAAGGGCGACCCCCCAACGAGCAACGCTGCTGCTGAACCCCGAAACCTTTGCTCAGCGCAACGAAACACTTTCGGCCGACATAAAACTGCAATTTCCGTTCATTAACTGTAATTTCAGTTGATTAACTGAATAACACGTTGTAGATTTGGGCATCGGGCTGCAAGATGGATCATCCTGCGCAAATCTCGAAGGTTTAAAAATATGTTCCTTTATCCCTATGCAAAGACTTACCCAAACCGAAGAAGAAGTCATGCAATGGATTTGGTCGTTAGACCGGGTCTTTGTTAAAGACATCCTGGCGGCTATGCCGGAGCCCAAACCCCCGTACAACACCATCAGCTCGGTAGTGCGCGTGCTGGAAAAAAAGGGCTTTGTCGGCCATGAAGCTTTTGGCAAAACGCATCGCTACTACGCCATTATTGTTAAATCTGCTTATCGGCGCCAGGCTTTTCGGCGCTTGTTCCGCGACTACTTTGACGGTTCTCAACAGGCTTTGCTGCAGTTTTTTGCCCGCGAAGAAGGCTTAGATCCCGACGAAATGGAACGACTGCTGGCCGATTTGCCGGAAGAGCAAAACGACAACACGCCAAACACCCTGCCATGAACTTAGATCTGGCTCTCCTCCAAAGCAGCGTATGGCTAGCCGCTGGCTGGTTCGGCTACCAATTCCTGCTGCGCAACACGCGCCAATTCGCCCTCAACCGAGCCTACCTCTGGCTCGTGATGAGCGGCGCCTTACTTCTGCCGATGCTCAGCCCGACCTTGTCCGGCCTGGTTCCAAAGGCTTCCATACAGGCACCTGCTCTTTGGTTAGATTTAGTCAGTGTTGAACAGGGCGCAGAAACTGCCAAAACTTCTTCGTTTAGCTGGTTTGCCTTTCTGTATGTCGGGGGAATGGCCCTCGTCGCCCTGCGGCTCTTGCGCAACCTTTGGCAAATCGGCATGACCATTCGGCAAGCCAAACCTGCCTTGCTCGACGGCCGTCGAGTGCGCCTGAACTCAGCTGCGGCTCAGATAGGTAGCAGCTACTCCTTTATGGGTTACGTCATCCTGGACCCAACACTGCTTCACGATGCCGAAGCGCGCGAGCGCATACTGGCCCATGAACGGGCGCACAGCCGTCAGGGCCACAGCCTGGACGCACTCGCCGCTGAACTGTTGTGCGCCTTGTTTTGGTTCAACCCGTTTTGTTGGGCGCTGCGTCGCTGCGTAGCGGAGAACAACGAATTTCTGGCTGACCGCGCAGCGCTTCAGCAGCGGCCTGGAACTAGGGCTTATGCTGAGTTGTTGCTGCGAGTTAGTGGTCTTTCGCCTGATAAAAGAGCGCTTCAAATACTGCCCGTCACCGGACTGATACAACCCTTCCACTCGTCACAAACAAAAAGAAGATTAATTATGTTATCTAAAAACTTCACCATTCGATTTTCTATGCTTCGATACGCCGGAGCTTTCCTAATGGTCTTTTCCGTACTGACGTTCTCCGTTGCGGCGCAACAGGTAACGCGAACGAACTCCAACATACAAAATGTTGTGCTGTCAGAGGAAGCTTCGCCAAACGCACAGCAAGACCAACAGCAAGACCTGGAGAAAAACCCCGACGTCACGGCGGAGTTTCCCGGCGGCATGGAAGCACTATTCAGCTACCTGGGCAAGGAAATCAAATACCCTAACGCAGCAAAAAAAGAAGGAGTTTCTGGAAAATGTTTTCTTCAATTTGTGGTGGATACCGACGGAACCATACGCGATGCTGTGGTTCTCAAAGGTTTCCACCCGGATTGCGACGCAGAAGCCTTGCGCGTTGTTCGCGAAATGCCCAAATGGAAAGCCGGACAAAAAGATGGTAAGAATGTGGCAACCCAGCTCGTTCTGCCTATTCATTTCTCACTCAATTAGTTCCTGGTAAACCCATCAAACAGCCAACTACAACCCCAAAAACTCGTCGTCTGAGAGCGCACGCAAGAATGCCTCCAGGTCAAGTTTGTCCTGTTCGCTTAACTGCAAACCGGGGTCAATGCTGAATTGCAACAACGGATCAACGGTGGGCGAATCCTTGACGTCGTGGTCGTAGTGGTCAATGACTTCGCGCAAGGTGGCAAAGCGGCCGTCGTGCATGTAAGGACCTGTTTGGGCGATGTTGCGCAAGCTGGGTACCAGGAATTTACCGCGGTCTGCTGGGTCTCCCGTCACTTCAAAACGACCCTGATCTGCAAACAGCGGTCCGGCGTCGAGTCCGTTGTTGCTAAACCGGTCGTTCGTGAAGTTGAACCCGCCGTGGCAGTGAAAACATTCGGCTCCTTTGACCGCGCCCAACGGATCAAATTCTGTGTTGAACAGCGCAAGTCCCCGCATCTCGCTCCCGTTCAGGTTGAGCTCCCCGCGCTGAAATAGATCAAACCGCGAATCGTTTGAAATCAGGGTGATCATGAACTGCTCCAGGGCCAGGCCAATGCGCTCCGCGCTTATGTCATCGTCGCCAAAGGCCCGCACAAAAGCATCGCCGTAGTCCGGCATGTCGCGGAGTTTGGCGATGGTGTTGTCCAGCGTCTCGTTCATTTCCAACGGATCCTGAATGGGTTGAAGGGCCTGGTGCCGCAGGCTTGGCGACCTTCCATCCCAGAAAAAACCATTGCGGTGCCAAGCCAGGTTGGCCAGGGTCATGGCTTGCCTGCGTCCGGGCAGCCCGGCAATGCCGATGCTCAACCGACTCGGATCCGAAAAGCCAAAAACCTGCTGGTGACAGGAAGCGCAAGATTGCGTGAGGTCGCCTGACAAGGCATTTTCGTGAAAGAGCATGTCGCCCAGCGCAACACCGGCTTCGGTCAGCACCAGATCGGCAGGGAGCGGCGGAGGCGGAAAGCCCTCGAAAGACAGTTGAAAAGGCGTCGGGTCATACGCCACCATATCTACCGGGTCTTCTTTGCAGGAAGCTAACACAACTATTATTGTGCATAGCAAAGCGTATGTAACCAGGCCAGCCCGGCTGCCGCGCACCCCATCCGTGCGGAGTTCGTTCATCAGCGAACGGGGGTTTCGTCTGTTGCTGCGCTGGTTCATTCCGGTTGAAATTTAGGGTCCGTCAAAAATTCGTGATCTGTCAGAGCCAGCAAAAAAGCGACCAAATCGTCGGCTTCCTGATCGGTCAGATCCAACGGGCGAACCAATGCATTTTTGTTTGGGTGAGGGTTGCCCCCGGACCGGTAGTGGTCCACCACGCGTTCCAGATCAGGCAAAGAGCCGTCGTGCATGTAGGGCGCGGTCACCGCAATATTTCGAAGGGTCGGTACCTTGAACAACGCCCGATCACTTTCCAGGCCGGTCAGCCTGGCGCGACCCGGGTCGGCGTAGTCTGTGTACAGGCCGTTGTTTTCAAAGGCATAGGCCGTGAAGTCAAAACCGGCGTGGCAGGAGGAGCATGACGCGCGCTCGGAGAAAAACAGGTCTTTGCCGCGCTGGGCTGCTGCGTCGAGTTCGGACATTTCGCCCTGAAGGTAACGGTCGTAAGGGCTTCTGCCGCTGATCATGGTTCGTTCAAACGCGGCGATTGCCCGCGAAATTACAAAAGGATCAATGTTTCGGTCGTAGGCTTGCCGGCTCTGGCGCTGGTAACTGCTGTCTTGGCTCAGCCGCTCGCTAAGAAGCACGAAGTTGAAATTGAACTCCGCATGTTCCTGAATGGGCACGCCAACTTGCATTTCCAAGGTTGTGACCCCGCCTTCGCGCATGAAATAGGGGTGGTAGGCCACATTGGCCAGCGTTGGGGCGTTGCGGAGTCCGGGGGCGTTAGCCACGCCAAGCGATACGGCCCGGCCATCGCTAAACGCCAGGTTCTGCGCGTGGCAGGAGCCGCAGGAAATGCTGCTGTCAACCGAAAGGGCGGGTTCGTAAAAAAGTCGTTTTCCCAAATCCCAGCGCTCACGGGTAAGTTGGTTGTCTTCGGGGAAATCCGGAGCCTCAAAGCCCGGCGGAAGGTTCAGTAAGGCGGTGGTATCCGGCTCCGGGAACGCAGTATCGTAACGGCAGGAGCCCAGGAGCAGGGACGAAAACAGAGACAAGAGGCCAAGGCCAGCAAAAAGTGCCTTAGGGCTCCTTTCGCGCCGATCTTTTAACAGCCACTCTGCCGCAGCAACCAGGCCCTGGACCATCACTCCGTGGCCATGATGCGGCGCTGCCCCAGGGCCTGGCCTTGGTGCCAGCGCTGAATGGTGTACAATCCTGCAGCGGGCAGCAGCAACTCCAGTTGGGTGCTCTGCGCCACCGGGGCCAGTCGCTGAAGTTCGCGGCCCGTTTGGTCGTAAACGAACCACTGCTCGCCGGGTAGTGTAGGCGTTGCCATTTGAACGAAAGCCCTTCGCCCGGAAACAGGATTGGGGAAAAGGCTCCAATCTGCGGGCAAGGAAGCCGCTTGTTCAACAACGCTGCCCACGAGCGGACCTTCGGCGCGTGAGAACACCGAAGTGCTCATGTTGTCCAACAAGGTGGCGGCAAATCCGGTTTCGCCATGCTCCAGTAAGCCCAACGTCAGATCGAGGCCGGTGAGCGCCTGCGTGTAATCGGCGTTGAGGTAGTAAATCCAATCGTCGCCATCGGCAATAGCCGGACCGGAAACGGAAACCGTTTGGTAATTGGCATCGCCCAAGGCATGTACTTCCCAAAGGGTGGTAAGTGCTGCGCCGGCAAAACCTTCGATGGCCACAAAGCGGTATCCGGAGACCCAACCCCAGTGCATGGACGGAAATTGATAGCCCAGCGGGTGTCCGGCCGGATAGCTTGCCGGATCCAGATGGTTGGCACCGGGTTCTACGCCCACGCCAAAGCGGACGCCTTCAATGTTTCCAATGGCCAATTCACCCAGGCTCAGTACCATGTCTTTGGAGGCGTCCACCAAAAACCAGGTATCCGGTAAACTGGTGACCAGCCCGCCGTCGTGCACAATTTCTACTTCGGCCAGGTAGTACTCGAGGCGCTTGACGTTGAAGGGCTGCCCGTCATGAGTGGAGGCCTGGTTTAACTCAAACGGCGATTCACCCAACAGGTGGTTCAGGTGAAGGGTTACGTTGCTGGTTTGTGCAAATGTGGCGCTGAAGAGCGCGGAAAACAGCAGGGTAGTAAGGGTACGTTTATTCATAATCAACCTCTAAATTACGGCAAATACCGGGTATATGAACCCGTATTGGGGCCAGGAAATGGCTGAAAAAAAGCAGCGCCAGGCCTTGGACCGCCCTTTTGCCAGGCCCTTATTCTTCTGGACCGCCCCGTTATTCGCTCTCCGAGTAGTACGGATACTGCAAATCCAGCCCTTCCAACGTCTGCAAAATGGTTTGCAACACCAGGTACTCCTTGTACCAATTTTTGTCAGCAGGAACAATATGCCAGGGATTCTCCGGCCCGCAGTGGGCAAAGACATCATTGTAGGCTGCCATGTAGGCGTCCCAATGCTCCCGCTCTTTAAAATCGCCCGGGTTGTACTTCCACATCTTGCTGCGCTCCGTCTTGCGTTCGTTGAGCCGCTCCAATTGCTCCTCTTTGGACACGTGCAAAAAGAATTTTAGAACGATCGTTCCATTTTCTTGGCGCAAGAGTTTTTCAAAAGCATTAATGTGGTCAAAGCGTCGCTTAATGAGGTCTTCGTCTACCCAGCGATGCACCCGCTGCACCAGCACATCCTCGTAGTGCGATCGGTTGAAAATGGCCACGCGGCCCTTCTCCGGTACGACGCTGTGCACACGCCACAGAAAATCGTGGTTCATTTCGCGCTCGCTCGGCTTTCGAAAGCCTGTTACGGTGCAGCCCAGTGCCGTCATGCCGTGTAAAATGGCGTTGATAGTGCCGTCTTTGCCGGCGGCATCCATGCCCTGCAGCACGATGAGCAGGCTGTGTCGCCCGTCTGCAAAAAGCAGTCGCTGACGGGCTTGAATGCGCTCCTGCAAGCCGGGAATGAGGGCTTTGATGTCATCCTTGTCAGCCTCCTTGGGGGGCAGGCTGGCGATGGTTTGCAC
>ENA-ORBV01005943-ORBV01005943.1-microbial-mat-metagenome-genome-assembly--contig:-NODE-5943-length-21897-cov-12.571311_pt1 | contig 21897 bp, 15 predicted proteins | sample MGYA00237777_ERZ505514 | MGnify/ENA primary metagenome ERZ505514 (study PRJEB26160, sample SAMN06269048) | microbial mat metagenome | isolation source: Oligotrophic lake microbial mat | place... | reverse complement strand
GAGCGCGAGCTGCGGCTTAAATGATTGAATTCTTTTCGCCGGAACATAATCCGGTAGCAAATCAACTTCCTCTTCGAAGATGCTCACGTCACATGGTTCAAGAGCGACACCACCGACGATCCCAGCATTGGCGATCCCAACGACATCATTCAACTCGGTGCCACCGTCGGCGGCGGATGGCGCCAGTATTACAAGATTCCCATCAACTAAGCGCGCTGCTCGCCGAGGCTGCACACGCTGGTCGCGTGCATTCGTGCTGCGTTGGTCTCGCACTTGACTGTCCATCCTCTCTCCATCTGCACCTGAGATTGTGCCGATATCTTTTGCATGGGATCGGTCGTTGCCGATCACCGTCCGCTGTGCGTTTTCTGCGTGCAGACCGATATGGATATCAGCATGCTCGAACTGACTACGCCCAATGACATTCAATCCCCGGCACCTAGCCAGGATGCGAATTCGCTTCGCAACCGCCGCCTGTTCGTGGTCATCACGATCGTTTTGATTCTGATCGGTTCGCTCGTTCGCATCGGCATCTTCCTTCAGGCACAGTCGCTTTGGATCGATGAAGCAGTGCTCGCGGATAACATCCTTTCCCGAGACTACGCTGGCCTGACCCAACCGCTGGATCACAACCAACTCGCACCCATCGGCTACCTCTGGCTCACAAAGCTTTCGACGCAGCTTCTTGGCACCGGCGAACTGGCGCTGCGACTGGTCTCGCTCATCGCTGGCCTTGTGACACTGCCCGCGCTCTGGCTGATGAGTCGCAGATTGCTCTCGCCTATCGGCGCGATGGTTGCCGTGGCCCTGGGTGTGTTCTCGCTTTCGCTCATCGACTACAGCAGCGAGGTCAAACCCTACGGCGTCGATGTGCTCGCTACCACCACGCTCCTCTGGCTGGGCCTTCGCGCTATGCAGCATGACTGGCACTACCGCTCGCTCGTTCCCTTGTCGCTGGTCAGCGCGGTCGCGGTCTGGCTGAGTATGACAGCGGTGTTTGTCGTTGTAGGAATTTACATGGCTGCCGCGATGATGAATCTGGATGCTACTCGCCGCAATAAGCTTGTCCCCATCATCACCACCGGCCTGGTCGCGGGCATTTCCTTCGGTCTGCACTTCATGCTCTTTCTGCGCCCTTCGATGGGCAGCCCGGTGATGCAGCAGTTCTGGGCCAACGATTTTCTCCCTCTGCCGCCGCGCTCGCTCAAGCAAATCGAATGGTTCGTACTCACCCCGCTGCAATACTTCACCGATCCCGCTGGCCTCTCTGCGATCGGCCTGGCATTGTCTACCGCGCTGATTGGCATTGCACTCTGGTGGCGAAAGCAGCGCGGCGCTTTGCTTGTGATCCTCATGCCCGTTGTACTTCTGATGATCGCCAGCGCTCTCAAGAAATATCCCATCCCCACCTCCGCGCAGGCCGGCGAACACTGGAGCGGCCGGCTCATCCTCTTCACCCTCCCCATCGCCTTCTTCGCCATCGCCACCGCCATCGAACGGCTCCACTCCCTCAGTTCCCGCGCCGCTCGTGCCGGGGCCCTTTTCATCGTGCTGCTTCTGCTCATCCATCCCATGCTCGATCTCACCCGTCAGCTCAAATCGGGTCAGCCTGCCGGTGATGTTCGCAACGTTTTTGAACATCTGATCAAGAAGCAGCAGCCGGGCGATGTCGTTTATCCCAATTGGCCGATGCATCAGCTCGCTGCCTACTACCGCCACCAGATGGACCTGAGCGATTCTTCGCGCTGGCTCAAGACGCATCCCGTCATCGTTCGGGACATGCTCACCGATGATGCCTGGACCCATCTCAACGACTGGGCCCGCTGGGAGCAGCAACTGATCGAGCTTCATGGCAAACGCGTCTGGCTCCTGATCTCGCATGAGCCCAGCGCGGGATCCAAGCCCGATGAAAAGTTCCTGCGCTCCCTGATGAATCGCCACGGCCAGATTCTCGACGAACTGAAAACCGATGAAGCTTCGCTCTATCTCGTTCAAGTGAATCAGCCTTCCCCCTGAGCGATTCAACGCTTCCCACATAGCCCCCGGCTTGCCGGGGGAAACTCCGGGGGTGACTCCGGGGGTGGCTTTTTCCTGCACAAACAAACCCACCAATGACGACTTGAAACTTGGACGAGTTTTGTCTATCTGCGCTTTTTTCAATCGGACATCACCACCTTTACCCATTGCTATAACGTGAGTTACGTCGTGTCTAGGGGTAAACAGGTAGACATCTACCCGGAAACCCTTAGTCTTGAGGCGCAACACCATTACATCGGCAGAGTTATGGCTGAAAACGGCAACGTAAAGCGTGGCAAGGTCGGCAGCAATCATGTCCAAGGCCCCGGCGCAAAAGAGAGGATCGATACGGCCATAGTATAGCAGATTGTGAACCACAGATCAAGGGTTAAGTCGTGGATGAATATACTGTTCATCGGCTAACCCATACATGGCGAGCCGGGAGTCATGAACCACAGATAAACTCAGATGGACACAGATGGGAAATGGTCGCAGGAGCATCGGGAAACAGATGGCATACGCGACAAAATAGAATACTTCCCCGCTGCCTTAACAGAGCCGGAGTCTGTGACTTCGGTTCGATCTTCACGGCTCAAAGCCGTGAAGATCGACCTCGGCGCAGCGAACTTCCTGGGCACAGCACGTGTGATGCGCTGTTTCGTCAAGCATGACCTCGCCCCTGAGCAACCCGTCAATTCTTCAACCACCGCGCCGACTACGGCGGCCTTCGCCATTGAGGCTCGGCCGCCGACCGGAGTCACAGACTCCGGCTCTGAAAAAGCCCCCGGCTTGCCGGGGGTGATTGACGCAGCGCAGACAGCTTCTAAATCGCACCGTCACCCCGGCCAAGGCCGGGGCTATATGAAAGCGCCTGGGGGATTTATCGTTCGTTTTTGTGGGTGGTCTCGCGGAGCGGCGCAGAGCCTTTGCTCCGCGGCTAAACAGCGACGCGCATCATCATCAATATCAATATGAACGATCCATTAGTAGCGAATCTCTACGCGCTCGAGCTTTCGCTTTTTCTCCCCTGCTGTCACCGGCACGCGAAGTTCGATTGATTCTTTCGTGCTCAGTTCGCGGATGCGAAATTCACCCTCGGCAAAAATGTTGCCTTCTACATCGATCAGTTCGACGCGAACGTAGCCCTTCGCAATCGCTTCGAGTGCAAGTTTTTTCGCAAGGGTGTCGGCCTTCGCGTAGGCCTCTTCGAGCAAGGCTTCGGTGGTGGGGTAATCCTTGCCGCGCTCGAGGGTGATGATGAGAACGCGTGCGCCAGCGGAGAATTCCTTGGGCGTGGCTTTGATCAGATCGCCAAAGGGTGTCGTGGTGATGGTCACGCTCTCGACCGTCACTGGCTTGATGGATCCGATGAACTCGGCAAATTTCTCGCGCACCGGCGGAAAGAGCATGAGTATTCCGAAAATCGCCAGCGCCAGAAACAGTCCGATCAGCGCGAGCTTCACGCGCTCCTTCGTCGAGACTGGCTTGGGCGGCGCGATGGTCTTGGCTGCGATGGATCGGCTTTGCACCTGCACTTTGCCGCCAGCTTCGATGACATACACCGATTGCACTTCTTCACCGGTGCGATATTCCGCGCTGCGCAGCGTGGAGAAAACAGAGGCGCGGTCCTGCTCGGGCAGTACGCCGATGAGCTGCTCGATGGTCTGACGGATCGCATCTTCGGGCGAGGTGCCCAGCCTGCTGATGGGTGCGGGGTGATTGTCGGGCAGCACGCTAAAGGCTGAGCCGCTCATATCGAGATTGAATTTGAGGCCGAGCGTCTGCGCAAACTCGACCCATTTTTCCAGCTTTGTTTCGACGGCAGCATCACCTGACAATCGCCCTTCGATCAGGCCATCGAGCAGGATCATGCCTTGGGTTTTTTCTTGAGCGATCATGCCCGGCCTTTCGGATCAGCGATGCGATCAGCATGCAGCAAGTTGAATGTCAGACATGAAACGCGCCACGATCAAAACTTCACATACGGCCTCAGTGCCCCGATCTGATTCGCGGCACGCCAGTCGTGAATGTCTTCGGTCCAGACCAGCGTGTTGCCGTTGATCTGACCCGCACGCAGCATCGCCAGCAGTTGCGATTCAGGGATCGGCCCTACCGGTTGGCCTTGCGCTTCGTAGTGCCACTGACGCACCATCGGCTTTTCAATCTGCGGCGCCTGTTGCATCATCTGCGGCTGCGGCGCATCCATCACCGGCTGCTCAAAATCTGAAGTCACCTGATACGGATCGTCTTCGCTTCGCGCATGTGCCAGTTGATCGATTTCCGATGAGGCTTCGATCATGCGCGGCTGCTGCGCACTTTGGCCCGGCAGTGCGGTGTAGGTTTGTTTCGTATCAACGCCAAGCTGATTGTCGTGAGCATCCAGGCGTGCGAAAGTGTGCTGACGAAAGGCTTCGTTCTTGAGTCGTTCCTGGCGAAGCTGTTCGCGCAGCCTGCGATTTTCGCGCGCCTGAGAATCGTGATGCGATTGCTCTTCTTTCAAGTTGGAGAGACAGGCGACGATGACGATGGGAATCCAGCCGCCCAGGATGCCTGTGAGAAATCCGATTGCGAATCCCCCTGCAAACCATCCGCCGGCGGATCGCCCCTTCGATGATGCGATGCCGGCACAGATACCGCCGACGATCGATCCCATCAAAATCAAAATGATCAGCATTTCCATAGCGGCAATATTCCCCAGGCTTAGTAAAACTCAGACCAGGCCCACCGCAGCGGATTCTAACAACTGGTCACAGATACGGAAACAGTTCGATGACGACGAGGTTGTGGAGGAAGTGGATGAGCATGGATGGATAGAGGCTGCCGCTTTTCCATTTGGCCCAGCCCAGCAACATGCCTACGAGAAAGAGATAGGGCAAGCCGACGATGTTGCCGTGCATGAGCGCGAAGAGAAACGAAGCGAGAATGATGGCGCGCCAGGGCTTGATCGCGATTTGAAGCCAGTGTTGAATGAGGCCGCGGAATGCGATCTCTTCGACAATCGCCGGGAACACGGCAATCGCCATGATGCGAAACACCTGATTATCCAGTTCCGCCAGCCAATCCACTGGCGTGACGCCGATGCCTTTGAGGAGATACATCCACAAAAGCGACCAGGCGTAATTGAGTGCGAGCAGCGGCACGAGGAGGCCGATGGCTCCCCAGGATTCGCGGCAGCCAAAGCCGGGGCGAAGGAGCTGCGTGGTGAGCGATGTCCAGTACATCGCGGCGAAAATACAGGTCGTGATAAAGAGCGTGCCCATCTGAAAGAGCAGGCCCAGTTCCGGATCGCTGCTGCTCAAGAGAAATGCGGAGACGCCGCCGCTGACGAGAATGACGATGAGATAGGTCCAGAACATCGGCCAGACGGCTGGTGCTTTGAGATGAACCAGTTCGCGTTCGGACAGTTGGCGCGGCATCTCGGCGCTGAGCACCGTGGTGACATCCTTATAAGGCATGCCGCAGCCGGTGCAGAAATAAAAGAAGCCGTTCAGAGGTGCGTTGCAATAGGTACATCGTTGCTGCGCCGTGTGCTGCTGCACGGGCGAAGCAGAGTTGCGGGACAACTCGATGTCGAATTCTTCCATGGTCACGCTCGCAAGAGACCGTAGAATCATAACGGATCATCTGCCTCATCGTGCTTCCACTACTCACCCTTGCAAAGTTCTTTTGTGCAGCAGAACTCTTATGGCAAAAACCACCACCATCGGCAAGTACCTCATCCATCGCCTCGAAGAAGCCGGCCTCAAGCACGTCTTTGGCATCCCCGGCGACTACGTGCTTTCCTTCTTCGATCTGCTGGTCGCCAGCAAGATGCAGGTCATCGGCACGTGTACGGAACTGGGCGCGGGCTTTGCGGCTGATGCTTATGCAAGAGTTAACGGGCTCGGCTGTGCTTGCATTACTTACTGCGTGGGCGGACTCAACACGCTCAACGCTGCAGCCGGTGCTTATGCGGAAAAGTCGCCGATGATCGTCATCAGTGGCGCACCGGGTATGCGAGAGCGTGCCAAGTCTTCGATGCTGCATCACAAGATTCGCGACTTCCACACGCAGCTTCAGATTTACGAAAAAGTCACCGTCGCATCTGCCGCGCTGGAAGATGCGCATATCGCGCCGAGGCAAATTGATGAGTGCATCATTGAATGCCTGCGGCAGAAGCGCCCGGTCTATCTGGAAATTCCACGCGACATGGTCGATGCACCTTGCGATGCACCTGGGCCTCTTGCGATTGCGCTGCCAACGAGTGAGCCGTTGCCACTTAAGGAAGCCATCGCTGAAGCTGCTGCGATGATCAAGAAGGCGAAAAGTACTGCGATTCTCGCGGGCATCGAAGTGCATCGTTACGGCCTTCAGAATGAGTTACTCGATCTCGTGGGCAAGACCGGCCTTCCCATTGCAGCCACGCTGCTGGGCAAGAGCGTCATCAGCGAAATCCACCCGCAGTATGTGGGCGTCTACGAAGGCGCGATGGGTAACGAGCAGGCACGGCTGATCATTGAAAAAGCGGAAGCGCTCCTGATTCTTGGCGCTTTCATGTCCGACATCGAGCTGGGTATTTACACCGCCAAGCTCGACGATGCCCGCACCATCAACGCGCGCAGCGATCGCATCACCATCAGGCATCATCACTATGAAGAGGTTGCCATGCGTGACTTCATCACCGGGTTAACCCAAGCGCTCACCACAGGAAAAGGCGCGCTCAAACCCGCAGCCAAGAAGAAGCCCAAAACACCCAAGGTGTTCAAGCCGCAGCCGAGTAAGCCATGCACCATCGCGCGGTTCTTCGAGCGCATGAATGAGTACCTGGATGAAGGCACCATCGTCGTTGCGGACATCGGCGACAGTCTGTTCGGCTCATCCGATCTGACCATCCATCGCGGCACCGAATTCATCAGCCCTGCTTACTACACCGCGATGGGCTTCGCTGTGCCTGCGGCTGTTGGCGCACAGGCCAATCGCCCTGATCTGAGGCCGATTGTGTTTGTCGGCGATGGTGCGTTTCAGATGACCGGCTGGGAACTATCGACGGCAGCGAAATACGGCCTCAATCCGATCGTCTTTGTCCTCAACAACAAAGGCTACACCACCGAGCGGTACATTCACGAAGGCCCTTACAACGACATTCACGAATGGGCCTACCACCTGCTGCCGCAGGTGCTGCGCAAAGGCTGGGGCTGCGAAGTGCGCACCGAAGGCGAGCTTGAAGAAGCGCTGATCACTGCGAAATCTCACACGCAAAGCTTCAGCATCATCAACGTGCATCTGGACAAAATGGATCGCTCAAATGCCCTGGAGCGCTTGGGCAAGAGCTTGAGCAAACAGGCGGGGCTGAGTAAATAACAATCACCGCATCGGCAGATGAATGCGGAAGGTGGAGCCGCGCGCGGGACCCTCTTCCTGCGAGCTATCGACGCTCACGCGGCCGCCGTGCGCTTGTGCCACATGCTTGACAATCGCCAGCCCAAGTCCGGTGCCACCCAGCGATCGGCTGCGTGCTTTGTCGGTGCGATAAAACCGTTCAAACACACGGGAGAGATGCACCTTTTCAATGCCCGGGCCCTGATCGCGAACACTAATGACAATCTCGCCGCTCTCGTGCCTGGCGCTGATGCGCACAGTGGTGCCTGCCGGGCTGTATTTGATGGCGTTGTCGAGAAGGTTCACCACCGCCTGCTCCAGGAGCGGCGCATTCATCTTTGCTTCAATGGTTTCGCCTGCTTCGACCTGCACCACCATTTGCTTATCTGCAGCGTTGGCTTCGCAGGTCTCCACCGCGCCGCGCAGCACCGGCAGGACATTGCCGCGAGTCAGCACCAGTTTGCGATCCTGTTCTTCCTCTTCAATGCGCGCGAGCATCAGCAGATCTTCAACGATCGCATTGAGCCGATCGGCCTGGCGGGCGATGATCGCAAGAAACCGCGAAGCAGCATCGGGCTGACCGCCGGTATCGTCACTGGCCAGACTCGCCTGGGCCTCGAGCATTTCCTGATGTTCATCCATCAGCGTCTCCACTGCAGCTTTGATGGCGGCAATGGGCGTCTTGAGTTCATGCGAGACATTGGAGACAAACTGCTGCCGAACTGTTTCGAGGTGCCGGAGCCGGGTGACATCGTGGAGCACCACGACAACGCCCGAAAGCTCACCGCCTTCTGCTCCGCGCAGCGGCGAAGCCTGTGCTGCCAATGAAAGACGATTTTCCTCACCGCGCAGTGACAGTTCCCCTTCCACCGGACTGCGCGATTCAAGGGCCTGGGCAATGAGCTCCTGCAATTTGATATGGCGGATCACTTCAAAACTGGCACGGCCATAGGCACTACTCATGTCCACATCCAGCCAGCGCGCTGCGGCTGCGTTGAGCATGATGACCTTCTCCTGCGCATCGACGGCAATGACGCCTTCGATCATGCCCGCCAGCACAGCCTGCTGTTCGTGGGCCTGCTGAGTGATCGTACGAATTTTTTCATCCAGTTGCATCGCCATCGCATTGAGTCCTTCAGTCAAAGCGGAAAATTCACGACTACCGATATAATCAATCGCCTTGGACAAATCTCCCGAAGCAAAGCGCTGAGCCCCGGCTTCCAGTTCACGCAGCGGCAGTGCCACATGTCGCTGAAATACATAGAGCGCCATGCCCACCGAAATGACAATCACCAACGCGCCGCCTATGGCCACGCGGACATAGACGCGCCACAGCGTGCTTTCGAGATTGAGCATGGGAATGCCTGCCCGCACCACGGCAACCACCTGACCCTCGACAAGAACAGGCCGGGCCAGATTGCACATCTGCACGCGCACAGTGTTGGAGTAACGACTGACCCTGCCCGGCTTGCCAGCCAGTGCGTCCTTCATTTCCGGGCGCGTTGCGTGATTATCCATCACCGCTGGGTTTTCATCTGAGTCGCCGATGACCGTGCCATCGGGGAGCATCACCGTCACACGGATGCCGCCTTCTTTGCCCAGGCGTTCGCAGAGCGTTTGAATTTCCGCATGATCAGCACCAAGTTTGGGCTGCACGAGACTCAGCAGCAGATTCGTCTTGTTCTCAAGCTCCTGCTCGACGCGCTCCTGATAGACCGTCTTGACCACATCGCCGGCATACCACGCCACCGCCAGCGTGCTGAGCACGATCACCAGCAGGTAGGCTGGCGCGACATTCCAGATGAGTCTTTTACGAAGCATGAGCGTCCGTGATTGGCGATGGCAATAGCGACCTGAGCCAGACATCGGTCAAGGGCCGCAAGTATGGTAACGCTGCGTTAGAGATGTGTGAGAAGAGCGGAAAAGGGTGAAACAGAAAGTGTTTACAAATTCTGTCCGAGCCGTCAAGCGTAAGCGAGCGGAGTCATGAGTCGCACCGTGGCTCCCGAGGCACCGCAGGCTTACGCCTTGCGGCTCGGACGATCGGCTTCACTTCACCTTCACGAGTTCGACTTCGAAGATGAGCGCCGCATTGGCGCCGATCTTTTCGCCGCTGCCGCGCTCGCCGTAGGCTAGGTCGGAGGGGATGAACAGCTCAAGCTTGCTGCCTTCTTTCATGAGTTGCAACGCCTCGGTCCAACCTTTGATGACCGCATCCACACCAAACTCGGCAGGCGCATCGGGCTTGGATTCATCGAACACGGTGCCATCGATCAGCGTGCCCTTGTAGTTGACGACCACTTCATCGCTGGCCTTGGGCATCTTGCCGGTGCCTTCTTTGATGACCTTGTACTGAAGGCCGCTCGCGGTGGTGATGATGCCTTCCTTGGTTTTGTTCTGTGCCAAAAATGCTTCGCCAGCGCGCTTGTTAATCAGAGCAACATTAGGCTGCACCACTTCGCTGCGCGCCAGACGAATCTTCCTGAATTCGGCATCGGAGATGATGTAGTACCAGTCGGCGAAACGTGCGTTGAGTTGCGCGATGCGTTTGCGGGCTGCTTCCAGCTTGGATTCATAATCCTTCTGTCTTCGCTCGTTCTCCGCATTGATCTGCGCGATGATCGCCGCATCAGGCACAGCGGGCACAGGCGATGGCGCAGCCGTGCCGTCCGGCTCCTTGGGTTCATCCTTCTTCTCGATGATTTTCTCATCGCCCTTGGCTGCATCCTGTTTGTCCTTTGCATCGGCATCATCACAGGATTTTTCCGGTGCCTTCGCATCGTCGGGTTTGGGCGGTGCAGGAGTTTTTTCCTCGGGCTTTACTTCAGGCTTTACTTCGGGCTTTACTTCGGGCTTTACTTCGGGCTTTTCTTCCGGCTTTACTTCGGGCTTTACTTCTGGCTTCACTTCTGGCTTATCCGCTGGCTTGGGGGCGGCAGGCAGTGGCAGCAACTCGGGCTTCTTCACCAGCGACTCATTGAGCCTGGCGACGACGTAGAGATAGCGATTGTCGCCCTTCCTTTTCTCTGGCTTGTCGCTTTTCTCTTTCTCTTTGCCTTCGTCGTTGCTACCGGTCGGGTCGCCTTTGATCTCGCCAAAGCGAAGCACATATTCCACGCCGCTCTCGAGGCCGACGACGACTTCGCCTTCGTTGGACAAAATCGCCACATCATCTTGACCCAGCGTTTGAACCATCGTGGGGAAGTAACCCTTGTTCATCAGCTCGCGAAAAATCGCTGCGTTCGCAGGGTTTTTCACTTCACGGAAACTCTCGCGCCCCGTTCGCAGATTCTGCGCCAGCAGTTCAGGCTTGCGCTCCACATCCACAATCTTCAGATCATCCAGCGCGGTCTTGAGTGCGCCCAGTTTGTCTTTATTGAGTTGCTCATCTTCCTTAACGCCTGCCATGCTCCAAGGATTTTCGCCGGTGGCTTCGACGTGAATCACGAACTGATCGCCTTGCACTTTGGTGCCTCGCGTTTCATCGATGCTGTAGTTGTCGATGGCGACGCGGCGAATGTCGCCCGCTTGCAGGGCAAGCGGATCGCGCTCGATCCAGTCGGTGAACTTCGTGGAGAGAGCGCTCGTGCTGATCTGCGTGACATAGACGCGGTCGAAGCCGGGGATGCGAACGTAGTGCTGATCGACCTGATCCTTGAGGCGGTTGCCGACGATCACCTTCGCCAGAGCGCGGCCATCCTTGTCCGAAAACTGCACAAACGTTCCCGCACCTTTGCCGCCTGCGCTGATGTCCTGCGGATCCTTGACGCCGTAGAGTTCATGCTCACCCTTGTCGCCGGTGACGATGGAAAGTTTCTTGAGGCCAATCAGAAGCGAAGCTGCATTTTTCATCTGCTCGCTAGCGTCGGCTAGATAATTTTGATGCGAAGGAATGACCCACGCGCCGTTTTGCTGCGTCACCTTGAACTCGCTCTTGCTCGCCAGGGCATCATCGAACTTGACCACTTCAAGTGTGACTGCGGCCAGTGGATCGGTGAACTCCGGGAAGAGCGGCTGCCCCACGTCATAGGTCGCATCACTGGCGGTAGAGCCGGGACGCACCACGAAAGCAACGATCATCACAACGACTGCGATGGCGGCGAAGATGGCGGTTTTGGTGTTCTGATTCATGGGGATAACCGAGTAAGTTCAAGGTTCAAGGTTCAGAGTTCAGAGTTCAGAGTTCAAAGTTCAGAGTTCAAAGCTGGAAGAGCAGATGATTACCTGACGCGTGATTTCACTGCGCCTTCGAGTTCGCGCGACCTGCGCCAGCCGAACACAATCAGCGCGATGATGAGGGGCAAAATGGGCGGCAGAAACACAGCCAGACGTTTTTCACTGTTCTGAATACGGCGGATAGAAAGCTCCAGATCGGACTCGGCTTTCTCGACTCGCTCATCGCGAATCAGCCGAAGGCGTTCGCGCTCGACCGTCAGAACACGACTGAGTTGCTCTTCAGCTGCATCGCGTTTGATGGCGAACTGACGATCATCAATGTCGCCGGTCATGCGTTCCTTGGCGAGATCGAGAATGCGCTGCTGTCCTTGCTTTTGAATTTCTTCGAGCTTCTCTTCAAACTTGGCGGTGGCCTGAGTGTTTTCTTCCAGCGTCTGTTTGCGGGCTGTTTCGGTGCTCTTTTCAAATGCAGTGAGCGTGCGATGCACACGACGACGGCTGCGAATCTCAAAGAACGAATCCTCACCAGCGAGGCTATCCACAATATTCAGCGCGAAGGTCACGTTATCGACATCAAAGAAAAACGGCATCCGCTCATCAGCACCCGTATCGCGATGTCCAAAGAACCACGAGGCGAACAGATCGGAATCTGAAACGAGAACGACATTGATCTTCGCACTCTCTGCACTGGCCTTGCCCTGGATGCGAGCGGCCAGAACATAAGGCTCCTTGCCGATGGCGCGCTTGCGATCTTCCTTGATGGCGCGGCCGCCCATGGGAGATTCTTCAAAGAGCTCGCCGGTATCGACAGTGCCGCCGTTGGTGCCTGTCGTCGCCAGCGCGGTGAATGAAAGCTTGCTGCCGGCTCTGGGCACAATCGTGCCTGCGAAGGGGAACATCACATAGTTGAGGTCTTTGGTGATCGGGTCGTTGGAGGCCCAGGTGCCGCCGCCTTTGCCGACGAAAACGACTTCGTTGTCGAGCGTGCTGGCGCGGGGGAAGGGATTGAAATCCTGCCAGACGATATCGATCACATCAGCGCTTTGCGGCTGATCGCTGTCATCGATGCTCTTCTTTTTCTGCACCGGAATCTCAGCGCCGATTGCATCCCAGAGCGTCGAGAGTTTGCCCTTGGGGCCGGGCGCCTGAGGCTGCATGCCCATGCGCATCATCATCGGGTCCATCTGCTGCGGCCTGCGCGGCTCGAGCGTGCCAGGCGGCGGCGGGGTGCGACCACCACCATAAGCAAGAATCGGCTGCGGGTCTTCGAAGATCGCGGTGGGAATGCCGCGCTTGATTGCGGCGACAAGGTTATCCAGTTGCGGCTGCTCTAAAGAGGATGGCTGCACGACGAGCAGCGCATCGTAGCGGTTCTCGATGGGCGCACTAGGATCGACTTCGAGCACTTCATATTGCTTGCGAAGCTCGGTGATGAATTGTTCAGCGGGCGTGTTGCTGCCGCCGCCCATCATGGCCATGGGATTGGTCTGGCCCATGAGCTGCGCATCGGTTTTGACGACGCCGATGGTCTTGCGATTGTTCTGCCGGGAGAGCGAAACGATGGCACCGATCAGTTCGTATTCGGTAGGCACGCCGCGATCGAAGAAGGGAATCACTTTCTTATCCAGGCCGCTGTTGATGGCGACGCCCAGGAAGAGGTCATACTGCTTGATCTGCCCGCGTTCCTGCATGTAAACAGTGCGAGCAGTGATGTCGTACCGCTGCTGGGCGATGGTCTTTTCAGGTTTGAATTTGTCGGTTTCAAAGATGCGCACTGCGACTTTGCCGTTGCTTCGCTTTTGAATTTCATTGAGCGTGTTGAGCAGGTTCAAGCGGGTCTGAATGTAGCCTTCGGGCACTTCGCTTTCAGGACTGATAAAGGCTTCGATGGACATGCGACGATCGCCCAGCGCCGCGAGCAGATCAGCAGAGCGCGGCGAGAGCGAGCTGAGTTTTTCGCTGCTGGCATCAACGCGCACATCGTGAATGCGGAAGATGAAAGAGATACCAATGGCGATGATGAGTACGGAGATGGCGCGGACTGCGAAGTGGCCCCACATCGAGCCGCCTTTTCCTCCCCCCGATGCGCCGCCGCGCCCCGTGATCCAATGCCGACGACCGATGAGCACCATGCTCATATAGAGACCAATGACGACCAGCGAGAGGAAGTAAGCAACGCTGGCCAGGCTGACGACACCGCGGGCAAAGTCAGCGAACATCGCACTGATGGACCACTGGCGAATGGACTGCACGAGGCTGCCGTCGCTGATGATTACATCTGCGTTGGCAGCGAAGACGAGCGGTGCATTGAGAGCGACACCGAGCACGAAGCCGACGGTGAGATTGGCGGTGAGGAATGAAGCGACCATGCCGATGGCGAGCATGGCGATGCCGACAAACCAATAGCCCAGATAGGTCGTCAGCAGCAGGCCCGCATCGGGGTTGCCCAGACGAACCAGCACGAAGACATTCGAGAGCGAAAAGAGCAGCGAGACGGTGAAGATCGCAACAGCCGCGAGATATTTTCCAAGCACCACATGCAGGTCACTGGCGGGCAGCGTCAGGAGCAATTCATCGGTGCCCTGTCTGCGTTCATCTGCCCAGATGCTCATGGTGATGGCCGGGACGAAGCCGAGCATGATGAAGGGCAAGACTTTGTTGAGTTGATCGAGGTTGGCCAGGTTCGCATTGAAAAACTCGTGCGACCAGAACGCTGCGAATCCGCTGACAAGCACGAAGCCGCAGATGAAGACGTAGCCGGTGGGGTTGGCGAAGTAGCTGAAGAAGTTTCGCTTGAAGATGGCGAGGATCAGGTTCATGACGAATAGTTCCGAGTTCCGAGTTCAAAGTTCAAGGTTCAAGGTTCAAAGTTCAAGGTTCAAAGTTTGAGGTTTTGAGTTGCAAAGACTGCATCTGATTGGTCTGTTCACGAGTTCCGTCGTTGTACCTCTTGGTATTCAACTTTGAACTTTGAACCTGAAACTAATTCGCTGCCATCGTCAGCTCGCGGAAGCGATCTTCCAGGCTCTTGCCGTCGCTCATTTCCTTCACCGTGCCATCAAACCGCACGCGGCCATCGGCAATCAAAATCACCCGGCTGGCCATCTGCTTCACCTCGGGCAGGTTGTGCGTCGAAAGTAGAATCGTCTTGGTCTGGCCCAGTTTGCGGATCATCTCGCGCACTTCCAGAATCTGATTCGGATCGAGGCCAGCCGTGGGTTCATCGAGAATCAGCACGTCCGGCTCATGCAGCAGCGCCTGCGCCATGCCCACGCGCTGACGGTAACCCTTGGAGAGTTTTCCGATCGGCTTGCTCACGACGGTGTCAAGCTGACACAGATGAATCACTTCATCCACGCGCTCGCCGGCCTTACGGCCAAGCCCACGCGCTGAGGCGAAAAACATGAGCAGACTGCGCGGCGTCATGTCCGGATAGAGCGGGCCGTTCTCGGGAAGGTAGCCCAGCTTGCGAGCGCCTTCGATGCGGTCGCCATCAAGATCCATGCGATGGCCACAGATTTTGGAGGTGCCTGCCGAGGGGGCGAGGTAGCCGGTGAGGAGCTTCATCGTGGTGCTTTTGCCGGCGCCGTTGGGGCCCAGGAAAGCGACGATTTCACCTTTGCGAATGGAAAAGGAAACGTCCTCGCACGCGGTGAAGCGTCCATAAAATTTGGAGAGGCCTTGGGCCTCGATCATCAGAGGTTCAGTACTCATGGTCGAACTCCGTGATGGATTTCGGGGTGAAACAGCTTATGAAAACAGGTGGATAGCTTTCAAGCCCGGTGTCGCGGGCCAATCAGTATAGAGAATGACGCTGGAGGTGGCGATGGTTACGCATGGAGTGTGGAGCGGCAACGCTTGCCAGCCGGTTGCTACAATCCCGACTTGAATCAAGAAGATGCGATCTGCGCAGCCGCAGGCGAGCAGGCCCAGCGGCAGAATTAGGCAGGATTGATTCCAGGAGCAAGTCGAAATGGACACGGGACCCAAGTGGTACATCACGCGCGGCCAGCAGCGAATCGGCCCCATCGATGCAAGCCAACTCAAACACATGGCGATGACGCAGCAGCTCAAACCCACGGAGTATGTCTGGAAAGAAGGCATGGCTCAGTGGGTGCAGGCGCAGCAGGTGCAGGATTTGTTTGATGTGCCGCCGGTGACGGTGCCGTTGGAAGAGGTCACCGTCGAAAGTGCGACGGTCAGTGCGCCTTCGTCAAGCGCAGCAGGCGCACCATCGTTTACGCCTCCGCCACAAGCAGATGCCAAAGTTGCTGCGACACCGACGTCAGCGCCGGTTGTCAAGCCCCCTGCTGCCCGGCGACCCGTGCCAGTTGCCGCGACTTATGCTCAGCCCGCGCTCGCAAGCACCGGCGATGTTTTCATTCCACTGCTGGGCGGACTCATGCTGCTGGCGACGATTTTCGTTCCGTGGGGCTACCTGGAGGAGTATGCGTTTGGGCCTAAGAAAACAATCTTTTCGTGGACTGTCGTCAAGGCCCATTTTTCTGATGGCGGCAACATCGTCGCGGCCCTGTGGCTGATCGCATCGTGGGTGACTGGACTCCTGGCTGTCGTGCTGGTGCCGATGACGCGAGGCATCACCCGGGCTGGGGTCTGCCTGATTTTTGGCGCGGTCGCAGCGGTGCTGTTTGTCGTTTATGGCTTTCAAGGCGGCTTTGAATCGTCAACCTATAAGAGCGGCAACCACTCCATGGAAATGGCGCTGAGCATTATCGGCGGCATCGTCCTCTTTTTCATTTTGATGATCGTGCATGTCGTCCGCCGTACCGGCAGCACCATTGCGACGCGCCTGGCGCAGGCGATTCTCTGCATCGCTCTCATCATCACGACATCCATCCTGCTCTATTCGATTTTCAATGCGAGCAATTCACTCTGGTCGCAGTACAACCCCCGCCGCATCAAAGCGCCTTGGTCCTCGGTCTTGCGTTCATCGCTGCTCATTGATTCCATTGCCACGCTGCTGGGTGCAATACTCCTCACCATTAGCGCCTTCACCGGCAAACAGCGAGGCTTCTTCTCCTTCGTCGGCCTTGCGCTGCTCTACCTCGGCTTCCTCACCTCTGAGATTCTCACCCTCCTCGGCGAAGTCGGTGCCACCGGCAAATGGGGCGAACTCACCGCAGGTGTCAACGGCATCCTGCTCGTCATCGGCACCGCCATCGTGCTCGGCAGCGGCATCGTGCAGTTGGTGACGCAGGTGAGAGGCAGGAGGTAGATGAAGGTAGATGAGGTACAGGAATGTAGAGGCAGAAGCAGACGGCAATCAGGAATCACAACGAATTTCACACCAAGCCCGATGGCGAGTCCGCGAGCCGTCGGGGTACTGCCTAGCAACTTCCTATTCCTCTACCTCCTCTGCCTCCTCTACCTCCTCTACATCCTCTACCCCCTCTCCGCTACTTCTCACTCAACACATGCACCGTGTGAAAAACTCATGCTTGACCGTCTCCCCCTTAGCTGACTCCAACTTCATCTTCATCTGCATCACGGGTTGCATGTCCGCAATCGTCAGCGTGATCGTCTTGCCATCTTTCGATAGTGAAGCGCCCGTCACCTTCATCGCATCGCGGCCCTGTTTCTTGGGATCAGCGACCGACATTTCGGGTGAGCCATATTTTTCTGAATAGATGTAGTTCCAGCGCTGCACCGGGTAGCTGGAAATGTCCTGCGCGATCTCTGCATCCAGTGGTTCGGTGAAGGTGATTGTCATGCCGGTCTTCGTCGGATGAATGGCGACAGGCATGTGAGCGCTCTTGCCGGTGTAGCGCACGCGATAGAAGCCCGAGTCAAACGCAGCGCGGGTTTGCCAACCTTTGAGTCCCGCCAGGTAAAGCTGACCATCTTGTGCATTGAAACGCGCTCGCATGATGCCGGTGCTGAAATTCAAGGGGAGCGCAACAACACCGCCCTGCTCGATCGCTTTGCCACTGGCCATCACCGTTTCAAAAGGCACCACATACAGTTTGCACATGCGGTAGCTCATGCCCAGAAGTTGGACTTAATCATGTCTGAAAACTCCGTCGGAGCCGTGAAGCGTAAGCGAGCGGTGCCTCGAAGCACAGGGAACTTCCGGCGCATCCGCTCGCTTACGCGTCGCGGCTCTGACAAGACATCAGTCGCCGGTCACATCAAACGTCGCCACCACTGGCGCGTGATCTGCGCCAGCAATCATTTCTACATCATCGTTGACAACGCGCGGCGAATCCTTGATGACCCGCTTGGTGAGTGCCGGGCTGGTGAGGATGTAATCAATGCGACTGCGATAAGGCTTCTTCAAGTAAGTGATCGCCGCTTCGCCTTCGAGTGAGGCGTGCAGATCAGTGAGCAGTTCGCCCGACAATAGTTTTTGAATGGGGGTGGATTCAGGCGTGTCGTTGAAATCTCCAGTCATGATGATCCAGGCTTTGGGATCTTTTTGAACCAGATCGCCGATGATTTTCCGCGCCATCGTGGCCTCGGCCAGTCGCCAGTTGGCTCCTTGTTTATCATCACCATCATCGCGTTTGCTTTTGAGGTGCACGACGAAAGCATGGAGCGATTGGGTTTCGCTGATCTTGAACTTCACATGCATCAGATCGCGGGCAAAGCGCCAGGTGCGCTCATCGCCTTCGAGAGTCAGATCGAGATGGCGGTAACTGGTGATGCTCTCAATGGGCAGACGCGATGCGACAGCGGTGCGAATACCTCGGCCATCGTTGCTCGTCGCTGCCGCGACATACTTGTAGCCCATGTCGCCGAGCATTTCGGTGACGAACGCCTTGAGCACCTGCTCGTTTTCTATTTCCTCAAAGGCCACGACATCCGCATCGATCTTGCGCAGGAGCGCCGCGACTTTCTCAAGCTCAGCGCGAGGCTTCACGCGCGTGCCTTCATCGGCTGTGTAAGGATCATCGAACACATCGAACAGATTCTCGATGTTGTACGTCGCCACCGTCAGCTTGCCTTCGAGCTTGGGCTGCGCCTGCGCGCTCGCCACAACAACCAGCATCAGCAGCCAGGAAAAAACAACGCGGGAAATAGCCTGCACATTCATCGCCATCACTCCAGGGGCAGCATCGCCGCCAGATATTGAACATCACTATTCAAGGCCAGTCGCATCATACTCGCACACATCGGCGGAACCTGTGAGCGCGTGAGTTTTTCGCGAGAGCACGTCTTCACATAGCCCCGGCCTTGGCCGGGGGAACCACACGAAATCGCGGAGTCACCCCGGCTAAAGCCGGGGCTATATGTACGGCCTCACAACTTGCGCAGCCACTGGGCCCAAAGCGAGAGCATCAGCAGCGCGAAGAGGCGATGCGTGTGATCCATCTTGCCCGCTTGATGCTCATCGAAGAGAGTCATCGCCACTTCACGGCTGACCCCCAGCGAGACCAGTTCACCCGCCTGAAGATGGGCTGCCAGCGCATCGCGCAAAGGCCCTTTGAACCAGCGGCCCACAGGCAGCGCGAAGCCTCGCTTGGGACGATCGACAATTGAAGGCGGAAGCAGATCAGCAGCGACTTGTCGTAAAAGTCCCTTGGGCCTGCCGCCGGGCATGAGCACGCTTGTCGGAAGATGGCCCGCCAGATCGAGCACCTGTGTATCAAGCAGCGGACATCGCACTTCCAGCGCCACCGCCATTGAGGCGCGATCCATTTTTCGCAGGAGATCAAACGGCAAATAGTGCTGCAAATCCCAGCGCATCGCCGCATGAGCTGCATCAGGCTCCATCGGCCAGTCGGGCAGTTGCAACATCGGATCAACATCCACGCCCGGCACCAGCGCGTGAATCTGTGCATCAGAAAAAAGCTGAACCACACTGCGATAGCGCAGCGATTCACTCTTCTGCTTTGCAGCAGTAACAAGCCTGGCGAAACGATGACGACGACTGCGCGGATTGGATGAATGAAAAAGCGTCAGCGGCAACGCCTTGAGCCACCAGCGATGCTGTTCCATGATGCGCATGGCGCGGTAGCGATCGTAGCCACCAAAGAGTTCATCGCCGCCGTCGCCGCACAGAGCAACGGTGACTTCCTGTCTCGCAGTCCGGCAAAGCCAGAAGGTCGGCAGCAGCGAGCTGTCAGCCGTCGGCTCGCCCATCAGGGCGATCAGATGTTTCAGATCATCGATGACATTCTCGTGCGGGTGCGCTTTGAGCTCACGATGCCTCGTACCCAGATGCGATGCGACCAAAGAAGCATGCGCGCTCTCGTCGTAATCCAGATCAGGCATAGCGACGCAGTAAGTTTTCAGTGGCTCCTTTCCCTGACTCTTAAGCTGATTCTGCGCGATGGCTGCGATAATGGATGAGTCGATACCGCCTGAAAGAAAACAGCCCAGGGGCACATCGGCCTCCAGACGATTGCTCACCGATTCTTCCAGAAGCTCGCGCGTCGCACGCACTGCGCCGATGGAGGTGCTCGTGCGAGAAATCGGCGGCGGCTGCCAGTAGCGATCGCGAACCAATGCGCCGTCTGGCCGAACTGTTATGCCGTGCGCCGCTGGTAATTCTTCGATGCCATGAATCAGGGATGACTCAAACGGATAACCAAAGCGCATGAAAGTGAGCAGCGCTTTAGGATCAACGCGCGGCGTATCGCCTGCTTCGCCGCCATGCAAAAGAGCGCTGACCGTACTGGCGAACGACAGCTCCCGGCGATCGCGCGACCAGCGTATGTAAAGCGGCTTCTTGCCCATGCGATCCCGGCAAAGAAAAAGCGTCCGCGTGCCTTCATCCCAGATGGCGAAAGCGAACATGCCATGCAGACGCTTGGGCAACTCGCTGCCCCATTCCTGATAGCCGTGCACGAGCACTTCGGTATCGCAGTGATCGGAGACAAACTGATGGCCTAGCGATTCGAGTTGTTTGCGAAGCGAGCGATGGTTGTAGATTTCGCCGTTGAAGATGAGCGTGAGCTTGCCACGGGAATCCTTGGCGGGAATTGCCATCGGCTGCTTCCCGCCGAGTAAATCGATCACGCCTAAGCGAGTGTGCACGAGAACGCAGCGATCATGCTGCGAGATACCTTGCCCATCAGGCCCGCGATGGCGCAGCGATTCTTGCAGCCGAGGAGCCCTTTCGGGATCGATCAGCCGATCATCAAAGCGCACGATGCCTGCGATGCCGCACATGGCGGGATAGCATAGGGAAGTTCGCAGGAACGGGCAGGAGTTCAAAGTTCAAGGTTCAAGGTTCAAGGTTCAAGGTTCAAGGTTCAAGGTTCAAGGTTCAAGGTTTAAGATTTAGAGTTCAAGGTTGAAAGTGCAACGTTGAAGGTTCAACATTAAATTTCCAACCTTGAACGTTGAACTTTGAACGCTGAACTTTGAACTCGCCCGTACCAGTCGCGAATCTGCTCGACACTTCCTAGAATACTCACCCGCTTATTCTGCTACACGGTGCTACATGGAAGGCCCCTTGATGACTGCCACCCAATCGCAACTGACCGCCCCCGCCAGCCCCATTGCCGCCAGCGACCCTGAGATCTGGCACCTGATGCAAGCCGAGGCTCAGCGCCAAGAGTTCACCCTCGAACTGATCGCCAGCGAGAACCACGCCAGCCCTGCTGTGATGGCTGCGGCCGGTTCAGTGCTGACAAATAAATATGCAGAAGGCTATCCCGGCAAGCGCTACTACGGCGGTTGCCAGTTCCACGATCAGATCGAACAGATCGCCATCGACCGCGCCAAGAAAATCTTCGGCTGCAACTTCGCCAATGTTCAGCCTCACTCAGGCGCGCAGGCCAACGCTGCCGTCTTCTTCGCGCTCATGTCGGCCGGCGATACCTTTGCATCGCTTGTTCTCGCCGACGGCGGGCACCTGTCGCATGGCATGAAGATCAATTTCTCCGGCAAGTATTTCAAGCCTGTCCACTACCCGCTCAATTACGACGCCAATCACCCGCAGCATGAACAGATTGATTACGACGCCGTGCGCAAGGTTTGTCTTGAGCACAAGCCCAAGATGCTGCTGTGCGGTTACTCGGCATATCCGCGCATCATCGACTTCAAAAAGTTTCGCGAGATCGCTGATGAATGCGGCGCGATCCTGATGGCGGATATTGCTCACATCGCGGGCCTCGTTGCCGGTGGCGCTCACCCTTCGCCCTTCCCTCATGCTCATGTCGTGACGACGACGACGCACAAAACGCTGCGTGGCCCGCGCGGCGGCCTGATCATGACCAACGATGAAGACATGGCGAAGAAAATTAATTCAGCGGTGTTCCCCGGCATGCAAGGCGGCCCGCTGATGCACATCATTGCCGCCAAAGCTGTCTGCTTCGGCGAAGCGCTCGAGCCATCGTTCAAACATTACGCCGCTCAGGTCGTCAAGAACGCCAAGGC
>ENA-ORBV01005942-ORBV01005942.1-microbial-mat-metagenome-genome-assembly--contig:-NODE-5942-length-21900-cov-4.043303_pt1 | contig 21900 bp, 17 predicted proteins | sample MGYA00237777_ERZ505514 | MGnify/ENA primary metagenome ERZ505514 (study PRJEB26160, sample SAMN06269048) | microbial mat metagenome | isolation source: Oligotrophic lake microbial mat | place... | reverse complement strand
CTCTATTCGTCGGCAGCGTCAGATGTGTATAAGAGACAGACAGTGCATCACCACTGGCGCGGCCGCGCCCGCGCCCGCGCCAGTGGTGATGCACTGTCGCTGAAGCGTCTGAACCGATGGAACTCGCGCCGCGCGCACCGCTGAAGGCCCCCGTCACGGCGCCTGACCGCGACCCCGCCTGGCTGGCACGCGTGTTCTGGCTCGGCGCCAGCCTCGTGCTGCTGTGGCCGCTGATGGTGGCCACCGAGTTCCGGCCCTGGATCCTGGTCGAACCCGCGAACCTGAAGGTCACCGGCCAGTTCCTCGCCACCTTCTTGCCGCCGGCCCACTCGCCCGAGTTCCTGGCCATGGTGGCGCGCGAGTCGTGGCGCACGGTGGCCATCGCCACGGCGGGCATGACGCTGGCGCTGGTGATTGCGCTGCCGCTGACGCTGCTGTCGACGCGAGCGCTGTCAGTGTCGGCGCTGTCTGGCCGCATGGCGCGCGGGCCTTTCTGGCTGCGCCAGGCGGTGCGGGGGTTGCTCATCGTGCTGCGCAGCGTGCCCGAGCTGGTGTGGGCGCTGGTCTTCGTGCGCGTCGTCGGCCTGGGACCGACTTCGGGCGTGCTCGCCATTGCACTCACTTACGGCGGCATGCTGGGCAAGGTCTACGGCGAGATCCTGGAGAGCGGCGATGTCCATGCTACGCAGACGCTGCTGCGCAACGGCAGTTCACGCCTGCAGGCCTTCTTCTTTGGCCTGCTGCCGCAGAACGCGGCCGAGCTGACGAGCTACACCGTCTACCGCTGGGAATGCGCCATCCGCAGCAGCGTGGTACTGGGCTTCGTCGGCGCCGGCGGGCTGGGCCAGGAGATGGACAACTCGATGAAGATGTTCCACGGCGGCGAGGTCTTCACGATGCTCGCCGTCTTCGTGGCGCTGGTGGCGCTGGCCGACCGCGTGAGCGCCGGGCTGCGCAAGTCGCTGGGTTGAAGCCGATGGACCGAAGCCCCGCCGCCAACCCGCCCTACAGGCTGCCGCCGCCGCTGTTCAACGCGCGCTGCAGGGCCTGCTGGTTCAGCGCCGCGCTGGCGCTGCTGGTGGTGGCCAGCTTCTGGAGCCTGAACCTGCAGTGGGCGCAGTTCCTGTCGCTGGACGCGGCGCGCAGCATGGGCCGCTTCGGCGCCGAATTCTTCCCACCCGACACCTCGCCCGAATTCCTGCGCAAGGTGGCCGTGGGCACCTGGGAAACATTGGCGATGTCGGCGCTGGGCACCGTGCTGGCCGCCGCCGGCGGACTGCTGCTGGCGCTGCCGGCCAGCCGCCTGCACGCCGACGACAGCGCGCCCGGCCGCGGCGCAACGCGGCTGCTGCTGAACGCATTGCGCGCCATTCCCGAACTGGTCTGGGCCGGGCTGCTGCTCATCGCCGCCGGGCTGGGACCTTTCTCTGGCACGCTGGCGCTGGCCCTGCACACCACTGGCGTGCTCGGGCGCTTGTTTGCCGAGGCGCTGGAGAACGCTCCACCCGGCCCCGCCGCCGCGCTGCGTGCGCAGGGCGTGCGCAAGACGGCGGTGTTCCTCTACGCGACCCTGCCGCAGGTGCTGCCGCAGTTGCTGAGCTACACGCTCTACCGCTGGGAAAACAACATCCGCGCCGCCGCCGTGCTGGGTGTGGTGGGCGCCGGTGGGCTGGGGCAGTTGCTGTCCTTCCACATGGGCCTGTTCCACATGGGCAAGACGGCCACAGTCCTCGGCGCGATGTTGCTCTTGGTGGCCGCGGTGGATGCGCTGAGCTACGGCGCGCGGCGCTGGATGACACGCTGAGCCGAGTCGCTGCGGCGAACAAGGCGACCGATGCCTTCGTCGATGCTCTACCCCGAGCCACCCTGCGAACAGCGAGCGCCGGATGTCGGTACGCAAAGAAATCTTGGCACGGCCAACCTTCGTGTTGTCCCGCCTGCTCCCCTGCTTCTCTGGCGCTACAAAGTCAACTCGAACCGACGACTTGCGGGCTCCGAGGATGTTAAGTGCATGCGCCTCCTCACCGTTGAAATCAGCTATCGATCGGTCGCCTCGGTGCTTTTGTGAATGCCGCCAGGAGGCGCACTTTTCTGGCTTTTGAGCGCGGCTAAATTTGCTGAGTTGATGATCGCCTAATGCACCCTGCATGCCGCCCGCGAGCGGCATGCAGGGTGCATTTCAGATCCAGCAGGCCGTGCACGCAGATCTGATCACCGGCACCGCTCGCTGCAGCGCAAATGAAGGGGGACGGCGACGAACCGTTTTGACCGGCGGCTCACACTCACAAAGCCGCCCATCGGAAACGGCAGCTGAATGTTTCTTCCAGGCCAAGCCGGCCGGTCGCGACGGACCGGCTTCGGGTCCACTTACGTGCTGCCAACGGAGCACTTGCCACGGCTACGCGCCATGGCCCTGCAAAACGGGCACCAGTTGGTGCGAGCGACGCGACTCAGTAAGCGCTGAGTGGTGTTGGGATGGAAGCGCTCATTGATGGTCGTACTTGCGCGCCTGATCGCCCATGAGCATGCTAAATTATTCGAGGCACGTGAACCGATGCAAGCACCTCGACACGACCTAGCCAGTACCTCGGCCGGTGAAGTAGCGGAGGCCGCAAGCCCATGAAGCGCGCACTGCGCGAAGGGTTGGCACTGTGCTGTCTGCTCTGGGCCCTGTCCGCGACAGGCCAGGGGGCGGGCGCCCCGCCGGTGAAGACGCTGCGCCTGGCGTTCCCGGCCGACGTGAGCGGCTTCGACCCCGCACAGGCAGGCGACAACTACTCGTTCTCCGTCACCGCGCAGATCTTTGACGGCCTGTATGGCTTCGACGAGCTGGCACGGCCGAGCAAGCTCAGGCCCGTGACGGCGCTGGGAATGCCTGAGGTCTCGGCCGATTTCCGCACCTGGACCGTGCGGCTGAAACCGGGCACCCTATTCGCCGACGACCCGGCCTTCAACGGCAGGAAGCGTGAACTGGTCGCGCAGGATCTGGTGTTTTCACTCAAGCGCTTTGCCGATCCGGCGCTGAAAAGCCCGATGTGGGGCAACGTTGAACAAATGGGCATCAGCGGCCTGACTGCCGAACGCGAACGCGCGCTGAAGACGAAGCGCCCCTTCGACTACGACCGCGAAGTGGCCGGCCTGCGTGCGCTGGATCGGCACACACTGCAGCTGCGGCTCGATGCACCACGGCCGCGCCTGTTGCAGTCGCTGATCGGCTTCACCACTGGCGCGGTGGCGCGCGAAGTCGTCGAGCGCTATGGCGATCGCATCATGGAACACCCCGTCGGCACGGGGCCGTTCCGGCTGGCGCAGTGGCGCCGCTCGTCGCTGATCGTGCTCGAACGCAACCCGAACTACCGCGAAGAGTTCTACGACGCCGAGCCGGCGGCCGACGACGCCGAGGGCCAGGCTTGGCTGCGCAAGTTCAAGGGTCGCAGGCTGCCGATGGTCAACCGCGTTCAAATCTCCATCGTCGAGGCCAGTCAGCCGCTCTGGCTGTCGTTCCTGAACGGCAGCTTCGACCAACTGACCGTGCCTGCCGAGTTCGTCAAGCTCGCCATGCCGGGCGGCAAACTCGCGCCGTACCTCGAAACGCAAGGCATGCGCGGCCACCTGGTGCTCGGCCAGGCGGTGTCGTTCACCTACTTCAACATGGAGCACCCGCTGGTCGGCGGCTACACCCCCGACAAGGTGGCGCTGCGCCGTGCGCTGGCGCTGGCGATGGACATCGAGCGCCAGATTCTCATCCTCCGCGGCGGCCAGGCCTTGGCCGCACAGTCGCCGATCGGCGCGCACCTGAGTGGCTACGATCCGGCGTTTCGCAGCGAGATGGGCGAGTACAGCCCGGCCCGTGCCAAGGCCTTGCTCGACATGTACGGCTACGTCGACCGAGACGGCGACGGCTGGCGTGACCAGCCCGATGGGCGGCCGCTGGTTCTCAAAATGGGCAGCCAAGCCGATGCGGTTTCGCGCCAGCACGATGAACTGATGAAGCGCGACATGGACGCCATTCGCGTTCGCATCGTCTTCAATGTGGCGCAGTGGCCCGAGAACGTGAAGGCCGCGCGCGCGGGCAAGCTGATGATGTGGTCAATGGGCTGGGGCGCGATAGCTCCCGACGGACAGGTCGCGCTCCAACGGCTTTACAGCCCGTCCGCCGGCGAATTCAACATGTCGCGCTTCAAGCTGCCCGAGATGGATGCGCTTTACGAGAGCCTGCTGGCGCTGCCCGACGGGCCCGAACGGGATGCGCTCTTCGATCAGGCCAAGCGCCTTGCGGTGGCCTACATGCCGGAAAAGACCACCGTGCACCGCATGTTCACCGAGCTGACGCAACCTTGGCTCGAAGGTTACCGGCCGCGTGTCTTCGGAGGTGACTGGTATCACCGCGTCGACATCGACACCGCGCGATTGCCCACGCACTGAGGCACCTGTCGCCCTGGCTCAGCCGATGCTGGCACGGATGAGTTTCGGTGCTCATGGCCTATTGCGGCCGGTATGACCTCAGGCGCCGGCCACTGCTGCCCTTTCTCAAAGCCACTACTGCTCGTGCAACCACTGCGGACTGGGGGCTTCGCTCCGAATGGGACCATCGTGCGCTTGCGGCGCGCCGACGTCAGCGGGTAAGCGCCGGCCAGCGGCGCTGGACGCCCACCAGAGGGCCTTCGGCAAGCCGCAGGCGTGACGGCAAGAGGCGTCGGAAAAACGTAGGGTGGAGTGCCTTGCTTGATTTGAAGCCGCGGCAAGATGCTCACACCAACCCGCACACATACAGGTCCAACCCAACGGAGGCATGCGCTATCAGGCTTCGAAGCAGGGCCTCTCTTGCGTCGGGCACCCTTGATGCTGCAGCTGCGCCGCTGGACGGCCTTCCAGCGGCTGCTGCGCGAGCTCGAAACCGCCAAGTATCGGTGTGCTTCGGGAGGAGTCGGAAGCCGATGATCCTGCCGGTTGAATGGCGGCACTCGTGATCGCGAACAGCAACCCGAACGTCACCGGGGACGAGAACGAGCCCTCGTGCCGGGTCCGACGCGGCGCGGCACGCACTGTCAACTCAGGTCCTTCACCCGCGGACGCCAAGCGATCAAATGCCCAGCTGACCGGGCGCGGCGCCACAGCAACCCGCCCACCAGCACCAACATCAGCAGCGTGAAGATGGAGCCCTCGAGGCCATAGGCGCCACCCGTCAGCCAGGTCGGCCCGGTGAGCGAACCGGCAAACAGCCCGTTGCTGGGATGACCCGAGACCGTGATCGAGAACAGATGACCCAGAGTGAAGTTCCAGCCAATGTGCAGGCCTGTGCACAGCCACAGGCGACGTGTGGCCATGTAGCCAGCTCCAAAGAATGCCCCGGCCGCAACGGCGATGAGCACCGACAAGGCTCCTGAGCTGTCGCCCGGCAGGTGCGCCAGACCGAACAGCAGTGACGAGATCGCAAGCGCGGCATGGCTGCCGAGCGAGCGCTCGACCAGCCTGAAGACGATGGCGCGCGATAGCACCTCCTCGAATACGCCGACGAAGCTCATTTGTGCCAGACCGACGATCAAGCTCAGGCCCACGACATTCACACCGTCGAACCGGTAAGCCCCGAGGAGCGCCAGGCAGCCGATGACTGCGCCCACCATGGCGCCACCGACCAGCAGGCCTGCAGCGAGTTCCTTCGGTGCGCCCGCAGCCGACAGCTCTGACACCGGCCGTTTCTCGACCAGGCGCACGTAGAGCGCATAGGCCAAGCCGATGACAAGCACGCCGAAGACCTCCGGCCATCCTTCATGAAAACGCTTGTTGCCCACTTCGCTGACGAACGACACCGTCAGCCCGCCTGCGATCGCTGTCGCGAAACAGGCGACGACCATGCGGACGATGGAATAGTTCAGAAGACGCTGCAGCCACGGCGCGTGCACCGGCACAGGTGAAGGTAAAGCAGTCATTGGAGTTCCTGTGACCGTTGGTGATTACACACCGTCAGTGCAGCGAAATGCTCGCCCCACCGACGGTGGTTCGTCGATTCCGATGTTCATGGGCAAACCGACCCGGATTCGCCCTCAGCAGAGCATCAACATGCATCAGCAGGCCATAACTCGCGCAGCTCCCGGGACCGGTTCAGCGCTTTACCGTCAGGCGCGCGACCGCGGCGCGTGCAAGCGGCGCGATCAGCAGTACGACCGGGAACGCGAACAGCCAGGCCGTCAGCCAGGCGCCGGTCCACAAGCTCACAAAGTCAGGGACCAGCCCTGTGGCGCGCAGCATCGAGATACCGGAGACGAGCAAGGACATCAGCCCCGACAGAATCAATCCGAACAGCAGCGGTGCAAATTTTTGCGGAATCATTGAGATCTCCAAGTTTGTGTTGAGTGGTCAAGCAGTGGCTCGGGATGGCCCTGAGCGTTGTGAACGATGATGTCGAGTTGGTTCACTTCATTCAGTGTGGAAGGTGGGGATTCAGGTGCTGGGTTGAGTCGCACTCATCGAGAAATCGATGCAACGAGGACGGCGGATGCGTACAGGCCAAGGCCAAACACCGTGTGGTTGGCCAGGCTTCGCACGCAGTTCTTCAGTGGCGTCGGTGTCTTCGAAGCAGCGAAGCCGCTACCCATGGCCGGCTGCATCACGAACAGAGGTACAGCCACGGTGCTCATGCCGACCGCGATGGCAGGCAGCAGCGATGGGCTCTGGGTCCAGTCGAAGCCCTGCACAGCAACCAGTAGTCCGGCGAATGCGGTGCCGACCGCGTAGTGGGTGAGCCAGCCCCAGGCGAGTTCGCCCGGGATGCGCGGCGACTGGCGGATGGACGCATGCGCGATCTGCCCGCGAAAGAGGTGCCCGACCCATCGTCCGATGGACCCGAAGTCAAGCGTCTGCACGCCCATCCGTTTCAGAAACATCAGCCACATATCCATGACGATGGTGGCTCCGATGCCGATGAAGACCACCCGAGCGAGGTCTTGAAGTGATGTCATGGGGTCCCTTTGAAAGTTGACGGAAGGAGGTATAGGGTCCAATATAGAAGTTGAAGTCAACTTCAAGTCAAGGAGTATTTGATGGACATCGCCGATGTTGCCAAACGTGCAGGCACGCCTGCGTCGACGCTGCGCTTCTACGAGAAGCGGGGGCTGATCGCGTCCGTGGGTCCCCAGGGGGCCCGGCGCCAGTTCGCGCCGGGCGTGCTGGACCAGTTGGCACTGATCGCGCTGGGGCAGGCTGCCGGACTCTCTCTGGGCGATATCAGTTCGATGTTGTCACCCGAGGGCGGGCCGAAGATCGACAGGCAGGTTCTGGCGGCCAAGGCGGAGGAGATCGACGCGACGGTGAGGCAGTTGCGGGCAGTGAGCCGCGGGCTGCGCCATGCTGCTGCTTGTCCCGCACCGAGTCATGCGCAGTGCCCGACGTTTCAGCGGCTGCTCAAGGCAGCGGCCATCGGCGCGCTTGATCATCAGCGTCGCAGTGGTGAGCTCAGGCGAAAACCGAATTAGCACGGACCGCATGCTGTCATGCCGCAGATGCCCACGCACGTCATTCAAGCTGTCGTTTCTGGCCATCCGTGGCAAGGTCCAGCGTCGACACCACGTTAGGCGGCACGAAAACCGCACCTTCCCGTTCCAAGATGGTTCAAATTGCCGCTCTACTCTTCGCAATCATATGTATCGCCACTTGTTTGTTTCAAGTCGCAGTCATCTTCGGCGCGCCATGGGGCGAACTTACGCTTGGCGGGCGGTGGCCAGGGCGCCTTCCGATGTTGGGCAGAGTCCTGGCAGTTGCCTCGCTTGCACTCCTGCTAGCTTTCGCCGCGATCATCTTGTCCCGTGCAGGTCTGGCCTTCGAGAGCCTGCAAGCTCATGCTCCAAGCTGGTCCTGGGTTGTGGTTGGGTACTGCGCGCTTGGGAGCGTCGTCAATGCAGCCACCCCAAGTCGCCGGGAGAGGGCAATTTGGCTTCCGAGTGTTTTGTGTATGCTCTTCTTGAGCACCGTGGTCGCCCTCACGTAAGTCGTCGCATCTTCGCCGTCCGCCGCGCGCCACATAGCGCGGCAGTGAAGCTGAGAGTCGCCGGCGCCGGACCCGGCGATCGGCCGCCGCTGGTGACCGGCTGCTTCGTGGCACTCTGTCTCGACCGTTTGCAGTGGCGGCGGCGCCAGTGCGAAATCAAGATCTCGCCGCATTCATCGAAGGATCGTTGATCGAGTGGATCCTCCCACACGTGGGACTGCAACCGCGGGTGCCACCCCGCGCGCCGGCACGCGGGCACATTCGCTCGCAGCTTATGACCGCGATCCATCATCGCTTTGCGCACAGCAAGCCAGCCTTGGCAGCATGGACCTGGAATCTGAGTTGACCTTGTAGGATCACGGCATCAAGGCTCGTCGTCGAGCTTCGAAGAGCGCATCCTCCCGGCTCTTCACTCCTAGCTTGGCGAAGATCGACTTCAGGTGGTGCTTAATCGTCTCGGGCGAGAGGCTCAGATTCTTGGCGATCAGCTTGGTGGCGTGATCCTTGGCTAGTTCGCACAGTACGTCTACCTCGCGCGGCGTCAGCAGGTTCGCGACAGCCCCTTGAGCGCGCTCGCGGAAGCGCTGCTCCCAGACCTGCAAGACGTGCTGGGCCCAGCGAGCGGGTGGTGATGCAGGATCAACCTGCCCGTGCAGCCAGGTGCGGATCTGCGCCATCAACTCGGCGCCGAAATCGATGTAGATCTGCACCACACCCGCCGCCTCGCCGAGGGTCAAGGCTTGCGTCAGTGCTGATGCGTCCTGCGTCGCACGCGCCAGCATCAACGCGGCGTAAATCTCCGACAGGCGATGACCGCTGCCTCGCGCCAGAGCCGCCAGTGCGTGGGCAACGTTGGCCGCCTGTGCCTCCTCGCCACGCGCCAGATGCAGCGCAAATCTCGCACGAGCGAGGCCTTCGACCAACACCCAGGGCAGCGCAAACGGCTCCTGGGCCAATTGCCATAGCGCATCCAGCTTGATGCGCTCAGCCATGGCTTGCGTGCCGTTCAAATCACCCAGGCGCCCGAGCAGTTCCAGCTGGGCAGCGCCGGCCAGTGCCTCGAACTGCGGCAAGTTCTCTTCAAAGCCGAGCTGACGCGCCTCCTGCAACTGAGCCATGGCCCGCTCCGAGTGGCCCAGCGCAAACTCGCACAGGGCCGACTCCACATGGCTGCCCTGCAGAACTTCGAGCAGGCGGATAGGCGAGGCTGGAATGGTACTGAAATACTCCCGTGCCGCCGCCAGTTCGCCGCGCAGATAGGCCAAGTGGCCCAGCAGTGCCAGCACAAGTTGGTACAGGGAGCCCTGGCGGAAGTTGAGGAAGTTCGCGTCCTGCTGCAACGACAGGCGAATGTGTCGATCAGCGCGCGCCAGTTCGCCCCGGGCCAGCGCCGTGCGCGCGTGGTAGAGCGAGATCCAAGGGCTATTGCCGCCATAAGCACCATGTTCGAACACAACCTCCATCTCGCGCACGCGACGCTCGCAGCGGTCGATCGGGCCATAGCGATGCAAGAAGTAGATCTCGATCGGTACGGTGCAAGCCAGCAGGCGCTCGTCGTCGGCCGCGTGTGCCCGCGCCAGCCGCGTCCCCTGATCCAGCACCGACCAGGGCGAGAAGCGCAGCGACTGCGCCGAGGCAGGGATCAGCATCGTGCAGCGCACGATCTCCAGGTCGAAGCGAGCTGGGTCGTCTGCGCGGGTGTCTGCATCGCGGATCTGCTGCTCCAGACGTTCGAATTCGGGAAGCACCCCCAGGGTTCCGCCTTCGAGCGCGAGCCGCATCATCTGGACCAGCCGAAGTCGCGGGCGCCGGCGGATCGTTGCGTCGGGCAATTGCTCCAGCATCAGTCGAAGGCGCACCTCGCCCTCTGTCGCGATCAGGCGGAAGGCCCCAGCCACCTCGATCAGATCTGCACCCAGGTCCAAGCGCCCGCCCGCCACTGCATGAGCCACGGCCGCGTGCAACTGTCCGCACGCAGCAAGATGGCGAGCGGCCCGAAGGTGCAGCGCAGCGGCACGGCCGGGTGAAGCCAGTTCCAGCGCATCGATCAGGTAGTCGCGCAGCAGCGGATGCAGGCGCGCCGACCAGTTCTGCTCGTCCACCACCACCACCGGCCGCATCCGGGCGAGTTGCCGGATCAGGGACAGGCTGTCCTCGCGCTCACGCAGAAAGTTGGAAGAAGCCACGTCCAGCCGCTCCAGCACCGCCACATCGCCAAGGAATTCCTGGAGCGGCGCGGGCAAGGTGGCCAGCACTTCATTTGCAAGGTAGTCAAAGATCTGCCGGCGCGGGATCTTGACCTGCGCGGTGTCCAAGCCCATTTCAGCCGGCACTGCGCCTCCGCTTGACCTCAGGCGGGCAAGCTGCAGCGCGAAGGGCCATCCGTCGGCATAAGCCATCATTTGGGTGGCAACCCGCTCGGGCAGCGCGTCGCCCAGCAAGCTCATCGCTTCCTGGCGGTTGAAGCGCAAGAGTTCTGCGTCGATGAGTCGTACCTTGCCGGCCAACTGCAGCCGAGTGAGGTGATGATGCGGCGCATCGCGGCTGGCCAGCACGATACGAATATTGACTGGCGCCACGCGGGCCAGTTGCTCGACGATGCCGTCCACCTCGGGTCCCGAGGCGCGCTCGAAGTCATCGATGCAGACCAGCAACGGCACGCTCAGCGCAGCGAGCCGCTCTGTCAGCGCTGCTCGGCTCTCGTCCTGGCCTAGTTCGCACCGCGCCAAGGCCGCGGCCAAGTCATCGGCGAAGACCGCCGGCTCCTTGTCTCGCTCATCGCAGTTGAGCCAGGCCACATGTTCGCCGGTCCTGCGCGCCAGCGCCGCCATCTGCGCTAGCACGGTGGTCTTGCCGAAGCCGGCCGGCGCGCTGAGCAAGGTCAGCCGGGCCGACATCGGCGCCATGGCGTTCATCTGGTCCATCACACGCTGGCGCCAGAGGGCATCGTCGACGTCGACGATGGGTTCAAAGCGGAGGCTGGATTCGGCACTCATTGATCGCGATTGTGCCGAGCCGAGGCCGACATAGCCCTGACGTTTGTCAGAAGGGTTTGCCCCATCACCCGAATTTCCGTGGCCTATCCCCCGCTACCTCCATCGTGGCGAACAGCGCTGCGGGTCAGACTTCCGGTCATCCACTCAGTACCGGAGTCACCGCATGTTCGCCTCTCACTCACCCCGAATTCGTCCCATCGCGCTGGCCGTGCTGGCAGTTTGTGCAAACGCTCCAGCCTTGAGTCAGGACAAGCCGAACCCGCCTGTCACGATCGACGATGCAGCAAACAAGATCGAAACTGTCGTCGTCACTTCGCAGCGCCGGCTGGAGCGGCTGCAGGACGTACCGGTTGCGGTGAAGGCCTTTTCGGCCAGGCAGATCGACAACATGGGCATCGCCAGCACGCAGGATTTCATCAACCTGACGCCGAACATGTCTTTCGACAACTCCTTCACCTACGGCAACTCCTTTGTCGTACTGCGCGGAGTAACGCAGATCAACAACGCCGACTCGCCAGTAGCGGTGGTCATTGATGGCGTGCCCCAGAACAACCAGAAGCAATTGAAGATGAATCTGTTCGATATCGAACGGATCGAGGTGCTGAAGGGCCCGCAGGGCGCGCTCTACGGACGCAATGCCATCGGCGGAGCGATCAATATCGAGACCAAGGCGCCGACCAACAAGCTCGAAGGTTTCGTCGGCTTGGAGTTCGGTAACGGCAACAAGCGAGAGATCTCTGCCGGCGTCAGCGGCGCGCTGAAAGAGGACGTGGCGTTGTTCCGCATCGTCGGCCAGAGCCTGCGCAGCGATGGTCAGCAGATCAACACGTTCCTGAACCGCGACATCGATGGCATTGACCACGACAACTCGTTGCGCACCAAGCTGCTGCTGCGCCCTTCCAGCGGCGTACAGATTGATCTACGCGCGAGCTCCGTCGACTTCAAGGCTCCGGCCAACTGGGACAGCGTCGTCAGGAGCGGCAACGCGGGCGACATCAGGCTACCCAACGAGAATCTGCTCGGTAAGACCGATGGCAAAACGAGCGACTTCAGCGCCAAGATGGAGGCGGATCTGGCCATCGGCACGCTTACCTCGATCACGTCCTACACCAAACTGCGCGAAAGCTACCGCGGCGATCTCGACTTCACCAATCCGGTCGATCTGCCAGGCGGCTTCCTCGGTTTCGGCTTCCAGGCCGGCCAGGGCCAGAACTTGAACGTCAAGATGTCGAGCCAGGAGCTTCGCCTGACCTCCAAGGCCAGCCAGGCGCTGCGCTGGATCACCGGCCTCTACTACCTGGACACCAAGCGCGAACTCGAAACCCGCGTCTTTGTGGACACGAACAACTTGCTGAGCCAGTTCGACGATCTGACGAAGGTCATTGTCAATAACAGTGAGAGTAACCACAACAAGGCCTCCGCGGTATTCGGCCAGCTCGACTACGACATCCGGAAAGACCTGACCCTCTCGACTGCCCTGCGCTATGACCGCGACGAGCGCAACCAGGTTGACTTGATCAATGGTGGGGTGCGCGAAGCCAGCTTCGGCAAGTGGCAGCCCAAGGTCACGCTGACGCAAAAACTCAACCGCGACGCCCTCGTCTACGGCACGCTCAGCACGGGCTTCCGCTCAGGGGGCTTCAACGCGCCGGGCCTGGGAAACTTCCAGGCGGAGTCGCTGACGAATGCTGAAGTCGGCATGAAGACGATGCTGCTGGACAACCGTCTGCTGGTGAACGCTGCCGTCTTCGCCTCACGCTCCAAGAACTTCCAGTTCTTCTATGTAGACGCCGTGGCCGGCGCGCAGGTGATCTCCAACATCGACAAGGTGGACCTGAAGGGCCTGGACCTGGACTTCCGCTACCTGCCGGTCAAGGGCCTGGAGTTCGACGGCGGCTTGGGTATTACGCAGAGCAATATCAAGCAGAGCTCGGCCGAGCCGACGACTGTTGGCAATCGCACGCCCAAGAACGTACCGTTCAAGATCAACCTGGGAATGCAGTACTCCCAGACGGTGCTTGCAGGGTTGGAAGGCTTGATCCGCCTGGATTACGAGCGCCGCGACAAGAAGTACTGGCACCCGGATAACGTGGCCGTTTCTCCCGGGCTCGATCTGCTGGGCCTGCGCGTGGGACTGCGCGGGGCGCAGGACCGCTGGTCGGTTGCCCTGGTCGGCAAGAACCTGACGAACAAGCGCTACTACGCCGACTACAACGCCAGCGAATATTCCGGCCTGCCCTATGACATCGGCTCGCTTGCCGTTGGCCGCACCTATGGCATCGAGGCCAAACTCCGCTTCGATTGAAGCTTGGGTGGCGTGAGTCAGAGGAGACGCAAGTGATTCGAGTCGGCATCGACGTTGGCGGCACCAACACGGACGCCGTCGTGATGCGGGGCCGCGAGGTCTTGCATGGATTGAAGACTGCCACTACGGCGGATGTGATCGGCGGCGTGGTCAAGGCGTTGCGCGAGGTAGTGGCCGGCGCGGGCGTGGCAAAGCAGGACATCGGCGCCGTGATGATCGGCACGACCCACTTCACCAACGCCCTGGTCGAGCGGCGCAAGCTCAGCCCGGTGGGCATCATCCGCCTCGGCCTACCCGCCACCAGCGGCCTGCCGCCGAGCTGCGACTGGCCCGAGGAAATGATTGCCGCTGTCCAGTTGCAATGGCGGCTGGCGCAGGGCGGCTATGAGTACGACGGCAAGAACCTGGGCGCGCTGGAGCCCGAGGAAATTCGCCGTTTTGCGCGCGAGTTTGCTGATGCAGGCCTGAAGGATATTGCCATCTCCTGCGCCTTCTCGATCCTGAACGACGAGCAAGAGTCCCAGGCCGCAGCTCTGGTGCGCGAACTGATCCCCGATGCTCGTATCACCATGTCTTCCCAGATCGGCCGTCTGGGGCTGCTGGAGCGCGAGAACGCGGCCATCCTGAACGCCTGCCTGGGCCCCCTCGGACGGGAAGTTATTGCCGCTTTCAAGCAGGCGCTGGTTGAAAGCGGCATCAGCGCGCCGTTCTACCTGACGCAGAACGATGGCACCCTGATGGCGGCCGAACAGGCTGAGCGATTCCCGATCCTGACCGTGGCTTCCGGTCCGACAAACTCCATGCGTGGCGCGGCATTCCTATCCGGGCTGAAGGACGCGATCGTGGTCGACATCGGCGGCACGACCTCCGATGTCGGCGTACTGCAAGCCGGCTTCCCCCGGCAGGCGGGCGTTGCGGTGGAGGTGGGTGGCGTACGCACGAACTTCCGCATGCCGGATGTTTACAGCATGGGTCTGGGCGGCGGGTCGCGCGTAGCGGCAGACTACAGCAGCCTCGGTCCGCAAAGCGTCGGTTATGCGATACACACAGCGGCTCTAGTGTTCGGGGGTAAGACGCTGACGGCCACCGATATCGCCGTGGCTGCAGGGGTGGCACAGCTGGGCGACGCGGCCAAGGTGGCGCATCTGCCGGCCGAGGGTGTCAGGGCTTGCTACGAGCGACTGCAGCAGATGGTGTTCAACGCCGTCGAACGCATGCGGACCTCGGCCGAGCTGCTCCCGGTGATCGTCGTTGGCGGAGGCTCGATCTTATTGAAGCCCGAACTGAAGGGCCTGGCCATCATCATCCCTCCTCACTTCGGCTGCGCCAATGCGGTTGGCGCGGCGATGGCCCAGGTCAGCGGCGAGGTGGACCGGGTGGTCCGGCTCGACGACGTGCCGCGCGATGAAGCCATTGCGCAGGTGACAGCGGCTGCAGAACAGAAGGCCGTGCAGGCCGGGGCCGATGCCTCGACCCTGGTGGTGATTGATATCGAAGACGTGCCACTGGCCTACATCAGCGGCAACGCGACGCGGATCCGCGTGCGTGTCGTCGGCGATCTGAACGAGAAGTACCCAGCAGCATGACCACCACTCTCATCCAAGTGAAGGACCTGGACGCGATCGCGATCGGTGCGGCCCTCTATGGCACTGGCGGCGGAGGTGATCCGCACATTGGCAAGCTGCTGGCGCAGCGCTCGATCCGCCAGCATGGGCCGACGAAGCTGATTACGTTGGACGAGTTGCACGACGAGGACCTAATCGTCTCCGTCGCGATGATCGGCGCTCCCGCCGTGATGCTGGAGCGGCTGGCGGAGACCGGCCCGTTGATCGCCGCGCTGCGCGCACTGGAGGAGAAGCTGGGCCGCAAGGCGGCCGCGCTGTTCTCGGCCGAAGTGGGCGGACTCAACAGCGTGATCCCCTTCAGCGTGGCCACGCAGTTGGACCTGCCCCTCGTCGACGGCGACACCATGGGCCGCGCCTTCCCGCAGCTGGACATGACCCTGTGCACCCTGCAGGGCATCAAGGCGTGGCCGCTAGCCCTGGCAGACGAGAAGGGCAACAGCATGCTGATGACCACCATCGACAACCTGCACCTCGAACGCTTCGCCCGCTCGATCACGATGGACATGGGCGGCGCCTGCTACTCGGCGCTCTACTCGATGACGGTGGCGCAGGCCAGAACTTGCTTGGTGCAGGGCTCGATCACGATGACCCAGCGCGCCGGTCAGGCGCTTTTCGATGCCCGCGCCAAGCACCTGGACCCCGTGACGGCGCTGGTGCGCGTCACCCGGGGGCATTGCCTCTTCAAGGGCAAGGTCACCGACCTGCAACGCAAGATCGACGGCCGCTGGAGCAAGGGCGAGGCGACCATTGCCGGCCTGGACGAGCATGAGGGCCACAGCACCACTCTGCTCTACCAGAACGAATTCCTGATGGCCCGTTCCGGCGACAAGGTGCTCGCCAGCACGCCCGACCTGATCTGCACGGTCGACATGGAGACCGGCGAACCAATCACCGCTGAACAAATCCGCTACGGCCTGCGTGTGGCCGTACTCGGCCTGCCCTGCGTGCCGGAGTGGCGGACGGCGGCGGCGATCAGGCTGGTCGGCCCGCGTGCCTTCGGCTACGACTTGGACTACAAATCCGTTGAGCAACTTGCGATGGATAGAACATGAAGCGCATCAAGGTGATCACCCCCGTCATCACTGAGGGCCTGCGCGATCTGGCCGATTTGCGCGCGCTGGAGCATTCCGGCCTGAAGATCGAGCACACGCTGTTGGAAGAAGGCCCCTCGTCCATCGAGTCGGTGTTCGAGGAAATGCTGGCCGCGCCCGGCACAATGGATGCTGCCCTGACGGCCCAAGCCGAGGGCTGCGACGCGGTGATCGTCGATTGCTTTGGCGACCCCGGCCTGCCGGCCGCGCGCGAGATGCTGCAGATTCCCGTCTTCGGCCCGGGCGAGTGCAGCATGCATGTTGCGGCCATGCTGGGCCAGCGCTTTTCAATCTTTACCGTGGTGCCCGGTGTGGTGGCCATGCTTTCAGAGTTGGCTCACCGATACGGCGTGGCGGACAAGCTGGCCGCGATCCGGCTGATCGACATTCCAGTGCTGGCTCTGCATGGCGACATGGGCGCCCACAGCAAGAGCGGCTGGATTGCGCCGGCCCGCAAGCCCATCGGCGGCTTCGCGCCTCTTCAGGCCGCGATGGGCTAAAGCCATGGAGGACCAAAAACCTATCGGCGCCCTGCGCATCATCCTCATCATGCTGGCTGTGATGATTGCGCTGCCCGCTTTCGTCATGGGGGCGGAGATCAGCCATGCCTTCGGCGCCAAATCGGCGTTGGCAGTCTTTTTGCTCGGTGGCGGAATCCTCGGGGTCCTCGCGGCCATGACGGGTGCAGCCGGCGCCCTGCGCCGCTGCACGACCTACGAGTTGATTGGTGAGGCTTTCGGACCGCAAGGCGCACGGCTGACCAACGCCGTGCTCGGCATCAGCGTGCTCGGCTGGTACGGCGTGATTGCCACGATGCTGGGCCAAGCCTTGGCGTCGATGGGGTCGGGGCTTGCTGCGCAGCCGGTGTGGTTGCTTTCGCTGGCCGGCTGCGTACTGACGACCGTCACCGCGATGATGGGCTTCCGCGCTCTCAACTGGTTATCCACTCTGACCACGCCACTGAAGATTCTGCTGCTGGCCTGGACCTTTGGCGCAGCCCTTGAAGGCGGCACCGGCGCGATGTGGACTTATGCGCCTGCCACGATCACTCCGCTTGGCACCGGAGTCTCGATGGTGGTGGGCGGCCTTGTCGTTGGCGCGGTCCTGGCGCCAGACGTCTGCCGCTTCGCGATATCGGCGCGCCGCGCGGCTCTAGGCGCCGGTTTAGCCTATGGCCTGGGCTTCCCGCTGGTGCTGATCCTTTCCGGCATGCCCAGCCTCGTCAGCGGCGAGAAGGACATGATCAAGATCATGCTGGCCCTGGGCCTTGGTCTGCCCGCCATGCTGACCGTGGTGCTGACCGCTTGGTCGACCAACACCTTCAACCTGTATGCGGCCACCCTGATCGGCAACACCTTGGCGCCGCGCTTGGGCTCCTGGCGCTTGGCCCTGATCGCGGGCATGTTCGGCACCTTGATGGGCCTGGGTGGCATCAGCGAGTTGCTGTTGCCCTACCTACTTTGGCTGAGCATCATGATCCCGCCAATTGCCGGCATCTACCTGGTCAACGTCAAGTTGGGCACGCCCGCGCAGCCTGCTCCTTGGCGCTGGGACGCGCTGGGGTCCTGGGTCATAGGCAGCGGCTGGGCCGCGTTCGCACTGAAGTGGGGTTGGAGCCTGACGCCCGTGGGAGCGCTGGATTCGATCATCGTGAGCGCGGCCGCCTACACCCTGCTAAGAATCGCCGCTTCAGCGCAACTGCCTTTCGTTGATCGCCAGACCAAGCGCTCTGGGTAAGCTGACGCTGAAGTTCCACCTGGCGTCACCGCCTTGGGCCCTGTGTGACGCGCAGGGGCACGGCGCGAGCCAGCGCTTTGGCGGGTAGATGCTGCCGGCTTTCGCGCTGTTGGCCAAACTGAAGTTTCTGCGCGCAAGGTGCTGGATGTGGCTGGCCGCACTACAGAGCGGCGTATCGAGCGCGCCGTGACCACCGACCACGGCCAAGTCATGCAGCAGCAACTGTTCGGCCTGACTGCGCACCCGCTGCCACGCCTCCTGGAGTCATGCACTGCCCGCCGTTGAAGAGCGAGCGTCGGCTTGAAGGCGAGCAAACGCGCCCAATGAATGTCGCTGATGGATCGACAGCACGAACAGGCAGTCCCGCACCCGATTGGCAGGTCCTTCGCGCATGGCTGACCTTCAACTCGCGGCCGACAACTCTGCGTTGCTGACCAAACGTTGAGCAACGACGGCTGTGCGCCGGCCATCGACCAGGACCCGACACCCGCGGGAGGCTGTTCCCCGGCTGCCCACTGAACCGGCAGCAGCGCAAGCCGTGATCCAACGCCCCGTTTGGCGCCCGGCTCAAATCGTTCTGTGTTGGCCGCCAAAGCAGGGTTCTGCACGCGCCGCTCGGACACTGGCCCGGGCTGCCATCAGTCGAAGGCGCGGTTAAAGCGTAGCGCGATGTCACGCAGGCGGTCCAGCGGCTCGTTGGCGTACACCAGACGCAGGAAGCCGCCGGTTTCGTCCAAACCCCAGTTCTCCATCGAGGTCGCGGCAACGCCTTCGACCAACAAGCGGCGCGAGGCCTCGGCGCCAGTGATGCCACGTGATCGGAAGTCGATCAGAAGCGACCAGCCGCCATGTGCCGGTATGACTTCGAACTGAGGGCGCAGCGCGGCCACCAGCAGGTCATGTCGAGCCTGCCAGGTGGCAGCGCAACTCTTGATGCCGTCGTCGCCGGTTTCCAAAGCGACGGCCACGGCCTGTTGCGCGATGCCCACCGGGCACACCACGTTGGAGATGGCAACGCGGCCGATTACTTCTGCAGCAGCCAACGGGCACACCACCCAGCCAACGCGCCAGCCGATCATGCGGTATTCCTTGGATGCCGAACCTACCGTCAGGGTGCGTTCCTTCATGCCGGGAAACTGCAGGGGGTTGAGCTGCGGCGCGTCCTTAAAGAGGATGCGTTCCATGGCGCTGTCATAGATCATCCAGGCGTTGGCCTGGATGCAAGCGTCGCAAACCGCTTGCCACTCTTCGCGGTTGAATACCGCGCCCGTCGGCATCGAAGGGCTCATCATCAGAAAGGCGCGAGTCTTCGGCGACAACGCGTCTCGCACCGATTGCAAATCGAGTCGCCAGCCCGTTAGTCCGGGCAGCATGCGCGCGTAGCGCGGCACGCCCCCGGCCAACCTCACCCGGTTGATCAACCCGACATAGGTCGGGCTGGTGAGCACGACTTCGTCGCCTGGGTCGATGAGGGCCAGCAACGCATTCAAAATCCCGCTGAGCCCGCCAGCGGAGATGAAACACTGGCGTCGCCAGTCGTAGTGCTCGACGCGGAGGCCGCCATTTCGTTCGACCAGTCGGGTGGCTGCGCGGCGCAGTCGGTCGTGGCCGAAGAACGGCAAGTAGCTGTTGGCGTCGTCGTTGTTAACCTCCGAGACCGTGAGTTCCAGCGCTGGCAATGGGGGCAGCAGGTCGGTGTCCAGGTTCTCCAGGCGCAATACGTGGGGGTTGCGCAGGGAATCCGCAGCGTCGCCCATGCGCTCGACACCGATGGGAGTCATCAAGGCGGTGCGTCGCGCGAGGGCGGGTGTGGCGGACAATGGCATGAAGTCTCCAGGGGTTGCAGTTTGGGTGTGCCCCCAAGACCCTGAGGGAACTGCGGACAGTCCATTTAATATATTAACTAACGCCGCCCATGTCAAAGAGTGCACAGCCGATCGCCAAGATCATCGCGCAGGCACTGGAGCAGCGCATCATCGAAGGGCTGCACGAGCAGGCAGTGCCGCTGCGTCAGGCCGAACTGGCGTTGGAGTTCGGCACCAGCCACATCCCGGTGCGCGAAGCATTGGCCACACTTGCAGAAAAAGGACTCGTTCAGATCATTCCGAACCGCGGGGCCGTGGTGGTCCCTATGAGCGCGAAGCAATGCAATGAGTTGGCTGGCATGCGCGTGGCGTTGGAGTTGGTCGCGATTCGAGCTGCGGTGCCGAATCTGGCGGAAGCACACCTGAAGCGGGCCCAAACGGCATTGGCGCGAGGTCGCGCTGCCGTCAAACTCGCGCTCCGGGCGCAGCAGAACTGGGAGTTCCATCGTGCGATCTACTCGGCTGGAGATCAGCCCTTCTTGTTGAGTCAGCTCGAGGCGTTGTGGCGGCACGCAGATCGGTACTTGATGTTTGCTTGGTCACGCGCCCACTACGAAGAACGCTCGGACATCGAACACGAGGCGATTCTTCGCGCATGCGCGCAAGGCGACTCGCGCCTGACCTGTCGGCTAACCAAAGCCCACATCGAGTCTGCGGCAACCAGCGTGGCCCAACTGCTGCAGAGTAGGTAGCCTTGGCAGTGCCAGCGTTTGCCACTTTGTCAGTTAAGCGAGGCGTCACTCACGGTACGCCAGCGCCCCCTACTTCGTAGCCGAAACTGCAAGTCTCGCAACTCAGTCGCAACTTCCGCAAGGTCGACTTGCACCGCTCGCGTTCGCGATCAGGGTGCAGAGCAGCCGACGTTGAAACCCGGCTGCCAGGCATCTGTCGTTCATGTACTCACAGAACCGGCCAAGAGCGGCTGTCGTTGACGGGCTGCTATGGGGTGTCTCGACTGCTCGACTGCTCAAGAGGGTCTTCGCGACCGGCCCCGAGAAATAATTGGCCCCGCAGCGGGAGCGGGCCGCCGCGGCTAATTCGGCAACCAGCCGGGCTCGCTTGCTGCCGCAAGGGATCGCCTTCTTAGTGCTCCATGCGCCCTCGGGTCAGGGCAAGCCCCGCAAGGCCGAGGCAGAACAGCGCCAGCGTGCTGGGCTCGGGAATGGCGGAGATGCTGCCGGTGCTTGTCTTGAACACGCTGTCGGGGATCGACGCACTGGCGTACCAGAACTCACGGAACACCGGGTTCGTCGATATGTTGGTCACGGCGAAGCGCCAGTCATCGGTGCCGGCAGTGACGACGGTAGTCGGCCCGTTGCCGATTGCCAGCACGTCCAGCGTCTGAATGTAGGTCAGCACCGGAACCCAGGCCCCGGGCAGGCTGAGACCCAGGAAGCTCACGTCCACGACAACGCTGTTCACGGTGGCGCCGTCGGCCGCGTTGAAGAAGGTCGCCGCATTGTCAAAGCTGTAGGTGACCGATCCCGTTACCGGGTCCGTGGGCGCACCCGTAGGCAGGAGGCCCGACGCCGTGAAGCTCAAGCTGCCGCTGACGACAGCGGCGTTCGTTGACATTGGCAGAGCGAAACATGCCAGGGCCAGCGCGGCAAAGCGCAAGGCCTTGCACCTTGGGTGGAAGGTTGGCTGCTTCATGCCTGGATCTCCTTAGTGTGTTGGGAAAACACCGGCTCGACGCTCGAAACGGTGCGGCACAATGACTGCATCGGCTCGGTACGTCGTTAGCCGGCGCTGAAAGATTTGTGAATGAAGAGTGAATCCGCCCAATGCCCGCGCCGGACCGCTATGCCTTCGCTGACTTCGTGCTGGAGCGCTCGCAGCAGCGTGTGCTGCGCCTCGACGGGACGGCGCTCAGCCTGACGCCACGGTTGTTCAACGCCTTGCTGCTCTTCATCGAGAACGCCGGCAAGCTGCTCGACAAGAATGTGCTGATGGTGGCGCTATGGCCGGGCCTGGTGGTCGAGGAAAACAACCTGACCCAGGTGATCTCGGGCCTGCGGCGGGCGCTCGATGACGACACGCTGGCAAGCCGTTTTATCGAGACCGTCCCTCGCCGGGGATACAGGTTCGTCGCCTCGGTCAGGCCCTTGCCGGACAGCGTGGAACAGGCGCCGGCCGATCGGACACAGGCCTTGGCCGCGCAGCCGCCCCCAGAGACTCAAGCAGCCGAGGAAACAGCGTCTCCGGAAGAGCCGCGCGCTGGCAAGCGGCGCTGGCTCAAGATTGCAGTGCTGTCTCTTATACACATCTGACGCTGCCGACGAATAGAGAGGTGTAGA
>ENA-ORBV01005940-ORBV01005940.1-microbial-mat-metagenome-genome-assembly--contig:-NODE-5940-length-21904-cov-5.484446_pt1 | contig 21904 bp, 18 predicted proteins | sample MGYA00237777_ERZ505514 | MGnify/ENA primary metagenome ERZ505514 (study PRJEB26160, sample SAMN06269048) | microbial mat metagenome | isolation source: Oligotrophic lake microbial mat | place... | reverse complement strand
CGGTGAGGGTGGCGAACCACAGGCAGGCGGATAGGCCCCAGGCGATCCGGCTCATTAACGGCGGCTCCAGTGAACTTCGTGAATCACGAGCGGTTCGCGCCAGGGCGGCCTGCCGGGCGGCCGGGCGTATTCGAGCGACAGACGGGCCATCTGGGCCTGGGCGAGCGGGCCGACCAGCGGACGCCCCGTTTTCTCATCGAGCAAAAGGGCGCGCACCCACTCAGCGCCCGTGGCCCGAATCTCGACGCGGGGGAGCACGCCCGCAGCCAACAGCACGCGCTGATGGAGCAGCGCGGCGGAATCGGGAGGATGGAGGCCCATTTCCACGCGCCAGCCTTGGCTGGTACGGACCATCTCAAGCTGGGCCGCCGGCGGGCGCCGCCAATCGAAGCCACGGCCCAGGGGCACGGTGCGGAAGCGTGGGTTCATGACCTCGCGGCCGGCTTCGGCGGCGCCATCCACGGGCAGGAAATGTTGTTTGGCCAGGGAATGCCAGATGGCCAGGGCGGCCGCAAAGTCACACCGATCCAAATGGAGGTCGGTGAGGTCGAGCCCGAGGTCGGTTCGTTCGGCGGCGGTCGCCACCCGTCCTGCATTGGCGCGGCTCTCCGAAGCGAAGGGCAGGGGCAAGAGCCGAGCCAGAGCGGCACGGGCGGAGGCAAGTTCGCCCTGCTCCATGAAGAAGAGCGTGGTGTAGAAGAGCACGGGCGCCGAGTCCGGAATGATCTGGGAGAGCAGAAACGGACCATCCGGGCGCAGGCGCCAGACGGTATCGAGCAGGGCGTGACGGTCGCCGTGGCTCATCCCGAAGCAACGGCGCGCCGTTGGCCATGGGTCGCCCGCCTCGGGGTGCCGTGAGAGGAACTCGAGTTCGGACCATTGCGCGCGAAAGCGGGCATCCTCGGAGGCGGCACGGGCGAAGCGGTCGCGAGCCTGGGTGAGGTCGCCGCGCCACTCGGCAATCAGCGCCAGGCGGATCCGGGCTGGGGAATCGCGGGGCGACAAATCCACGATGCGCTGGAGCCAATGCTCCTCGCGGTCCGGTTCGCGCGCGGCCATCTCCCGGGCATAGTCCGGCCACTGGCGCAGGAGGTAATCCGGTCCCGTCAGGAATTGGAAACTATAGGCCGTGAGCAGACAGCCGGAGGCGAGGCCGGTGGCCAAGGTGACGAGCAGGAAACGAAGCCAGAGAGAGGAAGCGCGAAGGCGCATACTTATTGGTCGGTGGAAGGAGAGGCGGCCAATAGTACACAAAATACCTACTCCCGAGTATTTGTACTTACTCCCTCTCCGGGGCGGAAATCCCGTCGAAAACTAGTAAGTGGATTGGAAATGCGCTTCGGCTGTCGGCGGGCCGATAGTAGGACGTTTGTCTCACACAAATTTTGAATCGGTAAGAAGAAACTCGAGGTAGGACCACATAGCATGGAACTGAAAAATCTAAGTCAAGTGACGGCGTTGGGCATGGCGATGACGCTGGCGGCATCGCAAACGGTGGCGCTGGCGGCCCCGCCTGCCAGGGAAGTAGCGGCCAAGCCACCGGCGGCGGCGCGGATGATTGGCACGGCGATCAGCGCGGGCAATTTTGAGTTGAACGAGCGCACGATGCCGGGTAGCGGCAGCGTGCCGAGCGGGGCGGCGATGACCACCTTGGCGACGGGATCGACGTTGCACCTGGATGGTGGCGTGCGCCTGGACCTGGCGCCTCACTCGCGCGGCCATGTGTACCAGGATCGTCTGGTGCTCGAAGCTGGCGAAGCGACGACCGAAGGGCGCTACCGCGTGGAGACGGGCGAACTGCGGGTGGACCCGGCCGTGGGAGCGCGCGCGGCGGTAAGCTATGAGGCCGACGGCCGTTTCAAGGTGACGGCCGGCAACGGAGCGGTGCGGGTGAGCCACCGGTCGGGCTTGCTGCTGGCGCAGGTGTTGCCGGGACGGAGCGTGTTGCTTGCGCCGCGGGCCGGCGGGGCGGCGAACTCGATGTCGCTGGTGGGCACGATTGAGAAACGGGAGAACGGCTTGTACCTCACGGACGAGACAGCCGGGATCACGGTGAAGCTGCAGGGCGGGGAACTGGATAAGTTCGTCGGCAAGAAGGTCCGGATGGCGGGCAAAACCGATGAGCAGGCGCCGCGGATCGAGGGTGTGGCGGCGACCGTGAATGTCGATCGCGTGCAGCCGGTCGGCACTTCGGCCAAGAAGAAGGGTGCGATGGCGGGCGCGGCCGGTGGGGCCACGGCGGCGGCCGCGGGCTTATCGACGACGGTGATCGTAGTGGGCGGCATCGCAATCGCTGGGGCCGTGGCTGGCGCCTCGGTAGCCGTGAATCGGAGTGGCCGCAGCACGACGGGCGGCGGCTTTTCGCCGGCGACAATCGACCCGACGGCAAGCCGCTAGTCGTCTGTCCCCGAGACCCCAAAGGGAGCGCCGCGGCGCTCCTTTTTTGCGGCTTCATTGTTCGCCTTTTCTTCTTATTGGCGGTCCGTCGGACCCTGAGTTGGGGTGGGGTTTGGTAAACTTGAAAGAAGTTGCGGGAACAGTTCCCGGTTTCGCCTTACTCTCTGGGACGGTTTTTGTTCGGCCGTCGATCGCCCCGAAAGCGATTCGTAGAGCAGGCCCTAAAGAGAGAAGAAAGCTATGATGAACAACCTCGTGCGAAGATCGGTTCTGGTGGCGGGGCTATTTGGCTATGCCGCTTCGGCCGTACCGCTGAACCAAGAAGCGACATTCGAACCCCAACCCGATCTGCGATTGGCCAAGTTGCGCCGTTTCTTCATCTTACGGGCGAGTCCGATTTCCCATTTGGCCGAGGACTTTCTGCGGGTGGCCGACCGTCACGGCCTCGATTGGCGGCTGCTGCCTTCGATTGCGATTGTGGAATCGAGCGGTGGGAAGTACTACCCAAACAACAATATTTTCGGTTGGGACAATGGCAGCACGCGGTTCACTTCCATCCAGCGCAGCATCGACGTAGTGGGGGCGGAAATCGCCAAGATCCGCTATTACAAGGGCAAGGACTTGAACGGCTTCTTACGGGTCTATAACCCAGTCGGTGACTATCCGAGCCGGGTGAAGAAAGTCATCCGGGCGCTCGATCCGCAGTTTCGCGATTCGCGGCGCATCCTGCTGCCTCGTCCGGCGCTGAGCCCGGAAACCATCTAAGGCATTTAACAAAAGGGCCTCGAGGGAAGCGGGGCCCTTTTCTATTTCGCTCCGCTTAGATCAGATGCACTTGGAGATCAGGTCTTTGATTTTGAGTTGTTCGCCGGAGTCGGGATTCTTCGTCAGTGCGATCTCGAGAGACTTGCGGGCGCTGGGTTTGTCGCCCTTCTGGAACAGCGCCATCCCCAAATGGTAGTGGTAGGTGGATTTCTCGGGGAAGCGTTGAATCAGATCGCGGAAGATGGAGACGGCGTTATCGCTGAGATTTTTCTTGATGTAAATCCAGCCCAGCGTGTCGTTGACGTCGGGATGGTTGGGTAGCTTCTGTTTGGCGCGATTGGCGAAAGCCAGGGCTTGGTCAAGATTATTGCCGTCTTCGGCCATCAGGTAGGCCACATTATTGAGCGCAATGGGGTTATCGGGCTCAATCGACATGATCTTCTCGTAGATGGGACGGGCTTCCTTCAAATTGCCTTGGGACTCAAATACGGCCGCTTGGCGGACGTAGGCACCCACATCGTTGGGGGAGATCTCGCGGGCCTTTGCATAGGAGACCAAAGCGCCGGCCAAGTCGCCCTTAAAGCGGAGCACATCACCAAGGCGGACATGCAGGTCAGCCGATTTGGGGCTCTTGCTGAGCAATTGCCGGAACTCGGTTTCGGCAATGTCGAGCTTGTTGGCGCGTCCGGCGGTGTTGGCGTAGACGATGCGGAGGTCCGAGCGGTCCGGAGCCTTGGCGATTTCGGCGCGTAGGAGGCTGAGGGCGGCATCGAACTGCTGTTGAGCCGTAAGGACTTCGATCAGGCCGGCCAAGCTGCGCGGATCGGTGGGCGAGGCGGCATAGAAGCTACGGAAAAGCGTCTCGGCCTGGGGATAGTTTTTCTCGGCGAGACTCAGCATGCCGAGTTGGAACTGGGCGTCAGGCAGATTGGGGCTCTGCTTCAAGAGCGCCTCGAGATCCGTGCGGGCTTGAGAGAATTCACGCATGCCGATGAGAGCGGAGGTCTTCAGGAGCCGGGCACCCATGTTGTTGGCATCAAACTGCAACACTTGGTTGGCGGTTTGGACGGCATTCTGGAAGTCCTGTTTGGAGATGTAAACCTGGGCCAGAGCCAGTTTGGCAATCAGGTAGTCCGGACGAAACTTAATCGCTTCAAGCAACTGAATGCGGGCCCCGTCCAGATCGCCTTTGGCGAGCAGGGCACGGGCCAGGTTGAAGCGCAGCACGGGGTTTTCCGGGGTGCGGGCGACCACGGATTGCAAATCTATGACGGCGGACTGGATCTCTTCGCGCGTGCCGGCCTGCAGCTTGAGCGAAGCGCGCATGGCGCGTGCCTCGTTGTCTTCAGAATCTTCCTTAAGGATCGATTCCACCAACTGCGTAGCTTCGGTCTTCTTGCCCTGCATCACCAACGTTTCGACAATCTTCTTCTGGTAAGCATGCTTTTCCTTGGGCTCCGCCTTGGCGCCCAACTCGTACTGGCGGATGGCGCTATCGAGGTCCTTGGTGCGGAAGAAGAACTCGCCGACCAGGAGGTGGCCGTTGGGGAAGGCCTTGGGGTCGTTCAGAATGCGGTTGAGGGTATTCTGCATATCGTCGCGGCGATTGCTGACGAAATAGTGGCCGGCCAGGGTCAAGTAGTGGGACACGGTTTTGGGGTCATTGTCCACCTGCAACTTTAAGAGCGCTTCGGCCTCATCCATGCGCTTTTGTTGGCTCAAGCGCGAGTAGAGCACGTTGTAAATGGGGGAATAGGACTTGTTCTGAGCAATCAGACCGCGGGCAAGTTTTTCGGCGTCGTCCCAACGGTCGTTGGCTCCCAGGGTCTGCACCAGCACCAGCACCAGGTCGGGCTGATTCGGCTTCACGGCATTGGCCTTCTCAAAGAATTCAAGCGCACCCTTGGCGTCCTGCTTGGTGAGCGAGATGTAGCCGTTCAAGCGCAGGCCGTCGTAAGAATTGGGATTGGCGAGGGTGAGCTTTTTGGCCAAGTCCTCAATTTCTTTGATGAATTCCTTGGGCTTGCGCGGGTCCACCGCGTAGAAAGTGAGATAGATTTCGGCTAGGCGGGCCGGGGCGTCCAGATTCTTGGGGTCCAGTTCGACGGCGCGCTGGAGGGCTCGCATGGCGTCGACCGGACGCCCGAGCTTCAATTCCGATAGGCCAAGCCGGTAGTGCGCCTCGCCAAACCGCATGTCCTTCTGCAAGGCACGACGGTACATGATGGAGGCTTCTTTGTATTTGCCGTTGGTGAAATATTTGTTGCCGCTGTCGAGGTACTTCTTGCGCAAGTAACCTACGTCATTGGAACAGGCCGTGAACAGGGCAAGGATGAGGCCAACGAACGCCATCTGCAAGGCGCGCTTCGAGATAGTCATGGAATTCTCCGAGTCAAAACTTCACTCTATTGTAGCGTGCTTCCGACCGGCGCGGAAGCGGGCGTAGTACCCCTAGATCGGGCTGGCGGCCAAGAGGGCGAAACGATTGGATTTTTTTGGCTTAGTCACGATTTTTGGTACTAGGACAAATGCAGCAGTCCGAGCAGCGGCGGCAGTGGTCGCATTGGTGCAGAGCGCAGCAATCCTTGGTGCAATAGACGCAAATCCGGGCCGAGGGCTCGCTACAGATAGAGCACTGGAAACGGAGTTCGGATTTCTCCTGTCCGTCGAACCGGGGACTTTCAAGCGGCGCGTTGATCATGGGTTCCTGCCTTTTTCTGGGCTGCTTTTGGGCTCTGGGCTGGCCTTGGCCTTTGAAACGGGAGTCACGCGCGGCGGCAGACTGCGGCAGCGTTGGGCTTCTTTTTCGAGCAGTTCCCGCTCCTGTTCGCGCATCGCTACCAGTTCCTTCACATATTCTCGCAGACGTTCGCGAGAGGCGGCGGTCTCGTTGGTGAGGCTGGTGAGCAGGTCAGCGACGGCGGGGTTCTGATAGCGGCGGATGCCGTCGGACAGGGAGAGTACCTGGCTTTCGAGCGTCTGGAGGCGGAAGTAGACATCGAGGGCGAGGGTCATGCGGTCGGGTTGGCGCGAAAGAGCACTCACTACCTGGGCGGCGTGTTGAATTTGCGCCAGGATGGACTTCTGCTGTGCGATGTACGCTTCCGGTGCGCCTTCCCAGGTTTTGGGCTCGATCTGGCTGATGAGCGGCGCGAGGCGCTCGGTTTGGCTGACGAGGTCGGCGAGCTGTTTGCGCACCTCCCATTCAGGCGCCAAGCCGGCCGGCTGCGCCAGCAGAAGTGCGGCGCACCAGCCCAACCCGGAAAACAGTCGCAGCATAATCACTCCCCCTCAGTTTCTCATGGCTAGAGGAATAGTTTCGCCCAGTGATAGCATCAATATAGATAATTCACATGCACGACGTCATTATTCTTGGATCCGGATGCGCGGGAAACACCGCGGCGATTTATGCGGGCCGCGCGAACCTGAAGCCACTGGTGGTGATGGGCCACGAACCCGGCGGGCAGCTTTCGATCACTACGGAGGTGGAGAACTTTCCCGGCTTTCCGACGGGCGAAATGGGCCCGGTATTGGTGGAAAACATGAAGAAGCAGGCCGAGCGCTTCGGCGCCGAGTTCCGCTACGGCACGGTGACGGAAGCCGACCTATCGAAGCGGCCCTTCCGGCTTTTGGTGGACGGCGACTGGGTGGAGGCGCGCACGCTGATCGTGGCCACGGGCGCTTCGGCGCGTTGGCTGGGTCTCGAGAGCGAGCAAAAGCTGATTGGCCACGGAGTGAGCTCCTGCGCCACCTGCGACGGCTTTTTCTATCGCGACAAAGAGATCATGGTGGTGGGCGGCGGCGACTCGGCCATGGAAGAGGCGAATTTTCTTACCCGCTTCGGACGCCAAGTGACTTTGGTGCATCGCCGCGATAGTTTCCGCGCCTCCAAGATTATGATTGAGCGCGTGCAGGCCAATCCGAAGATCAAGATTCTGCTCAATACCGTGGTGGACGAGGTGCAGGACGTGAGCGCCAAGAGTGTTACCGGCGTGAAGCTGCGCAACTTGGTGACCGGCGAGAGTTGGCACCAGCCCGTGGACGGCTTTTTCGTGGCCATCGGGCATATTCCAAACACCAAGCCATTTGTGAGTCAGCTGGACCTGGACGAAGACGGCTACATCATCTCGCACGGCGGCGCGCGTACGAACATTCTCGGCGTCTTCCATGCGGGCGACGTGCAGGACCGTATCTATCGCCAAGCGATCACCGCCTCCGGCGCCGGCTGCATGGCGGCGATTGAGGCGGAGCGGTTCTTGGAGGCCGAAGGGCACTAAACTGGGAGGGTGATCTTCCGTTTACTCACTCTTATCCCATTCTTCTCGCTTCTGGGCCTCGCGGCCGAAATCCGCGCGGGGCACTCGCACAAAGGGGAGCCCTTTGACTCCGGGCCGCGCACGAAACCTGTGTCGATGACCCAGATTGGCGTCACGCACTTCCCGATTACGCACAAGAATCCTGAAGTGCAAAAGTGGTTTGACCAAGGCAATACACTCCTTCACTCTTTCTCTGACTTTGAGGCGGAGCGCTCGTTCCGCTGGTGCGCAAAACTTGAGCCCGAAAACGCCATGTGTTACTGGGGGCTCGCCCGGGCGGCGGGAGATGAGCGCAGCGAAGCCTTCATTCTCGAAGCCGCCAAGCGCAAGGCCGGAGTAAGTGAACGCGAACGGCTCTACATTGAGGCGTTGGTGGCCCGCGACCATACCGATCGTCTGCGTGATCGCGGTGACGATTACACCGAACGCAACAAAGAGTACAAGAAGATACTCGAGAGTCTGTGCCTCAAGTATCCTGACGACGACGAGGCCCGGCTATTGCTGGCCATGGCCAACATGGGCGACGCTCGCTACGGCACCGAATTGATTTTGCGCGAAGTGCAGGCACGCCAGCCGAATCATCCGGGCGTGCATCATTACCGGATTCATAACTGGAATTACCATCAGCCGGAAACCGCACTTGACAGTTGCAAGCGTTACGGTGCCATCGCGCCCCAATTGGGCCACGCGCTGCATATGCCGGGACATATTTATGCCCAAGTCGGCATGTGGCAGGAAGCGGCGCTGGCCATGGACGCGGCGACGCGCGTGGAGGTGAAGAATATGCACGCCCAACAAGTGTTCCCGTTCAATTACTGGAATTGGGGGCACAATCGTCACTATCTTAGTTATATTCAGGAGCAGTTAGGGCTGCCGGAACAGGCCATCGCCGGGGCGCGCGAACTGATCGGCGCGCCGCAAGATCCGACTTCCAATGGCGACGCGCCGTTTAGCCCGCATTCGCAGGGCATCCGCTCGCTGGCGCGCTCGCTCGTCAAGTATGGGCGCTGGCAAGAGTTACTCGATGCCAATACGATTCCGTGGCGCGAGATTCCCGCCGATAAGTTACTGAAGGCCTATGTGGAGGCCCGCGCGCACTTTGCCTTGGGCGACCGGGACGCGGCCGAAAAAGCGATGAAGGAACTGGCTAAGCTCGACAAGGAGAAAGCGGTGGAGGACGTCTACCGGATCATGACGATTGATTTGAAGGCGCGCCTGGCTTTGTCCAAGGGGGAGACTTTACTAGGCATTGGTTTGTTGAGCGAAGCCGCGGACAAGCAGTTTGAGTTACAAAAGGGCGACAATGATCCGCCCGCGTATCCGGAAGTCCTGTTTAATGCGCTGGGGCAGGTTTACCTTGAAAGTGGCAGTCGGGATCTCGCGATCCGGGCCTTTGAGAAAGCGCTTTCCTTGACGCGTAATGACCGCTTCGCCTTGGCTGGCCTGGAGAAAGCTGGCAAGCTTACCGCCCCGGTCTTTCCGGGTCCGCAGCGCGAGTACGATACGAAGTTACTTGCCGACTTTGGCCCGGACCATTGGACGCCCTTTTCCGCGCCGGCGCTTGAGGCCCAAGATGTGGACGGTAAGGTGAAGGGGCTTACTGCGCAAAAAGGCCGCAATACGATTCTGGTTTTCTATCTTGGCCGCGAGTGTCTACATTGCTTGAAGCAACTTCGCGATCTGCAGAGTCGGTTAGCCGACTGGAAAGGGCTAGATACCGATGTCTTTGCCGTGAGCCCCAATGCGGCGGCAGCGAACAAAGTGCTGCTGGCCGACGGCAGTTACTCGGGCATTCGATTCCTCTCCGATCCTGCGCGGGCGAATGCTAAGCGATTCCTGGCTTACGATGATTTCGAAGAGATGGAAATCCACGCCACGATTTTGATCGATAAGCAAGGTAAGGTTCGTTGGTCCCGTCTGGGTGGCGCGCCGTTTGCGGATCTCGATTTCTTGAAAAAAGAGCTTGAGCGGATGAATAAATCAAGTATCTAACTATTGCCTAGCCCGTCGCGTGAGCGACGGGTCACATCTGCCAAAGAAACTCCAGCGTTTACCGCTTATGTCGAGGGCCTGGGTGACCCATCGCTTACGCGACGGGCCAAGCTAAATCGGTCGGGATTCTGTTTTGGGCTAAGTGGTTAAAAACAGAACCGCGACCGTGAGGGAGCGGAAGTCCCGGGCTGATGGCGGGGTGGCAAGTTATGCCGCAGTGGCAAGGCTGGGGGGCTTCTCTTCGCCGGATAAGTCGACGCCTTCCCAGCGGGCTACGACGGCGGAAGCAAGGCAGTTGCCGAGTAAGTTGACCGAGGTGCGGGCCATGTCGAGCACGGCGTCGACGCCCAGGATCAGTGCTACCGGTTCGGTGGGTAATCCGAAGGTGGAGAGCGTGCCCATCAGGATGACTAAGCTGGCGCGCGGGACAGCGGCGACGCCCTTGCTGGTGAGCATCAAGGTGAGCATCATCATGATCTGCTGCCCGAGGCCGAGCTCGATCCCCGCGGCCTGCGCCACGAAAATAGAGGCGGCGGCGAGATACAGCGTGGAGCCGTCCAGGTTCAAGCTATAGCCCAGCGGCATGACGAACGAGACGATGTGCTTGGGGACGCCGAAGCGTTCCATGTTGGCCAGGGCCATGGGCAGCGCGGCTTCGCTCGAAGCGGTGGAGAAGGCCAGGACGTAGGGATCCTTGACGGCGCGGACGAACTTGGCCAGCGGGATCTTCATCAGGACGATGACCGAACCCAGCACCACAACGACAAAGAACAGCAAGGCGCCAAACATCGTCAGCACTAACTGCGCGAGGTTATAGAGCACCGCCACGCCGTATTGGCCGACGGTGGAAGCCATGGCGCCGAAAACGCCGAGGGGCGCCGCGTACATGACGAAAGCCGTATATTTGAACATCACTTCGGAGAGGGACTCGCAGAACTCCACCATGGGCTTCGCTTTGTGTCCTACAGCAGCGCAGGCCATGCCGAACATCATGGCGAACACCACCACTTGCAATACGTCGTTTTTGGCCATCGAGTCGATAATGCTGGCCGGGAAGGTATGTTCAATAATTCCTTGCCAAGTTACTTTGGCGGCCGGCGCTTCAAGGGCTTTTACCTTCGATAGGTCGACGCCCCTGCCGGGTTGGAAGAAATTGACGAATCCCAGGCCGACAAAGAGGGCAATGGTCGTAACGACTTCAAAGTAAATGACGGCCCGTACGCCAATGCGGCCCATGGCGCCGGAATGCGCGCCGCCGGCAATGCCAAAGACCAGAGTGGCGAATAATAAGGGCGCCACAATCGACTTCACCATTTTGATAAAGACGGTACTTAGTATCTTCATCTCCTTGCCCAAGTCCGGGTAGGCGTAGCCCACCACGACACCCAGAACCAAGGCAATAAAAATCCACGACGTTAGGCTAATCTTTTTCATCTCTCTCCCCATTTCAACTTCGAGCGCAGGACGTCGAAGAAGAGTAATTTCGGTGGCCGGATCAGGCTAATGGCATGTTCCGACCGTTGGCAGAGAATAAGGTCGTCGCGGCGCAGCGGCTCTCCCACCTGACCATCCACGGTCAAGTAAGCCCCCTCGTCCTCGGCACGGTTGTATAAACGAATGACACTGGCGTCCGGCACGATCACCGGGCGGTTGGTGAGCATGTGCGGACAGATGGGCGTAATTAAATGCGCGCCCAGTTGCGGAAACAAAATCGGGCCGCCGGCGGACAGCGAGTAAGCCGTGGAGCCGGTGGGCGTCGACACGATGAGGCCGTCGGCCTTGTAGCGGCAGACGAAGTGCGAATCCACCCAGCATTCAACGTCGATGATGCGGGCGAGCGCGGCCTTGGTGATCACCACATCGTTCAAAGCCTCGTAACTCGCAACACGTTCGCCGTTGCGGTGCACTTCGCAGTGCAGCATGTTGCGCTTGGCGAGGCGGAAATCGTTGTTGAGGGTGCGCTCAAGCTCGGGAAAGATCTCGTCGACGGTGATGGCGGTTAAGAAGCCGAGGCCGCCGAGATTGACGGCGAGGATCGGCAGGTCGTTGCCGAGGATGGCGCGGGCGGCCGAGAGCAGGGTGCCGTCACCGCCGAGGACGATGAGGAGTTGGGTGCCTTGCGAGACCTGATCGCGCGGCAGGCCGTCCTTGCGGCCCGCGTATTCGGCCGTAGCTTGGTCCATGCGCACGGCGATGTCGCGCTTCGATAGCCAGGCCAGCAACTGCGGCACCAGCGTGATCGCTTGCGCCGCTTCCGGCTTCGAGATGATGCCTACCGTTTGAATGCTCATGGCTCGCGTTCCGCCCACAACCAGAACTCTTGATTGCCTTCCGCACCGCGAACGGGGCAGGGAATCAGGTTTTGGGTAAACCCTAAGTGTCGCACCGCTTGGGCTACCTTTTCACAGGCCATTTCGTGCAGGGCCGGATCGCGGATAATCCCACCCTTGCCCACCTGCTCGCGGCCCACTTCAAATTGCGGCTTTACCAGGATCAACATGCACGTGCTGAAGGCGGCGAGGGCGGGCAGAATCATGGTGACGGAGATGAAGCTGACATCGCAGACGATCAATTGAATCGGCTCGCCGATCTCTTCGGGTTTGAGGAAACGCGCGTTGGCCTCTTCGTGAATCACCACGCGCGGGTCGGAGCGAATTGCCCAGGCCAGTTGCGTTTTGCCGACGTCGACCGCGTGGACACGCAGCGCATCGCGTTGCAGCAGGCAATCGGTGAATCCGCCGGTGGAGGCGCCGACGTCCATGGCGACCCAGCCCGCCGGATCGATCCGCCAATGATCGAGCGCGGCTTCGAGCTTGAGTCCACCGCGCCCCACGTACTTGGTTTGTCCGAGCATCTCGACGACGGCATCTGCGTCAACGCTGACGCCGGGCTTCACCAGCTTCTGATGGTTGACGAGCACTTGGCCCGCAATGATGAGCGCTTGGGCTTTCTCGCGCGACGGCGTAAGGCCGCGGGCGGTGAGCAGGACGTCGAGGCGCGATTTACTTTTGGCGTTCGACAATCAGGTTCGCCAGTTGCCGCAGCCGGTCGGCCCTGGCCCCGAAGGAGTCGATAGCGGCGTGGGCCGCCGCGCGCTCGTCGGCGGCCATTTCCTTACTTTTGGCGAGGCCGTGGACGGCCGGGAAGGTGATCTTCTGTTGGGCTTGGTCCTTGCCGGCGGTCTTGCCGAGCTCGGCGGAGCTTTGCTCAATATCGAGGATGTCGTCGACGATCTGGAAGGCGAGGCCCATGTGTTCACCAAAGCTGGTGAGGGCGGCTAGCTGTTTGGCGTCGGCGCCGGCGTAGATCGCGCCCATGCGGACGCTGGCGCGCAAGAGAGCGCCAGTTTTGGCGTGGTGGATGCGATCGAGCAGATCGGCGGAGGGCGCTTGGCCTTCGCCTTCGATATCGAGCACCTGCCCGGCGATCATCCCGCCGATGGTGCCGGAGGCGGTGGCTAATTCGTCGATCAGCGCCAGCCGGATTTCGGCGGCGGTGTGCGGCAGGCGGGCGAGGGTTTGGAAGGCGATGGTGCAGAGGGCGTCGCCGGCGAGGATGGCCATCGCTTCGCCGAAGACGATGTGGTTGGTGGGGCGGCCGCGGCGCAGGTCGTCATCGTCCATGGCCGGCAGATCGTCGTGAATTAGCGAGTAGGTATGGATCATCTCCAGCGTACAGGCGGCGTCTTCAGTGCCTTCGATATCGGGTTGCACGGCGCGCGCCGCCGCCATCGCCAGCAGAGGACGAATGCGCTTGCCGCCCGCGAAAATACTGTACCGAACGGCCTTGTGCAGGGTTTCGGGCGCAGCCGATTCGGGCGGCAGCCAACGGTTCAGGGCCCGGTCCACCAGCACTTGCTGGGTGGCCAGATACTCGTCTAGATGCAAAACCGGCTGAGGACTCGACAATTCACGATTTTAGCCTAGAGCCCGGCTTTAGCCTAGTGTTTTGGGGCGGGGCACTAGGGAAAAGAGACGGGCGCGGCGAGGGTGAAGCGAATGCGGCTCTCGGCGGGTACCAGGGCTGGGTCGCCATGGGTAGCCAGTACTACGCCAGTACCTGCGCCACCGCCGGCCCCGGCGCCGATGGCCGCGCCCTTGCCGCCGCCAGCTATGGCGCCAATCGCGGCACCGATGCCCGCGCCGATGCCGACCTTCATCGCATCCTTCTTCTTGGTCGCTTTGGCCTGTGTGCCCCAGGCATTCGTGCGGCAGGCGATGGTGCGGCCGTCAGCAGCGCCGATGCTGTTCAGGCGTAGACTAAGGCTGGCGCGGCCCTTGACGCGACCGCCCGGGTTGACGGTGGCCACCACGCCTTCCACGCGTGCGCCGACGGGGGCTAGCACGCGGCCATTGCTGGTGAGGGCGCGCTCGAGCGTGGCCGTAAACATGGTGCCGGCGGCATGCGTTTTGCTAGAAATGGTGGAGGTCGTACGGACCTCCACCGGAGATCCCGCTGGCAGCGTAACTGGCTCCCTTTCAGGAGCCGCCGCCACCCGCGCGGGAGCCGCTTTGGTTTGAGCCGCAGGCGACTCCACCATCGCTGGTTCCCTCGCAGCGGGCGTCGTCTGGGTGGCGGCAACTGGCGGCGCGGCAGCCGTATTGGACGAAGGGGTGGGTTTCGTGCAACCGGCTAAAACCGCCAGGGCGATCCAAACGAACACGGGGCGCATATCTAGGTATACGTGGCCCAACGGCTCGCCGGTTTCGTTTCTCGGTAAGGTTTACACGCTGAGGCCGAAAAACCGCTCGGCATTGGCGAAGCAGATGCGGCGTACCATATCGCCTACCAGGGCGAAGTCATGGGGTACTAGGCCGTTCTCCATTTCGCGCCCGAGTAAGTTACACAAGGTGCGCCGGAAATATTCGTGTCGCGGATAGGACATGAAGGAGCGCGAGTCGGTTAGCATGCCGACAAATTGCGAGAGCAGGCCGCAGTTGGAGAGCGCGTTCATTTGCCACTCCATGGCCTCTTTCTGGTCGAGGAACCACCAGCCGGAGCCGAATTGCATCTTGCCGGCGATCTGGCCGTCCTGGAAGTTGGCGACCATGGTGGCGAGTGCGTAGTTGTCGGCGGGGTTGAGGTTGTAGATCACCATGCGGGGCAAGCTGCCGTCGCGGGCGAGCGCGTCGAGGTAGTCACGCAGCATTTCCATCTGCGGCCAGTCGCCGATGGAGTCGAAGCCGGTGTCGGGCCCGATTTCGGCTAAGGCCCGCGAATTGGCGGCACGGAAGGCGCCCAAGTGTAACTGCTTGGTGAAGCCGGCCTGGGCGTCCAGTTGGCCAAAGAAGAACATCAGGTAGCTGGAGAATTGGTGGTGTTCGGCGGGAGGAGCAGGTTTGCCAGCGCGGGCGCGATCGTAAATGCCGGCGGCGACTTCGTGGGTGCACGGCGCGCCGAAGCAATGGTTCAGGCCATGGTCACTCAAGCGGCCACCGATGGCGGCGAAGGCGGCGTGGCGTTTTTCGATCGCGTCCAAGAAGCTTTGGAAGCTCGCGATGTCGACATTGGCGGTGGCGGCGAGCTTGGCGGTCCAGGATTTCCAGGCTTCGGGTTGATGGACGATCAGCGCTTTATCGGGCCGGAAGGTGGGATACATTCTGGTCTTGAGCGTGCTCTTGGCCAGGGCTTCGTGATGGGGCAGCGCGTCGGCCGGATCGTCGGTGGTGCAGACGGCGCGGACGTCGAATTTATTGACGATGCCCCAGGCGGTGAGGCTGCCGGCGAGTTGCTCGTTGGCGCGGTTCCAGATGCTTTCGGCGGAGGATTCATCGAGTAAGTCGGTGATGCCGAAGTAACGGGCGAGTTCGAGGTGAGTCCAGTGGTAGAGGGGATTGCGCAGGGTCTGTGGGACGGTGCGGGCAAAGGCCTGGAACTTTTCGCGCGGCGTGGCGTCGCCGGTGCAGAAGCGTTCGGCGATGCCGTTGGCGCGCATGGCCCGCCACTTGTAATGGTCGCCTTCGAGCCAGATTTCGAAGAGGTTGGCGAAGCGGCGGTCAGCGGCCAAATCCTGGGGGGGCAGGTGGCAATGGTAGTCGAGAATGGGCTCTTTCTCAGCGTATTCGTGATAGAGGCGCTGGGCGGCGGTGGTTTCAAGCAGGAAGTCAGGATGGATGAAAGGCATCGGCACTCATCATCCTACCGCTCTCCGGCTGGCCGTTGCTTTGTCATGGGCCTCCTAGCCCATCGCGCCAGCGATGGGGCACCCAGGCTCGCTCGTTTGTCATTGAATGCTGGGGTTCGTTTGGCACAGGTTACCCGTCGCTGACGCGAACGGGCTAGGGTAAATACTCAGGCGGTCAGGTGAGGGAAAGTAATATGTGGCGAAGGAATTCGGCTTTGATGGCGGCCAATAGCTCTGCAGCGGCCAATTCTTGCTCGCAATCGATTTCCGTCCAGCGATCCTCGTTGGGATTCGTCGAAAACCACTCGCGCGACCTTTGTGGGAGCGTCGACCCTGGCTGCGGGATGAGGGCCATGGTGAGCTTGCGGACCCGCAACGATCCGCCCGTGGCGTCTTCGAGGAGGGTGAGCCAGAGTCGATAGCCCAAGGCGCTGAGGCTGGGGCCTTTTTCGAGGGTGGCCGCGCACTCCCCGGCGAGTTGGGTGAGGAAGGCGTCAAGGTCGGCTTGGGTGAGTCTGGCCATGGGTGAAGCACCAGTTTACTCTCAGGTGACGAGCCAGGAACGGATGCGGCGGCTTTCGCCTTTTCTTCTTGACTCGGGGCGAAGAAAAGACGTATATTCAAAGGGCGAAGAGAAAGCGATGAACGACTTACCCCCCTCCAGTCCCCTACTCTCAAATCTCCGCCTCGGTCCCGCCGGTTGGGCTTACCCCAGCTGGGATACTCACTTTTACCCCTCCCCCAAACCTCGCGGCTTCCACCCGCTGAGCTATTTGTCTAAGTTTTTTACTACAGTGGAGATCAACTCCTGCTTCCACCAGGCCATCAAGCCCGAGGTGGCGCAGGTCTGGGTCTCTTTGGTGGCCCAACAGAAGGACTTTCTATTTACCGCCAAGTTGGCCCGCTGCTTCACTCACGATAAGAAACTCGACCCGGCCGAAGTCGGCTTATTCCGCGCCGGACTCGCTCCCATTCACGACGCCCGCCGTCTGGGTGCGCTGGTGATGCAATTCCCGTGGAGTTTCCGTTTTACCGCCGAGAACCGGCAGTATCTGATCGAACTCCGCAAGGCCTTCCATGGCTACCCACTGGTGGCGGAGTTCGCCCATGAGAGCTGGATGCTGCCCGAAGCCCTCGGCACGTTGATCGACTATCGCATCGGCTTCGGCAATCTGGACCAGCCCAGTTACGGCCGGGCCATGCCGCCCACGTCGATTTTGACCAACGGCATTGGTTATGTCCGGCTCAACGGCCGGAACTACGACAATTGGTTCCTCGATACGTCCGGCCTGCGGGAGCGCAAGAGCCGCTATGACTATCTTTATCCGCAAGCGGAGCTGAATGACTGGGCCGATCGCATCGAACGCATCGGCCAACACGCCAAGCAGGTCTTCGTCATCTTCAACAACGAAGCCAATGCCCAAGCTTTAGTGAATGCCTTCCAGATGCAGGCCCTGTTGGGTCCGGCTGGCATCGTGCCGAAGGAACTTTTGCGCCGTTACCCCGAGGCGCTTGAAGGGTTCCGGTCCACGCGGCCGATGCAGCGTTCGCTGTTCGCCGACGCCGCCTAAAGGCATTTCACGACCTCCGGGGGGAGAACCGAATGGGAATCGTTGTCGCTCGTCAAAGAGCGGTGCCGGTTCCCATTTGGCTTTGTGCGTTACGGAGAAAAGCTTCTATTGGTTTCACTTATGCGCGAATAAATATATCCGCGCAATCGGAAACCCGGCACCGAAGTGCCGCATCTGTTCGGGTGTCGAAAGGAGATCGACACGAAATGAAACGGATGAAAATGTTGGCCCTGCTGCTGGCGATTCCCGTGTTCCTGCCTGCCGCCGACAAGCCCGTGAAGGACTTGTCTGAGCGCGTCCGCCATGAACTGGTGACCTTGCCATGGCTCGGCGTCTTCGACCATTTGACCTTCCAGATGGAAGGCGACAAAGTAATTCTGGCTGGCCAAGTGAACCGCCCCACGTTACGAACCGACGCCGAACGCGTCGTAAAGCGTGTGGTCGGAGTGGTGGCCGTTAGCAATCAGATTGAGGTGCTGCCGCTATCGCCTTTTGACGATCAGCTTCGTTTCGCTACTTTGCGCAGCATCTACAGTTTCCCCGCGCTGCAGCGTTATGGCCTTGGCGTGATCCCGGGTATTCGGATCCTGGTGAAGAACGGCAATGTGACTTTAGCCGGAGCGGTGTCGAGCACAGGCGACGCTCAACTGGCCTATCTGCGGGCCATGCAGGTTCCGGGAGTGTTCTCCGTCAGCAATCAGTTGACGGTGGAGGGTGCCCCGCAAAGGGCGCTCTAGTGTGTGAGTTGATTGTTTCCCTCCTTTAGAGAGTTGCCAGCATAATGTGCAAGTAACCCGGGCCCAGGACAAGTTCCTGGGCCCGCTTTGTTGGTGTGCCGAGCATGTTCGGCAGCTTGAAGGCGAAAGGCCTTTTCACCCACTGAGAGGCTCCGCGAGGTTCCCCTCTTATGCCAAGTGGGTGGCGGGTGAGTTACTTTTCGCCGAAGACGAGGACGCTGGTTTGGGAGGCTTGGGGAGTATTGGAGCCCCCGGAGGCGCTGGAACCCCAGAGGGCGGAGGAACCCCACAGGGCCGAAGATCCCCAGAGCGCGCTGGAACCCCAAAGAGCGCTGGAGCCCCAGGCGGCAGAGGAGCCCCAGAGCGCCGAAGAGCCCCAGGCGGCGCTGGTGGAGCCGGTAAAGGTGTTCGAACCCCAAACGGCGGACGAGCCCCAAAGAGCGCTGGAGCCCCAGAGTGCGGAAGAGTCCTTGACTAAGTAGACCTGCTTAGAATTGTTGTCGAAGGTGACTTCGGGAGAGGAGGCGGGCGTGGTGGCGATATCGGTGGAGTTGAGCGCGGCCCAGACGTCGAGGTAGCCGGCACCGACGGTGAAGAGGTCATACTGGCTGACGAAGACTTCGCCGGTGGTGGGTTCGAGGGCGGTGCTGGAGGTGGGGAAGGTCTTAGTGGCGGTCTTCATGAGACGGGCCTTGATGGTGTCGGGCGAGAGTGACAGGTCCTTTTGCAGCATGAGGGCGACGGCGCCGCTGACAACGGGGGCGGCCATGCTGGTACCGCTCAAGCGGAAGTAACTGGGGGAGGTGAGCTTGGAGGCGATGGCGATGAGAAACGAGGGCAGATCGGACAGATCGATGTATTCGCTGCCGAGGATAAGGTTGGCGGGATAGGTCTTGGTGATCCAACCGGATGAGGACATGAGCGAGGCGATGCGGTTGCCGGGGGCGACGAGGTCGGGCTTGACGATTCGGTCGATCATCGTGGGGCCCTTGGAACTGTAGCTGGCGATTTCGTCGTCGGCACGGGCGACGGTATCGCGCATCTTCATGGCGCCGACGGTGATGACATCGGGGTGGTTGCCGGGAGAGGTAATGAGGCCGTAGCCCTTGGTGCCGAAGGTGTTGTCGCGGCCGTAGTTGCCGGCGGCGACGACGACGACAATGCCCGCGTCGACGGCGCGGGCGACGGCTTTGCCGAGGGGGTCGGTCTTGTAGCTTTCGAGGATGGGGCGGCCAAGCGAGAGGTTGATGACGCGGATGTTGTATTTGGCTTTGAGCGCGATGGCGCGGTTGATAGCGGCGATCACTTGGCTATCGGTGCCGACGCCCATGCCGTTCAGCACGCGAAGGTTGATGAGGTTGGCAGTGGTGGCGCTGCCTCGGAAGGTCTGGGTAGCGTAGTCGGAGGTGGAGCCGAGGCCGTTGCCGGCGACGAGTCCGGCGACGTGGGTACCGTGGCCGTAGGTGTCGTCGGTGGTGGATTCGCCAACAACGAAGTTCTCACTGTAGACGATGCGGGACGCGGAGCGCTTGGAGTCGGGGATGGTGAGGTCGAAATGGGAGGTGATACCGCTGTCGATGATGGCGACGCCGATGCCGTTGCCGGTGATGCCGGCAGCGAGGGCGAGGTTGGCGCGGGTGGTGGATTGGAGGAGGTCGACGCTGGCGGCCTGGACGGCGCGGTCGGGTGAGATGTACTCGATGGCGGGGTCGACGGCGAGGGCGTCGAGTTGATCGACGGGGATGTCGATGAGGATGGAGTCTTCGAGGTCGATGCGCTCAACGGCACCACGGGAGAGCAGGCGGCCACGGCCTTGGCTCTTCATTTTGGCGTCGGCCTTGAACTGGACGATGACCGAAATGTTCTCTTTGCTTCGGCCATTGCGCAGGGCCTTTAAGTCAGAGGATAGGGTTTCCATCGGCGAATCCTGGGCCAGCAGGTGAACCGAGAGCGTTAACAGGGATACAAAGTAACTTTTCAGCCGCATCCCCAATGGTTTGCATTCGGGTTGCCAAAGCCGGCGCGTCTTGTTTTGAACGATTTGGCGAAACGGTGGCCGAGCGATCTGGCCAAAGTGTCCTGGGCGCCAGGGGGCAATGAGACAAGTTGTCCACTGGTTGGGACACAATGGAGAGGTGAGCCTGCTGGGATTGGAGATTGACGAGTTGCGCGCGGCTTTGGGGCCGGCGACGAAGCTGCATCGGGCGAGGCAGGTGTATCGGGCCCTGTATGCCGAACGCGTGGCAGAAGTGGACGGGTTGCCCATCGGCCATTTGAGTGAGGCGAGCCGGTACGTCTCCAACGATGGGACGGTGAGGTATCTGCTGGCGTTGGACGATGGCAAGACGATTGAGACCGTCTTCATTCCGGAAGGGGATCGCGACACGATCTGCATCTCCTCCCAGGTGGGCTGCCCCGTGGATTGTAAGTTCTGCCTGACGGCGTTGATGGGCTTGGAGCGTAACCTGACGGCCGGGGAGATTGTGGGCCAAGTGCTGCATGTGATGATGCGGCATGATCTGCGGCCCAAAGAGCGCACCATGAACATCGTGATGATGGGGCAGGGCGAGCCGCTGATGAACCTGGATAACGTGCTGAAGGCGACGCGGCTGCTGGTGGATCAGCGCGGGATCGGGATGGGGGAGCGGCGGATTACGTTGTCGACGTCTGGGCTGATTCCGAAGATCGAGGAGATGGGGCGGGCGGCGATCCGGCCGCGGCTGGCGATTAGCCTGAATGCGTCGAGCGAAGAGCAGCGGCGGGAGATCATGCCGATTACGAATAAGTGGCATTTGGCGGAGTTACTCGAGGTCTGCCGGCGCTATCCGCTGCGGCCGAAGGAGTATATCTTCGTCGAGTATGTGTTGCTGGGCGGGGTGAATGATACCGACGAGGATGCGTTGCGGCTGGTGGCATTGCTGGAAGGCTTGCAGTGCAAGGTGAACCTGATCCCGCTGAATCCGGGGCCGGGGATTCCGTTCGTGGCGCCGGCGGAGGAGCGGGTGAATGCGTTCCAGCGGCTGGTGATGCCGCACGTGCCTTGCTATGTGCGGCGGGCGCGCGGGCAGGATATTTATGCGGCGTGCGGGCAGTTGAAGCGGATGTCGGAACTGGTGATTCTCAACTAAAGTTGATTAAAATTTGATAGGCTGAGGGCCATATGGGGCAGACAAAGCATGATTGGCGGTCGGACCTTTCAGCCGGATTAGTAGTATTTCTGGTGGCGTTGCCGCTGTGCCTGGGAATTGCGCTAGCGAGCGGGGCGCCTTTGTTTGCCGGGATATTGGCGGGCATCATTGGCGGGGTGGTGGTGGCGGCGCTTTCGGGCTCTGAGGTGAGTGTGAGCGGACCGGCGGCGGGTTTGGCCGTAATCGTGGCGACGGCGATTGGGCAGTTGGGGAGTTATCCGGCGTTTCAGGCGGCCATTGTATTGTCCGGGGTGATCCAGATCGGGTTTGGCGCGCTGCGGCTGGGGTCGGTGGCGAATTATGTGCCCAGTGCGGTGTTGAAGGGGATGCTGGCGGGCATCGGGGTGGTGATCATTCTGAAGCAGATTCCGCATGCCGTGGGCCAGGACAACGACTACGAAGGGGACTTTTCGTTTCTGGAGCGGGCCGGTGAGAACACCTTTACGGACATCGTGAAGGCTCTGCTGACCAGCAACGGCGAGGCGATCCTGATCTCCGTAAGCTGTCTGGCGCTGTTGGTGGCCTGGGAGACGAAGGGGATGCGGCAGTTCCGGCTGACGAGGGCGATTCCCGGAGCGCTGGCGGCGGTGGTGCTGGGGACCGGCCTCAACGAAGCCTTTCGCGCGCTGTTACCGAATTTCTACTTGCGCGCCGAGGATGGCCACCTGGTGGCGCTACCGGTGATAAGTGGGCTGGAAGGATTGGGGAAGCTGTTTTCCTGGCCTGACTTTGCGGCCATGGCCCGTACGGATGTGTGGGTGACGGCGATGACCTTAGCGGCCGTGGCGAGCCTGGAGACGTTGCTATCACTGGA
>ENA-ORBV01005939-ORBV01005939.1-microbial-mat-metagenome-genome-assembly--contig:-NODE-5939-length-21905-cov-5.412864_pt1 | contig 21905 bp, 20 predicted proteins | sample MGYA00237777_ERZ505514 | MGnify/ENA primary metagenome ERZ505514 (study PRJEB26160, sample SAMN06269048) | microbial mat metagenome | isolation source: Oligotrophic lake microbial mat | place... | reverse complement strand
ACACCTCTCTATTCGTCGGCAGCGTCAGATGTGTATAAGAGACAGGGGTTTTGGTCATGAGTTTCAGAGTCCTTCGACTGATTAGACGTATCGGAGTCGAACCAAACAGCTTTAGCGGAAACGAAAAAATTCTCTGGCCGATTCAACTTTACTGGATATTCATCTCAAGGTCCAAGGCAACTTAACGATATGAGAAGCTAGCGTCCTGCTCAGGGAAAGCAAATTCCTTGGGCGCTGGGACCAGCTTGTAAGGCGCGGCGCACATCAGGACGAGGCTAGAAATGGACCTTCCATACGAGACTCTACAGCGAATCTTTCGCGATTTGACGGCAGAGGAGATGTCACAGAGCCGTGGCGATTTCTCCATCAGCGAGTCAAGCCGGGAGTGGAATGCCGAAACCACCATCCGGGATCGTGACGAGCGAGGGGCCGGGTCGATTGGCGTGGACTCACTGGAACTGATTCAACTCGCCACCCGGATGAGCGAATACTTTGGGCTCGAGCAATTCGGGATTGGGGACAGCCTGCTGCGGGGCAAGACCATGGGGGACTGGTGTCGAATGATTCACGATGTCATGGAACCGGCCTGGGAATCGATCACGGTAAGATCCTCGGGCACAACGGGAACGCCCAAGGCATCGGCCCATAGCCGGGAGAATCTCGAAAGGGAGTGCCGCGGTTGGGAAACCTTGCTGGGCCCGGTGCAACGGATCGTGAGCCTCGTGCCGGCGCATCACCTATATGGGCTAGTGTGGAGCTGCCTGCTTCCGTCATCGATTGGCCAGGGTGGGCTGGAGGGCCAGGGCGGGCTGGAGGTAATTGAGGCTCGCTGGGAGACGGCGCTGCGTTGGCTTGGGGAGTTAACGAGTGGGGACGTGGTGGTTGGATTCCCGTTTCGCTATCAGACGCTGCCGGCCGCGGCGTCGAGCTTCAGGGTTCCGGCGGGTGTGACGGCGGTAAGTTCGGCTGGAGAGTTGGGGGCGCAAGAATGGGAGGCACTGTACCGGCTCGGCTTCCATCGGGTGCTGGAGATTTACGGTGCCAGTGAGGCGGGGGGAATCGGATGGAGAGGCCGGCCGGAGGCGGACTTTGAGTTGGCCGAGCACTGGCAGGGAAGGCGCGAAGAATTGAATGGGCTTCCCGATCGTTTGGAATGGACCGGAAAGAAGACGTTCCGGCTGCTTGGCCGCAAGGATGGATGGATCAAAATTGCCGGAAGTCTCGTCGATCCCAAGGCCGTGTCGGAATTGATTTCGCAGCATCCTTTAGTCAGGGAATGCTCCATCAGAATTAACTCCCCTCAGGCCCAAGCGGTCCAAGGTCATACAAGCGGGATCAGGCTCAGGGCATTTATCGCGCCCGTCCAGACAGGAATGTCGACCAAGGACTGGCAAGGACTGGCCAAAGTGCTGCGCAAGTGGGTGGAGCCCCAATTGCCGCCGGCAGCCCGGCCGGTCAGTTATGAATTTGGCGCCTGCATACCCCGAACAGCCATGGGGAAGGAATTGGACTGGAACCGGAGCGTGGACCATCATGACGTTGCTTGAAGTTGCCGAAACGACCCAGGATTGCCCAGACAAACCGATGCAGTGGCTGGACGGGGAAGCCGAGGTTGGGCTGGAAGAGTTCTACGAACTGAGCGAAGGACAGCGCGGTCTGGGACTGAAGCGCAGTGCCTGGGCGCGAATCGAGCAATGCCGCGCCTTGTTGGACGGCCTGATTGCGGAACGCCGGAGAATCTACGGGGTCACGACCGGATATGGCCCACTGGCAACCCAGCACATTTGTCCGGAGCAGGCGAGCCTACTGCAACGCAACTTGGTGTATCACTTGGCCAGCGGCGTTGGCCACACGCTGGGGGAGCAAGATACGCTTGCGATCTTTGCGGCGCGGCTGATATCGCTCTCCCGGGGGCATTCCGCGATCCGCGTTGAAACGTTACAATTTCTGCTGCAATGCTTTAAAGAGCAAATTCTGCCATTGGTTCCGGAGATGGGAACCGTGGGTGCAAGTGGCGATTTAACTCCGCTGGCGCACTTGGCACTGGGCTGGTTGGGTGAGGGTACCGTGCGGTTCCGAGGCCGGACCTGTTCGGCGGCCGAAGCCTTGCGAGACTGTGGACTGGAGCCATGGAAGCCGGACGCCAAGGAAGGCCTGGCGCTGGTGAATGGGACTTCCGCGATGACGGGAATTGCGGCCCGGAATGCCGTTCTGGCGCGCCGAAGCCTGGGTTGGAGCTTGGCACTGAGCGCATTGCATGGGGAGATTTCCCGCGTGCGTGCCGAGGCCTGGAGCCCTCGCATTGGAGAGTTGCGGCCCCACGCCGGTCAGCAATTCTGTCACGAATTCCTGAGCAACTGGGTGAAATCGAGCGAGCGGGTGGTGCACTGGAGCATGCCCCCCCGCATTGCCGAGCCGGGGCCGGACAGTGGCGGCGTGGCAGCGAATCAAGAGATCCTGCAGGATGCCTACACCCTGCGCTGTGTGCCGCAAATTCTGGGTGCCGTGGCGGATGTGCTCGATTTTCATGACCGTATTGTCCATACCGAATTGAACTCGGTAACCGACAATCCGGTCTTCTTCCCCGAGGAGGGGAGCATCTATCATGGGGGCAACTTTTATGGCCAACACGTGGCCTTTGCCTCCGATGCGCTGCATAACGCGGTGATCAAGATGGCAATTTTGGCCGAGCGTACGATCGCCAGGGTGACGGATCCATCGCTCAACCGCGGTCTACCCGCATTTCTGCAAGGCGACCGGAGCGGATTACAGAGCGGGTTTATGGGGGCGCAAGTTACGGCCACCGCCATTCTGGGAGAAATGAGGTGTGACTCGGCACCGGCATCGATTCAATCCATCCCGACCAATGGCAACAATCAGGACGTGAATCCTATGGGGACCATCGCCGCCCGCAGAGTGAGCCGTGCCCTCCGCAACCTGGAGAGGGTCCTGGCAATCGAGACCATGATTCTGGTTTCCGCGATGGAGATCCGGCAAAATGAGCCCGAGTCCAAGCGATTCAGCGAAGGGGCGAATAGCATCCAGCAGTTCCTGCGCGCAATGGTGGACCCGCTGCGCGAGGACCGCCCGCTGGGATTTGAGATTGAGGCTTTAAGCCAGCAGTTAAACCGGCAGAAGTGGATCTAAAAATGAATTTATTCAGTCGTTGGCGCCTCGGGAATGGGGCCGGGTGGAAATCAGCTTTTTCCCCTCGAAAGAACCAGTTGGGTGCGGCGCTCTTTATTCTACTGACTGGACTGCCGGTGCTGGTTTGGGCATCGGCAAATTCCCGCTGGATTCCTGCTTGCGCGGGCGGGCTCTTGGTGCTGGCGGGAGCCGGGATCCTCATTCGCATGGAAAAGCAGGCCAATGAGGACATTGAGCGGATCGCCACGAGTCTTCATACCGGGATGGAGGAACTGGTTGAGTGGAGTCATGCATGCGGTGGGCAGTTGCGCCTGGCAAGTAAACAATCCCAATGGGCCGATATTTGCATCCAGTCACATCAGGATGCAAAAGCCGATTGGAGCCGATTGGATGCGGCCTATACCGACGCGCGCGTCGCGATTGGGGAGCGGATGCAGGGACTGGATGATCAAATCAGTTCGGCCAAGGACACGCTGAGCCAATTGCGGGACTCGATGACCTCCATCACCGAAGCCAGCCGTCAGATTGGGCAGGTGATCAAGCTGGTGGAGACGATTGCTTTCCAAACCAAGCTACTGAGCCTGAATGCGGCGATTGAAGCGGCGCATGCGGGGGAGGCGGGCGCGGGCTTTCTCGTGATCGCCAATGAAGTAAAGCGGCTTTCCGATGAAGTGGATGGATCGGCCAAGAAGAGCGCGGCACTGATTGAGGAGTGCCTGATGCAGGTGGAGATGGGGGAGATGATTCTGGAGGAAGCTGGATCTTCGATCGGGTCAATTTTGGATTTTTCCGGCGAATTGCGGGAGGGGATGTCGCGACTGGAAGCCCTGCCCAAGTTCTCCGAGGGTGAAGGACTGGTAAATCTGAATCAGTCGATGGGTGGTTTGTCGACGAAGGCACACGCCTGGACAGATCATTTGGCAAGTTGTTTGCAGGTGCTGGATCAAATTGACGATTTTAGCGGGTTGATGTTGGACGTCAGCTACGAACTCAAAGAGTACTTGCCTACTGCGGCGGTGAAGGAACCGGAAGTGCCGGGTGCCGGAATGGCGAAGTTTCTGGCTATCGAGAAGTCAAGCAATGCGATAGCTTCGGAGCCACCGATCGACGAGCAGCCATTAGAGCTTATCGAGACCTTGAAAGCAGCGGTGCAGGGAGAAATCGGAGAATGTGGAGAGCGGGTCGCGGTAGAAGCGGCCATTGCGGATCGCCCGGCGCGGATCCATACGGGCGATGTTGGTGCATACGGCTTCTACCCTGGATGAGTGTCGGTCAACCGTAATCTCCACTGCCTGTAATCTCCACTGCCTGTAATCTCCACTGCCTGTAATCTCCACTGCCGCGAACCCGCCGAACTCGATCCGCCGCTCCTCGAGGCTCGAAGCCCACCAACGGAATTATCCGCGCTAACGGATATGTGCCGGGGGCTGGGTCACCGGGACGGGGCGATCGCCGATCGGTTGAGGGGCAGGTGGCGAAGGGCGGCGCTGTACGCACGGGCACGGCTGCCTTCGATGGGTGGCCGTAAAGCCCGCTGAGCCAGCCAAGGACTATCTTTCCCAACGCAACCCGATTCTCCATAAGCGAGGCGGCCCGATCTGGGCGGCGGGGGTGAAGCCGGTGAGGTATTCGCGGTTTAGCAGGTTCTCGATGGCCGCGTGCACGGCCAGTTGAGCGGTCAGTTGTTGGCGGACCACGCCTTGGATAGAGGCATAGCCCGGCAGAAGCTGCGTATTGCGGTCGTCTTCGAACTGAAGCGAAGCCGAGCGGAGGCTGGCGGAAGCGGAGGTCTTGCGCCAGTTCCAGGTGAGTTGGCTGGAGCCTTGGTGGCGAGCGACTTGGGGAATGCGCGGACCGGTGGCGAAGCGGGAGTCGACGAAGAGGTAGGAGCCGTCCCAGCGGAAGTGGCCGATCTGATGGCGGAGGTCGATTTCGATGCCGCGGTTCAAGGCTGAGCCGGCGTTGCGGCGCTGCCGAGTAATGAGGGCGGGCGTGGTGGTCAGGGTGACGTTGGTGATGATCTCGCTCAGTTCGCTCCGGAAGAAGGTGACACCGGCCCGGGAGCGCTCGCCCACCCAGTCGGCCCCCACTTCGGCGCCAAAGAGCGTCTCGGGGCGGAGGGCGATGTTGCCCTGAGTAGTCGTGTTGCCGGCGCGGAATTCGCGGTAGAGCTCATTCAAGGTCGGGGCGCGGAAGGCACGGTAGACGGAGCCCCGGGTGCGCCACGGGCCGCGGCCGTAGGTGAAGCCGCCGCTGGGGGAGAAGAACTGGGAGCGGCTGGCGAGTCCGGTGAGTTGCTGGCGGACGCCGCCGAAGAGCCGGAGGTCCTTGTAGCGGAAGTCGGTTTGGCCGAAGACGCCGCGCTGGTTGATGGTGCCGCCGCCGCGGCGGACGCCGGTGGGATTGAGGAAGTCGAAGCTGGTGCCGTTGACACGGTTGAGGTCGCCGCCGAAGACGCCGTTCCAGGCCGAACTACTGTGGCGGTAGACGACCGAGCCGCCGACGGCGTCCGCAGGGACACTTTGGCGGAAGGTGAGGGTTTCGGTATTGCGGGTGGCGGCGATGGCGGAGAAGCCGGCGCGGTACTCCTGGGTTTGGTAGAAGCCGATGACGGCGAGCGTATCGTTGCTCCATTGACGGGCGTAGTTGCCGGCGAGCGAGCCAATGGAGGTGGAGTTGGTTTGGAGAGGGGTGCCGTTGGCGCGATCCTCGGCGAGGATATCCAGCTTGAGGCCGACGCGGTGTTGGCCTTTCGTATAGTCGACGCGGGTGTCGCCGGTGACGAACTCGACATTGGCGGGCGTATCGATGCGGCCACGGATGCGCTGGGGAACGATGGTGTAGCCATCGAAGCGGAAGGCGCGGGCCTGGGCACCGAAGCCCCAGTTGCCGAGGCGGTCCCAATAGCCGGCGGAGGGCGTGACTTGGCCCAGGTTACCGCCTTCGATGGCGCCGAAGTAGTGGCGGGAGTCGATCGGCTTCGAGAAAAGGGCGATGGAGCCGGACATGGCGCGGTCGCCGAAGACGGAGGTGCTGGCGCCGCGGGTGATTTCCACCTGGTTGACGCTTTCGGGGGCGACGCGGGTCCAGTAGACCCAGCCGCCGAAGGGGTCGTTCAAGGGGACGCCGTCCCAGAGCACCAGAGTGCGGGAGGCGCCGGTGGAGCCCAGGCCGCGCAAGGAAACGCCTTGGGTGGTGGGGTTGGCGGTAAGGCCGGAGGAACGGCGGAAGAGGGTGAAGCCGGGGACTTGGCGGAGCCGGTCGTCGAGGTTGATGCCGGGGACGGTCTGCAGTTCCGGGGCGCCGACGATGGTCATCGAAGCGGGGGCCTCGGCCTTCACACTGCCGCTGACCGTGATCTCGGTCTTGACGCGCTCAGGCTCGGGATCCTTAGTGGGGGGCGTTTGCGCCGTGAGGAGGGGAGCCCACAGGAGCAGACTGACGGCGTAAGACAACTTCGAGCGGCGATGAATCTTCATGGGTGGAAAAAAAGTCGGCAGGGGAGGAGCCCGGCGCGAGTGGCTCGACGAGAGCCAGATACTTGAGGATAGTATAGACATCGCCCTCTTCGGGAGTACGCATGTCAATGCGTTGAGTAATCAGGCGCAGGCGGGCGCCGCGCTGGGTGAGGTTCCACACGAGATAGGCGCAGCCTTCGATGGCGGCCTCCAACCAGGCGTCAAAGTCGTTACCGCGGCGCTCGATGTCGAGCGTGATTTGGACCAGGGGCTCGTCGCGCTGGGTGAACTCACGCACTTGGAGCGAGCCAGTGTGGGCGGTGGACTTCCAGTCGACGCGGCGCGCGCTTTCGCCGTGTTCGTAGGGGCGGAGGCGGTAGAAATCATCGCCCCGGCCGCGGCGAGGAGCGGTTAATTCGCCTTCGAGTTGCTGGAAGAGTTCCTCCCATTCGGGTTGGGGGTGGATGGAGGGGTAGACAACGATTTCGCCGCCGAGGGGGACGGGGAGGCGGCGTTCGGTGAAGCCGAAGGGGAAGGAAGTGGAGAAGAAGAAGCGATTTTCTCGGTAGAGTCCGCGGCGGGGAAAGGTGACTTGCACCGTGGTATCGTGGGCGGCACCGGGCGCGATCACCGGGTAATAGAGTGGGGTGGGCATCAACTCCTGGCTTTCGGCGCGGAGGTGGATAGAGAAGGACGACATCCAGGCCTTGTGGTTGGCGACGCGCACGCGGGCCGGTATCGGCTGCTTGGCGGAGATGTGCTCGGGGAGGCTGAAGGTAAGGTCCAGCTTGTAGAGTCCGAGGCGGCTGATGACACCGGAGATGAGGAATGTGGAAATCAGCAGGGCGAGCAACAGAAATAGCAGATTGTTGGCTGAAAGGAACGCGGCGAGGCCCACGATGATGATGACCATCGAGAAGGCGAGGCCGAGCTTGGTGACCCGCTGACGGATGCCGCCGCTCCAGAGGAGACGGAGGCGAGCCCAGACGGGGGAACGGGCAAGGTCGGCACGTTTTATGCGGTCGCCGAGACCGGCTTGTTTCAAGAGTGGTTCTCCTAGACCGAATCGTGTCACAATGAGCGACCCAATGTCGAGCCGACTTCACCGATCTCTAGGTTTACGCGAACTGATCTTCATGGGGCTGATTATGATTCAGCCGACGGCGCCGATGCCGATCTTTGGCGTCGTCTTTAACGAGGCGCGGGGCCACGTGGTGAGCGCCATTCTCGTCGGAATGCTGGGGATGATGTGCACAGCGTACTCCTACGGGAAGATGGCGCAGGTGTATCCGAGCGCGGGTTCCGCATTTACCTATGTGGGTAAGACCTTGCATCCGGCAGCGGGCTACCTGACGGGCTGGGCCATGTTGCTGGACTATGTGCTGAATCCGGTGATCTGCACGATCTGGTGCGCCAAGGCGGCGGGGAATGTGCTGCCGGTGGTGCCTTACGCGGCTTGGGTCTGCTTCTTTGCCCTGGTCTTTACGGGGCTGAACCTGCGGCGGATTCAGGCGACGGCGCGGACGAATCAGTTGCTGACGGTGGCGATGGGAGGGGTGATTGGGTGGATGCTGGTGGCGACCTGGCAGTCACTGCAGGCGCCGGTGAATTGGTGGCAGCCGTTTTATGATCCGGCGCAATTCAACTGGCAGAACTTTTCCAAGGGGACATCGATTGCGGTATTAACCTACATTGGCTTCGATGCGATATCGACTTTGTCCGAAGAGGTGCACGATCCGCGGCGGAACATCCTGCGGGGGACGGTGCTGGTGTGTTTGATCATCGGCGTGTTGTCGGCGATTGAGGTCTACGCGGCGCAGTTGGTGTGGCCGGTGGGGCGTCCGTTTCCGGATGTGGATACCGCGTATGTCCATGTAGCAGGCGTGGCCGGGGGCCCGTGGTTGTTTCACGTAATGAATCTGACGCTGCTGGTTGCGACGGTGGGGTCAGGGTCAGGGGCGATGGGGGCGGGAGCACGGCTTTTGTTTGGGATGGGCCGCGAAGGGAGTTTGCCGCCGGGCGTATTTGGCTATCTGGATCCGGTGAGCCAGGTGCCGAGCCGCAATGTCCTGCTGATTGGGGGATTGTCGTTGGCCGGGGGCTTTCTGGTCAGCTATCAGTTGGGGGCGGAGATGCTGAACTTTGGGGCATTCCTGGGCTTTGTGGGGGTGAATCTGGCGGCGCTGAAGCGGCATGGCTGGCATCCGGTGCCGGCGATCGGAATGCTGGTTTGCGGTTTTCTCTGGTGGAAGTTGAGCGTGCTGGCGAAGGTAGTGGGCGGGCTGTGGCTGGTGCTGGGGATGGCCTATGGTTGGGCGCGCGGCGGATTGAGTCGACCGTTTACGGCGGGGGAGGTAGAATAGCGGCATGCATCGCGTCACATGTTTGTTTCTAATGACTTGTTCCCTTTGGGCGGCTTCCTGGAAGCCCCTGTTTAACGGCAAGGATTTGACCGGCTGGAAGATGACCGGCCCGGGCAAGTTCGAGGTGGAGAATGGAATGATGAAGACGGTGGGCGGGATGGGCCTACTCTATAACGAACGGGCGCCGGTTGGGGACGGGCGCATCCGGGTGGTGTTTAAGACTTCAGGGGATCGGGACAATTCCGGAATCGTGATCCGGATGCCGGAGCCGCCGACCGACCCTTGGTATGGGGTGCACAACGGCTACGAAGTGCAGATCGACGGGGCGGGTGACGATTGGCATTCGACGGGCGCGATCTATTCAATCTCAAAGGTGCTGAAGCGAGCGCAGAAGCCGACCGGAGAGTGGAATACGCTCGAGATCGAGCAGGCGGGGGCTCGGACGCGGGTCTTTTTGAACGGACAGTTGGTAAACGACTATCGGGAAGGTCAAGCGGTACCCGACCGGAAACAGTGGTTTGAGCCGGTAAGGGGGCCGCGGCCGAATGTGGGGTACGTGGGGTTACAGAATCATGACCCGCGTTCGACGATCTACTTTCGTGAGATCAGCGTTAAGTTAAAGTAAAGCAAATCATTTGACTGGGGGGATGGTCACCCTAGTACTAGTATTCTCAAATTTACAAGTGGGCGCTAAACAGTCACCTCAAACGAGGGTATCCCGGTGTATATTCTAGGGGAGCCGCAATGGCCAAATTAGGGTATTTCCCGGAGGTAAATTAATGTTTAAGCAAATTTCTGTGGTAGCAGCATTGGCGGCGGTGTTCATTGCGACGCCGGCGTCAGCCGCGATCGTCTTGACTCAGGGTGCCGACTTCACCTTGGGTGAGAATACAAACTGGATGTCCGACAAGCCCGGCTCCCCCCCTTTGGCGAATGACACGGGTTTCGCGGGCGCCTACAGAGTGCGGATCGGTAACACGGTGGCCGCAGCCAATGCTGCTCCTGTGACGCAGGTTTTTTGCATCGACTTGTTCCTCGGCATCAACACTAACAATGTTCAATACACCCAAGACCAAGTGTCGCCCAACAGCCCGACGCTCGCGGACATGACGCGTGTTTCCCGCGCGGCCTGGATCTTCTCTGACGTCTTCCCGCGCATCGCGGCGCTCGCGGCGGCGAACAGCACCAACGTGGAAACGATCGCTGTCGCTCTCCAGTTCGCGATGTGGGAAACGATGGTCGACAACTCGAACGACCTCAGCGCCGGCGCCTTCCGGCGCGCCGCCGGCGGCGTCGCCGGCTCGGACGTCGTGGGCACCAACTACGAGAAGGCCATCACCCTCGCCACCAGCTTCACCAACCGCCTAGCGACCAACTATTCGGCCAGCGTCGCGGCGAACTCGGTGATCCTGATCGACACCGGCTTCAATCGCGCCGTCCCTGGCCAGGTTGGGAACGTTCAACGCCTGATCTATTACAACCCGGCGATTCCCGAACCGTCCACCTTCCTGCTGTTCGGTTCGGCCCTGGCCGCGCTCGGCATTGTTACCCGGCGCCGCAAGGCCTAGACTTCTCCCTCCGGTTCTGTCCTCACGGGACCCCAAGCCTTCGGGCTTGGGGTTCTTTCTTTTGGCCCTCTCACCCGCGAGATTTCTGCCGAAAAGCATTGAGTGTCGCGTATCGCCGAGAATCTAGATTGGGTTATCCGTTACTTCGCCGCTGACCCGGCCGGGTCAATGACGACCCTCGAGGAGATGTACCAGACGAATCGAGCGGGCTTGATGACCGAGGCGATCAGCCAATTGACCGCGGCGGGAGAGAATCCCGGCCATATTTCGTTGGTGGCATTTCTGGTGAAGAAGCAGGAACTGCTGCCCTTGCTTTGCAATAGCGGCACGTCGCTGGCGAGCCGGATTCGGCTGGCGAAACTGGGGATCCGGGTGGACGGGAGGCTGGACCAGGCGCTGGCGGACCGGATTTTGGCGAGTCCGTCGGATCAGGATCGGTATGATCTGCTGGAGATCCTGAGCCAGACACGGGTGAGGACGGAGGTGGTGGAGCGGCTTGAGCCCTTGCTGCGGGACCCGAATCCGCGGGTGCACTCGAAAATAGCGTTTCTGATGGCGCGGGCTTCTCCGGAAGGAGCCTGGGTGAGGGAAGGGTTGGCGGACCCGGATGCGCGCGTACGGGCGAACGTCGTCGAAGCACTGTGGCACCAGAAAAGCGCCTTTGCCAATCAGATCTTTCACCGGGCGGCGGGGGATGCGCACCATCGGGTGGCGGCGAATGCGATCCATGGACTTTATTTGCAGGGGGACCCGGAAGCCTTGCCGATGATTCGGCATTTGTTGCAGGATTCGAACGGACTGGCGAGGCGGGCGGGGCTATGGCTGGTGGAGCGGACGCGGGATCCGCGTTATTTGGCGCTGCTGGGCAAACTGATCGGCAAGGTGGAACCGGAGGCGCGGCCGCGTTGCTTAAAGGTGATTCAGACGGCGAAGGCGCGCAAGGAACAGTCGATGCAGCGGGGCGCGCTGAAGCTCGAGTGGTTCGTGGCGGGGCCAGGTTTGGGCCGATTTAGAGCCATGTTGGGCGAGCGCCATTTGACGAATCTGCACCCCTTCGACTTGAACCTGCAGGCCGGCGGGCAGGTGGTGGACCGGTTCGCCCTCAAAGCCCGGCCGACCGCGGAGGGGCGCCGGATTGTGTTGTTGGCGGGGGAGTGTCCAGAGTGGAAGTCGGTCTGGCGAGACGCGTTGCCGGGCGCGGCCAACGTGCCGGGCGAGAAGTTTGGGTTCGTCCACTATGCGCCGGAACCGCCGGCAGAAGCGCCGAAACAAGCCGTGGAGGCGGCCCTGGCTCGGGTAGCCTACCGGCTCTTGGGTGCAGACGTCACCGAGGCGATCAAGCAGCCGCCAGTACCTCAGCCGCCAGGACCGCAGTCGCCAGTCGCCACGACGCTCGCCAACCGAGCGCCCACCGGGATCACTTGGAGCGGCGCCGGCTTTTCCTCGCTGCGGCGGACCTTCGACCGGGTGCAGCCGGGTGGGGCAAGTTTGGGTGAGGCGATCCGGCAGGCGATAAGTCAGTTGGGCGCTGGCGGACAGACCCACTTCTTGGTCTTGGATGAGCGCGGGGATTTCCTCGCCACGGACGTCACCGAAAACCTGGCGGAATTATCGTTTTCTCTGGATGTGGTTAGTACGCGCCCGCACGCCGGGATCGCCGCCCGGTGCGCAGGCCGAGGCGGGAAGTACGAAGTGGTGGTTTCATGCGAAGAGGCGGCGCGGTATGTGGCGGCGCTCCACCAATCGTGGCAGGCCGATTACGATGTCGCCTTCGCGGCGGACGTAGAAGTGGATGGCCTGGAGGTCTTCTCAGAATCCGGCTATGGGGTGCTGGCGATCGAGAATCCGAAGGCCGTGATGGTGGGCGCGCAGGGACTCGAACCCCGGGCCTCTTCCGTGTGAAGGAAGCGCTCTAACCAACTGAGCTACGCGCCCATTTCCAGACCCTTTGAGTATAACGGCTTGCCGAGCCAAAAGACAAATCCGGGGATGCGGGTCCAATGGGCGACCTAACTACCGTCCCCCTACGAATTTTTCGCAAAATTTATGAGAAAAACGTCCCGCGAAATCCCCTCGTAGAGCCCCTTCATCGTTTCACTGCCTCGCAAACCCAGATTCGGAACGACCAGCACTTGCAACTGCCAGACTTTGCTACAGGTTCAGGTCCGACAGAGTGATGGTGAACGAGTATTCAGGCAGTTCGAGGGTGGGGACTGGGTGGAGCCCGGTGCTGTCGTAGGAGTAGAACTTCTTCTCCACCGGATCGATCAGCCAAATGTACTCGACCCCCCAAAGCCGGTACTCTTCGAATTTCTTGAGCGTTTCGCCGACGCGGTCATCGGGGGAGACGATCTCGATCACGATGAGTGGGGAGGTGGTAGGAACGGGTTCTGTAGGTTCGGGGCCCGCGAAGACACAGATGTCGGGGATGCGGTAGCGGTGGTTGGGGTCGATGGCAAGGCGGAGTTCGGAGGCCACGAAGAGCGGGGTACCTTCTCTGCGCCGCATCTCGAACAGGGCCCCCAATATGGCCTGGATCCGGGCATGCAAATAGGTCGGCATTCCGCGCTCCACCAATTCTCCTTCGACGTACTCGCGGTCGAGTCCTTCGAACGACATTTTGAGGTAGATTTCGGGCGCTACGAGAGTCTGTGTCGCCATACTCGTAATATTACCGCGACGCTTATACCAGCGGCACCACTGGAAGCACAATGCTTCCGAATGCCTTTGAGGCGAAGTCTTCCCGAGCCGGCGATTTGTGCAGAGACGCGCATATCTTGCCGTCGCAGGTCGGCAAGGGTGGCGGAAATGTCCGGAAGGGCAGCGGCTTCCCGGCGCTAAGCGGGCGGATCCGACACTTGGTAGCCAAAGTGCTGATGAATATCCCGTTCGAGCTCGTGCCGTTGCGCTTCTAACCGCTGCGCGCTATGCAGCTTCCATATGCTGCAACGGCGCCGGCGCACCAGAGATGGTTGGGCGAAGCAAATGCTCTTGAGTGGCGAAGCGACTCGGGTCGGGATGGCGAATATCCACGAACAGGTGAAGAGCTATGTCGGACGGCAGTTGAACTCACTAGACGAATTTTTCCTGCCTGGGAGGGCAGTACTCGATGTTTACCACCACCAACAACCTGAAAGGCCTCGTTGTTCGCGCGACGGACGGCGAACTGGGAACCGTAGACCAGCTTTACTTCGACGATGAATCGTGGGCCGTCCGTTATCTGACCCTCGAAACCGGCGGCTGGTTGGGCGGTAAATCCGTGCTTATCTCACCCATGTCCGTGCGCGGCATCGATTGGCAGGCCCGGCGTTTGGAAGTGGCGCTCACCATGCACCAAGTCGAGCACAGCCCCAGCATCGATCAACACCGACCCGTTTCCCGGCAGCATGAGGCCGCTTATTTGGGCTACTACGGTTATCCCTACTACTGGGATGGCCCCGCCTTATGGGGCCCGTCGTACTCGCCTGCCGGCTTCATCACCGATACCGCGATCAAGCAGCAGGTGGTTGACGAGCGAATGCAAAAAGAGTCTGGCGATTCGCATTTGCACAGCACCGAAGCCGTCGCTGGCTATTACCTGCACGCCTCGGACGGAGAAGTGGGCCATATAGACCAGTTTATCGTCGACGACGAAGCGTGGGCCATCCGCTATCTCGAGGTGGCGACGCAGAATTGGTGGCCCGGCAAGAAAGTGCTGCTTTCCCCGGAATGGGTGGATCGCATCAGTTGGGCGGAGTCTCAGATTTATGTCTCGGTGTCGCGAATCGCGATCCGGACTTGTCCGGAGTATCTCGATTCGATGGCGATCACTCGCGACTATGAAGACCAGCTCTACCGCCACTACGGCCATCCCCCGTATTGGAAATCAGACTACCCGCACGACCTGACGCTCTCGCACAGCGCCCGCTAATCCACCTAAGCAAAAAACAAATCGACATGAGTAAATTAATCTTTACCGTCTTTCCCGGCGAGACGTAGGCTTACGAAGACACGCAAAATCTGCAGGAGTTGCGCGCCCCCAATTGCCGGCAGGATGCGGTTGGGCAGTTGCTAAGCTAACGCTTTGACCGCTTGATTTCTTTCTTCTAATGCCGCTGGCCACCTTAGCCCGTCGCGTGACGGGGCAGGCTAGGCGGGAAGCATCGGTCAAGGCACTAGATTCCGGCGTACCAGGAGTAGCCGGCTTCGGGCGACGCTGAGCCGAGTCCTTTACCGAAGCCCTTTAGAGAATCGGTAACCGTGAGCCGGGTGATGTACTTGACGCTCTTGTAGCCCAACTGACGCGGCACGCGCATGCGCAGCGGACCGCCGTTGCCGACCGGCAGGTCGCCGCCGTTGAGTCCGTAGGCGACCAGGGTTTGGGGATGATTGGCTTCGTCGAGGTCGACGCTGTCCCACCAGTCGCCTTGGAGCGAGAAGTATACGACGTACTTGGCCGTGGCCTTGACGCCGGCCAGTTCCAGCACCTGCGACAACGGCACGCCCTTCCACTCGGCAATGTAGGACCAGCCCTCTTCACATGCCAGATGCGTGATTTGGCTGCGGGAAGGATGGCTCTTCAGGTCCGCCAGCGAGAAAGCCGCGGGGAGGGCCACCAAGCCATCGACGGTGAGTTTCCAGTTGGCGAAGCCTTCCGACTGGTGACGCAGAAAGGTTTCGTCCTTCGGTGGCGGGCCGTTGACGTAAGGAGGATTCGATATCTGCGCCGGCGCGAACTCGCGCGCCATGGCGTGGCGCGAAACCAGCCGGTGGGTGGCGTAGTTGAGAATTTCCCCGGGTCCGTAAATGCCTTTGGCATCGGGCGGAAGGAGCCCTTGGTCACCGGCTAGCTTGGCGGCGACGGCTAAGCCGGAGGCGCCGGCAAGTCCGGCGGTGATCAGTTTTCTACGCGAAGGTTGGCTCATGATGGCTCCTGGGAGATGCGGCCGGTGACCATGGCGCGCATCCGGCTGCGGAAGCCGGCGAGCGCAATCATCGTCACGTGGGCCGCGACGAAGAGGACGAGGAAGAGCGTGACAAAGAAATGGATGGTCCGCGCCGATTGCTGGCCGCCGAAGGCCGTTACGGTTACGGGAAAGGCGGCGGTGAAGCCGGGAGACATGGCGAGGCCGGTCCAGATCATCAACGGGAAGAGGCCGAAGATCACGGCCAGGTAAGTGATCCGTTGGAGCACATTGTAGGAGCCGGAGTCGGCAGGCGCTGCGAAGCGCAGATGCTCGGCCAGTGACTGCGTAAGCGCGCGCCAGGAGAAATCCGCCGGAAGCAGATTCCGGCGAAAATGGCCGCGCTTCAGGCCAGTGAGCAGATAGAGCAGGCCGGTGGCGCCGACGATCCAGGCGCTCTGGAAGTGCAGGCTGCGGCTCCAACCGTTTTGGTCCGGCAGTACGTAGGCGTAGCCGGTGTTGACGCCTCCGCGCGAAGCGGGAATGGGCAATTGGAACAAGGCCGGTGTGTTGGAGTTGCCGGCTTCGCCCCAATAAAAACGGGGGTGCGAGATGACGAGTTCCACGCCACTCACCAGGAGCGCCAGGAAGCAGAGCGTCGTGAGCCAGTGCGTGACACGAACGACACCGGTATGGCGAGGAATAGAAGACGAGTCAGCCACCCGCTTATCCTAGCAGTTTCGCTAAGCCGTCCGGACCTTGGCCGCCAGCTTGTCGAGCGCGGTGATGGTCGCCACCACGCGGTCCTTAAACAGATTCGCGTAGTCCACGCCGCCGCTGATTCGCAGTCCCATAAAGAAGACGGAGCCCGCCCCGACGCCGTTCAAGGTCGGCGCGTCCGCCGCCAGCTTAAGGTAGTTGCCGGACTTGGCATTGTGCACCCGGATCGCCTCAGCGGCAATGATCAGGTCACTCTCCTGAAATAACCGGTCCCAATCCTGGTTGGTGGTGGCAAAGGCAATCTGGGCCGGCGTTTTGCCGCTCCACGAGTGCTGGAAGAAGTCGATGGTGGAGTTGGTGCCAGAGTATTTCTGCACGAATTGAATCAGTGCGAGATAGTTCTCGCGGCCCGTCGTCTGGATGAAGCCGCGGCCGCGGAACTTCATGAAGTCGGCTTGCTGGATGAAGCCGGTTAAGGCGGGGTTGGGTTCGGTGGGCGTGCCGGCGGGCCACACTTCGCCGGTCCACCGGGCATCGCTCGTGCGCTTCAGTTGGTTGAAGGGCAGGTTGCCGTGGGCGGCCAGGTAGGTGGGGTCATTAAAACAAACCCGGGCATTCATGTTTCCGGCCAGCGTATTGTAAGAACGCTTCAAGCCGCCGATCTTGTCAAACAGATAGGCCATCCCGGGATGGTTGGCGACGCCCATCTTTTCGGGGACGGGTTGAAAGTCCCCGCGGCACTCGTTGCAGAAGATGCTCATCAGGCAGATAAACTGCAGGGGGCTCATGTCGCCGCCGAAGATGGGGTCGCTTTGGTTCCAGAACTGATGGAAGCGGAGACGGTTCTGCGGCGTGTCGACGACGCTCGCCACCTTTACCCAGGGCCCTTTCCCCGCCAGGTTGGCGTTGAACCAGGGGAGAAAATGCGCGCCGGCGCGTTCCTGGAAGAATTCGTCGATCGCGACGGAGTCCGGGATCGGTTTCGCCTCCACGAACCGCTTGACGAGGGTGCTGGTAATTTCAGAAGCCATGGAATCTCCTTGAACGGGCTATTGCCTCACCGTGATAAGCGCAATTTGGACCGCAAAAAGGCCATCGGCCAAAAAGAAACCCGGCCCTTAGGCCGGGTTCCCGCCCATCGCGCGAGCGATGGGGCCCATTTGTCAAAGGTAGGCTAATGCACCATCTTGTGCGGATCGATGACGAACTTCTTGGCCGCGCCCCTGTCGAAATCGGCGTAACCCTGGGGTGCGTCGTCGAGCGTGATCACTTCCACGCCCACCGCCTTGGCCGGGTGCACTTTCTCATAGAGAATGGCGTTCATCAGCGCGCGGTTGTACTTCATCACCGGGGCTTGGCCGGTGCAGAACATGTGGCTCTTGGCCCAGCCGAGGCCGATGCGAATACCCAGCATACCGACCTTGGCGTTGTCGTCGACGCCGCCCGGATCGCCCGTCACATAAAGGCCAGGAATGCCGATGGCGCCGCCCGCCCGCGTCACTTCCATCAGCGAATTGAGCACCGCCGCCGGCCGTTCCACCACCGTGTCCTGGCCGTGTCCGCGGGCCTCGAAGCCCACACAATCGACGGCGCAGTCCACTTCCGGCACCTTGACGATCTGGGCGATCATCCCGGCCAAGTCGGCGCTCTGCCTCAGGTCGATGGTTTCGCAGCCGAAGCTGCGCGCTTGCGCGAGACGCTCGGGAATCATATCGCCCACAATCACGCAGGCCGCGCCCAGCAACTGGCAACTCACCGCGCAGGCCAGACCCACGGGGCCGGCGCCGGCGACATAGACGATGGAGCCCGGGCCCACGCCGGCCGTATAGGCGCCGTGGAAGCCGGTGGGGAAGATGTCGCTCAACAAGGTGAGGTCGGCGATTTTGGCCAAAGCCTGATCGCGATCCGGGAACTTCAGCAAGTTAAAGTCGGCGTAGGGCACCATGACGTATTCGGCCTGGCCGCCCACCCAACCGCCCATGTCCACGTAGCCGTAAGCCGCGCCCGGGCGCGCCGGGTTCACGCTCAAGCAGATGCCCGTGCGGCCTTCTTTGCAATTGCGGCAACGGCCGCAAGCAATATTGAAGGGGACGCTGACGATGTCGCCCATCTTGATGAACTCGACGTCACGCCCGCACTCGATCACTTCGCCCGTAATCTCGTGGCCCAGGATCAACCCGGCGGGGGCCGTCGTCCGGCCGCGCACCATATGCTGATCGCTGCCACAGATGTTGGTCGTCACTACTTTCAGAATTACCCCGTGCTCGCATTTCCGGTTTCCGAGAGCCAGCTTAGGGAAGTCGATGCCCTGAATCTCCACCTTGCCGGGAGCCATGTATGCTACGCCGCGATTGGTCGCCATTGTGTCCGTTCACCTCCAACAAAAGTCGTGCGTCTTGCGCTCAGGCATCGTATCAGCTTGCGAGGGCCCGCGAAAAGGGGGTCATCCATCGCTTAAAACAAAAGTGTCCACAAATGTCTCCTGCACGAGTTTCATTCAAGATATCCAAATGCTGGTCCACCTGGAATTTATTCGGGCATCGGTTCAGGTAATCTCGATAGAGATGAAGCCCCAGCTTTCCTTGCTGCTGTCCCTCCTTTTGTTCGCCTCCGCCGCGATCCTCTTCTGGCGGACGCCAGCGCGCCTCACTCCCACGGCCGACCCGCCCGCCATGCTGCGCGAGATTCAACGGCTCAACGAACTCGTCAGCGTGAAGTACAGCATCCAGAAGGTAGTCGGCTTTGAGGAGCAGAAGCAGCCGGTGGGCACCGAGAAGCTGCTACTGATCGTGCAAGCCAAAGTCCTCGCCGGCGTGGACCTCTCCGGGCTCACGGCCCAACAGGTCGCCCTCGCCAAGCCCGGCGAAGTCCTGGTGCAGTTGCCGCCCGCCAAGATCCTTCATGTGGTGGTCGACGAGAAGGCCACCAAAGTCTGGGACCGCCAGATTACTTGGTGGACGCCCTGGGTACCCTACAACCAGGACCTCGAACGCCAAGCCAGAATCGCCGCCCTGGACTCCATCAAAGCCTCGGCCCTCGAAATGGGAATTCTCACCGACGCCGAAGCCAACGCCCGCATCGCCATCCGCCGGTTACTGGAGGCCGCCGGCATCGCCCGGGTGACCTTCACCCCTGTCACCTAACCTCAGTCTTACCTCGCACCAGCCGCCGCCAACCCCGCGACCGCCATCTGCCGGACCTGCGGGTCCGCGTCGGACTGTGCCAGCCGAAACTCCGCCGCCGCCCCGCCCCGGTCTCCCTGACGCGCCAGCACCATTCCCGGATTGAGATGCGTCTTGCCGAAGTCAGGCCATAGATGAATCGCGGCACGATAATGAGACACGCCCTCCGGGATCTTACCCACCGTTTCCCGCAACTGGCCCAGCACCTCGTGCGCCAGAGGCTGTTTCGCATCCGCTTCGAGCGACTTCTGCAAATGCGCCCGGCTTCGGCAAACCGGTTCAGCCTTGCCAAAGTGAGCCCGTAGCCAGATTGATTCGCGGCGCCATCCCCGGCCCGCTCGAAGTGCCAGATGGCGTCCGCAAAATCGCCGCGGCTGGCCAACAAGTTAGCCCGACGGCCATATGTCGCCGGCAGAGACGTCCGCACTCAACGCCGTCCGGAACGCGGCCTCGGCTTCCGCCAACTCACCCGCCTCGGCCAACACGGAGCCCAGACTGTTCCGGCTGTCCGCGAATTTGGGGTCGAGCGCGATGGACTTCCGCAACGACGCGATCGCCGATTTCTTGTCACCAAGATCGGATTGCAGCAGCCCCAAGTTATGACACGCTTCTGGCTGATTCGAGTCCGCTTGGACAGATTTCAGCATCGCGTCCAAAGGCTCGTTTGACTGGCCTAACGCTCGCAAAGGCATGGCCAGCCGCGCCCACGACAACGCCGAACCCGGCTTCTTTTCGAGCGCCGCGCTGTAAGCCCCCGCCGCTTCCTGCGGACGCCCACTGCGCCGCAGCGCGTCACCTAACTCCATGTAGAACTCGGGCCGCTCCGGCTTCTGCCTGGCAATCTCGGCTGGCAGCCGGGGGATGCCGGCTTCGAGGTTTCTCTGGTGCGTCACTTGCGCGACGGCCGTGTACAACTCGTCCCGATCTCCATAAGGCACCATTTCTCCCCGATACTCCCACTGCGGGCCATGCCGCTCCGGAACCTCCGCCAGCAGGTCGTCTGACGACGGGTGCCGTGGAATCCGATGATCCGTCATCACGGCATGGACCACATCCCCGGTCCGCCGCTTCGACATATGGCAGCCGATGCAGTTACTGCCGGGTGCATGCGCGACGACCGGGATCTTCGCCAACGGGTGACAATCGACTCACGTCTGGTTATACCGGGCAGTGCTCTCAGAACCATGCCGAATGTCATGCGGGTTGTGACAAGTACTGCAGCCAAGTTCCCCCTAGCTCTTGAGGAAACTCTTCGACTGGCGAAGGCGGTACACCGAACTCACGATCTCAAACTTGTCGGCCTTGCCGGACCCTGGCGCGTCATCGAACGACAACTGAAACGCGCTAAACGCTTCCCCCGGGCGGAAGGAGAACGGGCCACGGTCGTAGAGGCGGATGGCATTGGGCAGCATCCTCACCGTCGTTTCGAGATGACCCAAATGCCTTTCTTACGGAGACCCGGCTTCCTGTTTAGCATGCGAACCCGTTCTCGCCGCAAACGAAGTGAGCAAATAGACCCGCCTGGCCGTGCTCCAACCGGGGAGGGAAAGGCTATCCTCCCAGTAGCGGCGGGCTTCAGCCCGCGCGGAGCTCTTAGCTCCGCTTCTTCCTGAAGCCAAGTCTGGGATTCTTTGAATCAGGAAACTGCGTTCCGCAAAATCGGGCTCGGGGGTACGTGCAAGTCGGCGAGCCTTCGTTCCGGGTCTGGCAGACGCGACGGCAAGGTCATACTTGCGGTTTGCCTGGGTGATTCCGCAGGCCAAACGGAGCCCGTTCTTCCTCCTACTGGCCAGCCGAATGGAGGGGCGGTCGTAGCCTCATGATCGGCTTCGTGGCTACGAGAATACGTCCAGCAGATCCACCGCACCTCATTTTCGATAAGTAATTCCTCTGCTTGAGTTAGCGATATCTCAGGGATGCCGGGGGATGGCCCAACTTCCTCTTCCAATATGTCAGGGACGCCGGGGTTGCCCCAGATTACCGGAGAGCCGGCGCCGGGAAAATGCGGCGGAGTGCAAGTCCACCGCATTTTCACGCCGGTAAATCGGATAAGTCAGGGATGCCGGGGGGGTGCCCCGATTTTCCCGTCCCGTCTGGTACAATCGCAGCGTCCGGCCGAGCGCCTATGAGAGTGATTTGGATCGCCATTCTAAGCGTCGTTGGGTGGCTATCGGTTGCCGAAAGGTCTGGCGGTGCCCCGCCAGCCGAATCGACTGCCTTTATCGGCTCCGCGCGCTGCGCGGTATGCCATCCCGCTCAAGCTTCGTCCCAGGGCAAATCCGGACACGCGCTCTCCCTGCACCGTGCCGCTCAGCATCCGCTCACCGATGCTCTGGCACGGGATGCCGAGTACCGGCGCGACCCCGGCTTTCGCTTCCGCTTCCGCCGGGCGGGCGAGCAACTCCGCATCACCGGAAACGACGCAAAGAACGAGATGGACATTCCAGTCGAATGGGCTTTCGGCGCGGGTGACCAGGCGGTCACGCTGGTCACCCGCATCGATGAGGATTGGTACCTGTCTCTTATACACATCTCCGAGCCCACGAGACTAAGGCGAATCTCGTATGCCGTCTTCTGCTTGAAA
>ENA-ORBV01005938-ORBV01005938.1-microbial-mat-metagenome-genome-assembly--contig:-NODE-5938-length-21906-cov-6.080672_pt1 | contig 21906 bp, 15 predicted proteins | sample MGYA00237777_ERZ505514 | MGnify/ENA primary metagenome ERZ505514 (study PRJEB26160, sample SAMN06269048) | microbial mat metagenome | isolation source: Oligotrophic lake microbial mat | place... | reverse complement strand
TAGCGTGTGCGCAGTTCGGCCGGCGACAGAATGGCGTAGTCCAGACCATTCGCCCGGCCCATGCTTTGCACATGGTGGAACTCGTCCATCCGGTTGCGATTGTGTGCCAGCCGTACCGAGCCGGTGATGTGGTAATTGATCGGGTCTTCGCTCGACGCGGCCAGCTCACGGTACAGGGCGGCAGAGTACTTCTGCAGCTTCATGATGCTCCAGCTGGTCGAGAAGGTCGGCAGATTGCCGGCCGCATGCCAGGTGGAACCGGATGTCAGCTCGTCGCGCTCAATCAGCAGCGCATCGGTGATGCCACTGCGCGCCAGATGGTAGAGGCAACTGCAACCCACGACGCCGCCGCCGATCACCACCACCCTTGCCTGATCCGCCATGTATGTCTCCGTCGCGCGCCACGTTATTTGCACTCGTCATACCCATTGTGAAATACTATCTGCAAATTTCTTGTTTGTGTAATTTTTCCAAGTTTTTTCAATCAGGGGAGTGCCATGGAGTTGCCGAAGCATGCGCGGGTGGTGATCGTCGGCGGTGGCATCGTCGGCTGCAGCGTGGCCTACCACCTGAGTCTGCGCGGCTGGAGCGACGTGGTGTTGCTCGAGCGCCGGCAGCTGACCTGCGGCACCACCTGGCATGCCGCGGGGCTGGTGGGGCAGTTGCGCGCGACCTACAACATGACGCGGCTGGCGCAGTACACGACCGGGCTGTATGCGTCGCTGGAGGCGGAAACCGGCCAGGCGACGGGATTCCGGCAGACCGGTTCGATCGCGGTGGCCACGCATGCGGCGCGTTTCGAGGAGCTCCAACGCGGCGCCTCGATGGCCAAGTGTTTCGGCCTGGAGGTGCACACCCTGAGCGCATCCGAGGTGCTCGCCCAGTGGCCTGGAGTCTGCACAGACGACCTGGTCGGCGGCGTCTTCCTGCCCAAGGACGGCCGCACGAACCCGATCGACACGACGCAGGCACTGGCCAAGGGAGCCAGGAGCCGGGGCGTGAAGATCCACGAGAACTGCCTGGTCGAGGACATCCTGGTCAAGGACGGGCGTGCGACGGGGGTCCGCACGGCACAGGGCGAGATCAACGCCGAGATCGTGATCAACTGCGCCGGCATGTGGGCCCACGGCCTGGGCGCGCGCGCCGGCACCACACTGCCGCTGCATGCGGCCGAGCATTTCTATATCGTGACCGAGCCGATGGCCGGCCTGTCGTCCAGCTTGCCGGTGCTGCGCGACCCCGACGGTTGCGCCTATTTCAAGGAAGACGCCGGCAAGCTGCTGGTAGGATGGTTCGAGCCGGTCGCCAAGCCCTGGGGCATGCGCGGAATCCCGCAGACGTTCTGCTTCGACCAGTTGCCCGACGACCTGGAGCATATCGAGCCGCTGCTGGAATCGGCGGTGCGGCGGGTGCCGGCGCTGGCGAACACCGGCATCAACCTGTTCTTCAATGGGCCCGAGAGTTTCACGCCGGATGACCGTTACCTGCTCGGCGAAACGCCCGAGGTGCGCAACCTGTATGTCGCTGCCGGATTCAACTCGATCGGCATCCAGTCTGCCGGCGGGGCCGGCAAGGTGCTGGCCGACTGGATCGTCGACGGCCATCCGCCGATGGACCTGTGGGACGTGGACGTGCGCCGCTGCCAGCCGTTCCAGCGCAACCGGCGTTACCTGCAGGACCGTACCGTCGAGACCCTGGGTCTGCTGTACGCGATGCACTGGCCATTTCGCCAACCGGAGACCGCGCGTGGCGTGCGCCGCTCCATCCTGCACGACCGGCTGCTGGCGCGTGGCGCCTGCTTCGGCGAGATGGCGGGCTGGGAGCGGCCCAACTGGTTTGCCCCGGCGGGTACGAGCCCGACATATGAATACAGCTACGGACGCCAGAACTGGTTCGACCACTGCGCCCGGGAATGCGAGACGGTGCGTCAGGGAGTCGGCCTGTTCGACCAGTCGTCGTTCGCCAAGTTCCTGCTCCAGGGTCCGGATGCCGAGGCGGTGCTGGGCCGCATCTGCGCCAACGACGTCGCGGTGCCGGTGGGCCGAATCGTCTACACCCAGTGGCTCAACGAGCGTGGCGGCATCGAGGCCGACCTGACCGTGACCCGTGAAGCGATTGATCGTTACCTGATCGTCACCGCCGCCGCAACCCACACCCGGGACCTGGCCTGGTTGCAGCGCCAGGTGCCGGCAGATGCTCGCGCGGTGGTCGTCGACGTCAGCTCGGGTATGGCGGTGCTCAGCGTGATGGGGCCGCGATCGCGCGAACTGTTGTCGCGCCTGACCGACGCCGACCTGTCCAACGAGGCCTTTGCGTTCGGCAGTTCGCAGGTGATCGACCTGGCCTATGCACGGGTGCGTGCGAGTCGCATCACCTATGTCGGCGAGCTGGGCTGGGAGTTGTACATACCGACCGAGTTTGCACCGGGGGTGTTCGACGCGCTGATGGCCGAGGGCGAGCCCCTGGGTCTGATGCTGGCCGGATACCACGCGCTCAATGCGCTGCGCATGGAGAAGGGCTACCGCCACTGGGGCCACGACATCGGCGACGAGGATACGCCGCTGCAGGCCGGGCTGGGTTTTGCAGTGGCCTGGTCCAAACCCGGCGGCTTCATCGGGCGCGAGGCCCTGCTCGAACAAAAGGCGCAGGGCGTTTCGCGCCGGCTGGTCCAGTTCGCGCTGCAGGACCCGACGCCGCTGCTGTACCACAACGAACCGATCCTGCGGGGCGGCGCCATCGTCGGACGGATCACCTCGGGCATGTTCGGCCACAGCCTGGGGCGTTCGCTCGGCATGGGTTATGTGCGTGTGCCCGAAAGTGCCCAGGGTGCCGACGCCGTGCTGCAAGGCCACTACGAGATCGAGGTGGCGGGCGTGCGGCATCGGGCGGATCCGTCGCTGCAGCCCTGGTTTGACCCGCGCAGCCTGCGCGTCAAGGATGCCGCAGCGCCTGCCGCGCAAACGGCGGCGCAAGGGTAGGCGGGCCATGGCAATCCAGTCCCTGCTCAACCAGGTGCCCGAGCTGGCCGGCGACGCCGACAGCGCACCGACCGAACGCGACCCCGAAGCCGCGATCGGCGAGCAGCTGCGCGAATTGCGCCAGGTCAAGGGACTCACGCTGCGCGAGGTGGCCGACAAGGCCGGCATATCGGTGAGTTACCTGAGCCAGCTCGAACGCAACCAGTCGCGCCTGCCGATCGGCGTGCTCAAGAAGATCGGCGACGCGCTCGGCGTGCACATGAACTGGTTCTTCCAGGGGCAGGCGCAGGGCGATCCGACCGAAAGCGACATCGTCGTGCGCGCCGGCAAGCGCCGCCGCATGTCGTTCACCGGCCTGGGTATTTCAGAGGAACTGCTGTCACCCAACCTCGGCGGCCCGCTCGAATTGTTGCTCAGCACGATCGCACCAGGAGCCGACAGCGAAGACTACTCGCACGACGGCGCGGAGGCCGGTTTCGTGTTGTCGGGCACACTCGACCTGTGGGTGTCGGGGCGCCACTTGCGCCTGAACGAAGGCGACAGCTTCTCGTTCAGGAGCTCCGAGGTCCACCGCTGCGCCAATTCCGGAGCGGTCCCGACGCGGGTGTTGTGGGTCATCACGCCACCGCACTATTGACGCGACGCCGCCGAGCGCGTCCTGCCGCGATCAGGCCGTCAGTGGCGTCGGCTCCTTCAGCACCCGCGGATCGAACGCCGGGCGGCTGAACACCTCGCGCAACATCGGTTCGAAATACGACAACGGCTTGGTCGGGTAGTCGGGGTCGAACGCCGACTGGTCGAAGCGCTCGCAGAACCGCATGCAGGGCACGTACCAGGGATGGTTGCGCCAGACCAGGTGGCCGTTCGGGTCGCGCCCGTAGTGCTGCGCGTAATACTGCATCTGGAACAAGCCGTGCATCTCGAGGATCCAGGTCACCTCGGCGCGCACATAAGGCCGGATGATGGCGGCGGCCAGTTGCGAGTGGTTCTCGGGGGCCAGTTCGTCGCCCAGATCGTGCACCACCGCGGCAACGATGATCTCGATGTCCTCGCCATCGGCCTCGGCGCGGGTGGCGCTTTGCAGCGAGTGCATGAGCCGGCTGACCTTGTACCCCTCGATCGAGCTGTCGAGCCGCCTGAGCGCATCCAGCAGACGATCGGGCAAGGTGCGGATGTACTGGGCCTCGAGCTTGTGCAGGAACTGGTATTCCTCTTTCGTGCCATGCTTCATCTCGATGAAGTCGACGGTTTCCATGGATCGGTACTCCTGTTGCTGGTTGGTATCGTGTCAAGCGGCGGCAGCGGCGGCAGCGGCGCCGAGGCGACGGCCCAAAACGCGGTACAGGCTGCGCGGGTTGTCCCGGTCAATATAGCAGCCCTGCAGTTGGCGATGGCCTTCGCTCGGATCGAACGATGTGCGGCCGTGCAGGACCCGGTTGTTGTCGAACATCATCAGCTGGCCCGGCTCGAGCCGGAAGCGCAACTCGTATTGCGGATCCGACAGCAACATGCCGAAACGTCTGCGCGCGCGGTGATAGGCCCGCGTGTCCGCGTCGGACATCAACGCAATGTCGTCCAACCGAGGGCTGTAGAACACGCCCATCATCGCGCCCTTGCCGGTGAGTTCGATCATGGGCTGCACCGCAACCTGCCAGGTGTCGGCGTCGCGGTATTCAAACCGCACCGGTACGCTGGCCAGCAGCGCGAAACCCTGCGGGTCTTCGTGCTGCAGTTGCCGCGCCACCGCCAGGCTGTCGACCAGCGTCGACAGGCCGCCCGCGGTCTCGTTCTGCAGGCAATGCAGCAGCTGGATACCCGGCACCGGGTTGCGGTAGGGGTTGTCGGTGTGTGGCCCCAGCGCCACCGGCCGATAGGCCAGGTCGTTCGAGTCCGGCCGCGAATAGACTTCGAAGAAGGCGCCGAAATTGGTCTCGCGCACGAAGCCGAAACGGCGCGCGATCGACAGGATGGAATCGGGCCGCGTCGGTGTGCCGTGGATCAGCAAGAAGCCACGCTCGATGTAGTCCTTGAGCGCGCGGTACAGCACCGCATCGTCGGCCAGCGCGTCCCAGTCGTAACGCGGCGGCGGCGAAAGGTCGGCTTTCCACGGCACGGGCGGTGGGCAGCCCTCGTCCAGCACCGCGCCGGCGATCAGCTCGGATGGGTCGAAATATCCGCAAAAGCCATCGCTGAACGCCAGTTGCAGGCCGTTTGCGTCGAGCCGCGCATCGACCAGCGACAGATCGTCGGGCAACAGGTGCGGGTTCATCAACCGCTGGCCGGTGACCGCATCGCGCTGGCTCGGATCGGGGCTGCGCGCGCGCAGCCACAAGGCCGGCAACAGCGTGTCCACGTCACCATGACACAGCAGCACCTGCGTGGCCGCGCCCTGCCCCTGGACATGGATGCGGGGACCGCGGGGCACGCTCCAGACCGCATCCGGGGTCGGCGGCAGGATGCCCTGCGCGACACGAATCTCGGCCAGCGTGTGCTGCTGCGCCTGCACCGGAACCACCGGCTCGGCCCGCGCGCCCAGCGCGACCGGGTGTGTGATGTCGAGGGGCCGAAGGCTGCTGCCCTTGTTGATGATGCTCGTGTCAGGCATGGCCTGTTTTTCTCCCGATGAACCCGCGGGCGGGAATCGCCTGCGCAGCGCTGCGCGAGTGTCCGTGTTTCGCAGGTGGAACTCAAACGAGCAAAGTTGCGGAGGCGCATTAGCAATACTAATGGGTCGCCAATGGCTGCCGGCCACCAACGGCAACTTTCCCTTGACCCCGACAGGGCCAACGCGTCCAGGACCCACTAGACTGCGATGCGCGTCCCCACCTTCAGTTCAACCTACCAACAACAGTCGACCGCTTGATTTGCGCTGGCAACGCAGATGAACACGGACAATTTTGGCCACGACGAGACTCACCCATGGAGTGAGTGCGCTATGCACCCGGGCGCATTCAACCGCCGTTTGCAGGTTCAAAGGACCATGACCCCAGCCACGCCAGAGCCCAGCACGCGACCCACGAAATTCGAGGTCATCGCCGACGACCTGGCGCATGCCATCGTCAGCGGCCAGTACGCGCCCGGCGAGAAACTACCGCCGCACCGCGTGATGGCCAAGCGCCTGGGCGTGACCGCCGGCACGGTGAGCCGGGCTTACGCGAACCTGGAGCGGCGCGCGTTGGCGCAGGCGCGGGTCGGTGATGGCACCTATGTGCGCAACCTTGACCACGGACAGCACCGAGCCACCCAGCCGGCGGCGGCGATGCTGATCGATCTGGCACACAACGTCGCGATCGCCACCGATGAAGGCCGGGCGCTGCGGCAAACCCTGGCCGAACTCGCCCGCCCGGGCGGTTCGGCAATTACCGGCCTGCTGCAATACCAGCCCGAGGCCGGCATGGCGCACCATCGCGCCGCCGGTGCCCGCTGGTTGCACCAGCAGTTCGATATGCCGGGCAAGGCCGCACGGGTCATGGTGACACACGGCGCGCAACATGCACTGGCGGCTGTGTTGCGCACGGTGGCGCGCGCGGGTGACACCATCCTGACCGAGTCGCTGAGTTACTCCGGCATGGTGGAGCTGGCGCGCTCGCTGCGGCTGCAGGTCATCGGCCTGGAGATGGACCGCGAAGGTTTGCTGCCGCACGCGCTGGAGCACGCGGCACGCACCTACGGCAGCAAGATGCTGTTCTGCACCCCGAGCCTGCACAACCCGACGACGGCGACGATGTCGCTGGCGCGGCGCAAGGCGATCGCGACGGTGCTCGAGCGCCACAAGATGCTGCTGATGGAAGACGTGGTGCATGCCGCGGCGATGGCCGAGCCGCTGCCGGCCATCGCCAGCATGTTGCCCGGGCAGTCGTTCCTGCTGTCGAGCTTCAGCAAGGTGATGGCGCCGGGGCTGCGGGTGGGTTTCCTCGAGGCCTCCGCGACCTGGCTGGACAAGGTGGCCGCCAGCATCCGGGCCGACTGCTGGATGGTCGCTCCGCTGATGCCCGAGATCGTCACCCGCTGGCTCGATTCGGGGCTGGCCGAGCAACTCGTCGCACTCCAGCGCCAGGCCATCCACGAGCGGTTACGGCTGGCCGTGCGTTGCCTGCAGGGCCTGGAGTTTCGATCGGCACCCGACCTGCCGCACCTTTACTTGCCGCTGCCCGAGCCGTGGACCATGCCGACCTTCACCGCCGCGTTACGCCAGGGGGGTGTGCAGGTGCGCACGATGGACCACTTTGCGGCCGGTCGCGGCAAGCTGCCATCGGCGGTGCGGGTCAGCCTGAATGCCGCCGCATCGGCCGATCAATTGCAGGCGGGCCTGCAAGTGCTGGCGCGGTTGTTGCACTGCGCCAGGACTGTCGCAGCGTAGGGCCGGGTTGCCTTGCGGGCCCGGGCGGGCACGTACGCGCGATACCACCAGCGTGTGCGCCCCGGCCCGCAGGGCAAGACCCCTCGGGGGGCCTGGCGAAGCCAGGGCCGGGGGCGCTCTCAGCCCGCCGCGTCCGGCCGCCCGATCGCCTCGGCGCTGACCACCGCCTCCAGCAGCCCCGCGTCGCTGCTGGCATTGGGCAGCAACTGCTTGCGCAGCACCAGGCGAACCTCCGGATTCGACGCCCCCATGGCCAGCACCGCATCGGTGGCGGCCTGTCGCGCGAGTGCCATCGCCGCCTCGATCGCCAGCGCCGGGTCGGTGAACTGGCGCGTGCCCACCGGCGAATGCAACACGAACAGGCCGCTGCCGTCGCCGGCCACATGCACATCGACCCGCTGCGCGACGACACCGGTTGCCGCACCGATCGCATTGGCGACATCGCAGTACTGCGGGAACACGATCTGGCAACCCAGGCGCCGACCCACCTCGCCGTAATAGACGCCGACCGGGCCGCCAACCGCGACCACCGGAATCGTCGGCGTCACGCTGATACGCGCCAGACCAAGCTGGCCATCGCCGGCGCACACCGCATGCACCAGCTTGTCCTCCTGCAGATGCTCACCCACGGCGGTATCCAGGATGGCGCGTGCGCTCAGGCGCACCGTCTCGCTCCAGATGTCGCGCGCGAACTGCTGGGTGCGTTCGGGCGTGGGCAGTTTCATCTCGCGCAACCGGCAGCCCAGTTGCGCGGCCAGCATGGCCGCGGGGGTGGACCAGTTGTGCTGCAGGCCCAGCACGTGGGCCGCGTCCGACGGCGTCAGCCCTCCGATCTGCAACAGACCCTTGCGCTTGAGCGACAACACCGTGCGCTGGGCACCGAACGAGCGCGCCAACCGGCGCATCGGCTGCGGGCGGTCAGTCACCCGCATCAGCATCTCGTGCTCGCGCGGGCCGAGTTCAGCGGGGACGGCGCCGCTGCGGGCGCCGAACGGCAGCAACACGAACCGGCCATGCAGCGCGGAACCGCCGTCCACGTCGGCGATGTCGGCCTCCAGCAGATCCAGCAGTTCGGGGAACAATGCGCCGAGCAGCGCAACCGGGGCGACGCGCTGCGGCCCGACGCCGATACGGCCATTCGATCCGATGTGGATCTCGCTGTCGCCGCCCAACCCGATGGTGCGCACGTCGATGGCGCGCACCATGGTGCGCCAGCCGCCGACCTCGGCACCCTGCTCGTTGATGCGCGGGCGGCCGTCCTGCAGGATGCCCAGGTCGGTCGTCGTGCCGCCCATGTCGGACAAGATGAAACTGTTCAGGCCCGACAACCACTGCGCGCCGACCAGGCTGGCCGCCGGACCCGACAGCACCGTCTCGATCGGCCGCAACGCAACGGTCTCGGCCAGCGCCAGTGTGCCGTCACCCTTGACGATCATCAGCGGACACTGGATCTGCCACTGCGCCATCGCGCGGTGCACCGCGTCGATCAGCATCGACACGCGGGAGATCAGACGCGCGTTGAGCGCCGCCGTCAGCGCCCGCCGTGGCGCGTCCAGCCTGGAGGACAACTCGCTCGACACGGTGACCGGCTTGCCGGTGGTCGCGACGATATGGTCGCGCACCGCCTGCTCGTGCGCCGCATTACGCACCGCAAAGCTCGAGGCGACCGCGAACGCGTCCACCCCGGGCCCGACCGTATCGAGCGCCTGCTGCAGGGACTGCAGATCGAGCGCGCGCACCACGTCGCCGTTGTGGTCATGGCCGCCATCGATACGGATGATCGGCAGGCCGGGAAATGCCTGCGCGATGCCGGTGCGCTCCACCATGCGGTCGTCGAAGCCGACCAGCACCACGGCCACCGGGCTGCCATGGCCCTCGACCACCGCGTTGGTGGCCAGCGTCGTGGACACCGACACCAGTCCGATGTCCCGCGGCGAGAGTCCCTGCGGCAGCTGCGCCACCGCCAGGTTCAGCGCCTCGGTGACGCCGATGGCCAGGTCGCCCTTGGTCGTGATGGCTTTGGCGCGCGCCAGCACCCGGTGGCCTTGCGCCTCGATGATGGCGCAATCGGTATAGGTGCCGCCGGTGTCGATGCCGATCAGGTAGGTGGAGGAGCTCATGGGGTTCAGGTCGATGGATCGAAACGGGTTGCGGGCTGCGGGCTGCGGTGCGCATTGTCGGGCTTTGCCGCAGCCGGCCGCCGCGCGGCAACCACCGTGCGCGCACGGCGGATCGCGGATACTGCGGCAATGCTCCATGCGATCCGCACCGACCTGGCTCCGGCGGCGCCGGCTGCGGACCGCGGCGGACCACGGCGACGTGCGTCTGATGCTGTCGAGCCGACAATGAAGGACCGCCATCATGCAACTGCCATGCCGACCGCCCCTGTCTTGACCACCGCTGCACGCCGCCCATGGCGTTCCTGAGCGGCCTGGCGTGGTTGCTGTTGTGCCAGACGGCTGGCGAACTGCTGGCGCGGTTATGGCAGCTGCCCTTGCCCGGCCCGGTGGTCGGCATGTTGCTGTTGCTGCTGGCCCTGCGCTGGCCGCTGGTGCGCACGCCGGTGGGCGTGGTCGCCGACGCCTTGCTGGCGCATCTGAGCCTGCTGTTCGTGCCTGTCGGCGTGGGCGTGATGACGCACCTGGGGCTGTTGTCGCAATACGGTTTGCGCATGCTGGTTGCCATCGTGTTGTCGACCTGGATCGGGCTGGCGGTCACGGCACTGGTGCTGCGCTGGTTGCTGCGCCGTGCCAGCCCCGCCGAGCCGACCCCCTGACGCGCAAAGGCAACCACGATGCAGGATTTTGTCCAGCTCTGGGTCTACCTGTCCGCGACGCCGCTGTTCGGATTGACGGCGACCATCGTCACCTATGTGCTGGCGCAGACCCTGTACCTGCGCGTGGGTCAGGCGCCCTGGGCCAACCCGGTGTTATGGACGGTGCTGGTGCTGGCGGTGCTGCTCACGCTCAGCGGCACGCCGTATCCGCGTTATTTTTCGGGTGCGCAGTTCATCCACTTCCTGCTCGGGCCGGCGGTGGTGGCGCTGGCCTGGCCCTTGTGGCAACGGCGCGTGGAATTGCGCCGGCGCGCCGGCGCCATCGTGCTGGCCAGCCTGGCCGGAGGGGCCGCGGCCAGCGCCAGCGCGGTCGCGATCGGCTGGGCGCTGGGTCTGCCCGAGACTTTGTTGCGATCTTTGGCGCCGAAGTCGGTCACTGCGCCGGTTGCCATGGGTATTGCCGAGCAGATCGGCGGCATACCCGCGCTGGCGGCGGTGTTCGCCGTGTTGACGGGCCTGGTTGGCGCCATCAGCGGCAAATACCTTTTCGACGCGATCGGCGGCCTGTCGATGCCAGCGCGTGGATTCGCGCTGGGCACCGCATCACATGGCATTGGTGCAGCACGCGCGCTGCAGGTCAACCCGGATGCAGGCGCCTACGCCGGCCTGGCGCTGGGTGTGCAAGTCATACTGGCGGCCCTGCTGATGCCGTTGGTGGCGCGCTGGTTTTGAACACCGCGGCGACCCGCCCTCAGCCGCCGATCCAGGAATCCGCCCATCCGCCCATCCACGACGGCATGAGCCACCATCCCTTTTACAAACCGATCGGCCTGATAAAGTCATCGCCATTCCTGCGCGACCCTCCAGAGACCGGCCATGAAAACCATCAAGACCTTTCCCCGCAAGATCAAGGAGACGCCGAACACCTTCATCATGCTGGCTGACGGCTGCAAACTCGCGGCCCGCATCTGGATGCCGGCCGACGCCGGCAAGAAGCCGGTGCCGGCGATCCTTGAGTACCTGCCCTACCGAAAACGCGACGGAACCCATGTGCGCGATGCGTTGACGCATCCTTACCTGGCCGGGCACGGCTATGCCTGTGTGCGGGTCGACATGCGCGGCAGCGGCGACTCCGACGGCCTGATGGAGGATGAATACACGCAGCAGGAGCTGGACGACGGGGTCGAGGTCATCGCCTGGCTGGCGGCGCAGCCCTGGTGCAGCGGCGCTGTCGGCATGATGGGCATCTCCTGGGGCGGCTTCAATGGCCTGCAGGTTGCGGCGCTGCAACCTCCAGCGCTCAAGGCCATCGTCACCTTGTGCTCGACCGACGACCGCTACAGCGACGACATCCACTACAAGGGTGGCTGCCTGCTCAACGAGAACCTGGGCTGGTCGGCGACGATGTTTGCGTACTCCTCGCGTCCGCCGGATCCGGCGCTGGTGGGCGAGCGCTGGCGCGAACTCTGGCTGCAACGGCTCGAAAACCAACCGCTGCTGGCCATCCCGTGGCTGGAACACCCGCATCGCGACGCCTACTGGAAACACGGCTCGGTGTGCGAGGACATCGGCGCGATCCAGGCCGCCGTGCTGGCGGTGGGTGGCTGGAACGATGCCTACACCAACGCCGTGCCGCGGCTGGTGGGTTCCATCATGGCCCCGGTCAAGGGCATCATCGGCCCCTGGGCGCACAAGTACCCGCATTTCGCCGTGCCCGAGCCGCGTATCGGTTTCCTGCAGGAGATGCTGCGCTGGTGGGATCAGTGGCTCAAGGGCATCGACACCGGTGTGCAGGACGATCCCGCCTACCGCACCTACATCATGGAGCCCGGTCGCCCCGGCGCCTCGGTGGCACAGATCGAAGGACGCTGGGTCAGCGACCGCGCCTGGCCGTCCGACATCCACGCACTGCAGCGCCTGTACCTCAACACCAATGGCCTGGGCGGCATCAAGGGGGCGTCCGACAAACGGGTCATCCACTCACCGCAGACCACCGGCGCGGACGCCGGCGAATACTGCATCATCTGGCTCGGCCCCGAGTTTCCCGGCGACCAGCGACGCGACGACTCCGGCTCCGTGACCTTTGACAGCGCCCCGCTGGCGCGCGATATCGACGTGGTCGGCGCGACCCAGCTGCAACTCAAGCTCAGCTCGGACAAGCCGGTCGCCAACATCGCGGTGCGGCTGAATGCGGTCTGGCCGGACGGCGCGGTCTCGCGCCTGAGTTACGGTGTGCTCAACCTGTGCCACCGCGACAGCCATGAACGCCCCGAACCGCTGGAGCCGGGCAAGGCATACACGGTGCGCATGCAACTCGACGACGTCGCGGTCAAGGTCCGCAAGGGACAACGCCTGCGCGTCGGCATCTCGACCAGCTACTGGCCGCTGATCTGGCCGGCGCCCGAGGCGCCGACATTGACGCTGCATCTGGGCACGAGTTTCGTCGATCTGCCGCTGCGCAAGATCCGCGGCGAAGAGAAGCCGCCGACCTTCGCGCCAGCCGAGGCCGCTGCGCCAGTCAAGCTGACGGAGGTGCGCAAGCCCTCGAACCGGCGCGAACTCAGCATCGACCAGAAGACCGGCACGCAGACACTGAGCATCGTCGACGATTTCGGCGCCAGCACCATCGCCGAGCACGGCCTGACCTATGGCGCCGTCGGTCGCGAGACCTACCGCATCCACCCCGACGACCCGCTGTCGGCGCGCCAGGAATGCCACTGGACCGAGGAGCGCGCGCGCGGCGACTGGACGGTGCGCACCGAGACCTATTCCAGCATGACGGCCAGCAAGACCCAGTGGCATGTCACGGGCCGGCTGGAAGCATACGAGGGAGACACGTTGATCTTCAGCCGCGACTGGGACAGGAAGATCCGACGCAAGCTGGTTTGACACCATGGGTGCACCGAGCATGATGGCCGCAACACGGCGGGCCATTGCCCCAGGGGGCTGCCTCGTTGACCGTCGGTCGATAGAATAGCGCCGGGTTTCCGACTGCCTCCAGCCCCGACACACCACACCACCGCCATGACACGCAACATGCTCCGTTTCGTTGCCCACCTGATGGTGCTGGTCGTGTTGCTGGCGCAGGTCGCGGTGGCGGCATATGCTTGTCCGGCGTTGTTGGCCCCTGCATCAGCGGCGCCAGGTACCACCCCACCGACCGAGGTGATTGCCGTGCTTGCCAACGGCATGGCGCCGGATTGCGCCGACATGGCGGCGACGCCAGCCCACGAACCATCCGTCGTATGCGCCGAACACTGCAAAACGGGGCAGCAGAGCGACCGTATCGAGGCCGTGTCGCTGGCGAGCGCCGCACTGGGCAACTGGTATCTGCGGCCGGCCCCTGCCAAAGCCGCGCCAACCCGCAACCCGAACCCTGCACGGACCCATGCCTGGGCCCACGCATTGGCGCTGACTGCGCCACCCCACGCGATTGTCCATTGCGTGCGCCGGACCTGAGCCCTCCCGAACCCGCGGCCATTCGTTAGCCGGCAAGGCGACGGCGGCCGATCCATCCGTCCAGCTGCCCGTGCGCGCGGCCGATGCCGTTCCCGCATGAGCCCTGCGCGACGCAGTGGCCCACAACGCCTGTTCCGGAGATGCCATGTTTGCCCAACTGTCACGAACTGCGCCCCAGCGCCCGAACCCTTTTGCGCGTGCGCGCCCGAAAACCCGCGATCCCCTGCGCTGGCGCGGCGTGCTCGGCAGTCTGCTGCTGGCCAGCCTGGCCCATGCGCAGACACCGTTGACACTGGACGCTGCGATGGTGCTGGCGCAGCAACGATCCCAGCAACTCGTGGCGCAGGACGCGGCGGCACTGGCGGCACGGGAGATGGCGGTGGCGGCCGGCGCACGGCCCGACCCGGTGCTCAAACTGGCGCTGACCAACCTGCCGTTGACCGGGGCCCAGCGCTACAGCCTGGGGGCCGACTTCATGACCCAGCGCTCGATCGGCGTGATGCAGGAACTCACCCGCGCGGACAAACGCCAGGCCCGCAGTGGGCGTTTCGAGCGCCAGGCCGAGCGCGCACAGGCAGCGCACGCGCAAGCGCTGGCCGAACTGCACCGCGATACCACGCTGGCCTGGCTCGATCGCCATTTCCTGGAACGCCGACTGGCCCTGCAACTGACGCTGCGCACCGAGACGGCGCTGCAGGTCGAGGCCGCCGACGCCGCCTTTCGCTCCGGGCGAGGTAGCCAGGCCGACCTGTTTGCGTCACGTTCGGCCGTAGCATGGATCGACGACAACCTGGCCGAGACCCGGCGCGACATCGCCACCGCACAGACCCGGCTGGCACGCTGGATCGGCGCGCAGGCGGCGCAGCAGCCGCTGGCCACGGCACCCCAGGTATTGCTGCCAACGGATATTTCGGACAACGAACTCGCGCTCCGGGTCCATCGGCATCCACGCGTCGCGCTGGCGGTCCGCGCGCAGGACGCCGCACAGTCCGAGGTGGAAGTCGCACGCAGCGAGTTGCGCGCGGACTGGACGCTGGAGCTGATGTTCAGCCAGCGCGGCCCGGGGTTCTCGAACATGGCGTCGGTCAACCTGTCGGTTCCGTTGCAATGGGACCAGGACCGGCGCCAGAATCGCGAGATCGCGGCGCGACTGGCCCTGACCGAGCAGCTGCGCGGCGAACGCGAGGAAACCGAGCGTGAGCAACTGGCACAGGCGCGCGGCACACTGCTGGCCTGGCAGCACAACCACCGGCGCCTGCAGCATATCGACCAGCAACTGCTGCCCCTGGCCGCCGAGCGCAACCGTGCCGCCCTGACGACCTACCGCGCAGGCAACGGCACGTTGGACGCGGTGTTGCAGGCGCGCCGCGCCGAGATCGACACCGCGTTGCAACGGCTGATGCTGGAGCAGGAAAACGCCCGCTTGTGGGCGCAGCTCAACTACCTGATTCCCCATCCAGCCGACACGCTGGCCGATGCGCGGACAACACGATGAAAACCACCCGGATCCTGATGGCGGCCTGCGCCGCGCTCGCGCTGGCCGGCGCCGGCTATGCTTTGTATTCCATCGGCATGCAGCGCGGCATGGCCATGGCCCCAGCGCCGGCCGATGCCGCCGGCGCGGCGGGGCTGGCCGTGTCTGGCGCCGCACCTGCTGGCGCATCGGCCACGGCACCGACGCAGCGCCTGCCACAGGGTATCGCCGAGGGCGAGGAGGCCACCCGCAGGCATATCGCCAGCGGCGTCAAGTCCGGCGACATCGACCCGGTGGTCGGCGCCCGGGTGTTGTATTACCACGACCCGATGGTGCCAGGCAACAAGTTCGACCGTCCTGCCAAGTCACCCTTCATGGACATGATGCTGGTGCCGGTCTACGCCGGCGCCGACGGCCAGGACGCGGGGAGCGTCAACGTCAGCCCGCGCATGCAGCAGAACCTGGGCGTGCGCTCCGCCGAGGTGCTGGAGGCCGTGCTTGCGCCCCGCGTGGAAGCGGTCGGCAGCATCCTGTGGAACGAACGCAACCAGGTGGTGGTGCAAACCCGCGCTGCCGGCTTCGTCGAACAACTGCATGTGCGCGCCACACTCGACACGGTGTCGGCCGGCCAACCCTTGGCCGACCTGTACGTGCCTGAATGGGTCGCGGCGCAGGAAGAGTTCCTGTCGTTGCGCCGCATGCAGGGCAGCGCGCTGGCGCCACTGATCGACGCCGCGCGCCAGCGCATGCGCCAGGCTGGAATGGTCGAGGCGCAGATCGCGCTGGTCGAGCGCAGCGAGACCCTCCAACCCCGTATCACGCTGCATGCGCCGATTGGTGGCGTCGTGACCGAATTGCTGGTGCGTGAGGGCGCCACCGTGGGCGCAGGCGCGATCCTGCTGCGCATCAACGATACCCGTACGGTATGGGCACAGGGCGAGGTGCCCGAGAGCCAGGCCCACCTGCTGCGCCCTGGCGCCAAGGTGCAGGCCCGCAGCCCCGCCGCGCCCGGGGTCGTCTTCACCGGTCGGGTGCAGGCGCTGCTGCCCGAGGTCGATCCGATGACCCGCACCGTCAAGGCCCGGCTGGAACTGGCCAATCCGGGCGGTCGGCTGGTTCCCGGCATGTTCGTGCAACTGCAGTTCGCCGACCTGCGCGCGACGCGCACGCTGGTCGTGCCGACCGAAGCGCTGATCCAGACCGGCACCCGCAGCGTGGTGCTGCTGGTACAGGCAGACGGCCGTTTCCGCGCTGTCGATGTGGTCACCGGCATCGAAGTCGATGACCAGACACAGGTGCTGCGGGGGCTCGAAAAGGGACAGCGGGTGGTGGTCTCGTCGCAGTTCCTGATCGATTCCGAGGCCAGCCTGCGCGGGTTCGTGTCGCGGTTGAACAGCGAGGCGCCGGCACCCCCAGCCACACCCGCCACCCCGATACACACCGGACAGGGACTGATCGACAACATCGACAAGGACGTCGTCACGCTGACGCATGGCCCGATCGCCTCGATGAAATGGGGCAAGATGACGATGCAATTCCGGCTGCCCGCGGGCACCGGACCGGACAAGGCGCGCAAGGGGGAACAGGTGGAATTCGACTTCACCGCGGATGGCGACGTACCGGTGATCACCGCGCTGCGCAAACGTCCGCTCCCCACGCCGGCCCGCCCGGGCGCCGCCGCCAGCCAGGGGCGCGCACCATGATCGCGGCGCTGATCCGCTGGTCCATCGCCAACCGTTTCCTGGTGCTGCTGGCCACCGCGCTGGTCAGCGCCTGGGGCGTGGTGTCGGTGCTGCGCACACCGCTGGACGCATTGCCGGACCTGTCGGACGTGCAGGTGATCGTGCGCACCAGTTTCCCGGGCCAGGCTCCGCGTATCGTCGAGAACCAGGTGACCTACCCGATGACCTCGACCATGTTGTCGGTGCCAGGCGCCAAGACCGTGCGTGGATACTCCTTCTTCGGCGACTCCTTCGTCTATGTGCTGTTCGAGGACGGTACCGACCTGTACTGGGCGCGCTCGCGCGTGCTGGAATATCTGAACCAGGTGCAGGCGCGCCTGCCGGCCAATGCCAAGGCCACGCTCGGACCCGACGCCACCGGCGTGGGCTGGATCTACCAGTATGCGCTGGTCGACCGCGGCGGCACACTCGACGTGTCGCAGTTGCGCGCCCTGCAGGACTGGTTCCTCAAGTTCGAGCTCAAATCGGTTGCCAACGTGGCCGAAGTCGCCTCGGTCGGCGGCATGGTGCGCCAGTACCAGGTGCTGCTGGATCCGGACAAGCTCGCCGCCTACCGCATCGCGCACACCCAGGTGGTGGACGCCATCCGCAGGGCGAACCAGGAAACCGGTGGCTCGGTGCTCGAACTCGGCGAGGCCGAGTACATGGTGCGTGCCTCGGGTTACCTGCAAAGCCTGGACGATTTCCGCAAAGTGCCACTCGCCGTCAATGCGGCCGGCGTGTCGGTGCGCCTGGGCGATGTGGCACGGATTCAGCTCGGGCCGGAGATGCGCCGCGGCATCGGCGAGCTCAATGGCGAGGGCGAGGCGACCGGTGGCGTGATCATCATGCGCTCGGGCAAGAATGCGCTGGAGACCATTGCCGCGGTGAAGGTCAAGCTGCGCGAACTGCAGGCCAGCCTGCCCCGAGGAGTGGAAATCGTGCCGGTATATGACCGATCAGGCCTGATCGAACGCGCGGTGCAGAACCTGGGCTTCAAGCTGCTGGAGGAATTCCTGGTCGTCGCGCTGGTGTGTTTCATCTTCCTGTTTCACCTGCGTTCGGCCTTTGTCGCCATCATCTCGCTGCCATTGGGCATTCTGGCCGCCTTCATCGTCATGCGTTACCAGGGCGTGAATGCCAACATCATGTCGCTGGGCGGCATCGCGATCGCGATCGGCGCCATGGTCGATGCGGCGGTCGTGATGATCGAGAACGCGCACAAGCACCTGGAGCGCTGGGAGCATGCGCACCCTGGCGAGCAGCTGCGCGGCGAGGCGCGCTGGCGTGTGATCGGCGATGCAGCGACCGAGGTCGGGCCGGCGTTGTTCTTCTCGCTGCTCATCATCACGCTGTCCTTCATCCCGGTGTTCACGCTCGAGGCGCAGGAAGGGCGCCTGTTCGCGCCGCTGGCCTTCACCAAGACCTATGCGATGGCAGCCGCGGCCGGCCTGTCGGTCACCTTGATCCCGGTGTTGATGGGCTTGTTGATCCGCGGCCGTATTCCGAGCGAGCGCGCCAATCCGATCAACCGCGCGTTGATCGCGCTGTACCGCCCGCTGCTCGATGGCGTGCTGCGCGCGCCCTGGCTGACGCTGGCCATCGCCGCACTGGTGCTGCTGTCCAGCCTGTGGCCGCTGCGCCAGATCGGTGGCGAATTCATGCCCCAGCTCGACGAAGGCGACCTGCTCTACATGCCGTCCGCGCTGCCCGGCCTGTCCACCGCCAAGGCGGCGCAGTTGCTGCAGCAGACCGACCGCCTGATCAAGACCCTGCCCGAGGTGGCCAGCGTGTACGGCAAGGCGGGCCGCGCCGAGACCGCGACCGACCCGGCGCCCATGGAGATGTTCGAGACCATGATCCAGTTCAAGCCGCGCGAACAGTGGCGCGCCGGCATGACGCCGCAGACGCTGGTGGCCGAACTCGACCGCATCGTGCAGGTGCCAGGGCTGACCAACATCTGGGTGCCGCCGATCCGCAACCGCATCGACATGCTGGCCACGGGCATCAAGAGCCCGGTCGGCGTCAAGGTTTCCGGGCCCGACATCAAGACCATCGACCGAGTGACCGCCGAGATCGAGGCACTGCTCAAGAACGTGCCCGGCGTCAGCAGCGCGCTGGCCGAACGCCTGACGGGAGGGCGTTATGTCGACGTGACCATCAACCGCGATGCGGCGGCGCGTTTCGGCATGAACATTGCCGACGTGCAATCCGTGATCGGCTCGGCGGTGGGCGGCGAGACCATCGGCGAGACGGTCGAGGGGCTGCAGCGTTTTCCGATCAACGTGCGGTATCCGCGCGAGTTGCGCGACTCACTGAGCCGGCTGCGCCAGTTGCCCATCGTCAGCGCAAGCGGCGCCCGGTTGCTGCTGTCGGACGTGGCCGACATCCGCATCAGCGACGGTCCGCCGATGCTGCGCAGCGAAAACGCGCGGCTCTCGGGCTGGGTCTATGTCGATATCCGGGACCGCGACCTGCGTTCTGCGGTCGACGCCATGCAAAAGGTGGTCTCTGCCAGGCTGCAGGTGCCTGCGGGATATGCGGTTTCCTGGTCGGGCCAGTTCGAATTTCTGGAGCGGGCCACTGCCAGACTGACACTGGTGGTGCCGTTCACCTTGCTGATCATCTTCGTGCTGCTCTACCTGACCTTCCGGGCCCTCGATGAGGCACTGCTGATCATGGCGACGCTGCCCTTCGCGCTGGTCGGCGGCATCTGGCTGCTCTACCTGCTGGACTACAACCTGTCGGTGGCCGCGGCGGTGGGGTTCATCGCCCTGGCGGGCGTGGCGGCCGAGTTCGGCGTCATCATGCTGCTCTACCTCAAGCAGGCCTGGGCCGAACGGATCGCAGCGGGCAAGACCTCGGTCGACGACCTGCTCGATGCGCTGCGCGATGGCGCGGTATTGCGGGTACGGCCCAAGGCGATGACGGTGGCCGTCATCCTGGCCGGCCTGTTCCCGATCATGTGGGGGGAAGGCACCGGCTCGGAGGTGATGCAGCGCATCGCCGCACCGATGGTCGGCGGCATGCTGAGCGCGCCGCTGCTGTCGATGTTCGTCGTGCCGGCGGTGTTCCTGCTGATGCGCCGCCGCCACCGTCCGGTCGGCGTGGTTTGACGTTTTCCCGGCGGCCGGCTTCGCATGAAGGGTTGCCCAGGCCGCAGGCGGTGGGCTTGGCCATCACGCGAGCACCAGGGCCCCATCCGCCACATATTGCTCGTAATCCGACTTGGGCACCGCTGCCGAGCCATGTACGTCGCCATCGGACCAGCTCAGGGTGACGTCGAGATCCTCGACCTCGATCTCGCAGGGTCCGGGAGGGATCTCCATCAGGATGCCATCGCCTTCACGATAGGTCACCTTTCCCCTCACTGTTGCGTGCACGCGTGCCATGATGCCATCCTCCTCATAGTGTGCGCATCATTGCGCGATGCACGAACCTAACACCATTCGCGCCCGACGGGGACCAGGACAGCCCCAAAACCCTTGTGACTGGCAGATACCTTGCCTGTGGTCCTGATCTATATCAACGGATGGATGAAACCTGCGGACACACTCAGCGCCGGTACCGCCCCGCCATCAGGCTCGGCCAGGCGGTGATGCCGATCGCCAGCAGGATCACCCCGCCACCCCAGAACACCGAGGTGGCTGGCACTTCGCGGTGCACCAGCCAGACCCACAGCGGGTTGAGCACCGTGTCGGCCATCGTGATCAGCACCATCTGCACGGCCGGCACATGTTTGGCGCCGCGCATGTAGAGCACCATCGGCACGGCCAGCTGGATCACGCCCATGAACAGCAGCACCGCCATCGTGCCGGCAGCCATGGGCTCCAGGCCCACCGTCAGGCGAACCACCAGGTACACACCCAGGCCGCCCAGGATCATCGCCGGCTCCATGCGCATGGCGCTGTAGCGCCGCAAGGCGACGCTCTGGCCGGCAAAACACAGCGCAAAGGCCAGCGACGCCGCGATGCCGCCCAGGCTGCCGACCGTGGCCGCGGACGCTTCTCCGAAGGCAATCAGCACGACGCCGATGATGGCCATCACCACCGCGACATAGAACACCGTCGGCGTGCGCTCGCCCAGCCACAGCCGCGCCATCAGCGCCGCAAAGATGCCCGAGGTCGCGCCGATGCAGGACGCGGCCGCGACGCTGGACAACTGCAGCGCCAGAATGTACATCGACGATCCGAGCGCGAAGAAGCCGCCGGAGATCAGCAGCGCCACCGGGTCGGACTGCGTGAACAGGCGGATTGCGCCAAGCCGGTACGCCCATGCCATCCAGAGCAGCAGCGCCACCCCCATGCCCAGGCCACGGGTTGCGTTGAAGGTCCATGGGTCTACCTGCGGCAACCAGCGCGCGAACACGCCACTCAGGCTCCAGAGATATGTGGCGCCGGCCACCAGCATCAGGCCGCGCGAGGCGTCGTCACGCATGGCGTCTGGTGCGGGGGATCGATGAAAGGTGGAGGCTGGCTTTTTATTCGGTCGCTGGAGCGCCGCCGCGGCGTCCGCGCCCGCGGCGCAGGTTGGCGCCAGCCGCCGCGCCGGACAACCGGTCCTGCGCGCCGCCCCACTGCGCCCGCGCGCCATTGGACACGTCGCCCAGCGCGCTGACGATATGGTCGAGTTCGGGCGTGGCACCCGACGGCAGGTGGGCGTCGAGCGCCTCGCGCATCGCCCGCAGGTGGGCTGGCGAGGTGCCGCAGCAGCCGCCGATGATGCGCGCGCCGGCGTCCAGCGCCATGCAGGCATACACCGCCATCAATTCGGGCGTGCCGTTGTAGTGGATGGCGCCATCGACGTATTGCGGAATGCCGCAATTGCCCTTGGCCACCAGCACCACGTCCGGACCGGTGGCCTGCGCCAGGTTGCGGATGCAGGCCACCACCTCCGAGGCACCGACACCGCAGTTCGTGCCGCAGGCGGCCAGCCGCGGATGCAGCGACCGCTCGAGCTGCGCGAAGTCGCTGGGCGACAGGCCCATCATGGTGCGGCCATTGGTGTCGAAGCTCAACGTGCAGACGATGGGCAGGCCGGCGCTCGCCGCGCCAGCCACGGCCGCCTGGACCTCCTCGGCCGAGGACATGGTCTCGATCCACAACACATCGGCACCACCGGCGGCCAGCGCCCCGGCC
>ENA-ORBV01005937-ORBV01005937.1-microbial-mat-metagenome-genome-assembly--contig:-NODE-5937-length-21909-cov-10.807439_pt1 | contig 21909 bp, 27 predicted proteins | sample MGYA00237777_ERZ505514 | MGnify/ENA primary metagenome ERZ505514 (study PRJEB26160, sample SAMN06269048) | microbial mat metagenome | isolation source: Oligotrophic lake microbial mat | place... | reverse complement strand
GTATGGCGGATTGACTGCCGCCCGGCTCGCAATTACACGAGCCGCGTTCTGGAACTCCCGTTCCATTGTCGGTCTGGTGTTGAGCCAGAGTAAACCGTTTCTCTGCCTGAGCAGAGTGCCTTTTCGACTGTCCTGATTACATAACAGAAAGGAAAAGGGCGCTATTCCTCCCCATGCCTAAAGGCAGGGGTATCTCGCGCCGATTTGATGACATCTGGCTCTCCCCCCAATGCTGCCCGTCCACGCGGTTTATTTGCCCGTCTTAGCGTGCTTGAACCTGCACCACCGTGGGGATGGGGCGCGGCGGCAAGCGCGGTGATCGTCGCGGTCGTCGCCGTCATCGGTATTTCGGTCATTACGCTCGCTGTGCTGGGCGTGCAATCCTATACGGTCTATCTCGGCTGGATGATCGCCGGCGTCATCATGGCGTACTGGGTCGTCAGCACACGCAGCGACCCCGAAGATCGTGCTGCGATGCGCCTTGAGCTGCCCACTATCCCGCTTCCATTTCTGATGTTCATCATGATCGGTTTTGTGCTGGTCATCGATCTGCTCGGTCTGGCGGTGACGGGTTTGTTTCTGCCGTTCATGGAGTTGTTCACGTTCAACATCACCAATGCCACCGCCCTGGAATGGATATTTGCGGTCGGCTTTATGGTATTCACACAGCCCGTGGGCGAAGAAATGATCTTTCGTGGCGTGTTGTTCCCGCTCATGCGTGCGCGGCTGGGCGCGGTGGGCGGCTTGGTCGCCAACGCAGCGGCATATGCGCTTTTTCATCTCGTGTTGTATACGTCACAAATCGGCGCGGTCGACCCGCGTGCGCTGATTTGGTACGGCTTGATCGCGCCGTTTCTGGACGGGCTGATACTCGCGTGTGTACGCGCCTACACGCAATCGACCAGCGCCGCGATCGTCGCCCATGTGGTATTTGGTCTGTTCGCGATTGTCAAACTGTTCGTCATCACTGGGTGACGCATATCGACCGGAGCGCGCGCAAAGCGCGCAATGGTTCTAGGTTTTAAGGTTTTCTTCATGCTCATTATGGTTGCCAGTACCAACCCGGTTAAAATCCGCGCCGCGTTGGTTGGTTTTCAGCAGGTCTTCTCTCTGCACGCTTTTGAGGCGCGCGGGGTCGCTGTCGCGTCGGGCGTACGCGATCAGCCAATGACCAGCGCCGAGACTTTACAGGGAGCGCTCAATCGCGCGCACGGCGCGAAAATTGCCGCGCCCGACGCCGATTACTGGGTCGGTCTCGAAGGCGGCGTCGAAGCACGCGGTTCGCAGTTGGAGGCGTTCGCGTGGGTTGTCGTGTTGAGCGTGGACACAATCGGCAAAGCGCGCACGGGGTCGTTTTTCTTGCCCGAAGAAACTGCACGCTTGATTCGAGATGGCATGGAACTTGGTCACGCCGATGATATCGTCTTTGGCAGATCGAACAGCAAGCAGGAAAATGGCTCGGTCGGGCTGCTGACAGGCGATATTATCGACCGTACCGCGTATTATATTCACGCGGTGATTTTGGCGCTGATCCCGTTCAATAATCCGACGCTGACTTTCAAAAGCGATTGACTTTCACACGGTTATGAGGTGAGTTATGAACATTCTGGTACGCCTACTCAGGTATCACCAAAAAATATAAAGTTTCGGACATAACGCAGAGAAGGCGTTCTCCATGTTCAAAGCACTGCGCCAGCGCGCTCACCTTTTGAAAAACGAGATATATGCGCTCTACCTCGCCTACCGTGATCCGCGTGTGCCTTGGTACGCCAAACTATTCATCGCGCTTGTTGTGGCTTATGCGTTCAGCCCGATTGACTTGATCCCCGATTTCATCCCAGTGCTGGGATATCTGGACGACTTGATCTTGATACCGCTCGGTGTGACCCTTGCATTGAAGATGATCCCATCTGACGTGCTGGCGGAATGTCGTGAGCGAGCGCAAGCCATTGCAGCACAGGGCAAGCCTGTCAACCGAGCGGCGGCGGTCGTGATTGTTGGGATTTGGATCGTGTGTGGCGCACTTGCGATTACATGGCTTTTGGGCATGGTCGCAGCGACGAGGTAATTGCGCACGATGAAACATTATCCCGATGATATGGCGCGCGGTATCCACATGGCGTTATCCACCGACCCGAAAGCGGTCGAAAAGCAGTTCGCCGCGTACTTGCCGCCGCAACCCGCGTAACCCAACGCCAGTAAATTGTGGAGGGACGACCCGATGGGGGGCGTCCCACAGTGGACTAAAACAACGGGGTCTGCTTATCCGTCGGTTCGGCGGTGACTTTTTCCGCCCGTTTGAAGTTGCTCACCCCGCTCGTCAACGGTAGTTCGGGCATATCACCCGCTAACATTTGCTCGATGGTGCGGATTTGAATGCGCGGATAGCGTTTGCCACCCACGAATTTCTCACCTTCGTAATAACCCGCCGTCACCGCCTCGGTTATCATATCGCGCGACGGTTCTTCGAGCGTGATGAACACGCCCATCGCTGCATTTTCGCGCTCCAGCGCGCCTTTCAAATCGCGGATGTCCCCGCTTTTGACTTTTCCGCTCTTGACCTGTATCAACACGCGATCTGCTTTGCCGTTGGCGGGGTCTGCAATGAAGCTGATAACGCCGTCAATGCCTTTATCGCTGCCCTTTTTACCCGTTTTGCTGTCTTCTGTGCCGCCCAATGGTTTGGCTTTGATCAGCGACAGCGCCCACCACTGAAATTGATAGCGGTTATTGAGCGCAAGCTGACGCGCTGACGCGGTATCTTCCGGCTCACCGATGACCTGATACAGCTTCTTTTCATCGAGCGCAAGCATATCTTGCAAGCGATACTTGAGCAGCGCGATCCCTAAATGCGTGATGTCGATGCCAATCCACCTGCGACCCAATTTTTGCGCGGCGGCAATCGTTGTGCCACAACCCGCGAACGGGTCAAGGACGACATCGCCGAGATTGGTGCTGGCGGCGATAATGCGTTCGAGCAAGGCAAGTGGCTTTTGCGTGGGATAGCCAAGCAGTTCTTTCGCTTGTGAATTGATCGGTGCTATATCCGTCCAAATATCATCATGAATTCGTCCTTTGACTTCACCTAAATATCGTTTCAAACGAGGACGCTTTTTAGGGTCGCTGGAATACCAAATACGTTCCTCTTGATCTAACTGTTGCATGGTTTCTTTGGAATAGCGCCAGCCTTTTTCTGGCGGTGCGTACCCTTTCCATTCATAAATGAGATTGGGACGTGGATTGGGGCTTGCCATATCTCCCAATGTATAAACGCCCCGCCCATCGTTGTCATCATTACGATATTTATCAGCAAGATACTTATCATCATGTTCACTGTATTGTGGATTCCATGTGAATTTGTCCGACTTTACGTAATAAAAAATGATATCGCTGACAGGCGACCAGCGTTTTGCATCACTATGTGTACTTGTACGCTTCCATGTGATTTGATTACGAAAATTGAGTACGCCAAAAATGGTGTCCAAAATAATCTTTAGATAGTGAGAGGCGGTTAGATCGCAATGTAAGTACAAACTACCATTCGGTTTCAGAACACGACGAAGCTGTACTAAACGTGCGGTCATCATGACCAAATACGCCATCATCTGATTCGCACCGAGCATCGAACACATAGATGAAATCATCATGCTGACAATGGGTGACCCTGCGTTTGTTACTAAGTCGAAATATGTCGATTCGGCGGTTTCTCCCCAATGCCATGTGTCTTTGAAGGCGACGATTTGCGCGCCGGCGTGGCGTCCGCTTTCGTCTTTGAACAGCACGTTGTAACTGCGTGCGCTGTTGAACGGCGGATCGAGATAGATCAAATCGACCGACTCGGACGCGATGTATTCGCGCAAAATATCGAGATTGTCACCATAATACAGGTGATTTTCGGGTACAGACATGTAAACTCCGACGCACGTAAAGGGTTATGGACAAATGTTGATTATAGCGTATGCGTGGATCGAGCGTGGGTGTGAAAAGTGCGAAAAGCAGGGTGATCGCTTCAAAATTTCTGGGAATTCATCAAGGGTCAAGAATACTCGTAGGGGAAGAGCAATGTCCCCTCGCGCCATAAAAAGCACGGGCGACCCCAAGGGGTCTTAGGCGTCAAGATGAGGATTAACGAATAGAGAAGACACGAGTACGCTGGTTGTGACCAAACAGACCGGAGTTACTCATGTATTCTGTATTACAGTATAAAACCAAATGCCCAACTGGGTCAATAGAAGGCATATTTTCTCAGTCGCTACCAATCTCAGACGGCACTGTATGCTACAGCACAGCAACAGCGGGTCGAAGTGCTCGATTTGCTCCCGTTGATACACCTCATCCGCTCACACTGGCGTGGCGACTCTGCCTTCTGGCATTCGCTGGAGGGTGATTTTCAACGTTTTGCTCAGAAAGATAAACGTCGGAAAATCGCCCTCTATTCACCAGTCCATCCTTGATTGGCGCTTGTCTTGACGCCTAAGACCACACGGGGTCGCCTCGTACCGTTGATTAAAAATAGTCCTTTATTCTCAATCAATTTTGTAAAGACGTGGTGGTACGATCAAGCTGTTGTTCATTGTGGCGAGATCATCCGTTTATGCCATTCTCCGAAATTCAATGTGATTACTCGAATGTGCGTACCAGCGCACACGACCATCTCTACAAAGTCGATGTCGATGTTTTAACCGTGACCGCGCGCGAATATGCCGAGTCGCTGCGTGCGCCCATTACGGTAATCGTCGATGCCAACGGCTGTGAATTTATCACCAACGGCGCACGGCTGGCGTTCGCGGAACTCGCACAGATGCGCTGCATTGTGTCGCTGATCATCGCGGCGGACGATCGCCTGATGATGCAAACCCTGCGCACGATTCAGATGATCAGCGAGCCGGGTCGCATACGGGTATGTGAAAACATTACACAGGCGCTCGCTATGAGCGCGCCTGCTTCCGTCTAAAGCGGAGGGCGCAGGCGGCGGATCATCACCCGCCGCCTGTGATCATCCGCCGTTTGCCAAGCGATATTGCAGGCGCGTACCCCGTTTGTCATCGGGGCGCACACGCCGTGCGACGACACCGCTATCCACGATCGTATTGAGCGCTGTTAAGCGAGCCGGATTCAAACTGCGCGACGGCGCTTGCAGAAGCGTACCAATATCGACGCGCGTGAACCATTGCTCATCGGCGGGCAAACGCGACGCTTTGTGCAGGTCTTTCAACGCATTGACGAGTTGTTCTTGAGTAGCGATTTTTGAGGTCATCAGTTTTGGATTATCCACAAGGTGATTGATCATCGAGAATTGCCCGATCATAACATAGTGCGTTTCGCGGATTCAACCCCTCACCACTCCCCGCGCAAAGTATGACTTGTCCCAACTCCCTGGATGACGTATAACAGAGCGCAACGACGACGACACAAACGGGGTCAGGCACGTGAGCGCGAATCGATCCGACAACCTTAAAGGCAAGATGCTCGGTCAGTTCGAAATCATCGAAGAGATCGGGCGCGGCGGCATGGCAACCGTTTATCGCGCGCGCCAGCAGTCAATCAACCGCATCGTTGCGCTCAAAGTGCTGCCGCCGTCACTGCTGCACGACCCCAGCTTTTACGAACGCTTCACACGCGAAGTCGAAGTCATTGCAGATTTGGAACACCCCCACATTGTCCCGATTTACGATTATGGCGAAACCGATGGTATCCCGTTCATCGCCATGCGCTATTTGGCGGGGGGTAGTCTCGCTACGTTGATCCGACGGGGGCTGCCGCCGATCCACGAGATCGAAAAGCCGCTCACGCAGTTGTTACAAGCGCTCGATTACGCGCATTTTCGCGGCATCATTCACCGCGATCTTAAACCGGGCAATGTGCTGCTGGACGAAAACAATAACGCCTACTTGACCGATTTTGGCATCGCCCGTGTCTTGAACAGCAATCTGACGGGCAGCGCGATCATCGGCACGCCCGCTTATATGAGTCCTGAACAGGCGAATGGCATTCCGCTCGATGCCCGCTCGGATATTTATTCGGTCGGAATCGTATTGTTCGAACTCTTGACCGGACGCGAGCCGTATCTGGCGGATACCCCGCTCGCGCTCATGCTTAAGCATATCAATCAGCCGCTCCCGTCCGTCCGCGAACTGCGCCCAGAAGTGACCGAGAACATCGAAGCGGTAATCCAGCGCGCGACCGCCAAAGAACCGAACGATCGCTATTCATCGGCGGGCGATGTCGCGCGCGCTTTCAGCGAAGCACTGCGGCTTGCGCCGTTCATCGGTGGCACAGGCGATAACCCAACCGCGCCGCCCTCTGGCGCCAACCGTTTAACGCCGCCGCCGATGACTCCGCGCCCAACGACGCAGCCGACCCATAAAACCCCGCCCCCGATGAACGATAAGACGATGACGCCAGTCTCGCCATTGACGCCGCCTTCTAAACAAATGGCGATGTCGACTCACGAAGATGCGTATCCGACCGCACAAGGGGCGGCGGCGAGGAACGCAGCAACGGGCGGCGTCGGCGCTGTAAGTACGGCTGCCCCGACACCGCGCAATCGCTGGATCGGCGCTGGTCTGGTCGTGGTCGCGCTGATGGTCGTGGCAGCCGTGCTGATCGTGAGCCAAATCAACGCGCCGGATGTCAGTGTCATCGTCCCGACTCCTTTTCCCGGCGCATCGCTCATGGTGCGCGCGCCGTTCAATATGAATGTGCCGTCGGACTGGGAGTTCACCGAACGCGGCGATGATCAACGGCAGGTCGCTATCTGGCAGCAAAGCGATCAGGCATTTATCACTGTGTCGTGGATAGAAAACGCCGATATTATGTCCGCCGCCAGTTTTGAATACGCCATCGAGCGCTATCGACGCCGCTTTTATGACCCACAAGAAGCGCTGACCGCGCTCGATATCTTCGATAGTCAGGGCGATTGGATACGGCACAGCTACCAACTGATCGACGGCGCACCCAATGGCGTATTTCCGCCCGGTCAAATGGACGTGTTCTATTTACGCCGCGACCCGTACATGGTCGTCGTCGAAACGTATACGGCATATGCGACGGGGGATGATTACGTGCCGACTATGCAGTTGATTTTGGATAGTCTGCGGCTGTCATCCTAACCAAGCCCCACGATTTCCAAAATGACCTGTCCACTGTAGAACCGTTGTGATAGTTCCAGAAAGAAATTTGAACTGCATCAGCAATACATCACGCAGCATATGTTAGTGAGCGCGCGGCATTCTTCCAGCCTGCTGCGCTTGAAGCACTATACAGCCTGTTTTTTGGCACAAGTGTTAGAAATGTGCTAAATCCACTTGACGCCTGCCGCTAGAGAAGCTATAGTAACAGGTGTAAGTTAGCACTCAAACGTGAGACTGCTAAATAGTTTGTCCTCATTTACACTACAAGACTCACAACCCGGAGGTTTTTACACATGACGAACGTCAACATCCGTCCTTTAGGGGATCGCGTGATCGTCGAACCGGTCGAACAGGAAGAAACGATTGCGGGCGGAATGCTGGTATTGCCAGAAACCGCGAAGGAAAAACCACAGCAGGGCATGGTGCTCGCCGCTGGCGAAGGCAAGCGCGATGAAGATGGTGAACGTATTCCGATGGATGTCAAGGTGGGCGACAAAGTGTTGTTTGCCAAGTATGCGGGTACGGAAATCAAGATGGATGGCAAGAAGCTTCTGATTATGAAGGAAGCCGATATTCTAGGGGTTTTGGTCAGCTAACCGCTCGTCCACGACCTTGTTTTTTTATCACTCAACACCCGATTACATCAATTCAAGATAACGTTCAAGGAGAACATTGCTCATGGCAAAGACAATCATTTTCCGTGAGGAAGCGCGCCGCAGTTTACAGCGCGGCGTCGATAAAGTCGCAGAAGCGGTCAGCACCACCCTCGGCCCGAAGGGTCGCAACGTGGCGCTCGACAAAAAATTCGGCGCGCCCACCGTCACCCATGACGGCGTGACCGTCGCCAAGGAAATCGAACTCGAAGACCCGTATGAAAACATGGGCGCACAGCTTCTGAAAGAAGCCGCGACCAAGACCAACGATATTGCCGGTGACGGCACGACGACCGCGACCGTTTTGGCGCAAGCGATTGTCAACGAAGGTCTGAAGAACGTCGCCGCTGGCGCGAACCCGATGATGCTCAAGCGTGGCATCATGGCAGCCGCCGAAGCGATTGCCCGCAACATCCGCGAACAAGCCGTGTCGATTGAGTCGAAAGACGAAATCGCGCAGGTTGCCAGTGTGAGCGCGCAGGATGACGAAATCGGTCAATTGATCGCCGAAGTCATGGACAAAGTCGGTAAAGACGGCGTCGTGACGGTCGAAGAGAGCAAGGGTCTGGAATTCGAGACCGAATACGTCGAGGGTATGCAGTTTGATCGCGGCTATATCAGCCCGTACTTTATTACTGCCCCCGATTCGATGGAAGCCGTCATCGAAGAACCGTATATCCTGATTTACGAAAAGAAAATCAGCGCTGCGCAAGATATTGTGCCGCTGCTCGAAAAACTCGTCCAGATCGGCAAGCGTGATGTTGTCCTGATCTCGGAAGATGTAGACGGCGAAGCCTTGGCGACGCTCGTCCTCAATAAACTGCGCGGCATGTTGAACGTGCTCGCAATCAAGGCGCCAGGCTTCGGTGATCGCCGTAAGGCGATGCTGCGTGACATCGCCATCCTCACGGGCGGCACGGTCATCAGCGAAGAAACCGGTCGCAAGCTCGAAACCGTCACCCTGCAAGACCTCGGACGCGCGGCAAAAATTTCTTCGACCAAAGATGACACCGTCATCGTCGATGGCGCGGGCGAAGAAAGCGCGATCAAGGGTCGTATCGATGAAATCCGCAAGGAAATCGAACTCAGCAGCAGCGATTACGACAAAGAAAAACTGCAAGAACGTCTTGCGAAGTTGAGCGGTGGCGTTGCCATCATCCGTGTTGGCGCGGCGACCGAAACCGAATTGAAAGAAAAGAAACACCGCGTGGAAGACGCGCTCAGCGCCACCCGTGCCGCGGTTGAAGAAGGTATCGTTCCTGGCGGCGGTGTCGCGTTGATCAACGCGGTCGCAGCGCTCGATAACCTCAAGTTCCACAACGAAGACGAAAACACGGGCGTCATGATTGTACGCCGTGCGCTCGAACAACCGATGCGTAAGATTGCCGCCAACGCGGGCATCGATGGCGCGGTTGTCATTCAAGAAGTGCGCCGCGCTCAAAAAGCAGCGGGCAATACGAAAATCGGCTACAACGTCATGACCAACGAATATGTTGACATGATCGCGGCGGGCATTCCTGACCCAGCGAAAGTCACGCGCGGTGCGGTTGAAAACGCGGCGTCGATTGCGTCGATGATTTTGACCACCGAAGTCCTGATCACCGATGTCGTGGAAAAGAACAGCGGCGCTTCGGCACCGCAAATGCCAGAATATTAAATCGATAGTGTGCTGTGCGGGCGACCACCAGGTCGCTCCTACAGAGCAATGCATCCTGCGGGCGACTCTTTGAGTCGCCCGTTTGTTTTTCTCCGTAATGTCTGTACGCTAACGTTCATGCGCTATAATCAGTCTCATCATCCTAAAAACCCGATGGAACGATGGCATGACCAAACGATTTTTGGCGGCAGTGTGCTGCGCGCTGTTCATGACGATTGCGCCTGTGATGGCGCAGGAAACCACGCCCGAAGCGACGCCTGATAGTGACGCAACGGCGGAAATAACTGCTGAAAGTACCGAAACGACACCGGAGATCGCCACCCCCGAAGCGACCAGCGCGCCACTCACGCCTGGCTATGCGCGCGTGCGAGTCGGTCACTATGCGGCGGGTGTTGGGGACGTTGATGTGTATATCGATACACAGGTGACTCATAGCGCTGTTCCATATGGCGCGATGACCAATTACGTCTCGCTCGATTCCGCGCAAGCCACGATCACGATCACCAATGCGGGTGGTGCGCTTTCGGCACCCATCCTCGAACCGATCACCGTCGGCTTGGATGGTGAAAGCCTGTATACGCTGGCGATTGCGCCTGATGGGGTTACGCTCATCGACGAAAGTGCGATCATCGCGGCGGGCTTGATCCAGCGTGCCCACGTCATCCTGTTTAACGCGATCCCCGATACCACCATGAACGTCGATTTTTACAACGCCGAAGTCGGCGTTCCCATTGACAGCGGAACGGCGGCGGATATCGCCTATAACACGTTTGCTATGCTCAATCCATCGCCCACCAACGCACTGTTACAACTCGGTGTCACCAGTGCCGAAGGCGAGCTTGTCGAACAGCAAAACACGATCGAACTGCGGCGCGACCTGCTGTATATGATCGGAATCTATGGCGATGCCGCCGAACCACAAATTGCGCTGACCGAAAGCGGCACGCAAAGCATTGCTGCGATCCTGGCAGAAAGCTCAGATTTTTCGCTGCTATATGCCATGATTGTTGAGGCGGGGCTGCTCGAAATGCTCGACCAGGATTCGCCGTTCACATTCTTTGCCCCCAACAATGATACAATCACTACGTTTCTGACTGAACAGGGTCTTTATACCGATACACTGCTCAGCGATCCCGACTTGTTGAACGCAATCCTGCGCTACCATGTGTCGCGCGGCTTGTTGTTCAGCGACGATGTGGCGAGTCTGGCATTGATTCCGATGTTGAACGGCGTCGATACTGCCGTCGTCGTGTCGGCAGACAGCATCCTGCTTAACCCCAATGATGAAGGCACCGACGGTGTGACTATCACGGTGGCGGATGTGTTTGCCACCAATGGTGTTATCCACGTTATCGATCAGGTATTGGTCGCGCCTGCGTCATAATTGCAGCAATATTCAAGGGCGACTGCATCAGGTCGCCCCAAAGTACCATCAAAATATACCTTTTTGACGTTATAGAGGTCGTATTACAAGCGTAATCCATGTTACAATTCTGTTATATCGACGCCGCGGGACAAAAATTCACAGATAATTCACGCTACACCAAATTTTTTGAGTCATGATTAAGAACATGGTTATCTTTTGAGAAAGTGTTGCATCACATGGTTGTCCGCGAAAATAATGATTACGAACTGCCGTCCGATCAGGGTATTCGGCTCGATTTGCGCGTTAAAACCCAGCAAGCGGTGCTGAATCAGGTGCTGCCTGCGCTCCGGCTCGCTATCGCGGATGTGACGAATTTTGTGTACGAACCGGAAGCCGACGACGAAGAAATTTACGGGCATCTGCGCGAATTAGCGACTGAAACGGTCATCGATGAAATCGTGCGCTTGCTGACGCGCGATCGCAACCCGGCGAGCAAACAGTACATGGTCAACGATGTCGATGGTATTGGCATCGATACCCTGATTGCATGTTACGGCGAACTCACACCCGAACATGCGCGGACGTGGTTCGCTTCCGAACTTGACCTGGACAGCGCTGATTACAAGGCGCTTGCCGATTCACTGCCTGATCATATGTTGTTATAATCACGACGGGCGACCTGATTGGTCGCCCGCACTGCCATCCATTTATGCTAAATTGAACTCGCCCAATACCTGATTGACCCAGCGCTGCACGCGCGCGCTGGTTTGTTCGGGCTGACCATCTTGATCGACGCCCAAACCCAGAAAATGATCTTCAACCTGCGCTTTTGATTCGGCAAACTCATAGCCCTTGGTACGCCACAAGCCCCATAATTCCGCGCCGCTGGCGAGCAGTTCATCGGTCAGTGTGCCAACCGCATCCAGGAAATTGAAGCCGTAGCCATTTTGATCGCCTAAGCCAAAGACGGCAATCTTTTTGCCCTTCAACGTCGTGCTTTCAAGCTTCGGCAAGAAGATCGCCCAGTCATCCTGCAATTGTCCGGTATTCCATGTCGGGATGCCGCAAATCATGAAATCATAGCCTGCGAATTGTTCGACGCTGCTGCTGCCAATATTGAAAATATCGACCAGACCGGGCGCGCGCTTATCAAATTCTTCTTTCATTTGATACGATACGAACTCGGTATTGCCGGTACTGCTGCCATAAAAAAGCCCGACCTTGCCCATGCGATTCACCTCTTGCCGTACTCGAAATTTTCGATTGTGATGTTGTTCACATTATGCGCGGAATCGGCGTAACCTGCAATACATACAATTCAAAGTGTGTGAACCGCACAGGACGCAAAGCGCGTAATCGCCTGTGAGTCGATGATCAGGGTGTGAGTCTTCGATAAAATACATGGATTGATTGGGTAAAATGCCAAAATTCACGATGCAAAAGGCGGTGGCAGATTTGAATGCTAATCACCTCTCCCCTCATTTTCGGAAGAGAGACATATTGCGCCTAGCGATCTTGATCGGCTTAATTTTGATACTTGCGTTACCGACGCTGACGTATCCATTGGGACGCGATCAAGGTGTATTTGCCGTGATCGGGCACGGGCTGCTCGATGGGCGCGTACCGTATGTCGATTTATGGGATCCCAAGCCGCCCGCCGTATTTTATATCTACGCGGGCGCGATGATGCTCTTCGGGCGCACCGTAATGGCGCTGCGCGCGATTGATCTGCTCATGTTTCCGGTGATCGCGTTGTGCCTCTATTGGTTGGGGCGGCGCTGGAAAAACGCGCGCGTGGGCGAATGGGCGGTGATCCTGTTTGGGGTGTTTTACTTCACCGAAACCTTTTGGACGCTCACGCAAAACGACGGCATCGCCCTGCTGCCATTGTGCCTTGCCGCCGTGTGCGCGCTCAAGGCGGTGGAGGCGGGGCGGTGGGCGTGGTTATGGTCGCTGGCGTGCGGTGCGTTATGTGGGTGGGTGTTTTGGTTCAAGTATCCGTTCGGGTTGTTCATCGCCGTGATGTTTATCGGCTATCTTGAGCTGAGACCGTCTGCCCCCGCTCCGAATTCCGCGAGCGGAGAAAATGCTGTCGCCTTGCTGCCTCGCGCTGCAAGCGTGGGGTGGAACAGACGGGCGGCGATCTTGTTCGCGTTTATAAGCGGATTATTCGCTGTGTTGCTTGGCGGCGTCTTGAACCTGGCATCGATAGGCGCACTCGACGCGCTGGTCGAAAGTGCGCGCGTGACGGCGGGTTACACCGCGCTTGGCTTCGACGCCGATGAATTTATGCGCGCACTCAATACCGCCCTGCCCATGCGCGTCGCGTGGATCGGTTTGGTAGGGCTGGCATTGATCGGCTCAATTCCCCAAAAAACAGCCGACTCAAATCGGCAAATCAGCCTGATGCTGAGGCGCTGGCTGATCGCCGCGTTGGGCATTCTGATTGTGCAAGCGAAGTTTTACGATTACCACTGGCTGCCTTTGCTGCCCGCGCTCGTCATGTTTGGCGCGGCAGGGATAGAACGGGTGATCACATTCGTTGACAACCGCGTCCGATCACACGCAGCAGACGCAGCGCTGCGGGGAACGGCTGCCGCCCTGTTCCTTGCGGTGCTGGCAGTGGTGATCGGCACGAAAACCATCCCGTATTTGACCGGACAAGAAGATCAAACAACCTATTTTGCGCGCTTTCAAGCGGGTGAATTTATCGCGGATGAATCGCTCAAAATGGCGGATTTTTTACGCGCGCGCGTCGTGCCGGGTGACTCATTATTCATCTGGGGCTTTCGCCCAGAAGTCTATTACCTGAGTCAATTGAAGCCCGCCGTCCGATTCATCTTTCATTACCCACTCGTCGCGGATTGGTATCCGCGTGCATGGCGCGACCAAACCGTCGATATTTTATGGGCGGCGCTGCCGCCCTATGTGCTGGTGCTGCAAGTCGATTATCTTGATTGGGTGACAGGGCGCGCCGACGCCGACTCGAATACGCTGTTGCAAGAATACACGGACTTGAACGACTGGCTCATTTTCAACTATGAACGTGAGACACGGATCGGCAACTTTTTTGTGTGGCGACGCAAAAAATAAAGCTAAAACATAACGTAAAGACGCGAAGAAAATTCAGAATGTCGCGAGTGGTGACTATGCTGGTGTTTTTCGGAAAAAGTGTGCTGTGTCCAAAACTCCACAAAATTGGACACATTCCTGGAAACAAATACCCCCGAAAAAGAGGGTAATCGTCGGCAAATCGATGATCAATCTGTGCGAATCTTTGCTATGATAAAAGGATTGATTGGGCAATTTGCCAAAACTCACTATGCTAGAGGAGGTGTACCAAGTCACCAAGATGCTGGAAGCCACGATGATCCAAACCGACATTCTTGTTCGCCTCGCCCACCGCGAGGATATTTCTGCAATAACCGACATGATCCGCCCATTTGTCGATGATGGCAAACTATTAGAACGCACTTACGACGAATTCGAAGACCTGCTGCCGACATTCTTTGTCGCGGTTGCCGAAGAAAACGGCGAAGTCGTCGGCTGTGCCGCGTTAGAGATTTACTCGCGTAAACTGGCAGAAATTCGCAGTTTAGCAGTCAAAGCCAACGCGCAGGGCAAGGGCATCGGCAAAATGCTGATCGATGCGTGTGTCAATCTGGCACGCGAACGCGGCATCTTAGAAGTGATGGCGATCACGTCGTCGGATGGTTTCTTCCAGTCATGCGGGTTCGATTACACGCTGCCCGGTGCTAAACGGGCGTTGTTTTTGCAAACGCGCGATCTCTAAACTCCCCTAAACTTTCTCAAAAGGCTGACCGTGTGGCTCATCCTTCGATAAACGCTCCTCGATATACTGAGGAGTGTTTTAGTTTGCATAGGAGGGATGTATGACCATCCTCAAAATCGGTGACTCTATGCCCGATTTCACGCTTCCCGATCACACAGGCGAACCCACACAACTATCCAGCCTCAACCGCGCATCCGAAATGGACAAACGGCTCGGCTTCACCGCAGGTTATCCATTAATCGTCGTGTTTTATCGCGGCTTCTTCTGTCCGCGCGATCAAGCGCAGTTCCACGATTTGGTGGCAATGCAAGACGAACTTGATGTGTCGTATACCAAAGTTGTCTCGATTGGAATCCAAGAACCGATCATTCATGCCGCATTTCGTAATGGATTAGGCGCAGAGTGGACATTTTTGGCGGATACCGAACGCGTAATCATCCGCCAGTTGGGGATCCTCGACGAAACCGAAGGCGAATACGCCGATGTGTCGCGTCCGTTTACGTTCGTGCTCAACCCCGATCTGACGATTCACACGATCTATGATGGCTGGTATTTTATGGGACGCCCCAGCAACAGCGAACTGCGTGCGCGCTTGCGTGAGATCATGGCGATGCAGTTGTTATATCACTACGACGCATGGAATACCGATATGCGTAAGCAAATTCGCATTCCGGCGGCGCAGTGGGTAGACGGCGCACCGCCGCTCGGCGCGAACGGTCTCAAAGTGCTGGATGGCGTCGTCAAACGGTTCAGTTTGTCGAGCGGGAGCGGTACGATTGAGGCGGGTGGTGAGGACTACTTCTTTAATTTCACCGCGATTCCTGGTGACGGCTACCGCACCATCAAACAAGAAACCAAAGTCCGCTTTGAAGTCGTCGAAACTGAAACCGGATTAAGCGCGCGCAATATCCAGAAAATCTAGGCATGAGTGCAGCATAGTGATCCCACGAAAAGCGCGTAAGCTTCATACCCGATGTCCGCCGTTGACGTGAACGACCTGTCCGGTGATCCAGCGCGCTTGATGCGACGCGAGAAAGACAGCGGCATCCGCCAGATCATCCGCGCGACCAACGCGGCGTAACGGCGTGGCACGTGTGATTTCGTCCGCCATACGCGGCGTGATCCAGCCGGTTTGTGTGGGTCCCGGCGATATCACGTTGACGGTGATGCCAAATTGACCGAGTTCAAGCGCCGCCGCGCGGCTGTAACTTTCGAGCGCATGTTTGCTTGCGCCATACGCGATTTCGCTCGGAAAAGCGGGTGACCCATCGGTCGATAGATTGATGATACGTCCCCAATCTTCGCCACGTTTGATATGGCGGCGGGCATATTCGGTCATCATCAGCGCGGCGGCACGCGTATTGATGGCAAAATGCGCGTCATGACTGTCAGCGGTCAACGTTGGCACGCCAGACGTGAGCCATTCGACCGAACGCGTGTTGGTGAGCAAGGCAGAGTCGGGCAAGAACGTGTCGGCGGTCGAATGTGCCGCATTGTTGATCAAAATGTTAACCGCTCCCAACGTCGATTCGACCTGATCGAACAAGGGTGCGATCACACGCGCATCGGTTAAATCGACCGCCGCTGCTTGCGCGCGCACGCCGAACCCGCGCAGCGAGTCGATCACGACATCTGGCGGCTGCGCGATTTGTTGACGATAAAAGGCTTCGCCCGGTTGCCCGGTCGCGGCGTTGATATCGGTGTCTTTCGTCACAGGCATATACGTGATGAACACCTGCACACCTTGCGCCGCCAACCCGCGCGCCATCGCTGCACCAATGCCGTGCGGGTTGTTCGCCCCAGTAATCAAAGCGATTTTGCCATCCAAACGCGTGTCGATCATGACGATGCGCGTTTTTCCGCGTGCTGTTCGTCGGTCACTACGTCCGGCGCAAGTGCGATCTCGCCATCGTCGCGGAGTTCGTAACGCGTTTCGGGCGCATCGTCGCGTTTCTGCTTTTGGGCAGCTTCTTCCAGGAACTGACGCGCGATCAACCGCCCACCCACGCGGTCGCGGAACGATTGTTCCGCAGCTTTGTTATCAAGCAGCAGCGACAAGCCGTGAAACATGATGGATGTCGCCCAACCCGACCCCATCATGACCGCCGCCCCGATGATAGCGCCGGTCGTTTCTGGCGTGGCGGTGGCGGGTACGCTGCTGATGATGCCGACGCTGATCAAACTGAGCAGCACGAACATCACAAGACTGATGATGAAGAAGGTCGCTTTACCAATCTTCTTTTGCAACTGCACCTGTCGTTCGACTTCTTCGCGCAGCGCGTGCGCATCAAAATTTTGCACGGTGTAATACCCCCATAGCAATCTTCAGTGTATTGTGTCGATTATAGTGCAAAAAGGGGATTGCCATATACGCCGCCGTTTGTGCTTGACTACCCGCTGACATTGCTTGGCACGACTTACGGAGTTGTGTAGTGTGGAGTGTTCAGGACACGCAAAGGGCGGCGCGAGTGCCGCCCTTTGTCGGATAACAACAGCTTTAGTTGTTCCAGTCGCGCAAGCGCCCGCCGCTGTCTTTGCCGCCACTGTCTTTGCCGCCGCGATTGCGCGGATCGCGCGGGTCACGCTCAATCGGGTGTTGGCGGTTGAGCAGCGCGCGCTTGGCTTTCTGTACGTCGCTCTCGTGCTTGAGCAGCACCGTCAGCGTATTTTCCAGCGTCTCTTTATCGAGCGAGTCGGCGTTGAGCATAACCAGCGCGCGCGCCCAATCGATGGTTTCGCTCACGCTCGGATTCTTCTTCAAATCCATTTGACGTAAGCCCTGCACAACTTCGACGGCTTGCTGCGCCAGTTTCGCGTTCAACGCTGGCACACGCATCCGCACGATGTTCATCTCGGTTTCGGCGGATGGGTAATCGATGAACAGATACAAACAGCGCCGCTTGAGCGCCTCGCTCAGTTCGCGCGTGTTGTTACTGGTGAGCAGGACAATCGGCTGATGCTTAGCTTTGATCGTGCCCAGTTCGGGGATCGAGACCTGAAAGTCGCTGAGGACTTCGAGCAGGAACGCCTCGAATTCGGCGTCGGCGCGGTCGATCTCATCGATGAGCAGGACGACGGGTTCGTCGCTCGTCACCGCCTTGAGCAGCGGACGCGCCAGCAAGAAGCGCTCGCTGAAGAACACATCGTCTTCGCGCGCCAGCCGATCCGCCGCTTCGGTGAGCGACGCCGCGTCGCTCAAGAGTGTACTCAGCTTATCGCGCAGCAGTTGGGTGTAAAGCATTTGCTTGGCGTATTCCCATTCGTAGAGCGCCTTGCTCTCGTCCAAGCCTTCGTAACACTGCAAGCGGATCAACGGTTTGCCGCTCATGGTCGCCCATGCTTTCGCCAGTTCGGTCTTGCCAACGCCAGCGGGACCTTCTGCCAGCACAGGCTTGCCGAGCCGTTCTGCCAGATACATGACGGTGGCGATATCATCGGTGGCGATATACTGCTGATCGCGGAGGTCGGTTTTCACGCGGTTGATGTCGTTACTCATGGGTGGGGTTATCCTAAAAAGCTACACACAACGTTCGAGAAGGGGCGACGCAATCGAGATGCGTATTGTAACGCGGAACGCGTGCGTTGGGGGATGAACCTAGACGAAGGGGTAGGCGGATGTGCCGACCCCCGTTTTTGCTGCCGCGCAGATTTGGGTTGAGAGAGGTTTTATTGCAATTTGTTGCCGCCATGACGATTAAACATGTTTTTGTAGTTATTGTGTGTTATTCAGCGCTTCAGCAATGGCGATCAAGTCAACGGCGCACGCGGGCGGAATCTGCGCGGCGGTCGCGGATTCTGACTGCGCGATGACGGTGGACAGCGCCGCGTCGGTAACGGTTTCGCTGATGACTTGATCCGCGCCGCACGCCTGCGCGATGGATTGGAAGCGTTCAGGGGAAACGAACGGTGTTACGATGTGCAACATGCCATCTGACTCCATCTGTCGTTCGCTCTCTGTCGATCCAACGGCTGAACTCGCTCCCCCCTGCACTGCCAACCGTGCGCCATATGGACTCCATGAGGCAGTGTCGAGCTGTCCAATCTGTGTTTCTTCGAGCAAACGCCCATTTATATCCCACCGACGCACTGTACCATCACCGCTAACAGCTTGAGCAATTTCATTCCCAATCCAAGCGACATCGCGCACCCATGATAAAGCTAAATCGGAAACATCTCGACTATCTTGAACATAGTAAGGATTGGCAGGGAATTGACGGCGCGGAGTTAATGTAGCCTGTCGGGGCTACTTAGCGTATCCGAGGGAAAAGTCGCTCTAGTGGGTCAAGTGGCATGAGCAACGCCATCAAGGTAAACTGAGGTAGGATTGTGACGAGTACCACCTCTACAGACATGAGAGGCAAAAGCCATGACCCGCCACCTGAAAGACCCCCTGCGCAGCCTGACAGAAACCGAGCGAGCGGCATTAGAAACCCTGAGCCGTTCGCACTCGCGGCGTTGATCGCACTCACCCTGCTTGCCAGAGGCAAGCTGTCCCTCTCCCACGCAAGTGGGGAGAGGGACAAAAACGGCTTTTCTCCCCTTCTCCCCGCTTGCGTGGGAGAAGGGGCTGGGGGTTGAGGGGTGCGACGGTTCAATTCTGACACCCGAACAAGGACTTGGGATCGAAGCTTTTGAACTTTCGTGATTCACTGAAATTGGGGAACCCCTCTCTTAGTATTTCCCCGGCAATACTCTCAACATCTTGCCGAAACAAGAGAGTTTTGGGATCTCTGAGCGCAAGCGATCCCAAAAATACCCCATATTCTATAGCAGGTAACACGCCGTTTGTGTTTACAAACTGCTGTTCATTGCTACAGAAAAAATCATGTGACTGGGAATAGTAACAGACTATCCCTTGGTGTGTACGCCACACTCTGGTCGAGTTACCACTTTCCTCCTCACAATGTCGCCATCCCGTCCCATCCGATACTTGATATCGTAATGAGTTATAAAGCCGAGTTCCTCATCGATGAAGCCGTCATGCCGCGCTAACGCACTCGTGTAATTATCGTTACCCGGAATGCCAGTGTTGGGCGATCATGCGCTTTACATCATCTGCTTTAGAAACACCCAAAAAGCCCATCGGAATTTTTATCATGATGAGACTCCACCAACCAGAGTACCGGTGAAAAATCACACTTTTGAATCCAGACCACTCTTCAATCACCTCTATTTTTGAAGCGTAACGCGACGCTATTGGTATAACCTTGAGTTTCTCAACAATGAATCCCTGGCGGTCAGTTAGAATGTAGTGGATAGTGGTTGCACGCCTATAGGCAATAGGAATGCGAATGAAGGGGGTTACCAGTAGTGTGACCATGTACAATAAGAATACACCACTTACACCTCTGCTCATGCCGAATTGCACATAAAGCTGAAACACCAGTAATGCGATGCCCATGACTACATACATCGCAATCATCCAGTTTGGATTGAGGTATTTACTATAGGTGGATGGTTCAGGTTGTTCGTACCATAATACCGTCTCATTCTTGTTCAGATGATTCCTAAGGATGACTTCCAGGCGCAGTGGGAGTTCAACGGGTTCTGATCTTTGATTTCTGATCTGATTTTGCTGTTCGATCTCGTCGATACGTGCCAGCCACTTTTTAGCGGTGAGATGCTCCGGGATTTTATTTAATACCTTCCGGGCACTGGCATAATCTCTGTCTTTTATGAATTCTTTTGCAATCCTTAAGTGATGCTCACTCATTCCTCGTCCCCACCCTCATCCGACTCCGCATCCCGTCCCATCCGATACTTGATATCGTAATGAGTTATAAAGCCGAGTTCCTCATCGGTGAAGCTGGTGTGCCGCGCCAGCACCCGCCCACTACTCATGCCGACTTCACGCCGACGATGGCATATTCAACACCGCTCGGATTGCTCATGCGTTTCGACGCATCAAGCATTTCCATCCCGACCAGGCTGCCATCCTCAGCATAATCGAGGATCATCCCCGACTTATCTTCGTCACTTTCGGCAATCCGCGCATCGCTGAACAGAATCCGCAGCACATCGACGCTGGCGTCATACGTCACTTTCAAGATGCGCGCCGATCACTGATGTGCAGAATCGTGTAGCCGATGATTTCGTCACCCTGATAGCGAATGATCACATCATCGTCGGTCAATTCACTGTCATCGGCGATCCCCGGTCGTGTGAAATTGATGTACAGCACATCCGCTTCGGCATCATAGGTCATCCACATCGACTGCCCCGGAACGCGGGAAATTTCGGGCAGCAGACGCAGATAAGGGTCTAACGTGACCATAACACATCTCTTTTCTCTAATGAACGATAGCGGCGCGTCCAGAATGCGGTGATGATAAAGCCGTCTTGTTCATGTTCACGATACACCACAACCAACCATTTTCCGCTTTCGATTTCGCGTACAGCCAGCAGTTCCCCGCTGCCACCTGCCAAAATACGTTCAGGATCGCCGACGGCTTGCAGCACAGCATCACGGCTTTCGCTGAGTTCTCCGTGTTCGGTGACGATATGCTCCCAACGCGCATCCGTCAATCGAATCAGAATCCCCTGTTTCGATTGAACACTGTCACTCATTCCTCGTCCCCACCCCCATCCGACTCCGCATCCCGTCCCATACGAACCTTGATATCGTAATGGATGATGAAGTCGAGTGCCGCGTCGGTGAAGTTGCTCATCCCACTACTCGATCCCATTTTCGCTCATGTATGCACGGCGTACTTCGTCAAGCGTTCGCCCGTTGCGCTTGATGATCACCCATTCATACACATTGACCGATTTCCAACCGGTAACCTGCTTTGCCCATTCGTTAAGGGTAAGCGTTTCTCCTTGATAGGCGACGCGGCTCGCATCCAGTAGGAGAGCGGGTTGAAGTGGAACGTCGCGCACGTAAAGCGTATCCTCCATCGGTACGACCACCCCCCAAACGATCATCTGTGCCAGTCGTGGCAGATAACGGCGTGAGGTATCCCCTGGTTCGTCCATGCGTTCATCCTCAGGAACGCCGACGTGCGTTTGCAGGCGTGTGGTGATTACATTCATGAGGGCGACGAGTTCACCGGGATTGAGTTTGTCGAGGGTTTCGACGATATGCTGATAATTTTTATTCATCCTCGTTATTCCCTTCTGCATCGGCATCCCTGCCCATGCGATACTTGATGTCATAATGGATGATGAAGTCGAGTTCCGCGTCGGTGAAACCGTAATGCCGCGCCAGCAACCGCTTATTCGATCACGCGCGCATGGGCAATTTCACGACTGCCGACGGCATATTCAACACCGCTCGGATTGCTCATGTGCTTCGACGCATCAAGCAT
>ENA-ORBV01005936-ORBV01005936.1-microbial-mat-metagenome-genome-assembly--contig:-NODE-5936-length-21911-cov-5.537236_pt1 | contig 21911 bp, 13 predicted proteins | sample MGYA00237777_ERZ505514 | MGnify/ENA primary metagenome ERZ505514 (study PRJEB26160, sample SAMN06269048) | microbial mat metagenome | isolation source: Oligotrophic lake microbial mat | place... | reverse complement strand
CAACTCATCCACCCATGTATATTGATAATGTTCTATTATTAGATTATGTATTTGTGAACATGCCCCTGAACGAGTCTATGCCCTAGCAGTACGCGTATACGTATCTGTGTGGTCGTTTATTGCATTACAGGCTCTAACATTTGCTGGTAGGAGGAGGGCGAGTTGGCCAGGGGGCCACTCGGCTTTATGTTTGACAATTCCGTGTCCTCTTGTGCTTGCAGGTTGATACGGATTTTTCTTGAGAGTAAGAAGCCTTATTGTGTTTTGTGTTCTTCACCTTCCGAGTCTACACCTTGTTGCAAAACAGGTAATAGTGATTTCATACCAATAAAACCAGCGGCACCAAAAAGACCGGATAGCATCAACCATGCCGGGCCCCAACCGAATCTTGGCACAACCTCGCCAAGGGCTTCAAAAATCGGAACGGACAGGAGGTAACCAAGTCCGTCCAGGAAACTAAGGCAAACCGCAGCATGCTCATCACCAAATAAATTACCAATGGCGGCAGGGAAATGATAGTATTGATAGGAAACGGTGGCGGACATGAAAGAAGATAATACTGCAATCATTCCAGCCATCAGTATCTTGTTGGGTATCGAGGAACTAAAGTATGACAAACCAGCCAAGCCCATGGTTGAAATGACATTTCCAATTTGACGTTTGGAAAAGAAAGACTGTTGTGCTTTGATGTTGTCGGTCATGCGAGCGATATGTTTGGTTCCCGAAAGTAATCCAATAATAGCTCCTAAAATGATTGTCACGGTGAGACCTCCACAGATATTGGGAGGTAAGGATGTCACTTCCATATAAAATGGACCCACAATCCTATCGCCACAGCATGACATGAACGACATGGAATACAGGAATGACAATTTCCAAAAGATACTCTTTCCTAACACAGCACGTATCGAATCCGTGATGGAAGATAGTCGGAAAGGCTGTTGTTGCTTTTGCTGTTTCAATTTCTGTTGTGCGTCCTGTCGTCCAGGTGCTTGTGAAATGCAAAATGCGCCCACCAAAGAAATCGCAGCTCCAATTTGAGAAACTTGTCGCCAATTTAAGACACCTGTCAGTGCGGATCCCAAAATTTTGGCCAAGATTTCTCCGGCCGTGCCCGTCAATCCCAGGGCTGTAAGTGCTGCGGCTAGTTTAGCCGGTCGTCCTTGATAGTACTGTAACAAAATCAGTGCCAAGGCTGGACTTTGAATGGTCGAAAAGAATTCCATACAAGCATAGGATAAACCCAATGTTGTAGGGGTTGTGGATATAGAAAATAGTATACTGCTCATTCCCATTGCTTTGAGATACCATTGAGAAGAGCGATATATTCCCAGTTCTTGACAGACAAAGCCGTTGATAAAGGTACCAAGGGCACCACCAACGGATGCCACAGAAAACACTCTGGCAATCTGAGAAGCAACTTGTGTGGATGTATGACCAAGAACAATGCCATATTCAGTTGCGGCCATGGGTACCAGGATGACTGGCAGAGACATGGCCAACACATCACAGAAAAACCCAGCGCATACAAGAAAGTCTTGTCGGCTGTCGGTGGTAAGTAACCTCCCGAACTTCTTTTTTGCAAAGTGTTGAAGGCCTTGCCTGGCTTTTGCTACGACTTTTGGTTGCTCTTTTTCTGTGTCCTCTTCTTCTAAAGGATTATTCGTGTTTTCCGCTTGATCATCGAAAGCGATATTTTCGTTATTTGACATATTATTAGGGTTATTGTCCTTGCCTTCGTATTGGGATATTGGCCGTGTATTTCTTTTAGGAAGTAGTCCTCGTGGAGGGACTTTGTTGTTATCCTGAACAGCCATGTTGCGTTTCGCAAGAGAGGGAACTCCAAACGCCTTGGAAAATACCACAGACGAATTATATATCAAAGCAAGAAAGATGAAGAAAGAGCATTCACGGCTCACCCTCGAGAACATTTGTCTTCTGCTGCTGTCAATCAATGCCGGAGGCGAAGGTGGTTTCTTTGTATGATGAAATTAATAGAGATCAATCCGAACGAAGAGACATCCACTACTGATGATGACTGATTTACGTTTTATCTTGAAGGACTTTTGCAGTTTTACTAGTTCTTTTGATTGCTTTGCTGACGAACACTTGATGGATCTTGGAATTTGCTTTGTCGCATTTTTTATTTGTTCCGTGAAATTGCGGTGGCGCAGAGACACCTCGATCGCTGTACCCCTATCCCTATGAGTGAGGAACGAAATACTGCATCAGCTTAGTCAGACGTGAAACCTGAAATTCAGCTACTACTCTAGCTAGCTAGCTTCACTGTCTCAATCGGCCGTTTCACATTTCTTCACTACCGATAGAAAATTCAGTGCACCGTGAATTTTCTCAAAAGCACGCAAACTTCGCGCACTGCAGTCTCATTAGTCATTGATTTGCATGTTGTTATCAGCCACTTTCTGCTAGCCACCTGGCACAATGGAGCTATGATACCAAAAGCAGCAACACTTCAAAAGAGACATGACCTGTCCACAGCATGCTTTCATCTGGCTTTGATCCAGTGTTGTTAAAAAAGTTTTGATGTGGATGCCATTGCACGATTTTGCCAGTGATGACACTGGAAGACAACCAAATTGTCAAGAACAACAATGTTAACATCTTTCAGAGAAAACACAAGCATGTGACTAGACAGAATTGATTGATTTTCATCACCATTCAGAATGTCAGAGCTATTCAGTTGTTTCAACTTGCTTTTGATGCTAGCAGAAACACACATGTGACAATTTGATGATTGACATGACCTTTGAATTGTCAGTCTGACAGCTGAAAAACTTTCCAGCCAAAGTTGAGTAATCCACATGTGACAAAAATCTTTCTATCCCAAGAATCCAGCAATTGGTGCATTGTGCCTGATGAAAGTTCTGACTTTTGTGACTGTTCAAATGTTGTGGTCTGCCTTGCGGTGTCCAGAATGTTGATTGTGTTTGTCAGCATCTCTTGCCCTAAGCCTCATTCTGTTGTGTTTTACAGCTCGTATGGAAATGAAATCACCCATCATTTTTCTTCTTGGGGTTTGCGGTGTCTCAATTGGTGACAATGGACCTCCAATGTGCAGAAGACAAACTTGTCTGAGCTGATTGCACGGACCTCTGATTTGCAGCATGACAAGGTCGTTCTTGCCAGGTCGTTATCCTCTTTGGCTCTTTTAATCTTTCCCTTCTTCACAGAATTGCACTATTAGACTACTACTGGCTTTGCTTGTAACAGCAAACAGTAAAAATTCACAAGGTCTCAAATATTTGAACTTATTATAAAGTGTAACATGTGTCTTTCAGAAAGCAAGAGAGAACACTAGAGCAGTCAAGATATGCTATTGAAATATAGTGCAACGGCATCCGATTAGATCCATCCAAAGTTGAAAGCCAGTCCAAAAACAAAGGCACCGGCAAGTAGTGCGACATGAGGACTCATAAGCACGCCTCCGGTGGAGCTTGACACTGCTTCTTTTGATTCAGACGCAGACCCTCCGCCGGTACGGCTGATATCTAATGCATCGCTGCCAGCCTCGTCGAGTTCGCTCTTCAAAGTGCAAACTTGAGCCTCCTCAGGGTTCACACTAGTTTTGTAACAGCTTTCTAGGCCAGGCGGAGGAGCGCTGAGCAAATCGGGGCTTGTCACGAGATTAAAACCCATACCAGTCACCGCGTGAGCCAACATGGTGCAGTGTAAGGGCCACGCTCCTGGATTGTCAGCCTTGAAGCGAATTGCTGTCCATCCGAAATTCCAAACACTAAAGGTATCACGCAAGACTGGGTTTACCAAGTTGTAGGAGTCTGGGTCTGAGTCGGGATCAAATGTACCCGATCCTTGACCAATAACATACATTTGGTGTCCGTGCAGGTGCCACGCATGGCTACCAGCCATTCCCCTGCTTCCGACTGTATTCTGGAAGACCATATCAATCACATCGCCATGGACAGCCTTAAAAACAGCAAGCCCATGGTCTTCCGAGACCAGAGTTACACCCGCGTCGCGAGGAGTAGCGGAAAAGTTCCAAATTACAGGAGCTAAATCAGGGACTTCGACAGTGCCAGGGATATCAGTCTCGGGCCAGGCCTTTGCATTCGGTTTTTTTAGCGACTCATACGCCAACGTGACCAATGGGACGGGTGCATGGAGGGAGTTAGAAACGTTGTTGCTTGTATACAGCTCCTGGCCGCTTGGGGGGTGCAAGGCTTGAGCAGTAACGATGACAGAGGAGCGGGCGGGCGTGACATCTCCAGCCAAGATATCAGGGTTGGGGTGAGCCTGAACATTTTTGCTGAACAGCATCTTGTCAATGGCAGGGCCATCCTCGACCAACGTTGGCGTGGTATAATTTCCATCGGGCGGTGCGGATCCATCATACTGCAAGTATGAGTAGCCCATTAACCCTCGTGGTCCGGTGACAGTCGCCCAGTAACTCATATCTGGCGCTTGGTCAGCTGTAACCAAAACAGAGTATCTTTGTCCAACATTCACTTCCAAACTCGAGACTTCAACCGGTTCCACGTACGTCCCATCAGCTCTGACTACTGTCATATTATGGTCGGCCATGGCGAATGTCAGTGACACGAGACTTGCTGCATTGATGATCCTGAAAAGATATGTCTTTCCTGCTTCGACAGGCAGAGGCGAAAGGTATTCTTCGGCGGGACAGCCAGCTTCATCACAATCAGGGTTCGAAGGGTCATCCAAACAGCCTTGGAATTGTCCTTTGCCATTCACGAGAACAGACTGCACAGCCAAGGAATGGAGGGAAAGACAACGAGAGTGTTATGAACCACGGGGCTTCCACACAATAACTGGAACGGCATGTAATTTTGCAAACGATTGGTTCCGAGACAGCACTCGCCAAATCTCCGCCTGATTTACCTGAGGGAAGCCAATCCAAACGCCCGAGTCCAGACCTGCAGCATGAAGTCGATGCGAGAAGGAATATTAGTTATCAAAGAAAGGCAAGAAATGTTTAGAGGTATACGTGATTACCAAAATGGTTCACCCATCCCGCTCGATGAATCACAACCATACTTACTGGTTCGAAGATAAGGTCCACTTTTGTGGTACCAGTCTTGCAGAAACACCACTCGTTCCTCATCGTAGAGCTCTTTCAATGCCACCTCTTCTGGGTCATTCTCGTCTTCAATAATCAGCACTCCTTGGAGTCCATCCATCAATTGCATGCTATTGTGCCCATGCCAATAATGCGTGCCGGCATTGTCCGCTACAAATGTTTGCTCAAAAGCCTGCATAGGTCCGACGACGCACGTATTGACCCCACCTGTACCATCGGAATAGGGTTGCTGGTTCATCAGGTTCCCATGGTAGTGGATCGTCACTCCCTCACTTGGGTGTTCGTTTATCCATTTAATGCTGACCGTATCACCGACTTTGGCACGGACGGTGGGCCCTGCAGGAGAATGGACAAGGGAAGAGAGTGAGTGGGTGTATGCTATTGATTGTGATGAACAAATGCCATATGCTTCATCCAAAGAAGAAAGGGTTGGTTGACTGTGCCAAATCGATTCCTTACCTGGCATTTGGTCGTCGACGAGCAACAAATCTTTTGCAGTGAAGCAATCGGGGCTGTAAGGAGGAACTGCCAGCCGTGGCTTGATTTTGAATTCGTGAAATACATTTTCTGCTTGAACAAAAGCAACGCCAAACAAGATCAGCAACGATGCTACGGAAGAAGGCATGGTGATGGCAGGTGATTTCTATTAGAAAAGGAGGTTCTGTGCGATGATTCTTTCACTGCTTAAAAATTATGGAAGGAAGGAGACAAAAGAAAAAATTATGAAATGAAGAACACTGCAACAATGAAGAACACTGCAACAACGACAAAAGATCCCACAAATATGCCTAACACACTCTTAACACAGTCTCAACGGGGGAAAGCAATCAATGCGCATTATTAAATTGGTTGATGGCATGATGATGGATCATTCATTGATACGGGATCCCTGTCGCGTCTGTTCTTCTAAGAATTTTTCAATCCTGCTTTAAAGAAAAAAGAGAACCAACCTCTATCCGATTGCGCTGACGAATCAATGTGCGTCCTAGGTTGTATAAAATTTACCTTCAAATGAGTTAGTTTGTACAGTACAGTTCTGGTTTTAGTATATATCTACCTAGTAGCTAGGGGGCTCATCCAAGACCTCATTCATTGATTTGATTGCGACAGTTACGAGCGTGGTTACACGGTGTGCCGAGAGAGGGCGTTGGGTTCCAACTTCGGCTGAATCCGTATGGAGACCCCGATGCTAATAGTATGACGAGTAAATCATGGTGGGGGAGCGGTGGACTAGTTCCCGCCGAGACGGATCCGCTCTTCGATGTGGCCCTTGCAGATGGGGCAAAAGCGAGTCTCCCCGTGACGCCACGTAAAAGCATCGGCTAGACATTCTGAGCAAAACATATGCATGCATGGGCGAAGCGCGATGCTATTGGGAGCGGAGCTACAAATGGGGCAAACCGCCAAATGGTGATGTTCTTGCATCCGTTTAATGTCGTTTCCATCCAATCCAAATTCCGAAATTTCATGCGCAGCCGCATCCAGTTGTCGGCGCTGATGAAGTATAGTCGCTTCATGTTCGTTGTACACACGTGCACCTTCATCGAGACGCTTCAACAAATGTTGATTCTGGAGTTGTAGCACAGCAATGTTTTCGTCTTGCTTTTTATTCTTTTCGTCTTGCTTTTTGAATCTATCATCAACCGATTGCATCCACGCGGAAAAAGAGCTTTTGCCGTCCATGGTCACCCCCGGACGTTCCTTTTCGCCTTCGATGACCTTGATATGCTTCGACATGTCGCAAGATGGGAGATTCGATTTTTCTTCCGATTCAAACACAACACGTACACGTTCGGAACTCGCCGTTGGTGTTTTGACTGACGCCGATTCGTTGACAATGATAAACGATTCCTCCATGATGCAACGAGAAAGGTTGGGGAGCGTGGTGAAAAAAATGAATTACTGTGGAGACAGTCAGTGGCGTGGAGGAGCACGGTAAGTAAGAGTAATCGTGGCCAGCAAGTTAGATAGCTACCGTAGAGCAAGCAAGTGGTAACGCTCAGCGTGCACGTTCAATTTGGGAAATAAGAGGTTTTTTTGTAGACGTTTTGCGAGCGGTTTGACCTACTGCTACTTGTACAATAGCAAACGAGCTAGCTACTAGCTACTAGAGAATAGATTCGTGCAAAGAAGTTCAAAGAAGCATGAAAAAGAAGATTTACTTGTTACACACCGCACCAATGTGTAAAGAACTAAAGATACTACTAAAGAAGCGCGAAAGAAGATGAATACTCTCAGCAACAAAGAGCATGGCATACATTACCAGATGGATCCGCCGCCGGTGGGCTTATTTCCACTCAAATTGGTTGCACCCCATCCACCAACGCCGCCCAAGCCAGTGGGTAAGACTGACTCACTAGTCATGCCATCCGAACGGGGCCCAAGACTGGCAGTCGCGGAGCTTCCCCTTGTAAGAGACAACGAGGGAAGTCCCGCCAAAGGGATACCTGCAAAACCGGTGGTATTTGCATTTGTGCCATAGCCGGTGGTATTTGCATTTGTTCTCCCAGCGCCAGCACTGAGCCCACCCCAAATGGAAGCGCCACCAGCATTGCCGTCGTAGCTGGACGACGACAATCCCGACGGGAGTGTTTCCATGATAACGGGTGTCCTTGTTGCAGGATCAGACAAGCCCTTGTCAAGGCCAAGCATGGATGGAAACTGCGGCTCTTCAGAGTTCGCCATTCCAGTAACAGACGATGTTGAACTGTGTGGAACAGGTGACATGTGCTCAGACGAAGGCGTCATAATGCGGTCCAAGGACTGTGCTTGATGTTGACTATGCCTCAATATGGATGAGCCAAAACTGTTGACACCGCCTAGGAGCCCTCCATTATTATTCTGTGGCATGCTTGGCGGCATTGTAGATGTTTGTGACATGTCTATTCCAGAAAAGGTCGGCAATCGAGATGTCTGGGGGGGTTCTGAAGTCGAGCTCAAGGATCCTGTTGGGCCTACCGGCAAGGACGAAGGTTGGCGCAACGCCGTGGCATTGCGACTCGAAGGCCTGCTGCCGAAGTTTGTCGGTACGAACTCCCTGGCAGTTGCACGCATCTCACCAAGGGGATTCTCCTCAACCTCAAATGACGCAACTGAACCTGATTCTTCCACAGGTGGAGGAAGCGTTGCAGAGGCAGTAGGTTGGCGAAATCCGGGTGGCACCGCGGCGCTGAAAGTCGAAGGTGCGGATATGCGACCACTGCCGTACGAAGAAACAGTTGAGTCATCTGCAATGGAGGGATACTGCGAGGATACTTCCGTGTTGTACATGGGACCTTGACTGCTGGGCGGCTCCCAACTCTGCTGATGCTGCATTTTTGGCATGCCTCCAGGTGGCGGCAACGGGTTGTAATTACTGGCATCATACTGTTGAGGATGCAATTGAGGGTGAGCAGCTTGCTGGACGTCCACCATGCGACCTGCTGCAGCCAACATATTGCCCGCAGTTCCCTGTGGGTAAGCACTCTGCGAGGGGTGCATTGGCATTCCATAATGACCTGCTGGTGCCGGTGGGGGCATGCTCATCGCCCCTGGAGGTGCGCGAACGGGGTGCGGCGGCATCATGCTTGCAGCGGCCGACGGATTAACCCCTCCGGGAAAGTAATTTGACGGTGGCGCTAGCACCTGCTGCGCAGCCGATACTTTTGCATGCTGTTGTTGTTGATGATGCTGTTGGAGCTGTTGTTGAGCCTGCTGCTGCTGCTGTTGCCGCTGTTGGAGTTGTTGATGAGCCTGCTGGAGCTGCTGCTGTTGCTGGGCAGCCGCAGCCTGTGCTGCCCGTTCGTTTGCTAGGCGATTGGCCTCCGCCACTGCCTGCGCAATCTTGGCCTTTTCTTCTTCTTTTTGGCGTGCCTGAGCTCGCTCATTCCACTCTCGATTACGCCTGATCTTCTCTTCTCGTTTCTGAGCCAATCGCTGCTCTTTCAGCCTGTTCTCTTCCTCTAGCTTGATTGCTGCCTGAGATTCTTTGGTGGAGATGCGTGCCTCCAACACAACCTTTGGAGTTTCTTTTGCCTTCGGCTTGCTTACCGGTGCTGGCTGCTGGACTACAACTGGTGCCGGGACTACAACTGGTGCCTTTACAGGCTTTGGGGGCGCCGGCTTTCGTGGTGGTTCTGGCCTAGGCGCTGGCGCTGGCGCTGGAGCTGGCGCGGCTGCTGCCTCTACTGCACCTTCTCCCAATATCCACATCACGAGATCGTCAGCGGTAGCTCTATCGGTACCTCCGCAGGCTTTTACTGCCGCATGAATTTGACCCTCCGAAAATCCCATTCCCAGCAGTGCCGCGACCAAGGGATCGTCCTCCTTACCTTTACTATCCTTTGATTGCGCAGCTGACTCGTTCTTTTTGCTGCCTGCCGCCAGGGCAGTATTCGCCTTTTTATTTTCTGCAGAGTCGCCTTGTTGACCCTTCTTCTTTTTCTTCTTCTTCTTTTTGATATTTTTATCTTTGTTAGCAGTTCCTGTAGCTCGCAGCTCAAGCATCTCCTCGTCGGAATCGTCGTCCTCCTCCTCCTCCTCATTGATATCCTGCTGCTGTGATTTCTTGGCTGCACCTGCTACTTCCGGTTCTTCCTCTTCAACGTCCTCAACCTCAGGCTCTGGCGGCGGTGGAGAGTATCCGTGCTGTTCTACGTCTTTTAATCGCTCAACCATCCGCGCCAGTGTCGATTTGAATTTCTTCCGCTCCTCACTCGATGAGGCAAAGTACGAGATGGCTTCCTGCAGTGCTAATCCGTGCGTCTCGAGTACTTTATCTTGCGATCCGTGAGACACAGTCTCGGCCAACTCTCTCGGTGATATACCCTTGCTGGTACTGGGTGTCCATTTGAACAAGGATAGAGGGTGAGATTAAAAACATTTGACTAGTGAACAGGGTGTACCCACAAAGACCACAACCAGAGAAACGAAAAGACGTCTGCATACATACCTGGACTTCCATGTATGCGTATCCGTGGACTTGGTCTTGGCATCGGCACCAGCCTTGAGTAAGGCTTCCAAGATGGCTTTCGACCCCGACAGGATGGCATAATGAATGGGCGCAAATCCCGATTCCTGGCAAGCAATCTGCAACCAGTTGTGGGGCAAAGCCGAGTAATCACCTTCCTGTGGCCACGTTTCTGCCAGCGCAATGGCGTGCTCGACAAAATCTAATTCGCCATACAGACAGGCCGTGTGCAAGGCTGTGCGGCCCGTTCGCAAGGGAGCGGTGAAAATGAGAGGCAAATTGGTGCTCATCAAATACTGCGCCAGTTTGGTCCTGGCCTCGTGTCCTCGCTCTGCCGCGGTTCTGTTTTTTGCCACCGTGTGCGGCAAGAGAAATTCCAGATGCGGCGTAATGGTAGCCATGGTCATAGGCGGTGGCGCTACTAGTGCTTCCTCGTCTCCACCACCCTCATTGTTGTTGTTATGATTGCTGTTGTTAACAAGAGTATCATTGATCATATTTGCGGCTACGGATGGGGATGCTGTCAGAGGCGATTCCTCCAGTAGTTCTTCTAGCTTTTTGACCTCATTCGACTGACAGGCCGAAACCACTTTGGAACGCCACGCAAGGATTAGCTTTTCACGTTTCTTGGCCGCTGCGTCGGCTGCTTTCGCGACAGCCTCTTTGCGCGCCTTTTCCTTTTTACGGTTTTTCTTTTCACGACGCTTGGCAGCCTTTCTAGCACGTTCTTCGGCTTCCATGGCATCTTCAATAGCGACCTGTTCGAGCGATTCCCAATCAATCGGAGCAATTCCCGCACGTCCCGTAATGGGCGTGGCTGGGACATTGCTATTGGCAAAGGGAGACGCCGCCCATCCCGATTTGGTCGTGCTGCTGGTATTGCCGGAAGCGTCATCGCTCTTATCATTTTCACCGCTGCAGGTGTCACCTTCCGAGGATTGTCGTTCTTGTTGATCTTTCTGGATTTGCTTCATATCATCCAAATCCGGCAAACTATCATCGTCCTCGTCATCTTCATCGTCCGAATAGGCATAGCGATGAGCATTCAAAGCATCCAAGTCACCCGTGGCAGCGGCAATCGCTGGATCCGGCCAGGCACCATTCTTGTCATCACCAAAGGTAAAAATGTTGCTATTGCTACTGTTGTTGAGATTTTCGCCATTCTTTTTGGCTTTGGCCGCGCGCTTCTTGGCCGCGGTGGATTTTCCCAACAAGGACGTATCCATACTCATTCCCATAATCTCTACAAACATGGACATGAGTGCTTTCATTTCAGCTTCACTGCATGGGAGGGATGAGTCTTTGCCACCCGGCGCTTTGTTGGTGTTGTTGTTCAGAGTCGCATTGTTGAGACAGGCACCAGGAGGCAAGGTCGGTGTCATATTGGCAGGATTCACCTTGATGTTGTTGGTAATGTTGGCGGCGACCGTGGTGTTGAAACTACTCATCGTGGTAGGAGCATTCCGCAGAGCATCCAATGGATTGCCACTAAAGGTGCCCGGTGGTGTATTCGTCGAGTTGGTCCCAAACAAATACGGAGCGCTGGCCATTCCTCCACCGGCGGCCGAAGCGGCCACATTCCGCGCCGCAGCACTCGTCAAGGCCGACAAATCACCGGCTTTGGCCAGCGCTGCCAAATCCAAATTGCCAAAGGACACCGAAGCTCCACCAACGGCGTTCTTGTGGTTGCCCAAATTCAAACCCGACAAGAATGGGTTGAAGGTCGCACCACTGCCAGCACTAGCTGCGGCGACGGCGGCATTCAAACCACTGTTGGTGGTGTTGAGATTGAGACTGTTCATCCACTCCACTGTGCTGCTCATCATGCTGGTAGTCGCCGCATTGGGATTCATCATATTCATCATTGGATTGTTGGTACTCATGGTCGTTGTGGCGCCGGAGCTTGTAGTGCTGTGCGCCGAAATGCTCCCATTGGGTCCTAAGGTAATTTGGACACTGCTGTCACCTCCACTTCCAGCCGCCGCAGCAGCGGCTGCCGCAGCAGCTTCCGCTGCTTGCTGCAAGTAGTTCGCCGCAGCTTCCGGACTCATCATGTTGGCGGTTGCCGATTGAGAGGCCCTCCACACTTTGCGCTTTTTGCCATGCACAATGGTTTCTTCGTAATGCGCTCCTGACCGATTGGGAGGTTTATTAGTACTGCTCTTGCTGTTGCTGCTCTTGCCACTAGTATTCGAAGAGCTATTATTATTATTATTGGTATTGTTTTTACTACTGCTCATGGTTATGGACGAGGAGGATGTTACACACATAGAGGTGTATGTAATGTATGACTCCAAACTCACAATCCAGAACAATAATATAGGTTGTTGAAGACAAGAGATTGATTACAGTTGTCGTCTTCTTGCCTTCTCAAAAAGCTGATGTGTTGTTACTATCACTATCGTACGTACCATACCGTTCTTTACCCAGTCTAACAACAGGCTACGGTGCGACTATCATGGTCGATTACTAGCTACTAGCTAGCTAGCTAGCTAGCTAGCTAGCTAGCTAGCTAGCTAGTAGCATCATTCGGGCAGTTTGCATTGATTTGTACAGTTGCTGTTCGACGTAGAACCACTCCCGAGCATTCCGTCCTGGTTTTCTTTGACAGTTGTCAATGTTTACGTGACGGACGCCCACCGTTCGGATGGAAGAAGAAGTGTCCGATCAAATGGATTCATGGCAGCTGGAACGAAAGGGGTAGGGCCACGTGGAGGCCACCGCCATCATTCAAATCGTGGAGGTGTGCAGCTTTGGTGCCATCAACTCAACCAAATGATAATTACCAGCTGCCTACTAGTAGCTAGTAGTAGCTATCTTGAAGCTAGTTGGGTAGTCTACCTTTTCACTGGTGCTCCTCACATAGCTGCACTGGGAAGTAGTCTTTCTCTTTCATTTGTTATGAGGATCTGGCATTCAATTTGATTGTCTGAAAAGGGAAATGAACTGATCAAAAAGCTTTCTTTTCTGAAAGTTCGGTTCAATTGAAACAAAAATAAAACTTTTAAGGCATGGCATGTGTGCAGATAAATCTTTCCTCATGTAGCAGAGAGAACAAAAGATTGTGTGTCAACTGTTTTCATTTTTTTCAGTGTCTTTCATTTGTGATTTTTTTGCACTTGCATGTTTTGCAGCAACTGTTCAGAAGACCCTCCTATGATGTTTCACCATTTTGATTTAAAACTAAAATTACCATTTCTTATATTTTTTATCTCACCAAAATGTCATTATCTAGAGCAGTTGATGACAACATCACCAAAAAATGTGAGACTTAACTTGCTCTTTAGGGTTAGGTACAATTTCCAAACTTAGTTCGCTCACTTGTGCCACCACGTCATTCGTCGACTCACTTACCCGCCGAGAGTGATAATCAATTTGAATGAGAAAGATAGATGATGATCCATTGATTTCAGCAGCTATTTTTCAATTGGGCCAAATGGGATCGAGCTGGTGCCAGGAACGCTATAGTAGCAACTGAAGATTAGATACATTAGCATTTATCTGCTACCAGCACTTGAAACGACCAGCCAGCACTGTTCATGAGACGAGGAGGAGGGCGATGAAACCATTCCTCTCTCATAATCTCGTTCGACAATCTAAATAACAGTCATTAAAAGTATTTTCATCCAAAGCCCGATATTTTAAATAGAGAATCGTGTACTTTGAACACGGAGACGCACGCAAGATGTTGTCAAGCTTTTTATTGTTTTTATTATTGGTGCTAGCCTGCTGCATTATTGGCCGTTCTTTTCCAACCAGAGAGATATCCACCACCAAGTCGACGACGCATAGTAGGAGATCTATCCCTTTTTCCGTTTTATTGTTTGGTCGCCAAGAAGAAGAAGAAGAAACATGGCGCGCCACAAAATCGACACCCTGGGTATCGAGTGACGATGATGATGAAACATTGTCGCCCATAAAGAAGAAGCATTCTTTCGGTTTGACGCGGCGACAGGCATGTATTTCGGCGTTGGTTGTAGGTGGAGCAACAGCCACAGCTCCACCTTTTGCCAATGCGGCAGGATTATTTGCAGCACAACCCGAACGCCAATTGGAACTTTGTATTATATCGCTCATAAGAATTGCCTACTGGGCTGAAAAGACGGGATTGGCACTATTGCAAAGTGACAATATTGAGGTGCGCAAACAACGCTACCTCGAAGCACGATTGGCTTGCAAAGCTTTGGTGACGGGCAAAGTGGGTGGAGGAGCAACCTATACAGTCTTTACCTTAAATAGTTTAGGGTTTAAGGAATGCCTAAAAGATTTGGTACTCTATGCCGACCAAACAGGAGTCAAAGGCGACCGACGCAAAGTGGCAGAACTCCAAACAGATCTTATTGAATCCCTTGCCAGTGTGGTGGAGTTTGATGGCCTGGAAAATACCATTGAGAGTTCAGGACCTCGGTCGTCCTTAACCTTGAGCCAATATACCGAGTCCAAGGCCACCTTTGTGCGTCGGACACTCTTGGAAAAAGTCGTTCCTTCCGTCAATGCCCTCATTCGACCTTTTGGAGACAAAGTCGAAGGCTTTTGTAGAGATTACGTAGCTAAGACCTATGCCAGTGAATTGCCCGGCAGGCTTCTTCCACCTCCACAACCAACACAACCAACACCACAACAATAACAGCCCTCAGGGCAGCCATTTACGCCACCCTCGTCGCCCTTGCAAAATATCACCAATCTCGGCTAACTTGCGCTGTTGTGCTGGCTCGGCTAAATACTCTTCCGCAATTTCCTTCATACGGTCTAATTTATCAGGCTTGGTCACATCAATAGGGAACTCGTCTGGCAACCCAAGAGTAGGATTGAGTCGATAATAGCGTGTTTGTGACATATGGGCTTGCTTGGAGATGGCACTGCCTTCACCCAGAATATCTTCCAAGACATGATGAATCTGTTCGGCATCCGTAGCACTATTGACAATTTGGCCAATGATTCCATCCCATCCTATGCGTGGGGAATTCTTTTGTTCCACAAAACCTGAAGTGGCATGAGCGCAAACAACAGAGCAAGAAAAAGGCGGTTTGAGCTTGGAACAAAACAAAGGCGCAAGGATATAAAAGTAGTCATCATTGATAACTCTTACCCCCCGTTCCAATCGACACGACCATTTCAATGGGGATATCGGGAAAGATAGCCCGAGCTTCGTGCACCGCCACGGCTGCTGGGTTGGAAGCCACAATACCGCCATCGCAGTACATTTCACCCCCCATCATCACCGGTTTGAAAACGGTTGGCGCTGCCGTGGAGGCCCGGAGGGCATAGCGTTGCAAAACACGAAAGGATCCTAGTTTTGGAAGGAACAAGTGGAAGGTTAAATTGAGGGTTGCGACATAGATAATAACACAAACGAAAGAAGTGACAACAGCAATAAAAAAGCAAATTCCCACCTGGATGTCTAGATCCCTCAATCTTGTAGCCTGCATTTGGTCGGACCTGTTTCTGTTTGTAATAGGAAGACTTTCGAATAAGCTCATGCTCCGACTCCAGCGGCAAATCCAGGTCAAGGCGGGCCTTGTCAGGATCAATAGTAAACGGATCAGCGAGCTCTCCGCCAGCGTAGTTGTAGTTACGGAAGAGGGCTACATGAGTTGGCGTTGAAGACATTTTCTGTCAGCAAACAGGAAAAGAGGACTGGTGAGAAAGGACTACTTAGGTGAAAAGCAACGTGATATATCATCATTCATCGTCACTCTGATGAGACGCATCCCGTCCAATCAGTTCCCCATCAAATGAAACTACTCCTCTCTAGTAGACCTACCGAAGCAACGCAACAAACCTAACAATAGCGAAGACGCGACAGCGTGTGAGATATAAGATCGCTAGCAGTGATAGGTCTGGCCAAACTTCTCAAAAAATACTGCACAGAGAAAGGCAAGAAAAGTCAGCACCACCAGCGAAGAAGAAACTCACATAAGGGACAGATGGATCGGCACGACTATCCAGCATGATATTATCACCCAGAATGTCTTTTAGAATTTCCATAAAGAATCCTTCATCGTATGTAGCAGTCGTAAAAAGCATCATGGGTGTACTCAGCGAAGTTTTGACAAATATTTGTTTGATCAAGGCATCATATCGTTCCACAGCTAGCTCGCTGGATTCTTTGCGCATTCCCACCAAAAAAGCGATGATTCCGCCCGTCGATGTCCCGGCAATAATATCGAAGGAATCCGCGACCTCCACGCCATCCATGGCTTCGACAAGTCCTTTGACAAGACTCACAGCCACCATTCCTCGAGAGCCTCCTCCGTCTAGACAAAGGATGCGGAGGCCCTTTTGTCCTGGAATCTTTGGCACCCAATTGTTGTAGCCAATGGCGGCTAATATTTGATTCGAAGTACGACGTACGTGGCCATCTAAATTATTTTGAATTTCCGCGGCGCGGACAAAGGGTCGGACCACTTTCTTTTTGCCAGTGTCGTCTCCATCACCAGATGATGACGACGACGACGACCCTCGCTTTCGTTTATTTTTGAGAAATTTCATAATTTCCCCGGGATACCTCAACCACCGACGGGTTTGTTCGCCCCTGGAATAGGAGGAACACTTCAAAATGGCTTCGGCCAAGCCTTCCGTGTCCCGAATCGCTTCGACGGCATCATCACTGGAGACAGTCATGGCCAGTAACAATTGTGTCACATAGAGCTTGCAGCGAAGCCTGGCATCTCTTCGATTGCGGCTTCGCAAAAAGGGATTGCTGGTTGTGGTTTTACCTCGTTGTTGTTGTTGTTGTTGTTGTTGTTTGTTTTTGGGTTCTGAGAATTCATTGGCATACCGCAACATGGTCATGAAATCGTGCATGAGATTGTTTCCATATTGATGGACCTGTGCACGCGTTTTCCTTGTGTTGTCATCCTCATTGTCGCGGTCGGCGTCATTAAAGACGGGCGAACGATGATTGGTTGAGGTGGTTGTGACGGACCAAGCCGCATTTGCTCGCAAGATTCCGTCGGTGATGACAGCCGACAGCTCAGGAGAAACAGCACACAAATCTCTCAAAGCACGACAAGCACTGCAAGCTGCCATGAAAGATTCTTCGTGCTGTTCCAAAAAGGCCGCACTTCCTCCCAATTGATACGACGACGACGACGAAAAGTAGGAATCTTGTTTGGTATTTCTGCTAGTACTACCACTACTTTGCTGCTGTTGATTCTTTTGGAGATTGATATACCGTGCTCCCTCTCGAATGCATTCCAAAAGTGGCATGAGACCCCCATTGCCTTGTTGACAAAAGGTCCGCCATTGATCGACGGTTTCAATGCTGGAGGCAATGGAAACCGCCAAATGCCGCATATCCCGAGATATCCGTTCAAAGTAGTGCTCCGGCATGCGGAGTGGTGCAGTCTGTGTCTGTGTTTGCGTGGATGATGTTGGTATTTGGGTATTTGTCGTTTTGTTGGTAGCCGGTTCAGCCAAAGTGGAGGTGGAGGAGGAGGAAGTGGAGGCATACAGGGAGGGAAGAGGTAGAACATTGACCGACCTCAACAATTCATTTCGTGCCGTGGGAGTTGAAACCATCCACGTGACGGCGTCGTCCAACTCACGAGCCGTGGCAGAGTCCATGCGAGGAACCGATTCATCTTCTGGCGGTGGTGGGATGGGGTCACCTCCCGTAGTACTAGTAGTGCCATCCTGGAATTTGTCGCCAAGATCTACAGTGGAGGCCGCTCCCCTGTTTCCACGACGCGTGACGGACAAGATCTTATTGTTATTGCCTTTCCTATTCTTGGTTTCTTCTTTTTCTTTGCTCATGTCTGTGGCATCCAAAGTAATGGCTTGAATCATATTATGATCGGTTGTCTGATTATTATTAGAGCCTGCGTTTTGAGCAGTTTTTCGTAATTCTGCTTCTTGCTTTTGCATTTGCATCAACAAGGATCCAATGGAACGACCGGACGTGGCATTCCAATCGTAGACTTCATCGTCGTTGTTGTTGTTGTTGATCACGTCTTGATCTTTTCGTTCTTGGTCTTTCAAAACCACTGTCGTACAAGTAGTAGTAGAACTGGGGCCATGCGGCTTGTTGCCTTGCTTGTAGTTGCAAGGATGAAAAGGAAGCGGACTGGTACGTGTAGACACAAAAGCTGAGCTCTCTTGAACCATACCGAGAATGCAGAAAGCCACCAGGAAGCTTGTCATACTCCTCCTACTAGTTGCTGGACTTTTCGTTGATGATGACGATTTCGTCGCAAATGGAGCCTTGCAATCCTTCATGGGCAACGTTCCACTTATTAATTTATCTGGGCAAAGTCAGTGGATCTTGGTCTACTGTATCCTTGTCAAATAGCAAGTCCATCAAAGCCACGAGTTGCCGCAATGGAACTAAATACTGTAGATGATGACAATGAGTGAATCAATCAATGAATCTATCTATGCCTGCAGTATCTCCCAAAGCTTGGGTTTGACACCCATCCACCCAATATGTATCCTTCTGTGCTTTTTCATTCGTTGCTTCTTTCTTTCAATGAATCGATGGCATAATCGGTGTCGTCTCATTGTGATTTGCTGCCGTTCGCAACTGTTTAATTTAGGGCTAAGGCTAAACAACACCACGTCAGTCTTCCCATCACTTTTTTTTTCGTTATCCGTCATTTTTAATCTACTATCTGGTAAGCTAATAGCACAGTGTAATACAGTTTGAGTAGCATAGACTGCATAGTGTGATAGCTGACAGCCAATACCATCTATCTACAGAAGTGTGTGTCATTATTTTGTACTAGTATTCTCTGGTCGGTCTTAGGCTTGGCCCCAAGAAACTTCGTTCCCGTGTATTTCAAAGAATCTACAAAGACTCCAGAAAATTCTTAGAAAACTAAGGAAGATTTTTGGAAGCATATACCTGAGACCCCACCAATAAGTTGGACCCATCGACAACCATTTGGTGGCTATTATTTTCAGCCTTCCACAAGTGACTACTGTATAGTGATGCACCTTCCTACTCCATTGATTTAGATTCGCAGATAATATCGTCTTGATATCAGAATGGAGTTGCAGGAATTGGATCAACCCAACGAACAATCTTCACTACTGACAATGGCACCGGATAAAGGATCAAAAGCGACAACCACTGCACGATTCGCCGCCAAAGCTTCAACAAGGGTTACATCTGCTGCTGCCATGGTAGGTGCTTTGGCATTACTGGCCATGGTGGCGGTGGTTTGTCTGGTACACACGGCAGTTTACAACAATTCAAGATTTCCATCTTCTTCTTCGCCTTCGAATAATTTGCGGAACAGTGTCACGTCGCCACAAGTATTTTTGCGGTTGTGGAAATCTTCGACGGCTTCCTCCCATACTCGTGGTTTGTCGTCGCCGTGTGGAAGCTTGTCTCAAGCAATATTTGCGGACATGCACGACGGTGATCAAAAAATTGTGACACTGATAGAGGATCAATTGACCATTACACCATCATCATCTTCACAACCTGATACCGATGAGGTGGAAACGGACGTAGCAGAGAAGGATTGGATCGTCCATGCAACGGTGGATTTGACAACCTGTACGGCTTTGATTGATTTCAATGTTCCCAATAAACCATCTCCTCCTCCCGTGCCATTGTTGCTGACCTTTTGGAAGATGGACACGGTGGGAAGTGGTCCGCTGCAACACTCTAAATGGACATTGGAATTTACGGACCCTTCGGGGACGCTAGCTCCAAAAGGTGCACCTTTAAATCACTGGGTTCAAATTCCTCCTGTTTTAGGATGATAGCTTGCTCGCTCGGGTTTGCACCTCGCTGCATGTAGCCATGGGAGGCTTGCCGCCAGTTTGGACTCCTCTGTATCATGTGCGGTAGTAGGGATATTAGCTGCACGGATGCTTACTGCACAGCGACTAATCAAGAAAATGCATTATGAATGAACGAAGATGGGGCTGCTTGTGGAGGATCTTTGAGGTCATCCCCATTAGGTATATATATTTTCGTCGATCCAGTGTAATACGATAAGAGACAAGCATTTCAATGTACTAGATGAGGATACGATACCGTTGGCGTCAAGGAATACAGAGTGTCACTATCAGCTATTTGTGGTGGTGGCGGCGCAACCAATCTAGCTGGTTCTAACTATCAACTACAAGAAATATTAAATTTGTGATGCTTATTATATGCTAATTCCTTTTAGCCAACATCGCCATGCCAAATATATGTATTTTCCAATACGTGTTCGTACCTTTTTCTTTCTTTCAAAATCTTGACAAAATCTTTTTAAAATCTCTGTAGCAGTCTTCTGCTACGGAAGCATCAAAGATGATTCCAACATGCTGGAATCTGTAGCAGCGGTCCTGTCGCTCAGTTCAAGCATGTCTTTCTTCATGTAGGAAAAAGCTGTAACAGAATCCAACGACGAATGGCGCCTGTGCTTGCCAACAGCGCCTACTATACGCTTGGCTTTATGACTCGCGGATTCTACAAACGCTTCCACTCTCTCAAAGGGTACGAGTTTTTTCGTCCTCACTCGTTGACATCGAATCTTTTCCATCCGTTTCGCTGCCTCCTTGATTTCTTGTCGCGACAATCCGGCATCTTTTAACAAGCACGCCCGATGAAAGGGTTGCATGTACAATTCTTGTCGTGTCCGTGGCGTCCCACGGTGCTCCTCGTAAGCATCCACATCTAATGCCCCGTATTCACGATACTTCCAATCCAATTGAACCGGTGCTCCCTCCTGGCCACCCGGATTGTCTCCTAAGGTCACGTCGAATTCACGAATCTGAAGTTTGGTAAAGGATACACAGGGTTCCAGTTCTGCATCAGCAGCAGCAACGACCTTATCACCAGTACTACTATGTCCTTTTTTGTAGGTGTTGTTGGGAATGGTTGCGGACAACGATGGCGAAGACCCAGAACGAGGAAGTCCTAGTATGAGTTTGGCTTGTGTAGTGGCAAGATCGTTGGTGACTTCCGGCGGAGGCAACGCCATCCAATGGGACTTTGTGGTATCCACGAGAATGTCGTCTCCTATCCGTTCCAAGTTTCCATAACTGGACCGCAATTTCATAGCCGAACGTGTCTTTTTCATCTGTTTGCGCAAGCATCGTCCTTCTTTTGTCATCTTTCCTGGAGCTGGAGGATGGCTCTCGTCGTTATCACTACCAATATCACTAACTTTCGTGGCCACTGGCCTTGGATGACTGTTGGCAAGCTTGGGCGAAGCATCAGACAAGGGCAACTCTACAGGCAGACTACTGCTTCGTTGGGCGTCTTTTGATTCAGTCTCCTCATTTGCTGGCACTACTGGCGCTTGGTTATCCATGAGAATATCTTGCTCGTCACATAGTCTAGTGCTGGAAGATCTAGAGCTCGGGGTGCTCGCGTTGTCTCCATCTTCATCATCGACACTACATTCCACTGCTACTTTTACCATCTTCCCATCTGTAGAGGAAGGGGGCATCCACTTCTTTGTGTGGTTGTTGTTGCTGATGCCTTGTTGTTGTGGTGGTTCTGAATGTCTCAGCTCAATGCAAGTGGGAATAGTTTCACCCCAATCCATATTGAGTGCTGCTGGTTTGACGGCAATGTTGGTATTGTCAGTCTGAGTGGAAGCTTCCGAAGTCGTCGAGGAGGAGCCAGATACATTCAAGGAATTATACGAAGATGAACCCAAGGAAAGTTTGAGTTTGTTTTATGAATCAGACGGTGCCTAGGCCTACTCAAGCCTCCATCTTCCTCCACGCTGCTATGGCTACCAGTACTACTAGTAGTAGACATGCTGGCTTTCGAGATGCGGGGAACATTAGCTGGGGGAGAATGTATTACCTTCCATGTTAAGGTGATGTTGGTTGATGAAACATAGAGGTACTATATTGTACAACTGGTCAACTGCATGCTGTACTATTAAAGCACTGGTGGTCATACTGTAACACTCATTGTTCAACATCACA
>ENA-ORBV01005935-ORBV01005935.1-microbial-mat-metagenome-genome-assembly--contig:-NODE-5935-length-21912-cov-6.037417_pt1 | contig 21912 bp, 17 predicted proteins | sample MGYA00237777_ERZ505514 | MGnify/ENA primary metagenome ERZ505514 (study PRJEB26160, sample SAMN06269048) | microbial mat metagenome | isolation source: Oligotrophic lake microbial mat | place... | reverse complement strand
CGTCGGCAGCGTCAGATGTGTATAAGAGACAGTGTCGAGGGCGACCTTGACCGTGGCGCCGCCGAGCTTGCCGGTCACCCCGTCGGCGGCGAGGGCGGTCACGGTGAGCTTTTTGCCCGCCCCGACCAGCATCATGCCGGCCGGCTGGCCGTTCCTGATCTGCGTGGCCTTCGTCAGCGCGGTCACGGCGACCTCCGCCGGCCAGAGCTGCGGATCGGCGATGGCCTCCTCCAAGGTCGCGGCCTGGGCCAGCGGTGCAAAAAGCAGGGCCAGCAGCAGCAGTCCGCGGATCTTCATGCCGGCAGGTTGGAGGATTTCTCCGCCCTGGTCACCAGCCAAATTCAGCCACCGGATTGCGCGCAGGCCAATAAGCCGTGAACCATGGAAATTGACCAATCGGCCTCACCTAAGTTTTCAGGTCTCAGATCTCAGCTTTCAGCTTTCAGCCCTCCTGACGCGGCCGCCGCCGCGTCACGGCTTCCCATCAAACAGCTTCTTGAGGCTCTCGCCGGCCTTCTTGGCGGCTTCCTTGGTCTTCTCGACCGCGGTGGCGCCGGAAGTCGAACCGACCTGCCCGAGGGCGTTGGCCGTGCCGCTGACGATGCTGCCGAGCACGTTCTTCATGAGCGCCGTGGCCAGCTGGTCGGCCGTGATGCCGCCCTCCGCCACGCCGAGATTGTCGAGGCTGATGGGCGGCAGCGGCACCGGCAGCGCCGCCCCGGCGGCGCCAAGCGTGGCCTTGGCGTTGGTCATGCGGAATTTCTTCACGACAAACTTGATCGGCTGGCCTTCCTTCGTGGTCGGCGCCTTGCCGGCGCCCGTGAACTCCTCGATGTTCTTCAACAGGTCCTTGATGTTGCTGGAGACGATCTTCGTCTCATAGGCGAACTCCGGCTGGTCGATGACGAGCTCGTTGATGACGATGTGGTCGCCGAAGACCGACATCGGCTGCAAATCGATGCTCACCTTGCCGAGGTAGAAGGCGCGGCCCTCGGTCCAGCCGCGAGGATTGTCCACCGCCAGGCCGCTGAGCGTGCCCGAGCCGGTCAGGGGCGAAATCACGGCGCCGTCCAGCATGACCTTGGTCTGCGTGAGCTTCGGGCCGAAATTGTTAACCCCGGCCTTCACGACCGAGCCGAGGGTGTAGGCGACGACAAAATAGCCGCCGACCAGGAGCACTAGCAGGCCGAGCACGGCAAGTTTCAGGAGTTTCATCATGGTGAGTGTTGGATTGCCCGGAGCGTGTCCGGTTCCCGGACCGGGGCAAGTCTTCACCCAGCGAGTTGGGCCAGCCAGCTTGCTCGCGCCTTCCCCGATGCGCGTGCAAGCACGCCGCCTACCCCGCAATCGCGCTTGCCAGCCGAGCCGCAGCCTCCTCTCTATCTGCTCACCAGCCCCCGCCGCTTCGCCTCAGCTCGCTGAAGACGAACCGCGCCGAAGCCCTTGGGCGCAGGTGGGCCACATTCACTTTCACTCTCACTTTCACTTTCACTCCACCCCATGGCCTCCAACTATACCGAAGCCAGCATCAAGACCCTCAGCTCCCTCGAGCATATCCGCCTCCGCCCGGGCATGTATATCGGGCGCCTCGGCAACGGCACCCACGCCGAGGACGGCATCTACGTCCTCCTCAAGGAGACCATCGATAACTCGATCGACGAGTTCATGATGGGTGGCGGCCGCAAGATCGAGGTCGAGCTCACCGAGCGCTCCGTCAAGGTCCGCGACTACGGCCGCGGCATCCCGCTGGGCAAGCTGGTGGACTGCGTCTCCATCATCAACACCGGCGCCAAATACGACTCCGAGACTTTCCAGAAGGCCGTCGGCCTCAACGGCGTCGGCCAGAAGGCCGTCAACGCCCTCTCCCTCTCCTACCGCGCCCAGGCCGTCCGCGACGGCGAGACCAAGGTCGTCGAGTTCGAGCAGGGCAAACTCAAGTCCCAGTCGCGCGTCACCAAGTCCGACGAGCGCACCGGCACCATCATCGAGTTCACGCCCGACCAGAAACTCTTCGGCGCCGACTTCAAGTTCCGCACCGAGTTCATCGAGGACATGCTGTGGAACTACGCCTTCCTCAACCGCGGCCTCACCCTCACGCTCAACGGCAAGCCCTTCAAGTCGGAGAACGGCCTCAAGGACCTCCTGACCAAGGAACTCTCCGGCGAGCCCCTTTACCCGATCATCCACCTCGAGGGCGAGGACATCGAACTCGCCGTCACCCACGGCAAACACTACGGCGAGGAATACTGGTCCTTCGTCAACGGCCAGCACACCACCATGGGCGGCACCCACCTCGCCGCCTTCCGCGAGGCCTTCGTCGAGACTCTCCGCAACCATTTCAAGAAGGACTTCGACGCCGCCGACGTCCGCCAGTCCATCGACGCCGCTATCGTCGTCCGCGTCCAGGAGCCGGTCTTCGAGTCCCAGACCAAGACCAAGCTCGGCTCGACCGATATCGGCCCCAAGGGTCCCTCGCTCAAGGAATTCGTCGGCAAGTTCGTCCAGCAGGCCCTCGACACCTATCTCCACAAGAACCGCGAGACCGCCGAGATCATCAAGGCGAAGATCGAGGAAAACGAGCACGAGCGCAAGGAGCTCGCCGGCATCCGCAACATCGCCCGCGAGCGCGCCAAGAAGGCCTCCCTCCACAACAAGAAGCTCCGCGACTGCCGCCTCCACCTCGGCGACCGCAACCCGCGCTCCGAGGAAAGCACCCTCTTTATCGTCGAGGGTGACTCCGCCGCCGGTTCCCTCACCGCCACCCGCGACGTCCAGACGCAGGCCGTCTTCGCCCTCAAGGGCAAACCGCTCAACACCTACGGCCTCACCAAGAAGGTCATCTACGAGAACGAGGAATTCCACCTCCTCCAGTCCGCGCTGAACATCGAGGAAAGCCTCGACGGCCTCCGCTACAACCGGATCGTCATCGCCACCGACGCCGACGTCGACGGCATGCACATCCGCCTGCTGCTGCTCTCGTTTTTCCTGCAGTTCTTCCCCGACGTCATCCGCAACAACCACCTCTTCATCCTGCAGACGCCGCTCTTCCGCGTCCGCAACAAGAAGATCACGCGCTACTGCTACTCCGAGGCGGAGAAGCAGGCCGCCGTCGTCGAGTGCGGCGCCACGCACGAGATCACGCGCTTCAAGGGCCTCGGCGAGATCAGCGCCGGCGAATTCAAGGACTTCATCGGCGAGAACATCCGCCTCGACCCGATCAACCTCCACCACCTCTACAGCTCCGACGAACTCCTGGGCTTCTTCATGGGCAAGAACACCCCCGAAAGACAGGACTTCATCATCAACAACCTCCGGGGCGAAAAAGACCTCGTCGAAGCGTGAGTTTTGGCACCACTAATCTGCACTAATTTGCCACAATCACATGTCAGTCATTCTGAGACATGGACGAAGGCGGCCTTCGGTGATTCTGCCTATGAGCTCTCCCATTCCGGTCATCCTGAGCCCCGCGAAGGATCCACATGCACATTTTCCAGCGCTTTCCGGCAGCGTCTATCCAACTGGATCCTAAACTCCGTTCCGGATGACGATTCGTTCGGTTCCCAATTAGTGTCTCATTAGTGGACATTAGTGGTGCAAAAATCCCTAATCTTGACTTAAACATGAAGTTAAACATCAACATTAACTCATGAGAACGATCTCCGCCGTGGACCTGCGCAACGACTTGGAGGGCATCGTTAAATCGCTCAAGAAGGGCGAACACATGGAGCTGACTTATCGCGGGGAAAAAATAGCCGAGATGGTGCCGGCTAGGCCTTCCGCCAAGCTGACTCCATTGGAAGCACTCCGCCGCGCCCAGGAAATCACGGCCCGTGATCCTGATTATGCCCAGAAAACGGAAGTTTACCTGCGCGAGTTGCGGGAAGACCAGAAGGCATGGGGTGATCGCTCCCCGTGATCCATCTCGACGCCAACTACCTCATTCGCGGCACCCAGACCGGATCCCCCGAGGATGCCGCCCTGCGCCGTTGGCTGGAGACATCCCGGCCGGTGGCGGCTTCGGCCATCGCCTGGATGGAATTCGTCAGCGGTCCCGTCTCTCCGACCGTGGTCGAGTCCATCCGGCATGCCTTGGGTGGGCGGATTGTCGCGTTCACGCCGGTTGAGGCCGAACTGGCCGCGACACTCTACAACGCGACCGGCCGGCGCCGGGTCCTGCGCTACGACTGCATGATCGCTGCGGCAGCCATCGGCGCCGGCGCCAGCCTTGCCACCGCCAATACCGCCGACTTTCAACCCTTCGTCCCGCACGGACTGATTCTGATCCAACCCTGATTTTTTCCGCAATGTCCCGCAAAAAACCCACCAAGAAAAACGACCAAGCTGAGCTCCCGCTCGACGCCGCGCCTGCGGTGCCAGCCAGTGCCAAACCTGTAGCCGGGGTCGCTGACCCCGGTGCCCCGGCCGGCAAAACTGTAGCCGGCCTCGGTGAGGCCGGATCCGGACCGGGGTCAGCGACCCCGGCTACACCTTCCGAACCTCCCCCCAAGCGCCCAAAGGGCCAGAAGGTCCAGGACGAGCAAGCCCCCCTCGCCCAAGCTTACCGCAACTGGTTCCTCGACTACGCGTCCTACGTCATCCTCGACCGCGCCGTCCCGCATATCGACGACGGCCTGAAACCCGTCCAGCGCCGCGTCCTCCATACCCTCTGGGACATGGACGACGGCCGCTTCCACAAGGTCGCCAACGTCGTCGGCGCCACGATGAAGCTCCACCCGCACGGCGACGCCTCCATCGGCGCCGCGCTCGTGGCCATCGGCCAGCGCGCCTGGCTCATCGAGCCCCAGGGCAACTACGGCAACACCTTCACCGGCGACGATGCGGCCGCGCCCCGTTACATCGAGGCCCGCCTCACGAATTTCGCCAAGGACGTCCTCTTCAACCCGAAGACCACCACTTGGCAGCTCAGCTACGACGGCCGCAACAAGGAGCCCATCACCCTCCCGGCCAAATTCCCCGTCGTCCTCCTCGAGGGCGCGGACGGCATCGCGGTCGGCCTCTCGACCAAGGTCCTCCCGCACAATTTCAACGACCTCTGCCGCGCGGCCATCAATCACCTCCAGGGAAAATCGTTCCGCATCCTGCCCGACTTCCCCACGGGCGGCACCGCCGATTTCTCCGAATACAACGACGGCGAACGCGGCGGCAAGGTGAAGGTCCGCGCCACCATCGAGGAGCGTTCCAAATACCTCCTCGCCGTGACCGAGCTCCCCTACGGCGTCACGACCGAGTCGCTCATCGAGTCGATCCTCGCGGCCAACGCCAAGGGCAAGATCAAGGTCAAGCACGTCGACGACAACACCGCCGACAAGGTCGAGATCCTCATCCACCTCCCGCAGGGCTCGGAGCCGGCCAAGGTCATCCAGCAGCTCTACGTCTTCACCAGTTGCCAGGTGCAGCTCAACCCCGCCGCGTGCGTCATCGTCCGCGACGCCGAGACCGGCATCGACAAGCCGCACTTCCTCGGCGTCCGCGACATCCTCAAGACCAGCGCCGAAGCCACCAGGGAACTCCTCAAGCGCGAACTCGAGATCAAGCTCGGCGAGCTCGAGCAGCAGTGGCACTGGGATTCCCTCGAGCGCATTTTCATCGAGGAACGTATCTACCGGCTCATCGAAAAATCCAAGACGTGGGAGAGCGTGCTCGCCGAGATCCGCGGCGGCCTGACGCCGTTCCTCAAGCAACTGCGGCGCGAGGTAACCGACGAGGACATCACCCGCCTCACCGAAATCCGCATCAAGCGCATCTCCGCCTACAACCGTTTCCAAGCCGAGGAGGCCATGAAGAAGATCGAGGAAGGCATCAAGGAGACGAAGGCCGACCTCAAGCGGCTCACCGGGTATGCCGTCGCGTGGTTCGAGATGTTGCAGGAGAAATACGGCAAGGGCCACAAGCGCCGCACCAGCTACGACGAGATCGCGCAGATCGACGCCTCCGCCGTCGTCTCCGCGAACCAGCGCCTCTACGTCAACCGCGAGGACGGCTTCATCGGCCTCAACTGGCGCCAGCACGAATTCGTCACCGAATGCACGGTCCTCGACAGCGTGCTCACGATCATGCGCGACGGCTCGCTCAAGGTCACGAAGGTCGCCGACAAGACCTTCATGGGCCGGGAAATCATCCATGTCGCGATCTGGCCGAAGGACGGCGACACGAATTTCTACACGGTGATCTATCAGGACGGAGAATCCGGAAAAGCGTTCGCCAAAAAATTCCAGATCGGCGGCCTGAGCCGCGACAAGCTCTACCCGCTCGTGAAATCCGAGAACTCGCGGATCGTCTATCTGGAGATCAGCAAGACGGAAAAAGAAATGCCGCGGAAGCTGGACGTCTTCCTCGACGGCCGCAGCGGCGCGCGCGTGCGCGAGCTCGAGTTCGATCTCACGACGGTCCCCGTATCGACCCGCACCGCCAAGGGAATCACGGTCAGCAAGTGGGCCGTGAAGGAAGCGAAGCGCGCGGGCGGGAAGTAAGCTGTGGCGGACCTGCTTTTGTCGAAGATTTCCCGACCCGAGAAGCGGATCCTGATTGTCTGTGGCCGCTAAAGGTAATCCGAAACGTTTGTCGCCGACCGGGCGGCTGTAGAAGGCAAAGACCGACACGCGGGGAGCGTAGCCTTGTTTTCAGGGTTGGGTTCGTAAGTGTAGGCAGCCCGCTTGCGGGCGCGGTTCGGCGCGCAAGCGCGCTCGCCTCCGGGGAGAGCCGTTTGTGAAATCAAACCGGAAAATCGTGGGCGCGGCGGCGGCCGATACTTTTTTGGCGAACCCCGGGCCTCGCGTTTGGGACGAGTCGGGCGATCCGGGGCCGGGGGCGATCTGGTCCTGCGCGACCCCAAGCTGCGGGCGCTGCTGCCGTTCACTCGGCAATGGGCCGAAGTTGGTCGTCGGTCTTTTTAACTTGTCTCAAAAGGATCGAGCAGGCCGACGCCGGCGCGGGCGAGGTCGGCGGTGTTCCGCGTCACCACGGTGAATTTATGCTCGAGGGCAGTCGCCGCGATCAGGCCATCGGTCACCGGCAGCGGTCGGGTGGCCGACAGACGGTCCCAGCGGTCGGCGATGGCCGGGGTGATGGGCAAGATCCGGTCGCCATAGTGCGACTCCAGCCCGAGCAGCCAGCGCTCCAGGGCCCGCGCCGCGACCGGATCCTTGGCGCGGCGCACCTCGATGCTCCGGCGAATCTCGCCCAAGGTGAGCACGCTGAGGAACGCTTCGTCCGGTCGGATGCCCGCCAGCCACGCCGCCACGCCGGGATGACCCTTCGGCTTGCGCAGCTCGGAGAGCACGCAGGTGTCGATGAGGTAGGCCATCAGAATCCGTTGCGGCGGGGACGATCCTTGGACCCGGTAAAGGTGATCGCGTCGCCGCCGGGGATTTTTCGCAGGTAGGCGAGGAAATCGTCCTGCGGGCCGGGCCGGTTGCCGGTGAGCGCGCCGCGGAGAAGCTGCCGGTGGGCTTCCTCCACGGAAATACCCGCCGTCGCGGCGCGGCGACGCAGTTTCTTCACCACGGCGGATTCGATGTCGCGGACGAGTAATCGTGGCACGACCCAAAGCGCTATCACTGCTAGCACGCGTCAAGTCCGGCCTCTTGCGACACGGCGCCGATGTCGCGAGCGAGCTCGCTCCCACAACGGGAAGCGCGCGCGGATGTCGCGAGCGAGCGAGCTCCCGCAACGAGAGGCGAGCGAGCGAGCTCCCGCAACGGGAAGCGGGCGGGCTACTTCGCCGCCGGTGCGACGAGCGGGACGAAGAGGATGCAGATCGGGGCGGGGACGTTGATCACGCCCTTCGTCTGATAGGTAAGGCGGCCGGTCGCGGGATCGACGCGGTGGACCGAGACGGTGTTGGAGTCGGCGCCGGCGGCGAGCAGCCAACCGCCGTCGGGCGAAAGGTTGATGTTGCGCGGGAAGGCGCCGCGCACGGGCTGGACTTGGACGACCGAGAGGACGCCGGTGGCCGGCTCGGCGCGGTAAACAGAGACCGTGTCGTGGCCGCGGTTGGAGGAGTAGACAAAACGGCCGCCGGGGTGCGCGAGGATCTCGGCGGCGGAGTTGAACCCCTCGCCGGCCTTGGTCTCGTCGCTCAACGCCGGGACCGTCGTGAGTTGTCGCGCGGTGCCGGCCGCCGCATCCCATGCGAAGGTGGTGACGGAGAGCGCGAGCTCGTTGAGCAGATAGATGAACTTGCCGTCGGTGGAGAAACGCAGGTGGCGCGGACCGCCGCCGGGGATCGACGCGGCGAACCCGTGGCGCTCGAGGACGATTTTATCGAGGTCGATGCGGTAGATCACGATGCCGTCGAGGCCGAGGTCGGGCACCACGGCGAAGCGGCCGTCGGGGGAAAATCCGCAATAGTGCGCGTGAGGTTTGTCCTGGCGTTTGGGCACGACGCCGGAGCCGGGGCCGGTGTGTTTGTAGAGCTGGGCGGAGCCGAGGCGGCCCTCGGCGTCGAGGGGGAACAGCGCGGTGGAGCCGCCGCCGAATTGTGCGGTGAGGAGGAATTTCCCCGAAGGATGCACGGCGATGTGCGCCCCGCCGCCATCGCCGGTGGGGGCGGCGTTGATGACCTCGATTTTGCCGTCGGCCGCGATCCGGTAGCCGATGGCGCCGGGGCCGGCGGGGGTGTTGGCGACGGCGTAGAGTTTATCGCCGGCGGGATGGAGGGCGAGGAAGCCGGGCGAACCGATCTCGGCCGCGAGTTCGGCGGCGGTGAGCTTGCCGTTGGCCGGGTCGAAGGTGGCGCGGTAGATGCCCTTGGCGCCCGGGCCGCCGGTGCCGAAGTAGACGGGGAGGGGAGCGGCGACCGTGAAGGTGCCGGCCAACGCCAGTGCCGATGTCGATGCCAGGGTCCAACGCAACAGGGAGGAGAGGGTCATGCGCCGATTCGTAGCGGAACGGACCGCTCGCGGCCAAGCTTGATCGTGCGACGCGGTCATCGGCGCACTCGGGTTGAACATTCGTGGAAAATATTTCGAAGCAGCGTGGACAGGGCGCGGCGATGGCGTTTCGTTGGCGTTGATAGTCCCGACGATGTTTTCTCCCTCTACCCCGATGCGACGAATCTTAATCCCCGGTTTCGGCGTTTTGACGCTGGCGGCCGCGCTCATTCAGACCGGTTGCGGCACAGGTCAGGGCACGGCTCCGGGCGCCGCACCCGCCGCGTCCGCAGCGGTGCCGGCGACCCCGTCCGTCGCGCCCGCGAAGATCGCCAAGCTTTCGTTCAACGAGCACATCCAGCCGATCCTCGCGGAGAACTGCTTTCATTGCCATGGGCCCGACTCGAGCACGCGCAAGGCGCAGCTCCGGCTCGACCGCGCGGAGTTCGCCACGACGGCACGTGAGGATTACGATCCGGCGATCGCCCCCGGCAAGCCCGAGGCCAGTCCGTTGGTCGAGAGGCTCCTCGCCACCGATCCGGACGAGATCATGCCGCCGCCGGAGTCGCACAAGACCCTCAAGCCCGCCGAAATCGCCCTCGTGAAACGCTGGATCGCCGAGGGCGCGGAGTATCAGGAGCACTGGTCTTTCCTGCCGCCCGCGCGCCCGGCGGTGCCGCCGGCCGGGGCGGGCTGGACGCGCAATCCCATCGACGCCTTCGTCGCCGAGACACTCGCCGCCGCCTCGCTCACGCCGAGCCGCGTCGAGGAACCCGCGCGCCTGCTGCGTCGCGCGACGCTCGATCTCACGGGCCTGCCGCCGACGCCGGAAGAGCTGGCGGCGTTCCTCCGCGATCCTTCGCCGGCCGCCTACGACCGCGCGGTGGACCGGCTGCTGGCGACCGACGCCTCAGCCGAGCAGTTCGCCCGCCATTGGCTCGACGTCGTGCGCTACGCCGACACCCACGGCATCCACATCGACAACTACCGCTCGATCTGGCCCTACCGCGATTGGGTGACCCAGGCGTTCAAGCAGAATATGCCTTTCGACCAATTCACGGTCGAGCAGATGGCCGGCGATCTCCTTCCCGGAGCGACCCTCGACCAAAAGATCGCCTCCGGTTTCAATCGCTGCCTGCCGACGACGAGCGAGGGCGGAGCGATCGCGGCCGAATACGAGGCGATCTACGCCAAGGATCGCGTCGAGACGATGTCCGCGGTGTGGCTCGGTCTCACCACGGGCTGCGCGGCCTGCCACGACCACAAGTTCGACCCGGTCAGCACGAAGGATTTTTATTCGCTCACGGCGTTTTTCCGCAACAACACGATGCCCGCGATGGACGGCAACATCGCCGATACGCCGCCAAGTCTCTTCGTCCCCGCGCGGGAAGACCGTGGGCGCTGGCCGGCGTTGCAGCGGGAGATTGCCGCGACCAAGGCCGCCATCGAGACGCGCGCCAAGCAGGCCGACGCGGATTTCGCGACGTGGCTGGCCTCGGCCGCGTCGCTGGCACCGCTCCCCCGCGAGCGCAGCCTGCGCCAGCAGTTCCCGCTCGTCGGTTCCGCGGCCGACCCGGACTTCGCCGGGCCCTTTGGTCCCGCGACGAAGCTCAACGGCCTCGATCTCGTTGTCGGACCGCCGGTGGCCATGAAACGCGGCGGCGCCGAGAGCTTCGGCCTGCTCGTGCGCGTGACCGATGCGCCGACCGGCACGCTCCTCTCCTGCCTCGATGCCGAGGGCCGGCAGAGCGGTTGGGAACTCTTTCTCGAGGAGGGCAAGGTCGGGCTGCTCTTCTACGACGCCAAGAGCGGCCTCACCGGCCGCGGGCTCGCGAAGGAGCCGCTCGCGCCCGGCCGGTGGCACCACGTTTTCCTCGCCTACGACACCGCCTCGCAGCGGAGCCGCTCCATCGACGCCTTCGTCAACGGCCGGCCCGCCGCCAGCTCGGGTGAGGTCGGCGCGTTTCCCAACGACCTCGTGCCCGCTGCGCCGCTGCGCCTCGGCGCGCGCCACGGTGCCGACGGCCGCGCCGCGCGGCCGCTCGCGGGCGGCGACGTGTGGGTGCAGGATCTCCGCCACCACGACCGGGGCTTTTTGCCGGCCGACTCAAGGCAGGTCGTATCCGACAAGCCCGGCGCCACGGTGGGCCTGGCCTACGAGGCGTTGCTCGTCTCCGCCGACCGGCGCACGCCCGTGCAGACCGCGCTCCTCCGCGCCCATTATCTCGCCACCGCCGACGTCCCCTCGCAACCGCTTGTCGCGCGACTCGACGGTCTCCTCGCCGAGGATGACCGGCTGCGCACCGCCGGCGGGATTTCCCTCGTGATGGAGGAGAAGCGGGGCAGCGAGCCCTTCGCCTATGTGCTGACGCGCGGCGAATACACCCAGCTCGGCGAACTCGTCTCCGCCGCGACGCCGGCCGTGCTCCCGCCGCTCCCGGCGGACGCGCCCCGCGACCGGCTCGCGCTCGCCCGCTGGCTCGTCGATGCGAAAAATCCGCTCACCGCGCGCGTCACCGTCAACCGCGTGTGGCAGCATCTCTTCGGCACCGGTCTCGTCGAATCCGCCGGCGATTTCGGCGTGATGGGCAGCCTGCCTTCGCACCCGGCGCTGCTCGATTGGCTGGCGGTGGATTTCCGCGAGTCGGGTTGGGACTACCGCCGCTTCGTCCGCCAGATGGTCACGAGCGCGACCTACCGCCAGTCCGGCGTCGTTTCGCCCGCGCTGCTCGAGCGCGATCCGGCCAACCGGCTGCTCGCCCGCGGCCCGCGCTACCGCCTCGATGCGGAGCAACTCCGCGATCAAGTGCTCGCGGCTTCCGGCCTGCTGGTGGCCAAAGTCGGCGGTCGGCCCGTGCGGCCCTACCAGCCCGAGGGCATCTGGGAGGACGTCGCGATGAAACAGTCCACGACGCGCTACTATCGTGCCGACATCGGCGAGGATCTCTATCGCCGCTCGCTCTACACCGTGTGGAAGCGCACCGCGCCGCCGCCCGCGATGGACATTCTCAACGCCCCGAGCCGCGAGGTATCGTGCGTGCGCCGCGACCTCACCAACACGCCTTTGCAGGCGCTCGTGACGCTCAACGACCCGCTCTTCGTCGAGGCCTCGCGCACGCTCGCCGCCCGCGCGCTGCATGCCGGCGCCGGCTTCGACGCCCGGCTCGACACCGTGTCGCTCCGTCTCCTCGGCCGGAAGTTCGCCGCCGATGAGCGTGTCGTCGTCCGCCGCACGCTCGACGCCGCGCTCGCGACCTACGGCGCCGATCCCGCCGCCGCGAGCCAACTCCTCGCCGTCGGCGATTCGCCCGCCGACGAAAAATTGCCCGCCCCGGAACTCGCCGCCTGGACGCTCGTCGCCAGCCAAGTGATGAACCTCGACGAATCGTTGACGAAATGAAACCGCTCCCGGTTCCGAGGTGGAGCGCGTTGACCCCGACGCGCTTTCCGGATTCTCGCTCCCGCCCCCGCTCCCATTCCCAACCAGCGCGTTGAGGTCAGCGCGCTCCACCCAAAATGCACCCGCTCCCTCCCGACTGGCAGCAGACCTTCAACGACTACAACGCGGCGCTCACGCGCCGGCAGTTTTTCCGCGACTCGGGCACGGGCCTCGGCGTGGCCGCGCTCGCCTCGCTGCTCGGACCGCGCGTGCGCGCCGAGAGCGCGGGCGCGGCGACGTTGCAGACCGCGATGACCGAGCCCTGGAAGATCGCGCCGAAGGCGAAACGCGCGATCTACATTTCCCTGATCGGCGCGCCCTCGCAGCTCGACCTCTTCGATTACAAGCCGGAGCTGAAGAATCGCTTCAGGGAAGACCTCAAGAGCTACCTCGGCGGCCAGGGCGAGCGCCTCACGGGCATGACCTCGGGGCAGGCGGCGTTTCCGCTCGCGCCCTCGATCTTCAAGTTCGCCCGGCACGGCCAGTCCGGGATGTGGATCAGCGAACTCCTGCCCAACATCGCGAAGATGAGCGACGACTTGTGCTTCATCCGCTCGATGAAGACCGACGCGATCAACCACGAGCCGGCCAACCAGCTCGTCTATACCGGCTCGATGCAAAACGGAAAGGCCTCGATGGGCTCGTGGCTCGCCTACGGCCTCGGCACGCTCAACGCCGACCTCCCGTCGTTCGTGGTGTTGCACGCGAAGCACACGAGCCCGTTTTCCAACGTGCAGGCGATCTCGTCGCGGCTCTGGGGCAGCGGGTTTCTCCCCGGCAAGCACGCGGGCGTATCCCTGCGCGCGCAGGGCGACCCGGTGCTCTACCTCAACGACGCGCCCGGCATCCCGCGCGAGCTGCGCCGCCAGATGCTCGACGGCCTCGGCGAACTCAACCGCCGCAGTTACGCGCAGATCGGCGACCCGGAGATCCAGACGCGCACGCAGCAATACGAAATGGCCTTTCGGATGCAGACGAGCGTGCCCGAGCTGGCCGATATGTCGGGCGAGTCGGAGGCGACCTACGAACTCTACGGCGAGGAGGCCCGCACGCGCGGGTCGTTTGCGAGTTCGGCGTTGATGGCGCGGCGGCTGGTGGAGCGCGGGGTGCGCTTCGTGCAGATTTTCCATCGCGGCTGGGACCAGCACGGCAGCCTGCCGCGCGATCTCGCGGCGCAGTGCAAGGATGTCGACCGCGCCTGCTACGGCCTGGTCCAGGATTTGAAACAGCGGGGTATGCTCGACGACACGCTGATCATCTGGGGCGGAGAGTTCGGCCGCACGGTTTACAGCCAGGGCACGCTCACGGAGACGAATTACGGCCGGGACCATCATCCGCGCTGCTTCACGATCTGGATGGCGGGCGGCGGCGTGAAGCCCGGCACCGTCTACGGCGAGACCGACGAGATGTCCTACAACATCGTGAAAGACCCGGTCCACATCCGCGATCTGCACGCGACGATTCTCCGCCTGATGGGTATCGACCACGAGCGCTTCGCCTTCAAGTTCCAAGGCCTCGATCAGCGTCTCACCGGCGTGGTGGCCGCGAGCGTGGTGAAGGGGATTCTGGCGTAGTCCGCGGCGTGATGTCGCCGGCAAACGACTTTTGACACTACGCGCTCATCCACCACGTTCGCTGCCATGCCACCCGCGAATCTACCCACCGAATTGCTGACGGTGGCCGACTACCGCGCCATTCCGGGTGGCTCGCGCTATCAGCTACTGGAAGGAGAACTCTACGCCATGTCGCCTTCGCCGAAGTATACCCATCAGTTGATCGTCTGGAATCTCGTCGGCCTCTTCAGCCGCTACTTGGAGCGGCACCCGGTGGGTCGGGCGTTTGTGGCGCCGTTTGATGTCTTTCTCTCGGAGAACGACGTGGTGCAGCCGGACATTTTTTTTGTCGCGAAGGACGGGCTGAGCGCCGTGCAGGAAGACGGGGTCCACGGCGCGCCCGATTTGGTAATCGAAATTCTCTCACCCTCGACCGCACAGCTCGACAAGAAGCAAAAGCGCCTCATCTACGCCAAGGCCGGCGTGAAAGAACTCTGGCTCGTCGATCCGCTGCTGCTGCAAATCCAGCGCTACGATTTCGCCCGCGATACGGCGAAGCCCGTGCAGTTTCTGGAGGAGAACGAGACGTTTTCGACGCCGCTGCTGCCCGATCTTACGCTCGCGGCGGCGGAGATCTTCAAGCGCTGAGGCGCGTCGTTCGCACCGCACGCCGCTCAAAACAACGGCGCGAAGTTCGTCGGGTCTTTGAGCAGGGCTTCCAAGCGCGCTTCGCATTCGAGTTCCAAGGCCTCGACCAGCGTCTCACCGGCGTCGTGCCGGCGAGCGTGGTGAAGGGAATCTTTGCCTGTCGGAGCGGCGCTTCTCCGAACGTCCGGTTTCGGGTTTGTGAAGACCGAAGATTACTGCGTTTGAAAACTGCGGCTCCGCCGGTTCCGTTTGTGGCGCGCTCCGGGCGTGGCGGATGTTCGTCAAGTGGAAGGTTGAAATCGGCGGCGAGCAGATCATCGTTTGGCCATGACCTCATACGCGACGACTCTTGACGCGGCGGACCGACTTTCACTCGACGAGCAGGAAGCGCTGGCGGCCACGTTGCAGCGGCGCATCGCGGAAAAGCGCCGCGAGGAACTTGTGGTCGCGGTGAAAGAAGCGCGCGCCGACCACGCGCTCGGCACCTGCAAACCCGCGAGCGTGGCCGCCATCATGCAGCGCGTGCGGTCGTGAAACGCGCATTGTTGCCGAGCAAGGCGTTTCTGCGCACGGCACGGCGTCTGACCGGGCGTAATTCCCCACTGGCGGACGATCTCGCCGCGGCGTTGGAGTTGCTGGCAGCCGATGCACATCACCCGGCACTGCGCACGCACAAGTTGAAAGGGAAACTAGCGAAGTCCTGGGCCTGCACGGTCGGCTACGATTTGCGCATCGTCTTTCAATTCGTGCAGCACGGGGCCGGGGAGGCGATTCTCCTCGAAGCCGTCGGCAAACACGACGAGGTCTACTGATGACGCTCAAAAAAGCGGCGCGTCATTCTTCGAGTCTTGAGCAGCGCGTCAAATTGCGCTTCGCCTTCAAGTTCCAAGGCCTCGATCAGCGTCTCACCGGCGTGGTGGCCGCGAGCGTGGTGAAGGGGATTCTGGCGTAGTCGTCGTCGAACGATGTGCTCGCGACGGGGCAAAAGAAAGCGGCGGACTCGGAGGAGTCCGCCGCGGGCGAGAGACGTGAACTTCAACCGCGCGATGGCGGTTCGTTTTTAAAATGTGTAGGTGACGCTCAGCTTCGGATTGATCGGCGTGCCGGGGAACACCGTGTTGCGGGCCGTGCTGGCGGCGAGGTATTCCTCGTCGAAGATATTGTCCACGTTGAGCTGCGCGCGCCAGCGGGCGTCGATCTTGTAGCCGACCTTGACCGAAACGAGCGTGCGAGCCGGCAGGTAGAAGGAAGGCTGCTGGCGGATGATGGCGCCGGGGCGGCTGAGGGACGTGAAGGCTTGGGCAAGATCGCCCGGACGCTTGGCGAGGTAGTCGATGCCGGCACCGAAGGACCAGCCGCCGAGCGCGGTGCCGCGGTCGCCGGAGTAGTTGGCCCAGACGGCGCCGGACTTTTCAGCGGTGCCGCGGAACGGCACGTTGTCGATATCCCGGTTCTTAAAAACCGTGGCGTTGCCGATGAGCGAGAGATTCTTCGAGACCACGAAGGTGAACTCGAGTTCGACGCCGTGCGCGAGGCGGTCGGACAGCAACGGGGGCAACAGCGGAACCGGCGGGGGAACGAAGGCGTTGGCGGGATTCGGCACGCCGAAGGCGTTTTGTTCGATGTCAAAATAGGTGAGCGTCGAGTAGAGGCGATTCTCGAGGAGCTGGACGCGGGCGCCGACTTCCCACTGCTTGCTGTCCTGGGTGAGGGTGCGGGGCGTGAAGGTAGCCGAGACGAACTGGGCGGTGGCCTGCTCCGAGTAACCGGCGAAGAGCGCGAGGCTAGGGAGGGGTTTGAAGAGGATGCCGGCGGACGGGAGCGTGACCGAGGGCGTGATGCCGGCGGTGCGGGTGCGGAGAATGTCGTTCTGGTAATTCGTATAACTGCTGCGGGCGACACCGGCGTTGACCTTCAGCCGGTCGGCGAAGAACGCGAGGGTCTGGTTGATGTAGATCTGGTCGGCCTTGCGGTAGTCGATCACGTCCGAGCCCCGGTTGGTGTTGGTGTAGGGGGAAGGCGTAAAGCTGCGGATGTTGAAGGTCGGCAGCGTGAAGTTGATCGAGTAGCTCGGGTTGCTCAGGTAATCGATCGCGTAGCCGGCGACGGTGGTGGATTTCACGCCGTCGAACTTGATGTCGTAGACGAAATCATGCTGCAGATTGTAGCCCTCGCGGGTCTGGAAACCGCGGTTGCCGCTGCGGGGGAAGGCGGGGTCGTCGTTACGCACGGTGCCGTTCCAAGCGAAGGCGCCGGTGGATTCGTTGCGGGTGATCAGGAGCCCGGTGCCGACGGGATTGCCGACGCTGATGCCGACGCTGTCCAGTCTGGAGCGGGTGACGTTGGCCGCGAGGCGCATCGAGAGATTCTCCGCAAGGACGGACGTGAGGAGCAGCCGGTAGTATTGGCCGGAGGAGTGACGGGAGGCCATATCTCCGTAGAGATCGAGGTCGCGCGAGACCCCCGAGATGAGGCGGGCTTTGTCGTTCGTGCCGACGTAGAGGTCGACGGGGAGACCGCCGTAGGCACCGCCCCAAGTGTTGAAGATCTGGGCCTGCAAGGTGATCTCGGTGGAGGGCGTGAGGCGATAGGTGAACATCGGCATCACGGTCGCGGAATTCCTGTAGTTGCCGGCCGCGATGTGTTCGGAGCGCTCGAAGCCGCCGACGACGCGGAAGGCGGCCTTGCCGGCGACGAGGACGCGGTTCACGTCGAGCTCGGCGCGGTTGGCGTCGTAGCTGCCGATCTGGGCGGTGGCGCTGCCGCTGTTGGTGAACCGGGGCTTCTTGGACACGAGGTTGATCGTGCCGCCGGGGACGCCCTGCGGGGCGAGGATGGCGTTGGGGCCTTTGACCACCTCGATACGCTCGATGATCGAGGGATCGACGTTGCCGAAGCTGATGTAGTTGAAGCCGTCGATGGTGGCGCCGTCGCTTTGGAAGCCGCGCGTGGTGGTGCGCTCGAGGCTATTGGGAATGGTGGACTCGGTGACGCCCGAAACAAACTTGGCGGCGTCGAGGGCCCGGCCCGCGCCGATGTCCTCGATGAGTTCTCGGGTGACGACCGAGACGCTCTGGGTCGAGTCGAACAACGAAATGCGCACGCGGCTGCCGGAGGTGGCCTCGGTGGCCTGATAGCGGCCGGTGGTGGTGGCGGAGACGCTGAAAGGGGAGAGCACGATGGCCTCTTGCCTGGCGGCGGTGGGCGCCGGTGTGACTTGGGCGAGGAGGGCTACGGGAGTAGCGAGAAGCGCGAACGCAAGGCGGCGCGTAGATTTCAAGGCGATCATGGGCACGGATGGGTCAGGGGTTGGGCGCGAGGAGCGTGATCTGGGTTTCCGACGTGAGCGAAAAATAACAGATTAATTGCAGGGGCGGAATCCGGGTTATGACCTTTTGCATACATAATATGCCGCAGTTCATTCGAGGCGGTCCAGGGTCGCCCCAGTGCCCCTTGCGCGCGGTCGAGGTCGATCCACCCTGGCTCGGTCGGACCTAGTCGCGCGTCCGGGAATCCGCCCCGGCCCGTCCCGGCCCCGCCTGCATTTTCCGGCGCCAGCGGTCCGGAGAAGCGCCATAAGCCTGCTTGAAAGCGGAGGAAAGATGGAAGCCGGAACTGAAGCCGAGTCGCGAGGCGAGATCGTCCAGCGTGGCGTCGCTGGCCGCGAGCAGACGCCGTGCCTGCGATAGTCGAAGGTGCACGACATATTTCCACGGCGAGAAGCCGGTGTGCTTCAGAAAGGCGCGGCGAAAATGCGAGTAGGCCACGCCCAGCTCTGCGGCGAGCGCCTCGACGTTAACCGGCTCGGCGTAGTGCTCGGCGAGGCGCCGCTCGGCGGCGAGCACCGCGCGACGGACATGGGTGGGCTCCGTCCGGGCTTCACCTGCGCGCACCCACGCCGCGAGCACGCCAAACGTGCGGGCCGCCAATTCCGGGTCGAAGCCGGGGCCGGCCTCGCGTGCGATGGAGTGAATGGCGGCCAACGCGCCGTCGAGCCCGGCGGCGACCGCGTCGGGCCGCACCACGCTGTCCACTGCGAAAACGCCCTTGGCGAGCAGACTGTCCACTACCGGGCCCTGGGCCTCTAGCCAGCTCTCGGTCCAGCCGGTCGCGGGGTCGGGGCGGTAGCGGTGCCAGATTTTCGGCAACACGATGAAGGCCGCACCCGCCTCGATAGTCTGGAGCTTGGCGCCGCGCAGCTCGAGTTGGCCGCAGCCCGCCGTGATCAAGACGATCTGCAGCGCTTCGAGCACCCGGCCCCGCTCCCACGAGAACGCATGGTCCGCAGGATGGCGCGAAGGCGGATAGGCGGTGCGGGCGGCGATGCGGGTGAAGCCTGCGGCCGTCAGGGACACGCCCCAAGTCAGGCGCTCGGCCGTGGGCGTAAAGTAGCGAAAATAGTCCGGGGTCGACTGGGGCATATTGTGTATAGAAAAGATCAACGGGCCGATTGTCCAGCGGCCGGCGATCCGGTAAATTGCTGTCCGCATGGAATCCCCCCCGCTCCGCGTCGGCCTGTTTGGCATCGGCCTCGACACTTACTGGCCGCAATTCCCGGGCTTGAAGAGCCGCCTCGAGGGCTACTTGGCGCGCGTGGGCGCGAAACTGGCGCGGCCCGGCGTGGAGATCGTGAATCTCGGGCTGGTGGACAACCCCGGGCGGGCCCACGCGGCCGGTCGGGAATTTCGCCGCGCGGATGTCGATCTGATCGTGCTGCATGTCACGACCTACGCGCTCTCCTCCACGGTGCTGCCGGTGGTGGCCCGGGCCAAGGTGCCGGTGCTCGTGCTCAATCTGGCGCCGGCGGCGGCGATCGATTACGCGGCGTTCAATGCGCTCGGAGACCGCACGCGCATGACCGGCGAGTGGCTGGCGCATTGCTCGGCCTGTCCGGTGCCGGAGATCGCCAACGTCTTCAAGCGCGCCGGCATCCCTTTTCATCAAGTGAGCGGGATGCTCGACGAAGACCCCGCCTGCTGGGACGAAGTGGACGCGTGGGTCGACGCGGCGCGCGTGGCCGCCGCGATGAACGGCAACCGCCTCGGCCTGATGGGCCACACCTACGGCGGCATGTTGGACATCCAGTCGGACGCGACGCTCCAGAGCGTGACTTTCGGCACGCACATCGAGCATTTGGAAGTGGACGAACTCTCCGCGCGACGGCGCGACGTGACGGCCGACGCGATCGCCGCGCGCGTGGCGGAGTTTCACCGCGAGTTTGCCGTGCAGGCGGACTGCGCGCCCGCCGATCTCGCCGAGGCCGCGCGGACCTCGGTGGCGCTCGATGCGCTCGTGGCCGCGCACGGGTTGGGTTCGCTGGCGTATTACTACAAGGGCACCGGTGTCGCGGAGAACGAGGCGACGGTGGCGTCGATCATTCCGGGCTGCTCGCTGCTCACGGCGCGCGGCGTGCCGGTGGCGGGCGAATACGAGGTGAAGAACGCCCAGGCGATGAAGATCATGGATCTCTTCGGCGCGGGCGGCTCCTTCACCGAATATTACGCCATGGATTTTCAGGCCGATGTGGTGCTGATGGGTCACGACGGCCCGGGTCATATCGCGATCGCGCAGGGCAAGACGAAGGTCCGACCGCTCGGCGTTTATCACGGCAAGGTCGGTCGCGGGCTCTCCGTCGAGATGGCGGTGAAACACGGCCCGGTCACGCTGCTTTCCGCGATCGAGACCGCCGGCGGCAAACTCGCGTTGCTCTGTGCCGAGGGTGAATCGGTGGCCGGTCCGATCCTCGAGATCGGCAACACCAACAGCCGCTACCGCTTCGCCTGCGGGGCGCGCGAATTCGTCAACCGTTGGAACGCCCGCGGTCCTGCGCACCACTGCGCCGTCGGTGTCGGCCAGATCGCGGACCGCATCGAGAAACTCGGCGCGCTGCTGACGTTGCCGGTGATCCGCGTCGTTTGATATTTTTCCCCATGATTCCATACTCCCGCCGGTTTCTCTTCGCCGTCGTCCTCGCATTGCTCGGGCTGCCCGGTCTCGGGCGCGCCGCCGGGTCCCCGACGCTCGAAAGCGGCTTCGCGACGCCGCCGCCCGAGGCGCGGCTGCGGGCGTTTTGGTGGTGGCTCAACAGCAACGTCACCACCGACTCCATCACGAGCGATCTCACCGAGATGAAGGCCAAGGGTTTTGGCGGCGCGATTCTCTTCGACGCGGGCGGCGCGCGGCAGGCCTACATGGGCTCCAACGACCAGGTGCCCGCCGGCCCGGCCTTCGCCTCGCCCGCGTGGCGCGAGCTCTTCAAGCACGCCCTCCGCGAGGCGGACCGGCTGGGGCTCGAGCTCAGTCTCAATTTGCAGAGCGGTTGGAATCTCGGCGGCCCGATGGTCACGCCGGATGATGCGTCGAAGAAACTCACTTGGGCGGAGACCGAGGTGCAGGGGCCCGGGCCGGTGAAAGTCGCGCTGGCGCGCGGCGCGGTGAACGACGAATTCTACCGCGAGGTGCGCGTGCTCGCCTGGCGGGTTAATCCCGCGCAACCCGCAGACCGCCCGCCGTTGAAAAACTACGCCTCCAAGGCGCTCATCGCGCGGCCGACCTTTCCCGGTCCGATGGGCTGGATACGTTCAATCTCTGGCTTGGATATACTGCCCATCTTCGCGGCCGAGGAGCCGGCGCAGCCCGGCGAACAGGATGCGCTGGCCAGCGAAATGATCGACCTCACCGCACGCGTTGAGCCCGACGGCACGCTCGCTTGGGATGCGCCGGCGGGGCGTTGGCGGATTCTGCGGCTCGGGGCCACGCTGAGCGAATTGCGTCACGTCTCGACCTTCAGCGAAGGCTGGGGCGGCTACGCACTCGACGTCCTGGATGCGGGCGCATTTCGGCGCTATTGGGATGCCGTGGTCGAGCCGCTGCTGGCCGACGCCGCGCCGTTTGCCGGCAAGGCGCTGCGCTATCTGCACACCGACAGTTGGGAGGTCGGCGCGTTTAACTGGACGCCGACCGCGCTCGACGAATTCCGCCGCCGTCGTGGCTACGATCCGGTGCCCTGGCTGCCGGTGATCGCCGGCCGCATCGTGGGCAGTCGCGCCGACAGCAATCGCTTCCTCCACGATTTCCGCCGCACGCTCGGCGATCTCGCGGCGGATAACCACTACCGGCCGTTCAGCGCGCTGGCCGCGAAACACGGTTACGGCATCCATCCCGAGTCGGGCGGTCCGCACTTTACGCCGATCGATGCGCTGCAATGCCTCGCGATCGGCGACATCCCGAAGGGCGAATTCTGGTCCGAGGCCAAGACTCATCGCTCGACGGACGAGGCGCGGTTCTTCGTCAAGCAGCCCGCCAGCGCCGCGCACACCTCCGGCCGCCCTCTCGTCGCCGCCGAGGGCTTTACCAACGTCGGTCTGCACTGGCAGGAGCG
>ENA-ORBV01005933-ORBV01005933.1-microbial-mat-metagenome-genome-assembly--contig:-NODE-5933-length-21917-cov-7.296108_pt1 | contig 21917 bp, 13 predicted proteins | sample MGYA00237777_ERZ505514 | MGnify/ENA primary metagenome ERZ505514 (study PRJEB26160, sample SAMN06269048) | microbial mat metagenome | isolation source: Oligotrophic lake microbial mat | place... | reverse complement strand
GTCCAACGACGCCTTGTTGATGAATGTGCATGATTCAAACGGCTAGCATTTAACCCGGCGTTCGCCTTTGTTTAGCAAATGTTGGATTAAAACACAAAGAACCACTACTAGCAAAAGACCATGCAGTAGAAAAGCAGTTTGCTAAATAAAGTGACCATTCAACTCTGCTTCCTATGGATCAAACTGATCAAACTGACACCATCTGGCACCCAACTGACACCAGACATGACACCAGTCCCATTTGCCGCATTAGATGCACATTTGCTCATGCAAATAGCCATGTCTTCCAACACCATCACCATGCAGTTGTTGCCGCACAACACTTGGTTGTTGTGTGTTGTTGTTGCTAATCCTGATGATGTTGCTCATGTTCTTTTCATGTTCAGCACCAAAGCTGTCATGTTAATAGCCATGCTGATTGATTCCAGCCTTGTTGATGCAGTTGCACTCATCTTGGCAGAATGGCACAGTTTGAAGTAGCTGACATGTTGGGTTCTCTTGTTCTTGTTCTTCTTCTTGTTTGTCGTGGCTCAATTGGGCTTAACACTCAGAGCAGTGGTGACCAGAAAAGGAGGATGCATTGGTCACAGATAGCTATGACACAGCTAACATGACTGTGCCAGCACTAACTGTCAGGTTGTAGCATGACAGTGAGTTTGTGCAGCAGCACAACAGTAGATCAAAAAACTGTCAACATCAGGTGCACGAGCAGACGCTGTTGTTAGCAGCACCAACAGTGGGGCTCATTCAACTGCTTCATCAAGAGCTTGGTAGCCATTAGATCCTCCATTGCCACCTGATTGATGGGCACATGCATCTGCTTCACTTTTGAACCACAGTGAACCACAATCAGTTTGACCCAGTGCCAGAGGGCTCGTGCTAGTTCACGAAAGGATGGAGACACAACCTCCTCTCTTCTTAGTGGAAGGCCTCAGGAGTGAGAGCATCACCAGCACCCAAACTTAAAACAAAACTGACACCCAAATGTTTGTAAATTGTTTGGATTTTGTCCCACATACAACATTTTCAAACAATTTTAAGGCCTGTCCTTAAATTGAAATTTGACTGCTTTCATGTGTTTTCGTCAGTGTCAATGAATTTCAAATGCAGATTGGTCAGATTTGCAGGGCAAGAGAACTCTTTAACTAAATCTGAACATATTTTAACAAATAGGTTTTGTTTTGGGTTTGCACCTTGATGATGATCTAATTGCATTTATTTTGCTTGAACAACAAAGCAACTTCTTCTGGTTTTCAAATTATTCTTTCCCCTCGGTGCATCTTGTAGCAAGGCAAGCAAATAGCCCATCTATCCAGCACAGACCCTACTTGATAACACACAACCATTATTTATAACATTAGACAGGCACAAATTATAATTCCCAACTTAACAAGGGGCGTGCTCTCTTTAGGGTTGCAACCCAATGTTTACTTTTAATTTATCTTGTAATAGTCCACAGCCACTCAGAGATAAAAATTAAAAGAAGAGCCAATGACAGGATTGCCTTGAACAACTGAAGAAAATAGGAAAACGACCGTGTAGAACCACAAAGCGAAGGAATGAAATCAATCTGGTTGAAAAGGGGATCCATCTGTGCACCAAGAAATTCTTTTACAAGACCAATCGAAACAGGAGCACAGCAAGTAAGGGATACTGAATGACAGAACTGCCGAGAAGAAGTTTCAGAGCCAACGGAAAGAACTCTATGAAGGTGAATTTGATAGCACAGGACGCTCTGACATTTTACAACATGAAAGCCAAATATATATGTTGTTGTTGTGTTATTGTATGTAATTTTAAAATCCAAGCCAATCGTCAAATGCCACAGGATCCAATCCCGTCCTGGCAATGAGTCGATCCGTGACAATTTTCTTGACATTGTCCACACTGACCAATCCTTTACTGATCAAACTCATTCCATATCGATACAAATAACTAAATTCTTCCTTGACTTCTGGGACATCCAAATTGTCCTTGACGACAAATTCTGTCGGTGTCAAGACACCCGTATCCGGATCTTCATCGTAGGTCATGCCACGTTCAATCATGAGGGCGTAAATGGCACAGGACAATTCTTCATCGGTGGCCGTGCCCGAATCTCGCAACTTGCGGAGGGCGTCCAATTCGGGTACGGCCACCACACCCTCGGCTAACGATCCCTGTACGTTGGAAATGGTCCGATCGGCGGCTTGTTCTAAAAATTCCCGCAAGGTCAATTGAGGTGCTTCGGGCATGGCGGAAGCAAAATCCGATTCAAAATCACTGCCACCCGCCATTTGCAATCGTGAAGATGCTTGTAAATTGTTGACAGATGAAGAAATTCCAGTTAGGGGGACGGCGACGCCGAGCCATGATTGTGATGGTTGTCGGTGATGGGTCACAAAGGCAGCCGAAGCCAAGTGGAGGGACGAGACGGCGAGCAAAAGAGAAACCTTCATTGTTTTGAGGTAAGATAGGTTTTACAAAATGTCTTTTTTGTATTCCTTGCTGCTCGCTACTAGCAAATATATCAATCCAACCTGTTAACTGTCTAATTCGATGCGTTGGATATTGTTGGTTGCGGCGTGCTGGCTAGCTAGCTAGAGTAGGAATAATGCCATCAGTAAAAATGAGGGGTCATTATGATTGTCATCAAGAGCTACAAGCAGTCTACTATGTCAACTGTGCGCTTCTTTTCTTTGCTCCGAATTCAACAATGCACGCAAAATTGCGTTCGTTACGTTGGATCTTTACGTACTCAGCGGCATCCTTCTTGATGTTCCACCTGGAACGGACGACCTACAGACTAAATGGCTTCCTACTCGTGACCGAAGATGACTTCAGTCACATTTACTGCCACCCTCTGTGAACAACGGTTTCGTTTCCTGTGCCAAGTTAGACCGCTAGCTAGCTAGTTCTACCTGGTCCCTGGTTCTCTAGCTAGTAGTGGTGTTGTATGGAAGTGTTGATACTGTTTTAGCAGGCAGGTGTTATAAGCTCATGAAGTTATCGCTAGATATAAAACTATCTAATGGTGACAAGACGACACTACAGTACAAGTAGTACTGGTCGCACCACCATCAAAGTTGATTGACCGACTCGTCGCGTGAGTCAGTCAGTCAGATCTGCGAACCGATGATAGTTGGCTAGAGCTATATCGACCACTGCTGCCATCCAGGCCATATCGACCGCTACTTCCATCCAGGGCCAATCGATTGCTGCTGCTGCCACTGGGAGAAAAGGTACTACTGCTGCCTTGGTGAGAACTAGCAATGGTAGACAGTTCACTCAGAAACCGAAGCGGCATGGTGGGAGGCAGGGTATGACTGCCATTCATACTACTGCGACCGCTGGAATCCATCCAGGGACCGTGATTGTGGCTTCGCCGGCGATGATCGTCGTCGTCGTAGTCGTCCTCCTCTTCTTCTTCCTCGGTTTCTACAACACTCTGTACACGTACGGGCTTGGAAGGGGGGGCCTCACTGGTGATGGTTGCAAAACTGCTGTTCCTTGTTTGAACGGGAGAAGGAGGATAAAGCTCCGTGTCTTCTTCGTCATCCACCCTTGACGTGGAGTCATCCGAGGAGACACAACTTTGTATTCGTTGAGGCTGTCCCGGAGGAATATCACTGAAACAAGTCGCCACACTCTTGCAACTTGGAATCGTAGCCTGCGATCGAATCGTAGCTTGAGAAGAAGCAGGTCCACGCCACTCTACTGTTATATCTGGAGTAATGTCTTCCACCTCGGATTCGATAGTACAGCTTTGTATTCGTTGGGGTTGTCCAGGAGGCAGATCACTATTCATGGATACAAAGGAACGCGTCGCAGGGCGGCGACTGCTCCCGGCCATTTCCAGGTCATCTTCCTCGTCCACCTCGGAAAGAACTCTTCGTGGTTGCACCGGGGCCTGCTTGCGTGGTTGCACCGGTCGCTGTTGCTGCTGCTGTGGCTCGGCTTCACTTTGGAGTCGCACCGGCAAGGACGGTGAATGATCGTAATGACTATCTTCAACCGAAGAGCATCCAATGTCGGATACAATGGAGGATTCCACACCCTTGCCGACTGTCCTTTGTGCCAGACGAATGAAAAAACCACTCCACGGTCCTTTCGAATAGCCGCTATCCTCGTTAGGCTTATCGGTAGTAAATGTATCGTCACCTGCTGGAGGATATTCATCTGTTTGATATTCATCAATGACGGATAGCTGTAATCCCCCACTGGGGCCATAACTAAATGGCCTTTTGACTGGGGGCTGACGATGATCTTCAGCAGCAGCAGCAATCCCTCCCGCGGCCGCCACCGGAATTGCTGCCGTGGCAGGACCAGGCGGCGTAGGAGCACTATTAGGATTTTGTCGAAAGTCGGTGCGGGATCGTCGTTGGGGTAGTGGACAACACGCCACCACCACCTTGTGACAATGACAGGTCCATAACGACGACGACGACGACGACGGAGTGCGATCCCACATCCAACTATGTGCCCGTCGTAAATACTTGGCATAGGACGTATGACAATCCTCGACACTCCGTCGTCGCATAAAGACGACAAAGTTGACATACCCCAACAAGGGCAAGGTGGAGGTCGCAAAGGTCCGTAGACCATCATTGGAAAATCCCGTCATGTCATAAATGACAATATAGAGGGATATGGGCAAGGTCGTCAAGACCATGCCGGCCGTGTAGAGCATTCCTTGATTGGCCACGGCACGAGAGATGCGGCGTTTGTTGTTGTTGTTGTTGCTATTTGCGGCGTTGGAAGTGACAGACGTTCGACTGGTGGGATCTCTGCTACTACCATGGTGGGCATGAGAGGCGGACGCGGCATGGTGGTTATGGTTGTGGTTGTGTACGGGTGAAAGTCCAGACCCTTGTGTTTGTTCACCGCCGCTGCCATTGTTGTGGGTCGGGGTGTTGTGACTCGTGGCTTCTTCACAATCATCATAGTGCTTGGATTCCTCTTCCTCCTCCGAGCGACTACTGGGAGAGATTCGATCCCCGCTTCCCGATCGACGTTGTGCTTGTTGGTTTGGCGGGTGTCGGTGCACACTACTGTGCCGTTGCTTCTGGGCCACAGCCCGGTTCTCTATTTGCCGTATCGAACAATAGATGCAGATCATGACGGTAATCGAATAGAGCAAGTGCACCATGGCCACCGTCGAAGCCGCACCACCCCATTTACCAGCACCTTCTCCTCGATAACATTCGTCTCCTTTGCAATCCGGCGGGAGACTTTCCAACCAACACACGGTGTGATTGGGATTGTACATTCCATGTAGTAATGGGTATATGCTCATGGCCAAGGCCACGGGCCATATGACGAGATGGTAGTACTTTTCCCACGATGGCAACCCACTGTAATTGTAGTAGCGGACCATCATCAAAAAGGCCCAACTCAGGGCGGCATCCCATCCAAAATTGGCGTGCAAGGCAAATTGCATTAAAAAGCCCTGGATGTCACACGTGGCCGTTGTGCCAATGGCACCCCAAATGTCCATGCCTTGGGGCGCCACGGTCATGCCCAAGGCAAAACTGAGGGCATGACAAAAGAGGGGTATTTGATAAAAGAATTGAATCCGCGTCACGGCCAAGGTATTGTTCCAACGCGTCGTACTCATCATGTTGCCTGTCGTATGGCCGCCTCCCATGACACTGCTGCTACGTCGGTTGCGAGTATGCGTTCGCAAATCCTTGTAGGATTCAATGGCCACGCAAATGACTCCCAACAGGGAAATCATGGCGGCAATCCGAGGGACGATATATTCGGCACTCGAAGCGTGGTAGATCCAGACTTCGTCTTCCTCTGTCAGCATGGTGCTATTATGGCCACTGTCAGTAGCATTTGTGGCACTCGTCTCCATTGCCGCTTCTTGCTCCGCGTCCATCACCATGGCCCACTCAAGGTTATCATAGGCGTTATTAGTAGTATAGTTGGTGACATCTATTGCTGGGCCAGCCATAGTGAAATGCTTGTATTGTATACACACTACGGTTCTTGGTTCGTTGGTGGATAGCTAGCTAGCTAGGAATAGTAAGTTGCTCTTTGGGCGTAGCTACTCTAGAAAGACAAATAGAGATTGATAGTCTTCTAACTTTGTCTATCGAAGGTAAGCTGTTCTTGCAAAGAGGCGGCAAGCAAGAAGGAGATGGTAGCTACTGTAACTAGCCAGCATTTAGTGGTTAGCTATCCTACACGACGTGCCAGTACTCTAGCTACAGTAGTAACATTCCGTGGCAAACAATTCATGCAGATGCAGTGCCTTCCCTGCTAATTAACTATCGTTTTTATCTCTCGGGACCAGTAACTCCGCTCACTGTACCAAAGTGGAAGTAAAATGGTTCACTTTTGGTTCAACATATTCACAATGTCTGAGACTCTGAGTTTCATCACTTAGGCCTTCTCCAATAGTACAAGAGCCTGTACTCTACATTTTAGTACAGTAATCTTTCCCAGAAGGGCACAAGAGAACTACCTTCCGAATAACTGCTGTACCACTACTTAGAATTTGAAAGAGATTGCTTACCACCGACATTGATAATTGCCAAACGGATTAGAAATGACGATTCCGAAGTACTCAGTGAAGTGATTTCACCACTCATCAGTTAGGATATCTTAATTCGCTGGTATAAAGAATTTACAGTAAGATTTTACCTGCAATATGTCCTTGAACCCCGAACCTCTGATCCTTACGCTTCTCTACGGTACTATACCAGTAGTCTGGCATGAGTCGCCGCAACTCCGCAAGACCAGTAACGGAACACTTGGTAGAGAACGAAAAAAATGACCAGATTGACCACGCACCAACAACTGCGGTATTGCGGAAGCTAGACTACTATTAGCTAGCTAGTAGATAGGCAGCTAGTACAGGCAACATCTGCTGCATAAACTACCGTTGATTTACTGTAGCTCCTAGTGTACCAGTAGCTACTAGCTACTGGAGTAGTAGCCAGATAGTGCTACGCAAAGAAGGACTTCAACCCCGACCCACTGGTACAGAAGTTAAACAGTTTACAGTACAGTATGTACAGCGAGAACAAGTTAGTGCGAATTCAATACTTCTTTTTGCTGGAAGAACGTCAATCGGTATTGCCTTTCGATTTCATTCATTCGGATCGGCGGAGATACCATAGAACGGTACACCAGCCTTTTCGTACTTTAATAGTTCGTCCGAGATATACAATGAATTGCAGACAGACGGCTTACACCCACCCTGGCAATCAGGTTGAATTTCAGAGACAATTATTTATATTACGACTCCGTAGTCTGAGCTGTAGCCTGTATGATAGGACGATCAAAGTAGGTACCCTACGCTTTCATAAAAAGATGACAATCTGCATAATTATACTATGCACTATTATCATCTTCGACAGGTTTCTATACTGTAATGTACTACTGTACATTCGAACTGCAGCCAAGACACAGGATGAATTACACAATTTCATGCGTGGACGGTTTGCCCACTACTTTGCGGACCATGACGGGGGAGGGAGCCGTGTACTCATGCTCTGTGATAGTGAGTGTTCCACATTCTTCGCCGATTAATATGCGAAGAATGTTCTGATCACCACACTTTTTGAATTGTGCATTCCACCAATTGTTTAAATTGCGACGGTCTCGTTGGTGCAAGCCCTTGAGCCGGACCCGTGCTCCGCTATCCAGGACAAACGACGATACTTGTGGACCGCCGTCGCCCAAGCCTCCTGAGCTCAGATCTTCTCGACCCAATTGTGCCGGCGGAAACGGTTGTTCGGGGCGAGCTCTAGGATTGGCTCGCAAAGCAGGCTGGATGTAGGCGTTCTCAAATGGATCGTAGGCACCAATGCGCGTCCCAAGTTCCGGAAGTGCTGGTACGGAAGATCCAGGTTCATCCACTGGTTCGTTTCGAGCATGGATATGAGGTGCTTTACTGGGGCCTTCTGCAGCATGCGCCGACTGTGCAGCCGCTGCGGCTGCCGCCTGTTGTTGCTCCTGATGCAAGCGAATATCCATAACGGTCGCTACCTCGAGCGGGAGCGTAGAGCTTGTTGGATCATAACGGGCACGAGTGCTTCTCAGGAATAGATACGTCATGAACATGAGGGCGATTGTCGCTACGTAAACAGAGCAAGTTTAAAATAAAAGTGAGCAATTTTGATTTCGTTCTTTGGTTCAAAAGACACGACAGGCCTCAACCACAATGCTATGTTTGCAACTGCGTCGATCTTACCGTATGCTTCATGCCGTGCTTCCTTCAAAATGAATTGGCCAGTAATTGTCATTTGCGCAATAATGAGCCCAAAGACGAACCGGCGAAAGATTTTTGGCCAGAATTGACCACCACTTTCAAAGACGCTTTCGTAGACGTAGAGGTGATGATGGGTCCACATGATCCGACTAAACGTACAAAAGAGTGCACAAGGTAGCAGCACCAACGGAGCTACGACCGCAAAGACAACACTAATGACAACCACCAGCATGTCTTGGGCTAAAATCTTGTGAAAGGGGAACCAACCAGGATCATCAATAGCGCGCATACCCATGAGAACAGTCCTCTGTGTTCGAAGCGTTGCATTTGGGAAGAGAAGATAGCGTAGTGTTGCTTGCACAATTGACATGGTTCGGACCAGCTCAAGTCCTGCACACAACGACACGAACCAATACAAAAACAAAACATTGAGTACATCAGTTCTGTCCAGAAGGGGTTGCCGGTGAGAAATACCAACGTCAAAAACTTACCCAATCCTAAGAAAGTCTTGATGGTCACAAAGGTGATAAAGAAACTGGACATGCGTGGCAGCGAGTTTCCCAACATTTCAAAGGCAGCTTCTGGGTTTTCCACGATAATGGCAATCGTATCAAAGATCGATCCGGCAATGGTGGTGACCAAAAACACATTTATGACTTGAAACAAAAAGTACCGGGAAAAGGCTCTCATTTGAACCTCCGAAAAGCTGACCAATCCTTCGACGCGGCCAATTGCCATGAACAAGGGTGGCAGCAATTGCTGGATTCCCACAATACACATGGGCTGGACCATGGCAATAGCGGAACTGAAAAAGGCACTGGCTTGATCCAACTGCTCTAGTCGCGGCGAAGAACTGACCAAGGCTGATTCACTCACGAGAAGGGACACCAAGGCAATGGGAACAACATAAAAGGTAATAATCAACAAGACCACGACTTCACCGATATAACTGCGGGTTCGAGTGGCACCTTTGGAAACGTAAATATTATCCCAAAGGATATCACGAGGTTCTGGAGCGGTCGTGACTTGCATACTTCCTGGACGAGAGCTGTGCATCGACTGAATGGCAATGGTTGCAGCAGTAAAGGTATGCATCACAACGAAAGCCTTATCACTGACTTCATTGAGATGATCTTCTAGGTGTGCATTTGGTGGAGCCGTCGATCGAGCCTGATGAAGCATATCGTTGTAGGCATTCTTGGATGACGATGGTGCCTCGTTGTAGGAATGCGCTGGCTGACGGGCATTGCCATCATTGGCTGTTGTATCAGCAAAGCCAGTTGCCGCGTTCATGGTAGCCGAATACTCTTCTGGTTCCGACGGTGCTGGCACATAGACGTCGGCAGCCGCTTCGGCTGTTGCAACAGCTATGGCATTGCTTTGCTGATTAAAGCTGGTGCTGCCGTTTGGTGTCAGCGAAGCCTTGGCCTTTCTGGAAAATTTCTGCATCTTCATGCGTGCCTTGGACATAGCTGACGACGATTTGGAGGAGGATTTGTGACTCTTGGAGTGATGCTCGCTGTCACGAGTTTCCATCGTGGCCATAGTGGCATCATCCGCGTCTGGATAGACTCCTGTGTTGTTGTTCATTGAAGATGCTTGAATCGGACTTCTGGCGCGCAAGCCACTGTCATTGTTGATGTTATTGCTTTTTGGCATCATCATGACATCGTCCTGTTGTTGCTCATGTTTTTGGGAGTATTGATCAGCAACTGGTGGCGGTGGTGGGGGAGGCGGTGGAGGAGGACCGACTACGCCAGCTGGCCCTGTGGCTGTAATGGCAGGATGAACATTGGGATGTTCTGGGGTGGGGGACAAGATATGCTGGGGCTGTTGTTGGCTCTTGGGGAGGACCAATCCCAATCGTTTGCTATTCCTTTGAATGGCCTCTTGTTCTTGTCTCGTTCTCGCATTATAAGCGCTACCACCACCAGAAGTACTAGCCGTAGAAGAACGGACATTATTATATGGACTTGACAATGCCAATAGATAATCAATATCTTTAGCACCATCGCCCGCTTCCATACGATCGAGCATTTTCATGACTCGTCTTCGTCGCCGTTGCTCTTCTTCGATATCTTGATTGAGCGATTCTAATAGCGTATAGAGTCGTGTCAATCGTTCTTGTGTTCCCGGTACCAATTGCAATTTTTCCAAACACCGTCGAATCCCCAACACATGTTGGAGTGCCAACGTCCAACTGGCAGCGGGATTGCTTAATCCTGTGCAACAAAATCCACAAAAGTACGCACACTTGTGGTAGAGAACATTGGTAGTGCTGCTGGCAGTGGAAGACTCTTGCGATCCATTACTCGAATTGAGAATGGCTGGCGGTTGCTGAAAGAGCTTATACTTTTCCGTTCGACAAAGCAGCAAGAGTTCCTTTTCCAATTGCGACAATACCGACGTTCGTTGTCGTACCAATTGCTCCAATGTCAGAACATTTTGACACAAGACGACTTGTTGTACAGCTTGAGGATAGACATGTCGAAAATACGAATTGATCTTGTTGCGGGATCGCAAATGTCGTGGAATGTTGGTCACCAAGACGGTGCGCAAATGCGGTTCTCGGGACAACAAGTATTGATGTCGAATGCTATTAAAGTTTTCGTATTCAATCAACAATTCCCGCACCACAATGGCCGTCAGCAAATACGCGGCAAAGCAATGGACCCAAAGCCGTGGACTTCCTCCACTGACATTGGCCATGGTGAATCGCAAAAAGTCGGTAAAAAACAAGGATCCCACGTATCCTTTCAAATCCTTGGCATTGGCGTGACCACCTCCGGTAAAATTGAGTGGCAACAAGACACCACAAGAAAAGACACTCATCTTGACAATACACCGCAATGCCAATCGATGAAACCTTAGGAAAATAAGGGCATCGTATCCAATGCGATGAATGATTTCCTCATCGCTCAACAAAAAGCACACTTTGACCCATTTGAAATACCCGTCGACGGGTAGCGGCGGTGGAACCAATTTGGGCAGTCGATGTCGTCGCGGACTGCTGAACAATGGTGATGTCTTTTGATTGTGATAGAAACAGCTCAAGAAAATCAAAAAGACGCAACTCAACAAGGCAAAGAGCATGACCAGTGTGGCAAAACTCATACTGGTTTCCTTGAAGGCGTTGACATCTTCCACGTAGTTGGGCAAAAAGCCCAAACGACGATGATGCTGATTTTCATCGTACTCGTGCTCGTCAACTATATACTCGTAGCTGGGAATATAACGCGATTGTCCTAGTAGAGCTTCATGTTGTTGTAAATGCAGTAGTAATTCTTGTTGTGTTTGCGGATTGTTGTTGGTGTTTGAATAAGTTGAAATTGCAGTGGTGGTGCTGTAGTTGTATGTAGGTTCTCCAGGTCCCAACAACATGACAATGATGGGCTCCACGGTTCTGAGAAACAGACGCTTGCGAAAGGCTATAAAATCAACCATCCACTGTGGGGCTTGGCTATTATTACCGGAAGTGAGGACGGAGGCGACAAAGGACTGGTTGTCATTGGTAGCTGCAGTACTGTTGCTTGTAGTAAGTGTTGCTGCTAGATGTTGCGGCGGTTCATAGCGCGTGGGCAGTGTGACATTATGAGGACTTTCACTGCTATTAGTAGCAGTAGTAGTATTCAGAGAGAATGAAGAAGCATGGCAGAGATTCTCGCCCAAAAAGGCAAACAGCAGAAGCAATGCTTTTTGCATGGTGCAAGCAGATGAAGATTTCTTGTGATGATGTATTCTGTCCTTCATTATAGAAGTATATTTCTGAATAGCTTGGCTTGGTCGACCTACTGGATTGGACTTTGACACAACTATCTATAGATAGCTTGGTGATAGTACTGTAATGACGAGGTAACGTTGTCTTTTATAAATCGGTGCCCGTTCAATGAACAAGGATAGATGCTGCAAAAATTTGAGCCGATACGACGGTAAAACAGTAATAACAAGAACCAACAAGTCAGTCAGTGTGCCATTATCACAAAAACGACCAACACGGATTGGATAGAAAAGCGCCGGCATGGCTCTGGCTTGCATTGCTCTGCTAAGTAATTTGGCTAAAAAAATATATTATTCGGTAGAAACTTTGAATGTGTCGGTAACAAGAACGCACACTTGTTTGAATCTTCTTAACGGTTCGGTTCAGTTTTCGTTTCCATCGAGTGCGAGTTCTTTTTGCGCTTTGGACGATTGAATCAATGAATGATGTTGCGTGATTGGCTTTTTCCTCCGACCATGACACCAGCCATAACGTTGATTACTTGAAGCTATTATAAATTCGACTTCTAGAGTAGCTACGAAACTTTACTCGAGGACTCGTCGTACCTATGTATTGAAAAGCACAACATACATAGGTACTCATTTGATTGGTAAAAGGCTTGGATCAAAAAGACAAACAAGAACGACCCAAAAATGGGAAACATTTGTGACTGTTGCCGCAAAGGCCAACGTCGTCCTCCCCAATCGCCATCTATTTCCAGCAGCCTTCGACTGGATTTTTCCACCTCTCGAGAACGAAGCAACAGTGTCACGTTGCTCCATTGTGTTCCCATTCCACTTGATGACGATTGGGCGGACGAAATTTGGTACGATGCGGTGGAAATGGACGGCGGCTCCGCCTCCCGAGAAGAAGGCGACGATGGCGATGGTCATGGCGCGCACCACGAAAAAGTCTTTGAAGTGACTCCACAAGAATTGTCCATTTTGAAGGAGCAATTGGCGAAGGAATTTCCACAGGATGCCACGTACATGAGTGATGCCTATCTCTCCTCCGTGGCCAGTAAACCCTACTCCAAAGACATGAGCATTCGACGACCTTTGGATTACACGATGGAAAAATTGATGCATGTCATGGAATGGCGCAAAGAACAGTCCGCCTCAGAAATGCCCAAGTGGATTGATGTTTGCAATAGCAAAGCCGCCGCAACCAGTTTTTCCTTTAGTAGCAATGATGCTAATGAGGATGGCGGCGAAGAAGGAAAATTGTCTCCCAAATTATTGAAACGGGCCCAAAATATGGTCACATCCTTGAACAATGGGAGCATGTATTGGCATGGCTTCACCAAAGACGGACGACCCATTCTTTGGCTCCGAACGAATCGAAAATTTTGGTATCCCGATGTGCAAGCAGAAGGTAAGAATGAATCACACACAAACGACTTGTTTGTAAATGCAGTAAATTCTCAATCTTGTTTTTCTCATTTGATTTTTATAATATTTATTCAGTGGATGCATTGATTGTCATGGCCGATATTGGCATTCGGTACATGCCGGAGGGCGTCACGGACTTTTGTTGCATATCGCACTCCTACAAACCACCCCCTCCCCATCCCAAATTTGCCTTTGAAATGCTACGAGGCCTCGTCAAGGGATACCCGGATAGAATGCATCTCTTAATCTCGGCACCCGTCTCGAGCATTGTCGAATTTTGCATGAATTTGTTGTTGCCTCTGATGCCGGGACGATTGGCCCATAAATTTTCCTTTTATAATTTGGATCATGTCCAGGATAAATTGGAGGATATGCTATTACATGGATTTGATGATATTCCCACCTTTTTTGGTGGACCGGCGGAACACGACGAATATTATCCCGAAGAGAAATTTTGTCCCAATCGAGGTCAGGGGACGTTGAAATTTGATTGGTATGGGATGATGGAACGTCTCAAGGAACAAAAGTCCCAGTTTGAACAGCAAAAGCAGCAACCAGATCAACAACAACAGGAGAGCCAGACGAGTGAAACGTCCGAGGGGGGAACCGAAAATGGTCACTAAATAAAACAACAGCAACAGCAATACACACACATTCACAAAAGAATTCCCAGTGATAGGAACAAGACAATTCACCATAGATGTCCAAACACGATTGTACTAGTGCCATACCAGAGGGGAGCCAACAAATGGAACTGAGCTAAAACAAATAAGTCAGCGTACCTTTGACTCGAATGCCATTTCAATTTTGTGTTTGCTTGTAGGTTGTGCCAGTTCCCGGGGCATCGGCAGAGCTCTGAGAAAGATTTGTCGTACCCAGGAGTTTAGCTCCCCTCGATCATATATTTATAGTAAACATTATCTGGCTATTCATAGCGGAGACGGTGTGTGCTTAGCTTGAATTATTTTATTACTACCATGAAGTGCTACATACATACGAATAATGAATAAATGTAAAGTTCGCAGAATCTGAACCAAGGCCCAACTCTCTTCCTTCCTTTCGTGGTTTGTCGCCCTTCAGGGCTCATCCTGCGTCATCATCTACTGGAACTTGAATATTGGTTGAGCAGGGCACCATCCCTCTCCCTTGATACCTTTTGGGGGTTGTTTCTTGCCTTGATGTCGGATCGTTTTTGTGGCTTGGCCTTCTCAGCTATCTCGTCTTCACTAAGAGGAGGATTGATCCGGTTTCATGACAATAGTTCGAGGAGGTCCTCGAGGGGGCATGTTTTCATCAAACATGTAGTAGCCATCATCAAAGAAGTCGCCATTGTTGCCCCCATACCGACCATCATAGTAGTAGTCTTGATTGCTGTAATAGTTTGCCCCGGGACGACGACCGCCACCACCACCACCACCACGGTTGTCATAATACTGCTGTTGTGGTGGTGGATTGCCTCTAACCATCATACCACCAGCATGAATGCCATTGCCACCACTCACTCGGTACGACACCCCAGCACCACCACCCGCAGATCGATCCAACCTCATGGCATCCTCCGCACCACGACCTAGGAAACCATCACCATCGCTGTACGCCACGCCCGCGCGAGGTCTCCCGGTTCGAATAGGATTGCCATTACCATCAATGCCGCCACTCATCGGTACACCTTGATTGTTGAATCGTTCTTGGCGATATTGTTGGGAACGGAGGACACCCACACCCGGTGCCGCGGCGCGAATGACTTGATTGTTATTGTTGAAGCCTTCTTCATTTTCATAAAATCCCGGATTGCGGTAGTCCGGGCGGTAGTCCACACGCCGATCCATATTTCGACTGGACCTCAAAACACCCGCACCAGGTGATACTTGACGAATCCTGCCACTACCTCCACCACCAGGGCCTCCACCACCACCAGGGCCACCACGGTACTCGTCACGGAACCCACCGCCACGGTCACGATCATCCCGGAAACGATATGCCTCATCATCATCATACAAACCGTCGTAATCATCCCCCATTCTCCCGTCAAATGGACGCTCACGATTTCGATTCATATTGGCAGGTGTCCGGGCGGAGTACCGCTGCTGCCCACCTTGTCCACCACCACGTCCAGGATTCTCCAAAAAAAAGCCATCATCGTACATGTAATTATAATTTTGATTGGCATTGGAGAGACGGGCGGGATACCGGGATGTACCACCCACCGTGGGCCTTCGAATCAGTTGTTGTTGTGGTTGGGGTTGGGACGTGTCGTAGTCGCCCCGTCGTCGTCGATGGTCCACTTCTTCCTTTGTGGCGGATACCACCGTACTGTCGGCCGATGCCACACGAGCCGTATAGCGTTGTCCCTGACGTGGCGGCGGCTGACTTGCACCATAATTTCGATTGTCGTCGTATCCACGACCAGCATTTCGATTGTCGTCGTAGCCACGACCAGGACCAGCATTTCGATTGTCGTCATATCCACGACCAGGACCAGCATTTCGATTGTCGTAGCCAGCATTGCTATTGCCGTTGCCGCCACCAGGACTGCGAGAACCATAATTGGGACGCCAAACACCATCACTGTTGTAATCCCGAAGTTGACTGTTGGTCAATGTTTCACCAATGCTTCCTGAAAATCCCGTGGTCACGGGATTGCCACCATTTTTATTGTCCGCATTGTAGCGATGATTATCACGATCATTGGCATAATAATTATTGTTGCTGGATTGGGAGGTTGTTTTATATTGCGGTTGTTGTGGATTACTATTGCTGCTGCTTTGTTGTTGTTGTTGTTGTTGTGCGCTGGTCCTGGCAGTATAAGCAGGACCATTCTCCATTCGCTGCTGTTGTTGTTGAGGACCACCAGCATTATTATTTCGTTGTTGACCCTGCCCACTGGGAATTCCCACTAGTTGAACATAATAATGGTCGTCTCCGTTGCTGGCATATCCCATTCCAATTTCGGTATACTGAGGACTCAAAATAGTGTTGGCGTGTTTTTGCAACCATCCCTGGACCGCACCCTGAGGATCATTGAAGGGTTCTCGGACGGCCAAATGAGCGGCCACATTGCGATAGCCGGTTTGGACGGGAACATCCCGACTGGACATTTTCGTAATGTCCCCCCGACGCGCCAATTCCGTGGCTTGCTGCTGTGCGGCATCATCGAGTTGGGGAGAACATTCCAGGGGCGGCAGATTGGCTTGACGTCTCGCTTGATTGGTGGCAAAAAATAAGACATCGCGCGTTCCATCCGTACTCTTGGGCGCTTGCTGCTGTTGTTGCTGTTGTTGAGCATAGAGGGGTTGACCAAAGACTTGGACATGATAATGCATATTGCGTTGTGGCGCATAGGCATATCCAATGCCCACTTCGGTAAAGGCTCCATTCAACATGTTTTCCCGATGTCCCGTGGTGGATTTCATCCATCCCTCGACGGCTTCGTAGGGGACAATGTCGGGCGACTGCCAATACAGGTTCTCGGCAATGTCCTTGTAGTCGTAATTGGTGAGTTTCCGGACTCGATCCTTCAAGGTGGATTTATCCCGTCCAGTATGACTGAAATAATCATGGCGTGCCATATCCGTGGCATGACTTTGGGCCGCCTTGCTGAGTTCGGCATTGAATTGGAGTGCCGGTTGGTTGTGCTTTTGTCGTTCGGCATTCGTATAGGCCAAAATTTGTTGTTTGGTAAAATCATAATCCTTCGAAGGAGGCTGCTGCGCATTGCTGTTGCCCATGAGTGGAATTTGCACGGGTTCGGGAATCGGCAAGGGATCCACTGGACTGTAAAAACCGCCTGGTCCCATTCCGTCGGGGGGACGTTGACTGCCTCGACGCGCATCCACATCACTGTACGAACTCCATTCGATCGCATCGCGATTGACCCGACGACCCCAATCGGCCATGCCACTACCACTGGACGGAGGAACATTGGGATCGTTTCGGCCGCCATAGTAGCCTCCATCACCACCATTGCTGGACAGTTTCAAGAGATGCGACAACGGCGGCTGTAGGACCTTGCTGCTGTGGCTTTTTGGCATGACAAAGGCAGACACATGCATCACATTATTCATGGAGAGCACGACCAGGAGCAGGAGCCATACGGCCTCGGACACTTTTGCCAATGGCATTTTGGCGAGCTTGTACGTCTTCGGCGTCATTCTGGACAAATGAAAAAATAATTGGGAATCAATCAATGGATGCTATGCTATACCTCGTTTGATCACAACGAGAAAAAGTGACAATTACAATACGATTGATTGATTGCAGTTCAAAAAGCTAAAACTAAGATTGCCTTCTGGTTTGTTTGTTGGTTGATGGGTGGGTACGTACTACCGAAACATCAAGTCAAAACAATGAACATCAGAATAGAGACCAAAACCTTCTTTCTTCGAGCAAGCTTGCTTGTCATGCATCACTCGAGATGCTGATGTGGTTTCTCATCATACAATTGGGACCGACGTCAGTCAAGTGGCGGATCCGGATAATCGATTCCGGAAGGGTGGTCATGGTCATGGCATCCAGTATGATAAGGAGTAATCCAGAATTTGAAAAAGACGCACTGTTCTTCGTTAAAACATAGATCCTGGCATGGCTCTCGGCTTATAAATACTAGTAGCTAGTAGTATGCATGCTCAAACCTTAGCACCATGTCGTAGTCTATCGTTTAGTCACGGCCACTCGTGAATCGACAGGAAAGTCTGTCGGTTCTCTCTTCGGATGCACATAGCTAACTGACTACGCAGCTTCCTCTATTAGCCAATGCTCATTAACAACAGACCGTCTAATAAGCTAACTGGCTTGCCATTGCATTGGCTAATTTTCATGTCTGGTTATTTAGTTTGAGTTAGGTTTGCGTTGATGGAACTGGAACATGCATTCCTGTTGAATTTTCTACGTGTGAGCAGTGCTGGAATGCCGTAGAATCTTTCGCACCATTGCTTGTGATTATCCGAAACGGATTTCAACATCTTGACATTTGGTTCAAACATTGACAATGAGCCCAAAAGCGGCGTCTACCGCTACTCCAAGGACACCCACAAGGCGTAGCCCTCGAAGAAGGGGCGGCACAAACGTCTCTAGCCGGCGCATCCAGCCACAGCGTCTTGAACTTGACACCGCTGTTCAACACACACCTCCATCGACCCTCACTCGTTCGACAAACACCAATGACACAAACACCAATGATGCGCAGTTGACTCCTCGATCAAGACGAATTAATGATCGGAGCAACCTCAGTCTATTTCAGTTGGCCAATGTGCCTTCACCGCTGCAACAAAGGGATCACAACACTGAAGAAGAGGAGTATGATCGTCGTTGTTATGAGGAAAACGCCGGAGCAGCGGATTCTGAAGACGAGCCAGATGTTGAAGATGTTGTTGATTCAGAAGACAAATTTCACCCATCCAGCGAGGATAGGCATATGTCAAAGGAAGATAAGGAAGTTGTAGGACTTAATGCCTTTGTTGATGTAAAAATTGAGCCAGGTGCAGATGCTGAACCGTGGTGTTTTGGTGCGCCGGTTGGCTGGAAACCTCCTACTGCGCCAGAGGATTGGAAGCCTTCCAAAAAGAAACGAGATGAGCCAGAGTTTAACGAACTTGACAACCCTGGAGGCTGGTCCGAATTCAATTACAGGGCAAAGTGCAACACCAGAGGAAAGTATTTACGACATCAATTACCCACGGGTGTCACGCCAGTGCCGATTAATGAGGAGACTGGCAAAAGAGAGTGTGAAGGTTGGACCTTTTTTTATCAGGGTTGGAAAAAAGAGAACGATGATCTTGTGCGACGCGATGGATCCAACAAAAACAATACGTTTCCAAAACACCGCAGAGGATCACTTGACCAAAACAAATTAGCACTGATTGGTTTAAATGAAGGCCGCATGAAGAATCTCGACGGAGACCCTGACGCTCTCTTTTTTTACAACATGCTTCTACCCATCCACCAAATCAACAAAGAGAAGGGGATCGAGCCAGTTAAAGATGACCCCAGGAAGCCATTCTACGCGCCAGTTGCGAAGTACACCAACTTGTATGCTGTCGGCGAACTTGAGCTTGGTAGCGGGTATGGCCACAGGTGCGAGCCAACGAATCCTGCCGAATTGGTCCAATGGGATGGTGTCTTAGTTACGGATGGCGTTCGTGGAGGAAGTAAGGGAGCAATTCTTCGTCGTTTCGATAATTATCCTGGCAGTAAGTCGTATGACCCAGACATTGCAAGAGCCTTCACCAAAACACGATGGCTAGAGATCAAGCGTTGCATTAAGCTTTGCAATAATCTCACGGCACCAAAGAAGAAGGAAGAAGGGTACAATCCGGCCTACAAGTATGACATGATCTTTGACACGATCGTTCATAACGTCAATGCTCTGACATTGTGCGCGAACCCCGATCTGTGTGGAGATGAAACAAGCTGTGGCCATCAAGGATTCGGCGAGCCAGGGACGCATTTAGTGTACAATGTGAAGGGGAAGCCTAACATAACAAAGGGCATGCAGACGGTGATGTTGTCTGATGTGGATTGGTTGAGACCTCGCGCATATTTACATCGACACAACCAGCATCCCCAATTATTTTCCGCGCAGGGATGCAATGAAGTCCGACTTTTATGGGAGACTCAGATACTGCCCTTGTGTCAACATGACAACCCAATCATAGGGCGAGCATTGTTCAACACCAAGCCGCACATGACATGGGATAACTTTTTTAGTGGAGATGACATTATGGAGTATGCTGCGGAGCAAGGGTTTGGTTTAACGATGACATGTCGCCGTGATCGATTGCCAAAGAATGTACCCCGAGAATACTTCCATCACAAGAAGGTTCTAGTAAACAAAAGAACTCGTTCTGCGCGCTTTGAGCAACCTATCGTGGCTGTGAAGAAGATAAATCAGAGTGTCTTGACGGTGACCAGTTTCCAATCGACTTCAAGTTGCAACATAGCCAGTGTCAACGCACTTAACGAAGTTGAACTTTATGCATTCACCAAGGAACGAGGACGAGGAGAAAAGAAACGACGATGGGCCATTGAAATGAACGAGGCAAGGTCACTGTATTTGAATTCTTATGGAGTGATTGACAGAATTGATCATCTGATCAAGAACTGCAACCTTCACTATCGGTCATGGAAGTACTGGCATTCTGCCATGATCCATGCAAAAGGAATGGCAATTGTCGTCGCATGCGACATGTACCTTGAATGCTGCACAGGGCTGCTCAATCCAAATTGGAAATGCACCCCTGTATCCTTCTATCGGTTTCGAGAGGTACTCGGAAAGCAGATGCTGGCATATTCTCCAACAGACCGAAAATATCCAGGAGACGAGTCAATGAGAGTATGCACAAAACAGAGCAAAAAGAATCGTACGCCTTCATCAATAATGAGCATTGATTCTTCGCGAACTACTTCGTCACTTTCCAGCACTGCCACCCCAAACGGAATAACCAAGGAAAAACTGGACTTGACCGGAAACAGATTGTGTGGGTTCTTGGATGATCTGTTGGAGCACGAGAAAGCTATTGTCGGACTAAAAAACAAAGCACATCAAGTTTGTCATTGTTGTGGTAAGCCAGCGTGCCATTACTGTTCTCTTTGTCCGGATAAACCAGCACTCCATGTCACCCACAGAGATGGCAAGAACTCTTGCTTCCTCCACTACCACAACACGTCGTCATTTGGGACATGGAAGGAGGACTTTAAATGGGCAGGCCACAAACGAAAGGACTGGACGTTTCCAGATGCGCCAAGGCTCCAAGAAAGTTCCCGGCAAATGAAGCGCCTGCATCAGTCTATCTGCCAACAAGCGTCCACGTCCACTTCAACCGTTGACCAAATCAGAGCAGATGCGACTTGGAATGGACACACTATTTGATGTTATAATTGGCCTACAATGGGCATGGCGGCGGCGACTGCACCATGCTGCGATTTTTAAGTGTCTTGAATGTTTTTTAACCTAGTATAATTGTTAACTCTAGCCTTAGATTTCTGTAGAGATCTACTACAAATCTTCGTGTAGGAAAGTCTGTCGCAAAAAACGCAGGCGACAGACATTCCTGTTACGGACGGAGCCCAGACTAAACGATAGTAGTGCCGGTAGCAGCACTGTAGTAGTAGTAAAAGTAGCCTCGCGGCAATTGAAAACCAGAACGTGATTCTCAATTCGAGCGGTTGTTTCAACAGCATTGCCAGTAGTAGCATTACTTTCATAAAAGGTGCAGCACTTGTGAAGAGAAGTATCACCTGAACCGGCATGTACCGCGCCTGTTCTCAAAGTCGTCTTTTTATTTTGCTAACGTAGTTCACTCCACTACTACTAGCTAGCTAGAAGTGCTGTACAGCATATCATGCGCAAGAAATGAGGTGGGGGCATGCGCACTGCTCGTAGTGGCAGAAGCAACCACAAAATCAGCATAACTTCTTTTGGCCAGTCTGCATCCACTGCAAGACTTTCTAGCTATCTAGTCAGCTCCAATAATCAGCATTTCATCCTATCACTTTACGACTGTCTCTTATACACATCTCCGAGCCCACGAGACTAAGGCGAATCTCGTATGCCGTCTTCTGCTTGAAA
>ENA-ORBV01005932-ORBV01005932.1-microbial-mat-metagenome-genome-assembly--contig:-NODE-5932-length-21918-cov-17.689758_pt1 | contig 21918 bp, 21 predicted proteins | sample MGYA00237777_ERZ505514 | MGnify/ENA primary metagenome ERZ505514 (study PRJEB26160, sample SAMN06269048) | microbial mat metagenome | isolation source: Oligotrophic lake microbial mat | place... | reverse complement strand
GGCCGATGATTATCGATATCTCCGCGCGGATCGACGGGGAGTTGAAAGTGTGGCCGGGGGACACGCCACCGATGCGCGAGGTGCTGTGCGACCTTGAGAAGGGCGCGAACATCACGCTCAGCACGCTGCGCGCGACGGTGCATCTGGGCACGCACGTTGACGGGGCGAACCACTACGGCAAGGGCGCGCCGGGCGTGGAGGCGTGGCCACTGGAGCGGTTCGTGGGGCCGTGCCATGTGATCGATGCGCAGGTCTTGCGGGGCGGGACGGGGACGCGTGTGCGGGCCGAGGACTTGAAGACTCCGCTGAGTTTGGTGAGGCACTCGCGCGTGCTGCTCCGCACCGGGACGTACCCGGACCCGCGTGTGTTCAATGAGGACTTCGCCGCGCTGGAGCCGTCGCTCGTCGATGCGCTGGCCGCGCGGGGGGTGCGAACCATCGGCATCGACACGCCGAGCGTGGACCTGTTTTCTTCCAAGGATTTGCCGGCGCACGCCGCGTGTCTGCGGGGCGATGTCGCGATCCTCGAAGGCCTTGTGCTTGGCGATGTGCCACCGGGCGAATATGAGTTGATCGCGCTGCCGCTGCGGCTGGTGGGGTTTGATGCCAGCCCGGTGCGGGCGGTACTCAGGCCGCTACCGAACCCGGAAGGAACACGGAGGTAGCAGAGCGAGCGGAGGAGAGCAGAGGAGAGGTGTCGGAGGCAGTCGCGCAGTGGCGCGAAGACGCGGAGGGTGAGTGATTCGCTCAGACCGTCGCGATGACCTTGACCTCGAAGTTGATCGGCGCGCTCCCCGCCTGCGGCAGCGCTGACACAGCGATCGTGGTGCGCGTCGGCTGGTTCGGCCCGGGCGGGAAGAACTCCGCCCAGACGCGGTTGTAAATGGGGAAGTCTCGCTGCATGTCCGTCAGGAAGACCTGCACATCGACGATGCTCTCCCACTTCGATCCGGCCTCCTCCAGCACGATGCGGACGTTCGCAAAGCACGCGCGGACCTGCGCCTCGATGTCGTAGCCGCTGACCTTGCCCGCGCTGTCGAGCGTGACGCCGGGGATGTCCTGGCTGCCGCGCCGGCGCGGGCCGATCCCCGCGAGGAAGAGCAGGTTGCCGATGCGCCGTGTGTACGCGTACGCGCCGACGGGCTCGGGGGCTTGGGTGGTGCGGGTGCCGGGGGTCATGGTGAGATAGATCCTTTGGGACACATACGTTTTATGCGGATGCGCACTCTCACAGCCGCACCGTCACGGCCTTGGGCTCGGTGAAGAACCGCATCGCCTCCAACCCGCCCTCGCGTCCGAGGCCGGATTGCTTCGTGCCGCCGAAGGGTGTCCGCAGGTCGCGGACCATCCAGCAGTTGGCCCAGACAACACCGGAGTTGATGGCCGCGGCGGTGCGGTGCAGGCGCGAGGCGTCGCGCGTCCACACGGTCGCGGCGAGTCCGTAGGGCGTGGAGTTGGCAAGCGCGATCGCCTGCTCATCGGTGTCGAAGGCTTGGAGCGTGACGACCGGCCCGAAGATCTCCTCCTGCTCCACGCGGCAGGCGGGGTCAAGCCCGGAGATGACGGTGGGCTGGAAGAACAGACCCTGCTTGCAACGGTCGGGGAGTTTGGCTTGCTCGACTGGCGCGCCGCCGCAGTGGATCGTGCCACCCCCCCCCACTTCGCGCGCGAGTTGCATATACGAGGCCACCTTGTCGCGGTGCGCGCCGGAGGTCAGCGCGCCGAACTGCGTCGCTTCGTCGAGCGGGTCGCCGATCTTCAGCGCGCGGGCGCGTTCGGCCACGCCCGTGAGGACGCGCTCGAAGACCGAGCGGTGGACCAGCAGCCGCGAGCCGCACAGGCAGACCTGACCCTGGTTGGTGAACGCGGCCCGCGCGGCCGTCGCGATGGCCCCCTCCCCCCCACACTCCCCTTCCAACTCTGCATCATCGAAGATGATGAACGGGTTCTTGCCGCCGAGTTCGAGCGACAGACGCTTGAGCATCGGTCCGGCGTGCTGGGCGATCCACTTGCCCACGCCCGTCGAGCCGGTGAACGAGATCGCGGGAACATCCGGGTGCGTGACCAGCGGCGCGCCAGCGCCCGTGCCCGAGCCGTGGACGATGTTCACCACGCCCGCGGGAACGCCCGCCTCGTTGAGCAGGTCGCCCAGCAGGAACGCGGTCATGGGTGTGACCTCGCTGGGCTTGCACACGCAGGTGTTGCCGCTGGCGATGGCCGGGGCGATCTTCCACGTCAGCAGGTATAGCGGCAGGTTCCACGGGGAGATCAGACCCGCGACGCCGCGCGGCCTGCGGAGCGTGTAACTGAATGTCGTACCGTCCCCGTCATGAAACTCGCTGGTGGATTGGGTGGAGGCGGCCGCGAAAAAACGAAAGTTCGTGGCGCACCGGGGGATGTCGACCGCTCGCGCGAGCGTGATGGGCTTGCCGGTGTCGATGCTCTCGGCCCGCGCGAGGCGCTCGAGGTTCTGCTCGATGAGATCGGCGAGGCGGTGGAGAATCCGCGAGCGGGCATCGGCGGGGGTCGCGGCCCACGCGGGGAAGGCGGCTCGCGCCGCGGCGACCGCGTCGTTGATGTCTGCCTCGCCCGAGTCGGGCACTCGCGAGTAGACGCGACCGGTGGCGGGCTCGAAGTTGTCGAGGTACTTGCCCGCGCGGGGCGGGACAGCGCGGCCAGCGATGAAGTTGGAGAGGGACTCCATGCTGGCAGTTTACGCGGGGGACGGGGAGGAGCCGGAGGGAACAAAGAGTGAGCAGCGGGAGCGGAAGGCAGCAGAGGGGAGGTTCAAGACTAGAAGTGCTCGCGCGGGGGCGGAGTCACGGAGCACGGCAAGCCACGGATTGAATCGGATCGGGTCGGATGCGGAGGCGCAACGGGCCGCAGATCTATGCGGATGAACGAGGATCAACCCGAAGGCGGGTTCACTTCTTCTCGGGCGCGGAGAGCGAGAGGCCGTCGGCGCCCTGGGCCTCAACAAAGATCGCGGCCGGAAGCTCGCCCTTGTTCTCGAAGCGAACTCGCAGCGGGCCGGGGAGTTTGTGCGTCGCCGATGCGCCCGGGCCGAGGCGGCCGTCGAACCCCTCGCCGTCGATCGTCTTCAGCGACGCCTCGACCCACTCCGGTCCCTCGTTGCGCAACTCCACAATGGGCAGTCGGCCGGTGAGTGTTCCGGTGGCGATCGTGCCCGGTGGGATGACCATGCCGACCGAGGTCGATGATCCGCAGGCGGGGAGGAACGCCGCGGCGGAGAGGAGGGCGAGAGCGGTGAGTCTGGGGAGGGTGGACATGGCCGGAGTGTACCGCGCACAACGCTCTGCAATCGCTGCATCCAGGCCGAAGGCCTGCACGTCAATAGCCGGGGGTGAAGGAGGCTTTGCGACGCCACCCCCGGAGAGCGATCGTGCGATTCCTCTTCCAGCCTGAAGGGCTGGTCCAAGACCTCGCCAGACCATATCTGAACGCGGAGTATCGAACTCGAGCAGCCCTACAGGCTGCACCACAAAGAGGTTCGATTCCGGGGGTGTCGCTCGTCGATGACTCCTCGCTCCACCCCCGGCTACTTTCGTGCAGGCCTACGGCCTGAAGAGACGCGGGGAACTCACGCCTGACGGTCGGGCTACCCACACGGGCTGCAAGCCCGTGCCACGGTCACAGCGACTGCGTTCTTCCCCCGTCTACCGGCATGTTGATGCCGTTGATGTACGCCGCGGCAGGAGTAGCAAGGAACGCGATGGCAGCGGCGACTTCTTCGGCGCGTCCCAGCCGGCCCGCGGGAATCGTCGCGATCATGTCGTGCGTCACCTGCTCCAGAGTCTTGCCTTCCTTGGTTGCACGCGCGGTGAAGAGTTGCTTCAGGCGCTCGGTATCGGTGAAGCCGGGCAGCACGTTGTTCACCGTGATGCCGAAGGGCGCGAGTTCGGTGGCGAGCGTCTTGGCCCAGTTGGCGACGGCCGCACGGATGGTGTTGCTCACGCCCAGGCCGGGGATCGGGGCCTTCACGCTCGTGGAGATGATGTTGATGATGCGTCCGTACGCCGCGCTCTTCATGCCCGGCAGCAGGGCCTGAACAAGAATTTGATTGCAGACGATGTGCGAGCGGAATGCCGCGATGAAGGCGTCGGGCTGTGCCTCGGCGATAGCGCCGCCGGGCGGGCCGCCGGTGTTGTTGATGAGGATGGTGCAGGGCGCCTCGGAAGAGTGCTTTGCGAGGTTGGCGCGCAGGGCCTGCGCCACCGCATCTGGGTCGGCGAAGTCCGCCGCGAACCAGCGGTGATGCTGGGGCTGACCCTTGGCGGCAACATCGCGCGGCACTGGCAGTTCATTGCAGACGGCTTCGAGGCGTTCAGGGTTGCGGGCGACGAGCGTCACGGATGCGCCGAGCGCGGCGAGTTCGATCGCCGCAGCGCGCCCGATGCCCTGGGTGGAGCCGCAGACGAGCGCACGCTTGCCGAGAAGGGAGAGGTCCATGGATGGAGGATAAGGAAGGGGAAGAGTGACCGTCGGAAGGCGAGAGGAAGATCGGAGGGGTGAGTAGGAGAGGCAGGAGCCCCCTCCAGTCGCCGCGGCGACTACCTCCCCTAGGGTGAGGTTGCAGCGCAAGCCCCTATCATCGCAACATGGCCGCCGAGAACCCCATTTATCACAGCGAGAAGCAGACGTACACCAGTTATCTGCGGGTGCCGGAGTTACTGGGGCTTCAGCGGCCGCGGACGGACCACCACGACGAGTTGCTGTTCATCATCAGCCACCAGGTGTACGAGTTGTGGTTCAAGCAGTTGCTGCATGAACTCACGGCGATCTGCGGGCACCTGGACGCCGACCGGCCGCTGCGCGCCGCGCAACTCTTTGACCGCGTGCACAAGGTGCAGCACCTGCTCATCGAGCAGATCCCGATGCTCGAGACGATGTTCAGCGTGGAGTTTGCGCGCTTCCGCGATTCGCTCAGGCCGGCGAGCGGGTTCCAGAGTGTGCAGTTCCGGCAGATCGAGTTCCTGTGCGGGAACAAGAACGCGAAGATGCTCGCACTTGTCGGCGAGGATGAGGCGGCTCGCGGCGAGATGCTCGCGTACCTCGACCGGCCCACGCCCTACGACCACTTCCTGCGGCATCTCTCGCGCGAGGACAACGACATCTTCAAGGTGCCGCGGGAGGTGCTGACCCGCGACACCTCGCACCCGCACGAGCCCGATGAGCGGCTGGTGGACTCGCTGGAGGTGCTCTATCGCGCACAGCACGCGGGCTCGGAGGCGGGGCAGAAGAACGCGGGCGAGCGGTATTACGCGCAGATGCGGGTGGCCGAGCATCTGCTGGAGTTCGATGAGAAGTTTGCGATTTGGCGGTTCCACCACGTGAAGATGGTGGAGCGGATGATCGGCACGATGGGCGGGACAGGCGGGTCCACGGGCGCAAAGTATCTGGCCTCCACGTTGTCGCGCCCGTACTGGCCGGACCTGTGGACGGTGCGGAACAGGCTCGGCGGCGGGTATGGTGGTGCGGCGAGCGGCGATCCTGCGCCGGGCGGAAATGCGCCGGGCGCGCCGGAAGCCAAGCCGTCGGGCGGCTGCCCGTTCGCGTGAGGCTCTCTAGAGCGAGCGAGCGCGATCCGCAAACTCGAGCGGTTAACTCCCGTGCGCGGCGCTTTGGTGGCCCGGCTCTCCGAGCCGGGCACGGCACGGAGTGCCGTGCCACCAAGAATCTATGCGGCCGCGTCGATCCCCGGCGCAGCGCGTCCAGTGACACTCGCGTACAGCACGTCAGGATCAAGATCAAGGCCCCGCGGCCAGCAGACCGTTCGCGCCCTCGCATCCACGGCAACCTTTGCAAACTCGTCCGGGTCGCTCCACGCTTTGAAGACCCCACGGCCGACGAGCGAAGCGACATCCACCTCGCCTTCAACACCGTCGGTGAAGCGGAGCCAGAGGCGGTAGCCGGGGAGAGCCTTCGCGACGACAATGCGTTCCATCAATCAATCCTTTCGCAACGAGCCACGAGCGTCAGTCTGCAAACGCCCATACTCCCGCGATCGGTGCTGGGGCGCGGACTTTCGTCACTGCCGGCAGCGTGATCGGCACCCGGTCCTGGCACAGCGCGCCGAGCACCGCCATCTCCGCGGCTTCACGGAACGATCCGGGCAGGCCATAGGAATCTGAGTTCTCAACTCCCGGTGCAGCGTTGCCCTCTGCCAATGCCTGCGCGATGCGCCGAGTGAGAGAACTGTTTCCGACTCCACCCCCCGCGAGCAACACGCGGCCGATTGCCACGCCCGGTGACGCCGGGAGCGTTGTGAGGGCGCGACCGATGGCCCCTCCCACTGCTGCGCACGCGCTCGCCGCAAGATCATTCGCGACTATGCGTCCGCGATGACGATCGATCCATCCGCCCGCGCCCAGAACCTCGTCTCCTGTTCCGAGCGAGCGACCGCCGGAAGCTTGTTGCGAGAGACTGGCCAGCAGGTCATCGCACGCCACGACATTCACTGTTCCCGCCGCGGCCGCCTTGCCGTCCTCGTCGTAGGGCTTCCCCAGCACCGCCCGGGCCACACCGTCGAGAATGTGGTTGCAGGCGCAGATATCCATGCCGCGGATCAGGGCGATGGACCCCGGGCCCTCGTCCCGCGGGAGGATCGTCGCGTTCGCAAAGCCGCCGAGGTTCAGGATCACGCGCCGCTCGGTCGGGCTGCGGAGCCAGACCCAGTCCGCCAGCGGCGTGATCGGTGCGCCTTGGCCACCCGCGGCCAAATCGGCCGCGCGAAGATCACACACGACATCGATGCCCGTTTCGTGAGCAAGGACGGCGGGGTTGAAGAGTTGCCACGAGGCGGGCGGGGCATGGAACACGGTCTGGCCATGAACACTGATGAGATCGCAGGTTTCGCTTTCCCCGAGTAGGCCCTTGATCGCGCGGGCGTGCATGAGCGCGAAGTCGCGCGAGAGGCGGGCGATGTCGCCAGCGCTCATGGGCTGCTGCTCGGCGAGGGAGCGGAGGCGCGGGGCGAGTTCGCCGAGACTGCCCGAGACGCCGCGCACGAATCGCGGCTTCATGTCGAGGCCGGTACCTGAAACCTCGACCAGGGCGCAGTCGACGCCGTCGAGGCTCGTGCCCGTCATGCAGCCGATGATGCGGCGCACCCGATGATCATCGGCCAATGGTGGAGCGCTCGGGCGCGGCATGACAGGAGTCTACTTGGCCTTGCCGCCGCTCGCCGCGCGGATGCGCCCGGCCCAGGGCTCGCCGCCCAGGCCGGGGTCGAGCAGTTCCAGTCGTTCCCGTTGCCGGGTGGTCTGGAGTTCGCTCTCGCATCGCCCTCAAACTCCTCCGCGACCGAGCGCAGCATCGCGAACGCCGGTTCCGTGTCGCCCGCGCACCGCTGCGCAGCGCCAATCGCGACGCGCAACCTCGCACGGTCGACCGTGCCGGGTACATCGACCTCGCTCCCGAGGAGCGCTTGCAGGTCGGCGACGGTGCGATCAGGAGGTTCGAGCCCCGCCGCGAGCGCGGCTTCCGCGCGGTCGAGTCTGAGTTCCAGCGCGCGAGCAGAGCCCTCGTTCCCCAGTTGGCCGAACCATTCCGCGGCGGCACGCAACAACAAGTCGCGCGCGCGGGCGTCGAGCGGCGAGTTGATCGCCCGGTCGAAAGAGTGGGTAATGCACGCTTGAATCCGCGGGCGGTCGGCGGATGAATCCGGGAGCCGGCGATGCAACGCCACCGCCTCAACCAGTGCGGGTGCAGGCGCCGCGTTGCTCCCCGCGAGAAGGCACGCGATGAGTTTCCCTGCGCTTTCGTCGTCGGCCGGGTCGGCGCGCAGAATCACTCGCAACGCGGCCGCGATATCGGCGAGCGGGAGAGTTCCCTCCGTCGGCAGCGTGCCTAGCCCATCGTGTGCGCACGGTTCCTCATCCCATCGCACCGCGGGCACGGACCCCACGATCCGCTTTGCGCCGGTGAGCGCAAGCCGGGTCTCGGGCAGTTCGCGAACCAGCCGGATCAGGTGCGGGCTCACGCGGCCACCCTGCTCCGCGGGCGCCTCCGCCGAGACCTCCGCCAGCGCCCACAGCGCCCGGGCCTTTATGGGTGCTGGGGCATCGCTGCGCTCAACGACTTTCGCTAGAAGCGCTGTCGCCTCCACTCGGGTTGTCCCCTCGCTGCGGGTCAACGCGTAGGCGAGAAGGGCCTCCGGATCGAGGCGTTCCCACGCCGCACGACCCGATGTCGCGGCGGCATCGACCTCGCTGCCGACCTTCTCATACATCAGCAATCGCAGCGGAGAGAGCGCCTCAGGCGAATCCAGGCCACTCTCGCTGCCGCCATACTTCGTCACGATCGCGAGCATTTGCTTCAGCGCGCTATTGAGTCCCGGCCCGTCCGCCGCCCGCGCTGCCGACTCGGCAAGGAGCAGGTCGACAAGCCAGTCCTGGCCGCGCCCGGGACACGGAAGCTGGAGCGAAGCCTCCTCCCGCCCGCAGCGGACCAGCGCCATATGCAGCATGACCAACTCGGCGGGCGAAAGGGACTCGGTGGCTTGCGTTTTCCCTTGCTGGCCATCCGCCGGCGCGGTCGGAACGAGCCAGTCGAGTTGCCTGCGCGCGGCCTCAAGTTGTCGCGGATCGTCGGAGGCAAGCAGCAGGACCGAAGAGAACAGCCGCTTGCGGGCCTCCGCGCCATCGCCGTGGAGCGCGGACTTGGAGACCAGTTCCTGCGCTGCGGAACGTGGCGCGGCATCACCTCCCCCCCCCCCACCCTGCGCCGCAACCAGAACACTCGCGCGCAGGCGCATTGCCGGCAGTCTCTGGGCGACTTCGACATCCACGAGGCGCGACAGCAGCGGCTCGATCTCAACTTCCACCTCGCGTGCCCGCTGGAGCGTCAAGCCGGGCTCGAGCAACCGGGCCTCGAGGCGCGGGATCGCGCTCGCCGCCGCGCCCGACGCACGGGTGATGAGGCCCATTGCGCGGTCCGCGCACAACGCGACGTGGTCTCGTTGCTTCCGCGTCGGGATGCCCAGCAGGACCGACGCGTCATCGCCTGTGCGCGAGAGTTGCGCGAGAACATGCGCTGCGGAATCGAGAAGCCACGTCGCCGCGCGATCGTCATCCGGGCCTGCCGCGAGCAGTCGCGCGCGGATCGACTCCGCCTGCGCGTCGAGGACCTCCCGCGCGTCATCCGTTGCACCGTCCATCCCTGCGTAGGTCTCGGTCAGCCGCGCCGCGAGTTGCGCAACCGTTTCGTCCCGCACGGGCCTCTCGCCCGCATGCGCGAGCGACCCGCCCAGCAGGATCGCGGCCACGCACAACGAGATCGCGCGCCGACGGCACACGACTACCGCACCTGCCCGGCGATGTCCTCGCTCCGGCGGATGACGCGGTAGCCCGCTCCCTCGCCGTGCCGCGCGCCGATGGCCTGCATGATTCCCGTCGGGTCGTCCTCGAGGAACTGGATCGTCTGGATGAGCGTTGCCCGCCGGCCCGATTCGGGAACCGGCGGGTTCAACTCCTCCAGCCGTGCAAGCGTCTGCTCCATCCCCGCCTGCCACACGCCGCCGCCGGAGCGGGCGATCGCGCGAGAGAGCAGGAACACGGCATCGGGCCGGAGCGCGAGCGCGGCCTCAAGCCCGGCGAGCGGGTGGCTCGCCCCGGTGGGCGACACCTGAGATAACCACTCGACCAGCCGCCGCTTGGCGCTGGGCGTGGCCCGCATCAGAACCGGCGAGAAAACCTCGGCGCCGCCCCCGCTTTCCGTGCTGCGGAAGAGCACTACATCAAACTTCTGAGCCGGTGAGAGTTGCTCGATGCTCCGGCGGAGTTCCTCGATCACGCGCGGGAGCGAGGTGACCATTGGACCGGACGCATCAACAACGTACACCACGCTGCGCGCGTTGGAGGCGCCCAGCCCCGCGAAGCGCACGCCGCCTGCGCCCGAGAGGTCGGCGTGATCGCCTTGGCTGTTCGCAGCGCGCGCCGGCACATCCGATGGCGCGGGCCGCGTGGCTGCCAACGCAGGCGCAGCGCTGAGAATGCTCGGCGGGAGTTCCATCGCGATCCGCTCGCGCACGGGCTGGGTCTCGGGTTCGGTGGGGCGGCTCGGTTCCGGCGCTTGTCCAGCAGGTTGCGGTAAGGCTTGCGTCTCCAACAGCGGCGGCACGGGTGCTGGCAGCGGCTCACCAACCGCGGCCACGGTCTCGATTCCTTCAGCCGCGGCGACATCCTCGAACCGGATCAAAACCGCGCGCGAGGGCGGGGCGGTCGGCTCGCTTGCGATCTGCCAGGCCACACCGGCCGCGCCGAGCGCGAACGCGCCGTGGACCGCCACCGAGGCGAGCAGCGAGGCCGCCGCGCCGAGCGCACGCCCGCGGGCCGGCACAATCGGGGCGGTCGTGCCCTCAAAGTTCATCGTTGTCCCCCCGGCCCCGCCTCCACCCGAACGCCCGATCCAGCGATGGAGCGCCGGCACCCAGCAGCCCAAGCGCGCCTGCGCACGCGAGCAGCGTCAACTGCCAGAGCAGCGGCCGCCACGCCGCGACGTCCCAAATGTCGTGGTCCGGCAGGACCAGCAGCACCGTGCGCCCGGCTTGGATCGCCGGGCCGATCTGATCGAGCCAGATCGCTCCGAGCATTGTCCCGACAAGGACGAGCGCACCGAGCCGCGTCATCAATCCCAGTGCGACGAGCAAGCCGCCGCCGAGTTCGGCGATAACCAGCGCAATGGCGAAATATCGCGGCCAGTTGCCCTCGCCAAACAGCCGCGGCCATGTCCGAGCCAGTGGCTTGCCGCCCTGGTCCAATCCCGGGTGCGAGGCGCGATGCAGGAGGAGCGCGATCCCCCACATGCGCCGAACGGTCGGCGCGGCCGCAGGGTCCGCGGGTGGGCTTGCGGCGGGTGAAGCGGGCGTCGCCTCCGGCGGCGCAGGCTCGCTCGCCGCAGGAACGGATGGGGGCGAGCCATCGGGGCTTACAGCGCGCTGGGCGGGGGACGGAGAGTCGCTGGAGTCGCCCCCGTCTGGCGAGGGGAGCGGACGCGTCGGAGCAGGATCGGTCGTGCCCGCTGCGCCCGGCACCGCGGCGGAGGGCGCCGGAGCAATCTCAACACCCATCCCCGCGAGGAGCGCGGCCTGCGCCGGATCGAGGGACATCCGCGGGATCACCTTCCCGAGTCCGGCCCAGATAAAGGTCAGGGCGAGGACAGCGCGGAGCAACACCGGCGCAAGTGTGACGCCCATTGAACCGCCGGCATGGTGCGATGTTGAACTAGCCATGTGTCGCGTTTCCGTGCGACGATACCCGACGCCCCTGCTCTATCGGCCAGAACACGTCCGCAACCATGATACCAGACCCCGCTGCGCGCGGTGGCGGGATCGATCGGAACGAAAATGCTGGTGGCGCGAGTGAAACGAAAGGAAAGGTCGCCCGGGTCTCTACGATGCAGGCAAGCGGGCGTGGCGGAACTGGCAGACGCGCGGGATTTAGGTTCCCGTGGCCGAAAGGCCGTGCAGGTTCGATTCCTGTCGCCCGCACTTCTCGACATCGTGCCCCACGTTGCCAAGTGGCGACCCGGGCGGACGTTGCGGCGTTTGTTCAATCGAGGTGGTGGCCTCCGAAGTGCCCGGAAGTGCCAGAGAAAGACCCGAGTCTGGCACCCCGGGTGGCACCTGCCGCGCGGGGGGCGATTTGACCTCTCGTAAGTCTGCGCGTGGCTTTGAACGGGAATGCGCGGCCAGCCGCGGAGAATGCGTTGGCCCGTCGGTGCCGGTCGCGGCCAGGTGAGCCTCGGCGCACGGCTCTACGCGGGAGGCGTTTCCGATGTTGAGCGCTGGCAGTGACTTCATCGCCTGCCCCAGCGGGAGGAGGGCTTCGTCCTGATACACCTCGGCGGTCAGACGCCACGAGCCGTCTCGCAGCAGCGCCATGACCTCGGCCTTGCGGGCGACGCTCTCCTCCTCGTCGGCATCTTCCTCCCCGGAGAGTGCCATATTCAGCTTGGCCGAGGTCCGGCTGCCTTGGCTGCTGTGCGCCTCGTCGATGATGATCGCAAACGAGCGGGACCGGTGGTCGCTGCCGATCTCGTCGAGCACGAACGGGAACGTCTGCACCGTGCTGATGATGATCTTCTTGCCGTCGGCGAAGAACCTGGTCAGTTGCTTGGTGTTTGAGTCGCTCCCGGTGCCGACCGCGCCGATCACCGCCGACACCTGAGCGAACTTCCGAATCGTCTCCCGGATCTGTTCATCGAGGATGCGACGGTCGGTGATCACCACCACGGAATCGAAGATCGGCTTTCCGTCCTTCTACTGCGACACGAGCTGGTGCGCCAGCCACGCAATGGAGTTGCACTTGCCGCTTCCCGCCGAGTGCTGGATCAGGTAGCGCTGGCCCACGCCCGACGCCGCCACATCCGCGAGCACCTTGCGCACCACATCAAGCTGGTGGTAGTGCGGGAAGATCTGCTGCGACTTCTTCCTGCCTGTCTTCGGGTCCTTGGTCTCGACCACCTGGGCATAGTTCTCGATGATGTCCGTCAGCCCGGCCTTCGTGAGCGTCTGCTTCCAGAGGTAGTCCGTCTTCAGGCCGCTGGGGTTGGGCGGGTTGCCCGCGCCATCGTTGTATCCCTTGTTGAACGGCAGGAACCAAGAGTCCTTGCCCTTGAGATGCGTGCAGAACCGCACCTCCTGGTCGTCCACGGCGAAGTGGACCAGGCACCGGCCAAACTCAAAGAGCCGTTCGCGGGGGTCGCGGTCGTTCTTGTATTGCTGCACCGCGTCGTCCACGGTCTGCTTGGTCAGGCGGTTCTTCAGTTCAAACGTCGCCACCGGCAGCCCGTTGATGAAGATGGCCACATCGAGCGAGAGCGTCGTCTCGTCCGGGCTGTATCGCACCTGCCGCGTCACGCTGAAGATGTTCCGGGCGTGCTTCTCGATCGCCGCGGCGTTGTCCTTGTGCGGCGTGCCGTAGAAGAGGTCAAACGTCACTGGGCCGTCGCTCGCGCCCTTGCGGAGCACATCGACCACGCCGCGGCGCGCGATCTCGCCGGTGAGGCGGGCGAGGAACTTGGTACGCTTCGGGCCGTCTGCGTCGAGTTCCAACTTGGTGACCTTCTCCGGCTGTGTCGCCTGTAGGAAGCCCAATAGCGTGGGCCAATCGACGCCGTGCTCGCGGTCGAAGTCCTTGGCGTCGCCAAGGACGTAGCCCGCCTCGCTGACGAGCGATTCGAGGATGAGGGTCTCGAGGCCCTTCTCGGAGGTGTCGGTATGGGGAGTCGGCGGCATGGGTTATCTCGCTCCGTAGGCCGCGCGCGGTTCGATTCGACCGATGACGGCCTTTGGCTCGACATCGAACAGCGACGGCTTGTCGCGCTCCAACTCGGCCCCGCCTTCCAGCCTCGCACCCTCGGCGTTCGAGATCACCACTACTGCGCCCGCCACGGCCTCGGAACCCCGCGCCGCATCCCCCGGCACGAACGGTATCAGTCCCGCTCGAACGCCATCACCTGTTCGGCCCGCGGGCGCGACCGGATGTCCACCACGATCCCGCTTGTCGTCTTTAGCATCCACACCAGCGGGTTCCGCGCCAGCAGGCTCGGCAGCGTCCAGTCCGGATCGAACTGGCATAGATCCAGCATCTCGCGGATCTGCCGGCTCTTGGCGTGCATGCCGGACTCGGACACGCCGAACCCTGCCGCCACCGCCGCCATCGTCTTCACCGGTGGGAACCCGGGATCGCTCAGGAAGTTCACGAACCCCAGCGCGGCGACGATTGCCGCGGCCCACCCCTCCGCCGCGCCCTTGCCTTCCACAACGGGAGATCCCTTGCAGCACAGCGCGGCCGCCATCACCTGGCAGTACAGCTCGTACTCGCGGTGCAGCGGCTCAAGGTGGTTCAAGCAGTAGGCGTCGGTGTGCTCGACGATCGCCAGGAACCGCGCCCGGCGCGCCGGCTTGACCATTTTCAGCACGGCCTTGAACTCGGCATCCGCTTGCTCGACCATCGCGTCGATCTCAGCGAAGGCCGGATCGGCCACCAGAGCCTTCTGTGTGGGGTTGTTACGCTTCATGCCCGATTCTCCTGAAGGCGTCGCGGCGGATCACGGCGCGTTCCCCTTCTTCTTGCCCAGGTTCTTGCGGAGGGGTTTGCTCCACGCCGTGGCGTCGATGAGCTGCACGCGGCCCGCGCGGTGCTTGGGCTTCTTGTTGGTGAGCACCCAGATGTACATGGCGATGCCCGTGTTGTAGAACATGTTGAGCGGAAGGGCGATGGCGGAAGGGCGATGATCGCCGCGCTGACCTCCAGCTTCTGGCAGATCGCCGCCGCGCTCGTGCCCGAGGCCCCCATCGCCTCGGCCTCCCGCAGCTTCCTGATGATCTCCTCGGTCGAGTGACGCTTCCGCTTCATCGAGAGCTCCTTGGGTACTTTGTACCCCAAAGCTCTCATCCGAACTGGATCAGGATTTCAAGGGCAGGTCACCGCGGCACAACCCGTCGCTCTCGCTCCGGCTCGGAAGGAGTGGAGGCGCGGCGGCATCAAGTCCGCGGCACAACCCGTCACTCGCGCTCCGGGCTCTGAAGAACGGAGCGCGGCTCGGAAGGAACGGAGCGCAGCGAGTGTGGGATGACGACCTCGGGCTTCGATTTCCAGTTGGGCCAGTCGGCCCTTGTCGCCTCGACGATGCGCTGGGCGGTGCGGACGTTGACGAACCCCGCCGCGGCGTCGATCTCGGGCTGCGCGCCGTCGCGCACGGCGTCGAGGAACGCGCGGATCTCGGCGACGATCGGCTCGGCATCATCGATGACGAGGTTCTCGATGTTGACGAGTTCCTGCCACTTGAGGTCCGTGAGGTCCACACCCTTGCGGAGGTGCTCGCGGCACTCTTCCATCTGGATCTCGTTGGCGATGCGCCGGATGATGGTGCCCTTCTTGGCGGCGTAGTCGATCTTGATGTAGGCGTTCTCGCCGGTGATGCGGGTGATGCGCTCGGTCTTGAGGGCGAGGCGCGAGGCGGTGACGTTGGCGACGCACTTGCCGCCCGATCCGTCGGACGAGTCGGGCCGGTTGAAGACCAGGCGCGCGTTGCAGATGTCCTCGTGCTCGGTGATGACGGGGACACCCGAGGCGTAGATCTCCTCGGGCTCGTGACCTCCCATGAGCATGAGCACGACATCGAGGTCGTGGATCATCATGTCCATCACCACGCCGACATCGACCGAGCGGAAGGTCATCGGGCTGACGCGATGCACTTCCATGAACCGCGGCACGATCGGCAGGCCGTTGGCACGCTCCTTCTGGAGCGCGCGCATGATCGGGTTGAACCGCTCGATGTGCCCGACCATCAAGACGCCGGTGGAATGCTCGGCGGCTTCCTTGATCGCCCAGGCGTCCTCGACCGAGCCGGCGAGGGGCTTCTCGATCAGGCAGGCCACCCCAGCGGCCAGGAGTTCCTCGGCAACGCGCCGGTGGTGGGTCGTGGGCACGGCGACGCTGACGGCATCGACGCCGGCGGAGATCAGTTTCTCGACGCCCGAGAAGGCGCGGCAGCCCCATTGGTCGGCGACATCGCCAGCGCGCTCGAGGTTCGCATCGACAATGCCGACGAGTTCGGTCTCGGGCAGTTGGTGGTAGACCCGCGCGTGGTGGCGGCCCATGCGGCCGACGCCAACGACGCCGCAGCGGATGCGGCGATTGACGATGCCCGAGCGGACGGGGGACTTTCGCGCCCCGGTGCCGCTTGTCCCGCTTGCTCCGCCTCCCGCGCCTCCCCCCCCCCCGCTCGTGCCGTTCTTGCCCGCCATGGTGGTCTCACAGACTGCTGCCGGTACGTTGCCGTCCGGCCTCGGGGGAATGGATCACTTGGTCAGGGCGTCGAGCGCGGCGACAAAGTCGTTCTTGCTCTGGAGGCCGACGAACTTCTTGGCGACCTGCCCGTTCTTGAAGATGATGACGGTTGGGATCGCGGAGATGGCGTACTTGACGGCGGTCTCGCGGTTCGAGTCGGTGTCGACCTTGCCGACCTTGACCTTTCCCTTGAACTCGTCGGCGATCGCCTCGATGGTCGGGGTGAGCATCTTGCAGGGCATGCACCACTCGGCCCAGAAATCGACCAGCACGGGCTGGGTGGAGGACAGCACTTCGGTCTGAAAGTTGCCATCGGTAAACTCGGAAACGTTCGCGCTCGCCATGGATCAAAGTTCCTTCCTGGGCCTGCTTGGCCCCCTCGCCCCCGGACCGGCTCCCCCTGTCGGCTTCCTGCCGCGGGCGGGCCAGATTGGTGCGGATTCTACGCCTCGGGCGAGCGTGGGCCGCAGGTTGCTGACGAAACAGCAGGTCCGATAGGGTTCTGGTAGTCAGGTTGTATTGAGCGCGGCCCAGGCTGCGGTGAGCGCCTCGTGGTGTTCCCGAACGTCATGGACACGGAAAAGTCTTGTTCCGGCAAGCACATGGACAATCGAGAGGCCGAGTGATGCGCTGAGGCGGGCTTTGGGTTGCGAGTCGGGCCCAAGGCCAGCGGCCCGGGCCGTGAAACTCTTGCGGCTGAGAGCGCTGAGCACCGGGAAGCCGAGTGCTGCGAGTTGGGGGGTGTGGCGGAGCAGGAGGAGGTTCTGCTCGACCGACTTGCCAAAGCCCAAGCCCGGGTCGATGACAATGCGGTTCGCGCCGATCTCTGCGGACAGGGCCGCGTCGGATCGACGGGACAAAAAGTCGCGTACGGCCTGCACCACGCCGCCTGGCCCCGGGTAGACGGGCGGCGAGGCGTACTGGTCCGAAAACCGGTCGCGCTCGGGGGTTCGCAGACGGTGCATGAGGACGAGGCCCGCACCACGCTCCGCGACGAGCGGGAGCATGTCCTCATCTTCCAGCCCTGCGGCGACATCGTTCACGGCGTCGGCACCGGCATCGAGCGCTGCGCGGGCGACCGGCGCGAGCGTGGTGTCGATGCTGATGGGGACTTGGGGGAGCCGTTCGCGGATCAGGCGGATCGCGGGGATGACGCGCCTGAGTTGCTCGGCAGCAGACACTCTTTCCGCGCCCGGGCGCGTCGATTCGCCGCCGATGTCGAGCATTGATGCGCCGTCGCGGAGGGCGGATTCGGCTGCATCCGCCGCGGCTTCTGAAGAAGTGAGTTCGCCGGCGTCAGAGAAACTGTCGGGCGTGACATTGAGGATGGCGATGATGGCTGGGCGGTCGAGCGAGATCGCCTTGCCGTTGCCGAGTTGCCAGACAGGCGACGCCATGGTGGGAGCAAATGGGCCCGGCGAGCGCGGGCCAAAGTTCCAAAAATAAAGAGGGCCCGCGGCACGTTGCCAGCGAGCCCTCGGGGGGGGGGGCTAGTTGATCTAACGAGTATAGCGTCAGAACCGGGGCTGTCCAGCGGGTTCCTCGGCCCCTGCCTCTTCTTCTTCCATCTCGGGGTCAGCGCCAAAGCCGCCCATCTCCTCAATCTGCGGGGCCAGGCCTTCGCCAAGCACCCACATGGTCTTGAGCACAGGGGCGGGGAAGAACAACGCGAAGTGAGCCGAGCCGCCCTCACCCGCGACCCCGAACCCGAGGGGGGGGAGTTGCGCGGGGATCGATTCCGGATCGATCTGCACGCCCATCATGGTGGCCATCGGGACGATCATGTCCACGATGTTCTTGGTGCCGATGTACGCCTCGATAATGCGACCCGAGGGCAACTGCCCGCCGACCTGCTTCATCAGGGTGTCGCTGGTCAGGTTCTCGCCGCCTGATGCGGACTTCATCGCCGCGGCCATGATGACGGAGTTTTTGGCGAAGGTGCGCATCACGCCGCCGTCAACCTCGGCGAGGTAGCCGCCGGGCCCGCCCTGTGGGCCAAAGAGCATGGATGCGGCCTGCGAGTTCATGCCGTCGCCGCCATCGGACTGCATCTTGACCTGCCAGACATCCACGGACGTTTCGCCGACCTTCGCGGCATCGTCCTTGAAGGAGGCCTCGTAGGTCATTCCGCCGAAGGACTTGCCGTTGAGCGTCTCCATGTTCTTCCGGGCGGTAGCGACGAGTTTGGCAGGCTCGCGGGTCGCGGAGAAGGCGACGGAGTTGGTCAGCACACCACCGCCCATAAGCATGGTGGGGTTCATGCCGATCACCACGGCGTGGCCGTCGGCCTCCGCCAGGCCGTCGGGGGCAAAGAGTTGCGGTGCATCGGCGGGCATCGATTCCTTGGCCTTGGCGGCCATGTCGGCCAAGACGCGCTTGACGGCGGGCGAACTGGTGTCGATCGCGGCGGCGAGCAGGTACTGGGTCGTGGGGAGTTTGGAGAGGAGCGCGCCGGCGTTGCCGGCAGCCCCGAACGCCTTGCCCATCATGGAGCCTTCGTTGAAGGACGCGGCCATCTCGAACGAGGCGCCCAGGCCGCCGGCCTTCATGCCGCCGACCATGACCTTGGCGTCCGCGACCATTGCCTTGGTGAGCCAGTCCATCACGGGGCTGGGGGCGTCCGCATCGCCACCCTCACCGTCCATGCCCATCATGGCCATCTGGTCGGCCATGCGGTCTTGCGCTACCTTCATGCCGCGCTCGATGAACGGGCGGGCCACACTCATGTTGATGACGGCAACGAGGTCGGCGGTGTCGGCGATGCGCTCGCCGACCTTGCCCATGTCGGCCTTGGCGGTGGGGTTGCCCATCTTGAACGCGGTGACGAGTTCGCGGCTGGGGGAAATGATGGCGTAGCCGTCGCCAACGTTGCGGGCAAAGGTGTCCTCGCCGTTGATGTTCACTGCGTCGACCGAGCCGGCGTCGCCGGGCTTGGCGTTGAAGTTCTGAAGGAACGCCGCATAGTCGGAGACGGGGAGCATGACGATCATCTCGCCCTGCATGTCCTCCGCGTTCGCGGCCTCCGCGCCGCCGGCCGGGGGCATGAAGACCATTGCCATCGACTTGGACAGATCCAGACCGCCGGAGATGCCACCCATCGCGAGGAGGTCCTCGATCCCGGGAAGCGGGAAGGGGATTTCCGCGGCGGTGGTCAGCGACTGGATGCTCTTCTCAAACTTCTCCACGCTGGGAACGGCGATCACGAACATGGCACCCTTGGGAGCCTTCTCAAGAACGGGCGGCAGCGCGAGGGCAAGGCCAGTGGAAAGGCCGAGGGTCACTCCGGCGCACACGATCATTCCGCGGACACGGTTCATAAGCGGGATCCTTTTCTGAATGCTTTCGTTCGTTGCTCTTGATGGGGGCTGAACCCCCGAGTTGACTGGCGATGAGGGACCAAGGGGGCGCTCGATACCGGCCGCGGCGAGCGCACGTTGCGCCCACTCCCTCCGCTCCGCGGCATGAAGAGATTACGCCTCAAAGGGTCGGCGAGTTACAGGCCCCGGTTCAGTGGATCTTCAGACACCCTGAGAGGAGTGCGGACGGATCGTTCGGGTCTGCACATCAAATGGGGGGTCGCCATCCTCATCATCCTCATCGGAGATTCCGTCATCGAGGGCTGCGTCCTCTGCGCGGCCGTCATCGTTGGCGGCGAACTGTGCGGAGCGAAGTTTCTCCCCGATGTTGGGGTCTACGACCTCGCCTCCCGCCGCGGCGGCATCGGCGGCCGCCTGCTCCTTCATGGCCTGCCATTCATCCTGCGAGATCAGGACATCGCGGTCGACGGTGCCCTTGTGTTCGCCCACGATGCCCGCCTGCCACATGGCCTCGACCAGGCGGCTGGAGCGGGTGTAGCCGATGGCAAGGCGTCGCTGGAGCATGGACACGCTGCCGCGCTTGGATTCGACGACGATCTCGACGGCCTTGTCGAAGAGCGGGTCCTGCTGGGCGGCCTGGAGGCCGTCGCGCGCCGCTTCCTCGGAGGGTCCACCCGCGCCCGCGCCTGGGCGGAGTTGCATGAGTTGGCGCTCGAAGGTGGGTGAGGCGACCTCGCGCATGAACTTGGCGACCCGCCTGATCTCCTTGTCGTCAACGAGCGTGCCCTGTGCGCGGGTGAGTTTGGAACTGCGCGGCGAGAGGTAGAGCATGTCGCCCTGACCGAGCAGAAGTTCGCCGCCCTTCTGGTCGAGGACGATGCGGGAGTCCATGCCGCTGGCGACCTTGAAACTGATGCGAGCAGGCATGTTGGACTTGATGAGCCCGGTCACGACGTTGGCCTGCGGGCGCTGCGTGGCGAGGATGAGGTGGATGCCGACAGCCCTGGCCTTCTGGGCAATTCGGACAATGGAGGTCTCGACCTCCTTGTTGGTCATCATCAGATCGGCGAGTTCGTCGATCACGAAGACCATGTACGGGAGTTTGCGGGGGACGCGGGCCTCTTCTTCGGGAGTCTCAAGGCTCAGGCGTTCTTTGAGTTCTTCCCACGGAAGATCGTTGTACGCCGTGATATCGCGGCAGCCGGCCTCGGCAAGGAGTTCGTACCGCTCGTCCATCTTGGTGACGGCCCACTCGAGGATCGCCGCGGCCTTGCCCATCTCGGTCACGACGGGGCACATGAGGTGCGGGATGTCCTTGAACTGGGAGAGTTCGACCATCTTGGGATCGACGAGGACGAGTTTGAGTTCGTTGGGCTTTTTGGTGTAGAGGAACGACATGATGACCGTGTTCATGCAGACGCTCTTGCCCGAGCCGGTGGTGCCGGCGATGAGCAGGTGTGGCATGGTGGTCAGGTCGGCGATGAGCGGCTCGCCGGAGGCATCCTTGCCCAGGAACATGGGCAGTCGCATCGAGCCGTACAACTCGCTCTTGGTCATCAGTTCCTTGAGCCGGACCTTCTCCTTGTGCGTGTTGGGGACCTCGACGCCGACGGTGTCGCGCCCGGCCATGTTGGGCACGATGCGGATGTTGACCGCCTTGAGCGAGCGGGCGACATCGCTGGAGATCGCCTGGAGTTGGGCGACCTTGGTCCCGGGGGCAAGCCGCAACTCAAAGAGCGTGATGACGGGGCCGGACTCGACGCCCACCACCTCGCCCTCGATGCCGTACTCGCGGATGGCCTTCTCCAGAGCGCCGGCCTGATCGCGCACAAACACGTCCATCGTCTGTGTGTAGTTGCCCTCGGGCTCGAGCAGGAGATCGACACCGGGGAAGCGGTAGCCCTCCATGTCGCCGGAGTTCTGGATGTTGCGAAGGTCATCCTCGGTGGCCGATTGCTTGGTGAGCGTGGCGAAGCGGACGGGGAGTTTGGCGATTTTGGCACGGAGGGCCACAGGGTCGAACACCTGCGGCGCACCGGGGGCCGGGTCTGCATCGTCGTCAGCGTCTTCGGGTGGGACCGTGCCATCGGATCCGGCGCTCGCGTCTTCGTCATCGTCAAGCCCCGCAGCCGCAGGACTCATGCCCGCGCCATCGTGGTCAAAGGTCTCGGTTGCGCCATAGCCACCGGCCTCTTCGTCGATCGGCGCGACCCCCGCCTTGCGGGCCTTGCGCTTGCTCAGACGGGCGACCGCGAGTGGCTGGTCGTCGTCGATGTCGTTTGCGCGGGTTCGGGCGAGGGCCGCGGACTGGCGACGGTGGCGCGCGGCCTGTGCGGCGGCGACCGCGACGCGGCCACCGGTGCGCCCCGCGGCGATGATGAACCGGCCCGTCCACATCGCCACGATGAGCGCCCACACGTCGAGGGCCACCACCGCGCCGATGCTGAACGCGGCGAGCAGGCAGACGCCCGCGCCGATGAAGTTGAAACTGTCCACAAGGCGGGCGACACCCACGGTGCCGATCAGGCCGCCGGAAAGCCCGGAGACAGGGCCGGTGTTCGGCAGTGTGAGGGTTTGGAGGCCCGCGACCGCGCCGGTCATGAGAAGCGCGCCGATGAAGCGGACGGGCACGTGCGTCACGCGCCGGCCGGTGGCGGTGACGGCGAGGAGGACGCCCGAGAGGATGACCATGACCCATGCGCCAAGGCCGAACCTGTCTCTTATACACATCTGACGCTGCCGACGAATAGAGAGGTGTAGATCTCGGTGGTCGCCGTATCATT
>ENA-ORBV01005928-ORBV01005928.1-microbial-mat-metagenome-genome-assembly--contig:-NODE-5928-length-21931-cov-5.360117_pt1 | contig 21931 bp, 11 predicted proteins | sample MGYA00237777_ERZ505514 | MGnify/ENA primary metagenome ERZ505514 (study PRJEB26160, sample SAMN06269048) | microbial mat metagenome | isolation source: Oligotrophic lake microbial mat | place... | reverse complement strand
TGGTGAAACATTAGAGTTGGAAAGTTTCTTTTTAAGGCAATCTTTGCTTGATTCGCCCCTTGTTGTTTGGCGATTCTGCGGTGAAGAAATGTCGTTTGTCATTTTTGTTGAAGCCACAGTCAGCGTCACATCAAGCTTCATTGTTGGGTGTCTGTGGAGGCTGACCAAAAATGGGATGATGGCATGAAGATCGTGCTGGACCAAAATCTGCTCAACAGTCCACATGCCTTCAAAGAAGGAGGGTCTGCCATGAGGATGTGCTCGCATGAAAGGGTTTGTCGCAATGTTGATCATGTCAGAGTGTGGGCCCAAGATTTGCACATTGCATGGGATCAGAAGCCAAACAAACAGCAACAAAGGACAGAACAGAGCCACCCATTGTCAAAATTCACGTGTGCGACAGTTGTTTTCTTCCGATGGATCAACACAGGGGTCGTTGTTGCAACAGTGGGCCATTGCGCATCGCACTTTTGTGTTCTGCAGTTGTTTGGAAAAAAGTGACCTTGCTTTGTTGTGGAGAAAGAAAAATGAGCAAACCGCCATTGTGAAACAAACAAGGAAGAAAAACAGGAAAAAACGGCCCATGACTGCAGAATGAAACCGAGTCCCTGACTCAAAAAAGTTCCACGAATGGCCCGCCCAGCAATTCTGTTTTGTTTGGACATTGAATGTCATGTCTTGGTGTTTGGCTTCTGATTTGTTTTTTTGAATGCTTTGTCAATCAGGCCAGCTTTTCTGTTTCTCACAGTTGCCAAAGCCCCCCCCCAGACTCCTGCGCATGGGGGACAACGGCGCAAAGCACCTCATTCATTGGTCGGCACTGGCACCTCGTGCGGTCGAACCAGCACGCTGTGCGAACAAAAAGATGACCGCTAGCGAGCAAAAATCCTTCTTTCATCGAGCCAAAGAGTCAATTGAAATGGAGCGTTAGTCCTTTATCGACGGTCGCAGAACCATGATTAGTTGATTACACACGATTACTCTTAGTCTTAAATATTCAAGATCAGAGCTTCCGTTGGGTTGTTCTCTGATTACCCACCTTATAATTAACTTCGCGTTTTTTTTCTTAATTGTGGCCATTGTTTTACATACGAAGGTTCTATTTTACTATAAGCAGAAGAACATTTACCTGGCAGGGGCATTGTTGGAGTAGAGGTCATTGTACGTACTCCAGTATGTTGTTATAGTACGCGGACATATGTCGCGCGCCTCGCGTTTATGCCATTGCTCATTTACATAGCTGGTCGAAAAACCTTCTGTGAAACCGAGTACACACGGGAGAATAGTGATAGTACTGTACAGTACTTGAACGTACGTACATGTACAATAGTCAATAATGTGTTCCAGTAAGTACTAGCTAGCTAGCCAGTACTCGTACTCTAGCTAGCTAGTACTCGACTGCCTTTGATTGGGTGTTCCACAACCCACACGAACGTGCCGACTCTCTCGTCATAGTAAAGGTCAATACTGTGTCCTCAACAGCTGTTGCAAATACATTACCAGCACTACACAGTAAACCAATGTACTAGTACAACCCTACTCATCAACCACAACAAGTAGCAGCTATCGTAGCGATCTTAAAGCAGAAAAGAGAGTGAAAGCGCAAAACAAATTCCAAAATGACGACGCAGGGTTTCCATGAGACTGCCGACACGTTGTCCCCTGCCACAACAAGAATGACCCAGCATGAACATGCCCCCGTCTTCCAATCGCATACACGGCAAGGTTTCGAGGACAACCACCACCTGGAGGTTGGAGGTCTTCCTGGTACAGTGCTCCACTCGCACGGTACCAGCAAAGACGAGGACGACTCGGCATCGTCGTGCGATGCAAATTCCAATGTCTCGCCCACGACAATCCCTGTCCTTCCTGGATGTCACGCTGCAGCAGTAGCAAACAGTCCTGTGGTGGAAAGGGGGGAGAATGATTCACTCCCTCCTCCTACCTCTCCAAATACTGCTGCAGCTGCTGCAGCTGCTGCTGCCGGACCCAGCGTGAAATTGTACGATCGAGAAGTTCAGACCAACATGTTGAGGGAAGCGTTCTTTCGACGCTGGCCAGCAGCAGGAACAGCAGAAGCAACAACCACAACCACCGAGATTCTTCCAGAATTCGTCATAATCTCGGGCCATAGTGGAACCGGTAAATCCTTTTTGGCACGACAACTCATGCACCAACTCGTCCTGGATAATTTCAAAGGAGCAGGAACGTGTGTGCTGGGAAAATTTGATCAACTCTATACTAGTAGTAGTAGTAGTAGCTTTCAAGAGGAGGGAGTGACGACGAGTGGCGTGATTCCAGAACCGTACAGTGCCTTTGTGGCGGCCTTTACGCAACTGGCACAAGTGTGGCAACAACAACACGACGATAGTGTGTTGCAAGACTTGTACGTCAAATTAAATGCGGCCGAAGCCGGAGGTGTGGAGGATGAAGTGTGGACTGGATTTCGTGCCTTGATTCCAGCGTTGGAATGTGTCTTTTGTCCGCCCAACCATAACAACAACAAGCAACAACTTTTGGGAGGAGTAGAACAGGCGCCGCCAACGACTCCTACTTCCAAACAACAACAACAACAACGACGGCAGAGCCAAACGAATAATTCTCTCGAGACACAACCTCAACATCAGCAACAACAAGAAGGTCCTCAGACAGCCTTCAAGACTTTTATTCAAACCGTATTTTCTCCTTCGGAACCACTGGTCATACTAATTGACGATCTACAATGGGCCGATTTGGGATCTCTGGAATTGTTGGAAGCTTTGACGTCCGATCCAGACTTGATTCAATGTTGCATGGTCATTGGAATCTGCCGCTCCAATGAAGTCCCATGTCATCATAATTTTGCTTGTATGTTACGTCGATTGGAAGACGAAAAAGGAACCAAAATTGTCAATGTCCAAGTCCACAACTTGTCACTCCAAGCCACGGCCGAATTGGTGGCACATGTCTTGTATCAACCGATTGGTGGTCTTCGCGAAGGACTGGCACGCGTGATTCACGACAAGACACAAGGCAATGTGTATTTTGTGCTGCAAATCCTCAAAGCCTTGTACGACGAAGGTGTACTCGTTGCCAACGACGCACCACCCCCTGCAACGAACCATGATAGTAGTAGTGATGGCAGTGATGATGAACCAGAGCAGCACCGTGAATGGACATGGCATGACAATTTATGGGAGGAACATTTCCAAGCAAAAGACATCACTGTCGTAGACTTGATATTGCGACAAATGAAACGGCTACCAGAGGCATGTCAGACACTATTGAAAATAGCCTCTTGTATTGGTGCACAATTTGATCAAGAGATACTGATTTCGCTTCTGAAAGCCATGGACCAGGACAATAATAAGCACGGCAGTAACACCAATGATTACCGCGACGTTCTTCGATTGGTGTTTCAACAAGACCTGCTCATCTCGACGATCGACCGAGGAAAGCTTGCTTTTGCCCATGATTCAGTACAGGAAGCAGCCTACGCTTTGATTCCCGAGGAGGATTGCGCTCTTGTGCATTTGTCGATTGGACGAGCACTACTGGGGTTGTTTCTGTCGTCCGAATTAAACTATGCAGCATTCGATTTGGACGATCACATCTTCTTGGTGGTCAATCAGCTCGTCCGTGGTGGTTCCTTGCTGGAATCAGAAGAAGACAAGCGAGTGTTGGCCGACCTTTGTCTAAAAGCTGGCAGAAAGGCCATGACTTCCAGCGACTTTCGGATGGCTACCCAGTACTTCCGACTGGGGATAACCTTTCTACCGGGACGCCCATGGCGTGATGAGTATTTCTTGTGCTTGGAATTGCACACCCTCTTGGCAGAGGCACAATACTGTGTCACCGAATTTGACGCCATGGACTCCACCATTGATGAATTATTGGCTAACGCCAGGAACGAGCAGGACAAGTTTCGAGCATACTCAACAAAGTGTCTTGCGCACTCGTCAAGGTTGCAGCTGCAGCAGGCGATCGACCTAGGGGTTGACGTCCTTTCAAAATATGGCGAAAAGATGCCGAGACATCCATCTCTTGTCCGTATTTTGATTCGTGTAGTCAGAACCAAGATGCGGTTGTCAGGGATATCGGATGATGACATTCTCAACCTTCCAACAATGAGCTCAGAACACGAAGATAAAGCTGCCGCCATGAAGACGCTTCATTTGTTGCAGGGTTACACGTTCCTCGCCAGACCATCTCTCTTTCCCCATGTCACGCTCAAATGCGTTGACCTTTCCATGAAGTACGGCCTTTGCGCAATATCGTCAGGCGGTTTCATAATGTACGCAATGCTATTACTTGCTTTCGATGACATTGACGGTGGTTATAGGTATGGAAAGCTGGCTATGCGGCTGCTGGAAGAAAAATTCAAGGAGACAAAAGATCTGTGGTTAACCAAGTGAGTTCTGTGACGTTTCTTTCGTGCCGCTGCGTGTGCAACCCTGCCAATGATATTCTCACCATGTCGGCCTTCTTTTGGTTCTGAAATCTTGTAGGGTTTATGCTATTTTCTATGGGACGATCGCTATCTGGAAATCTCCTTTGGCATCCTGCTTGAGCAATCTGCACTATTCATATATTGTGGGGCGAAGGACCGGGAATGCTGAGCCGGTGGCTTGTGCTTTGCAATTCATGTGCGAGAATGAGTTTTATGCAGGAAAACAGCTCTCTCGAGTAGAGTCCGACCTTGACGAGTATCTTAAAGTAATGGCTGCTTGCAAGCAAGGACCTTTTTATGCCAGTTCGAAACTCTTACGGGAGGCAGTTCGGAATTTAAAGGGGGTCCAAGAAAACTGGTTCGATGATGATACTCAGCACCAGCTAGACTCGCCGATGAACGCCGAAGGGGATAACTTTGCAACCTATAAATGCGAGGTCTCCATCCATCGCCTCATTCTTGCCTATTTTCTGGGGGATTATGAACTGGCGAAGGAATGTGCCAAAAAAAGTCGAGTGGCAGAAGAAGTTCTGAAACCATGCTTCTCTTACTGTGCCCAATTTTTTTTCGACGCCATGACTAGTCTTGCTCTTGCTCCAGTTTCCAATAAGAGGAAGCGCATAGCGCACGCTCGCAAAATCCTGAAAAAGCTGGAAAACCTGAACACTCATTGTCCGGACAATGTGGAGCACAAAGTATGTTTAATCAAGGCGGAGCTGATTCTTCTGAAAGGCGACCCAAAGAAAGGCATCAAGAAGGCAATGCCTTTGTTCGAGCAAGCTTGTAAATCTGCAACAAATGCGGGGTTTCTTCACATCAAGGCGCTGGCTCTAGAGCGCACTAGTGCAGCCCTTCTTCGTGTAGGTGATGAAAGAGAGGCAAATGATTTCCTAAAGCAAGCGAAAGAGGCTTATGCTGACTGGGGCGCTCATGCTATTGTAAAGTCCCTTGATCGGCGTTATTCAATGTAAGGCTCTAGTGTACGATTCGCTACGACCTTTTGAGTCAGGTAATCCTAATTTAATAAATTTTAATGATTCTACCCTTAGATTTGGAAAAGTCAGAGAAGACTGTCAGTAGCTAAGTGTTCCAGCTCCTTTCGCTTAGACACCACTGTGCCATCGGGACGTTCAAACTTCTCCGCTTTGGTTCGGGACGCATCCATGGCCAGCTTGCTCCATCAAAAATGCTTCGAAATCGTGGAGCGCGATCGCCCACGATTTCGGCTAGAAAAGCCTTGCCGATTTTTCGAAGTGCGAATGCTAGGATTCCGTGGAACAGAAGGGTGCCAACACTTCTACCAACTTTTTGCAAGAGCGAGCGCCGTCTATAGTCCAGCGCCCTTTGTCCCCGGGCAACTTCGAGTTCTACCATTGTTCGAACTTCTTGTCGTCGGTCAAATGTCACCCGTCTCGTATTGGTTTCTTTCATACTCGATCAATGACACGGCGGCTACAGTATCCTCAAAAACAACAGCCAGAAGCGGTCGTCGATTGATTCATCGACGTTTTCGGTCGAAAAATACAATGAATGAATTAGTTGACTGCCACGGTTCCTTTCTGACTGATGCTTTCGTCGCTCGATTTGACCGGGCCGTTACGCGTGTGTCTACAGTAACGACGAGCTAAGCCGGCCAGCCAACGATGAAGTTGTTGAATTTGTACCAGGATATCAGTAAAACTGAACGGGATTCAATGGTGCCAGAAAGAATTAAAGAATCACGGATCGGAAATAAGTATTCGCGAAAAAGAATTATGAGATAGTAAGAAAGAATTAAGAGGTCCAAAGACTCCTCTTAATTAAATCAAATGTGGAAAATTCAATGGGTCGTTTTGGATCGTGTTCAATGGTACGACTGTATACTAGCTACTCTAGTAGTTCAAGCTACTTCTGCTCCGAAATGCTGGCCTCGAGCTACTATACCATTGTAGTTGTAGTAGCGAGCAGCATCATGCAGTGACCGACGAAACGACTTTTTAGAATGGGTACGAGTCCAGTCGGATGGAATTCAGCTCGTCGACTTTTATTTTAGACCCATCCCGAGAGAGACGAGCGACGCAATGGTCACAAATATGTCAACCCACTGCATTCGCCTAATTCATAAGGTGAAGAAGCACTTCGTTACCCACAAATCGTTCCGAAGTAACGCCCAACGGGGGTTGCGCAAGTTTGCCATTGCTCAATGGCTGCCTATTCTTGATCTTCCGTAAAGAAGCGACCCATCTTTCCTTCACTTTCCAGCTTGTTAGCATCTGTTCGACCCTGAGCAAACCTTGCTTGTGCTTGGGTCGACTGTCTCTTGTGTGAAGCAAGCTAAGCACTGATATTATCAAGAGAAATGTTCGAAGGTCCCCCATACTTAGCCCAAGCCCCAAAAAATGGCCAGCTCCACTTGGTCGTCAAGCGGTATATGTGTACGAGGCTTTTTGGGGGTTCCGTCATAATCGTTGAGGTAAATTTTTCATCACTCCGAAAAAGTACTGCAACAGTTTGTTGAAAAAAGGACGGATTCCAGTGAAGTCGATTTCCGTCAATGTGTATTGTGTTGTATCAAAGATCATCGATTTCCCCAGGCAAACAATAAAACCGCAGCGGCACACGCCGCATTCAAACTATCAATGCCGTCGTCGACGGGTATTTTCACCTTTAGGTCGGTGTACTTGGCCAAAAATTCTCGATCAATGCCTTGATCTTCATTCCCAATAATCATGACACCCCTTGTCCTAAAGCTAGAGGCAGCATCTCGGACCGAAATGGAATCGTCGTCATTGGCCGTGGCCACAATTTGATAGTTTCCCTCGTCTTTAAGCCACTGTAAGTCGGCTGCAAAATCTTTGGAGTGATGGATTTTCATGGAAAAGATGCTGCCCATACTGACACGAATGGCTCGTCGTTCCAAAGGAGAACATCCAGTAGGATGGATCATGACCGAGTTGACACCAAAGGCATGACAACTTCGAATAATGGCACCAACATTTTGGACATCCAATAATCTGTCCAAAACCAAAATACGATCCCCCAATTCTTTCAGTGGCGTGTCTTGGGGTCGTTCGGCAACGGCTTGTAGGGACTGGTGGATCCGATGTCCGACAATTTGTTGCATTAATTTCTTTTCAATGCAAAACAGAGTGCAGGTTGTTGTCGTGGACTTGTCATCATCATTATCACGGACGAGCTTGGAAAACAAGTCTTTGTAGTGCCGATCATAATACGACTGCGTCGCCAAGATGCTCTTGATACGAACGCCTGCGGCAATCGCCCGTTACACTACCTTTTCACTGTCAATGATCATTTCGTGATGGTCCGTCTGCTCATGTGGTCGTAGCTTGAAGGAAGCCACTCGCTCATCGTCCACGTCCGTCACAAGTTCCAATTTCATGGTGGTCGACTGTTGGACGTTGTTGCTTTCAATTGTGTTCGACATTCAGTTTCTTCTACCTAGCTACTACTACCCTGTACAGTAGTACAATAGTAGTGAACGCCTTACTACTTGCCGCCGCCAGAAGATTGTGATATCGATGGCTCCCTCATCATCGTCAATGAATCAATGAAAGAGTCTGCAAGCAAGTAACGAATGGATCTTAGTACTATTAGTACTATGTATGTGCTTGCTCAAGTGTATTATGTCGCGAGATCTAACGGTCAACGAGCAAATTCAGTCGCGAATTCATTTAACAACGGGACCCACCAACACACACGTCATTACGCGTGCCAATGTTAACGATGGTGTCGAGTTATTAACGTAGCTAAATCTAAGCTAGCCCTACTATCATAGAAGCTAGCTTTGTAAAAGATCGGTGTAAAATTGTAGTTCATTTAGGTTAACCACCAATGCCCCTACTTGTCTTTTGTCATGTGATTCCGTGGGGAAAGCGCGAGTCATTGTGTTGACACGTCATTGTTTGTTGATTCTCGCCTGGGTGGCTGCTCACATTTTAGCCGTTACAAGATAGAAACAGAGTTCTCATCGCACAATGACAGACGGTCTTGGTGCTGGTGCTACGAAAAATGCACCAATTTTCTAACGCTAGACAACACCGTGTGTCAAAGAACAAACACATCAAAACACGACAAACATCATTCCAACTGATCTGTTGATCTAGTTATGAAGCGACACATTTACCATCCTTGCTTGCAGTCGAACCGTTTGCGATCGTGTACTCGCACTGCATAGACATCTGCTGCGATATCCACGCAGTCATCTTATGCTTTGTTGTTGATTAATTGATCGACAATGATGGAAAGGACAAGAAGTTCCCGACGGGTGTCGCCAACAACAACGCCACCCCCTCAAGCATTGAATTCACGACCCGGATTGCGTCCACGGTTTAGACATTGCACGGAGATCAGTGGTTTGCCGGACGCATGTCGCTGTGACGGATGCGCGAGGTTTCAAAACTCTAGACATTCCCATAAGCCAAGAGACCAATTCAAATCAAGGGAATTGCAATGCTACAAAGCTTGGACCAAGACCAAGACCAAGACCAAGGTGAAGAAAAACAAGTTTAATCATTGGGAAAAGTTGACGAACTTTATCAGAGATCATCATCACATTTCTCCAGAGTCATTGGAGCAAAATTCCGACGATGAACTTGAAGGAGACAACAACAACAACAACAACAACACCGTCACCGTGGTAGCCGATGACGACGGAGATTCAACTGCGGCTGTTGCGCCGACACCAGCCAAGAACCAACGACAAATTAACTGGGTGGAAAACGTTTTCTACGTTGAGAAGGAGAGATTCTCCATCATGGTCCCTACTGCACATAAAATTGAACTTCGCTCGGACATCTCTCGTTGGTACAAATGTTACGAGATACTCATGGCCATGCGAAAAAAGCTACAACAGAAACAATGCATGACGAACTCTGTGTTTTCACAGACGTTGTGGGCAACAATGCTAGCGGCAACCCCTGCGCTGCCATTCTCCGCAGCACAGTGTTTATTCCCTCTTGTCATGCTTGCCTTCTTCCGAGACACGGGCTTGTTTGATCAAGATGATTTATTTGATACGAATGTCAAGACCAAGAAATTCGTAACATCGTTTCCATCTGACTGGGTCCTCCCCCAGCATGTCTGGCGCCAAGCTGCTCGAGACACCATTTCCCTTGGCAACACTCTGTTGGACATGATCATTTATTTGGCATGTGACAAAGGCAACAAGAAAGGAATTGGTCATTTCATCAAGTTTCTTTGTTGGTGGAATGATGAAACGCATTGCGTAGAGACTCGATTGTTGGATATGGACGCAGCCGGAGGAAAGAGCGATGCTGCGGCCGAAGCAATCCGTACATCTATGGAAAAATTGAAAACACATCCAGGGGCAGCAACACACCTCCTGTCAGGGCAATGCACTGACAGTGGAGGCGGCGGTGTTACTGACAATCTTGCCATGCATTTGCAATGTCTTGGTCTTTGTGTCCAGGAGAATTATTTAATTGCTATTTGTTGCCTCCATGCATTGCAGCTGCAGTTGAGTAATGCCGTGAACACAGTGTTTGGTGAAGGCCAAATTGGACGAGTCAATGCTACGCAATTGATTCATTCGGTGTATCGTTTGCAAGAGTCTTTAGAGCTACACGAATGGAGACATATCTTGTACAAGGCAAGCCTATTCGTCTCATCCTTTAACGAGGACGACGAATTCGAGCCTCTTGACGCGACGGCCACAAGAAGACAGCAAACACAACATGAACACGAGGCAGAGTTTAGGCGTTCATTTGCTAGAGTGGCGCGTTTCCACACCCTGTTCAAAAGAAACGTTCTCAAAGATCCATCGATCATCTCCAAATACAAAGACACGCCTTTCTACAAGATGCTTGCTCTGATTCTCACTCGTTGGTGGACTGTTGGCAGTGGCGCTTCTTGTGCCTTTGATCATTATCTATGCATCTACCATGCCTGTCAACAAGTCATCAACATGTATGAGTCAGGATCAACACCATGCAACATCGCATCCGATCTCTTCTCCTTGATGTCCAACCAAGAAACGTTTCTCGACATCACTCTCATTCGATGTTTCTGTAAGGCTTACATTAACCCTCATTTTGATTGGTTCCAGTCGAACACAGATCTATCATCGAAGGTGGCCTTTCAAGCACACAACGTTGTTGCAAGATTCTGGCTCATGGATTATGACCTGCGTCATGTCTATTCTGCCGTCAGCATGAATCAACACCGAGAAGCTGTCGCGCTGTTCAATTTTGAAGACGCTGTTGCTGATGACAATGTCAATTTGATTGCCGAACGAGACAAGCATCTCCACAAGCTGTCTATCTTCATGAAAACGGCCCATAAGTCCTTATTGAAACACTTCAACAGATGGGTAGCGCCGTTGCTTCTTCCCGCCGCGTTGCTGAGTGAGACCCCTGTTGCTCAAGTTGTAGCTTCCGCCATGCTGCAAGTGCCCATGCCATCATTTGCTTCATTGTTTGACAGATTCAGTGGCTTTTACAATTACAAATCAGAAGCTCATGGGCGGGTGATTGAATTGCGAAGCCTCTGTAAATTTGTTCGGAAAGAAATCACTACAGCAGAATCAAATGGCGAGGGACGCGAATAAAGTCAAGACGCAATGCATGCAGCAGAGAGAGTGCTTACCGGTGTTGACTTGCGGAGCTTTGACTATGAGGACGTTGATCACGGAGCATTTCGACGACGCATGCACAAGACTTATCTGTCAGTCCCATCCCAAACTCAATTTGTCGAAAGTGGAGTCAAAGATGCGAAGCACGTCTCTGCCACGGATAGGTCCGAGCAGACAAGATCCAACATGGCGATTGTCCGCAGTAACACCCCCCTTACCAGAACCAAAGAAGACGCTAACGCGGAAAAGATTCGAGCATTAATCAGGTCTACAAGAGAGAGATCCAAACCACACGAAGACTTGAAAAAGAATCAATTAAATGGTGAGTGTGATGAGAGGTTCCAATTCGTGTCGGCTTGTCTTGCTGGGCAAGGACATTTCAGTCGAGTTCGCGCTGCTAAAAAGAGAGCCACGGTGGATGATTTAGGACCAGTGTTCAAGAAACAGAACGTTGCTCAACAGATGAGACCCCAACGTGTGATGCCAGCAGTGACAGGTAAGATTCCGTACTCCAAAATTGTAAGAGCAAGAAACATGAAGGATCTTGAAATAGAGTTGCTTCATCGAGGTCTAGATGTAATCCCAGCCTCTATCACCAAACGAAAAGACGAGCTGAAAAAGTTGGAGGCAGCGCGTCTAGTTCGGGATTGCAACATGGAACGAAAGGATGCAGCAAATCACAAAGAGTTCTTGCCTCTTTCCGATGCGCCATTCAAAACAGCTGACGATGATTGAATGTTTGATTTGTTGTTGTGTTTGTGTGCTTGGAGCTCTTCACACATCAGTTGAACAAACCATGGCATCATTCGATTGTCATTGTTTGATCAATTGCATTGAGAAGAGCTTTTGGCATGCTAAGCACATCAATCGATCGAACATGTCTTGGAGATGATGGTGCGCATGTCGTTTTTGCTGTTGATGATTGTCGTCGCCTGCGCATCTCAACTCTTCGAAACACCAACTAGCTGCCATTGCACAAACTCACTGTTGACATCTCCACAATGACAGGCAAGCCGTCGCTTGCAGCTAGTTGATAGATCTAATCTTTTGATTGTAGCCAGAAGACACATGAAAACTACATTTTAGACTAGTTATTTACACGTGTTGTTGTTCATTCATGAGTCTCACGGGATCCAATCCAAAATTTTGCTCGCGCGCATAGAAGTCTCGCGTCATACAATGACACTTTGTCGCAATTTGAAATGTGTGCCAGCAAATGACTCTCGGACCCTCTCAATGGAATTGTTGAATAAAGACAAAAAAAACAATGACTGTGTTACCTCAAAAGCACATGACTTATGAAGTTGTGTCAAAACAACAGACAGAAATTTGAATGAAGCAAAATGGTGTGTGACATGTGACAGTCAACCTGATGTTTCATCAATGCAGTGACCACACTTCGACGCACTGCACTGGAGATCACAAAGATGATCAAAATCACCTCTTCTGACATACTGATTAAACTCACTTTGAAGCGGACGTGAAATTTCATGACTTCAAACAAGATTGCAACAAATGTGGTTAAGAGCAATTGCACAACCAAACATCATGAACTGAAATTTGCAAAGTTTGGGCCACGAACAGCAAATGTTGCGCCCTTCAAGCAGAAGTGGAAAATGGTGATCTCTTGGGCAAAAAGAAACAACAAACTTTGCAGCAAAGAAGGAAACAGTGCCTAGAAAATTCTCAGCATTCCAAGGCTCTAGCCAACAACGAATTCAGGGGTTGTGTGCAAGCAATGACAGAAATGATGCCTTTCCATCTCAAAAATGTTGGAAAGATTTAATCAGATCTCTACCCTGTGTCCTTCCCCATGATCGAAAGTGCATCATGAAACATTGTGGAGATTCAAAGTGATGACCCACAATCCACATCATCACCCTCAAGAGGCCAAGCTTGATGCAATCAAACAATTGAAGTTCATGCCACATTCCATGGATTGGGGCAAACATTGTTTTTGCTCGCCACAACTTTGCCTTATCAGCTAGATGATGCACCACATGCTCACCATTTTTGTCACAAATGACAAAAGTAATCTAAGGCATGTTTGTGCTGGAACAAGATTGCTGGTCCTTCATTGGTAAGGATGGGTCATGCTGGACGAAACAGCAAAAGGGGAGTGCTGTTTCACTGTGATAAAACTTGCGAAAAAGCTTGCAAAAAAGCTTATGCATCAAAGACAAGGATTTCAAAATCCTTGCTTCTCGTTGTTAAATGTTTGCGTTTAGAAAGCAAGTTTTCAAATGCTTGCGTTAATCACAACTTTTGCATTCCAACACAAGTTTCAAAAAAGGTGTTTTACATAGCATGTGAGTGCTCATTTTTAAAAACTGGCGAAAAAACTTGCTTTCGAAACGCAAGTTTTTCAAAAACTTGTGTTCGTACATTAAATGCTTGCTTTTAGGAATCAAGTTTTTAAAAAATCATAGCGTTGGTGCAAAATCATTGCATTTTCGAAAGCAAGTTTTTTTGCTGTAAGTAGCCTAGCACCGTTTGGTCCCTCTCAGCTGTGGGCAAAGACTTTTACACTGGGCCCTGCAAAGTGCTGAAACACCATTACAGTAAGAAAGCATGATCAAAAACTGTGATGTGCAAAAATGTTGGCGTCTTTGAGAAAGAAAGACTCTAGAAATTATTCTACTCAAGGGCAGACCAGTTGCAAAAAAAGGCATTTGATTAGGAACTTATTATGATATGTAGTTGAGATATGTAGTTGATGTGATTGTTCTACCAACAAAAAATGTATAATTTGCGCTTCCTGAGTGAGAAGCTAGTACCGAGCAAACCTGTGAAGAAAGAGCGATCGATTGGCACTGTGGCTGGAACATCCTCGACCATCTGGTATCCGGTGTGACAAATGTCCTCTCGAGCTGAAACTACTTTTAGTAGCGATTTTTGGGGATACATTCTCAAGGCTTCGAAGTACGCGAGACTCCGGAAGTAGAGCTTTACGTGACGGAGTTCGAAGAATCTTGGGCGGATCGTTTTCAAAACTTTTTGGAAATTCGGCTGGCTCTAGCGTCATGTGCAGCTCCACAAGCGGGTCCATGTAGTCCGAGAGCAGGTCTCCAGTGGACTGTCGAAACGTAGCCTCGCACCTCTTCCACAACTCGAACGTTTCATCCTCTGACAAGCACTCTTCTTCTTCCTCCTCCTCATCATCATCGTCGCCCTTGCTGTCTCCATTTATAGTTTCGTCTGGTTCTGATGCCGATAAAGGCGAAGTGAGTTGACTGGTCAAACTCCAAAGAGTATCCACCTGGATAACCCCCTTCAAGGCTTTATCGGCTTCCTGAAAAGCTAACATTGTTGCGTCGAGTTCGAACAGCTTAATCATTTCAAAATCTTGATATTTTAAATTGTGGCTACTTGCGAAATTGAGGACACTCCAGCTAGCTGTTACGTAAAATCGTCGCCTTTCGGATTGGGCAAAAATAATGAGAACGATAGCCGCAGGGGCAATCTTGGTAACTTTATCAACTGACGGAGGTTCTTCCGAATCGTGCGTCTGTGCGAAGCCGGAGGAGAGGGTTACAATCGACATTGCGCTCGTAGGTGACGGTAAATTGCTCCACTTAATGGGTTAGTGGCTCGTGGGAAAAGGTGAGAACGAAATTCTCCGGATCACGGAATCACTCATTAAACAAATCATTACTTTTTCGGTGAATAGACCAAGACTTCAACGCCCGGTTTAAGAAGCATTGCCCCCGAAGGAAAATGCGCTGGATCGATATCACTCGGAAGGCAAATGAGCTGGGTTACGTTGGCCATCAGAACACATGGGATGTCATTAGCACACGAGACTGTATTTACTTTCGGGGAATTGCCCGTGATTGGAATTAAGGTGTTGGGGAATGAGGTGCTTCCGTGTGCTGCTTGCTGGGTCACTAAATTGTGGGCGAACTCAATGGGTCAGCTGTTTCCGGAAGACACTGTCCATTTGGGATCAAACAGTTGTCATTGAACTAAGGAACTTCAATGCAAACTACAATGCAGCAGCTCTCTGTCTAGTTGCTTGGCCGACCAAGGTTCGAGAAGTTCGGTGCGCAACAGACACTTGTCATGCATCTGTGCGGAGAATGATGTCACCAGGAGTTGAGACTGCAAAAAGGTGGTCACAACCTGCTAGCAGCGTTTTGATGATTTTGTCAATGAGACCAGTCAGAGTCAGAGTGACAGTTCTAGCCCATTTGTCAGGGGTGACATCCACACCAAAGAAACCTTCGTTTGAACTGTCTTCTTCGAGCTGCATTTTCTGTCAAAACAACTGTCTGACCTTCCTGTGTGTCTGTTCCATCCTTGACACGAAGAAGCGTGATGAGTCTGTCAGAGACAAACAAGCACTGGTCCACATCAATGCTTGAGGTGATTGAACCATGTTCTGAGCACTTAGTTGCTTGATCACATGTTGCTTCCTTTCACCTTGTTTGGATTGTGGATGCATGTGTTGATGGCATTTTGATAAAGATCTCTTGGCAAAACTGCTCTTCAGTTCAGGAGAAACCTCATCAAAGTTAGGTAGCTTGTCAATGTCAAGAGGCACAAACACGCCAATGTGATGTCAACTTGCAAAGTTGGCAGATTTGGGATGATTGCAAGAATGAGGAGAATCTCGACAGTCTTCTCCGAGAGAACTGATCTGAAAACTCGGAGATGACATTGCCCATGTTGTTCAGTTGGGTGTCTCAGTTGATGTCAGACAACCAGTCCAGGCTGGCCACGAGCAACAGACAATCTGAAATGCTGATAAAAACTGATCCAAGCAGGCTCTGCAGAGCAAAACATGATGTGCCAAAAGAGTGAGCTCTTGTGGAGCATAGGCCAAGGCAATGTCATTTTGCTGCCTGCGCACATAGAAAGATGTTCTCTGTGATTCATGAATTGTGCTGCCACCCCCCTTGATGTGAAACCACAGGTTGCATCATAGCTGGAAAGAACAGCCACAAGGCCCCGAAAAAGAAAATGGAAGCAGGAGGACACGTTGTGTCCTCAATTAATAGCTCTATTGGCAGAGATTACACTTAGGAATGAACGGTTACAAAGCATGAGCTGAGTCACTGAAACAAATGCAACAACCCTTGCGGGGAATGCACAGGATTGATGAACTGGATCTGTTCACATTGTCATTCCCTCATTCTCCCATAACAGTCTTGATGAGATTATCAAGTTGTAATTTTAGGATCTGAAGACAACAGTAAGCCATGAAGCATTTGATTCCATGGCCCACCCTGTTCTTTGAGCTGCCACCAAGGCCTGTTCTTAGCAGTTTCGCTTCACAGTAGACGCACACTGTCGTCATCCTCCCCTTTGTTGTTAGTAATATTTCATCACGGCCACATGACATGATAGATAGATCTTGTTGTTCCTCACTTGATGCATGGAAAGATGTGGGTGGATCATGACTGCACGAAAAAAAAGAGTCAACGGTCTTTTAGATTGCTTAATCTGATTTACGCCCCTAGTTTTATCTGCTAAACGGGTAGGTATGTCCTACTTACTACTGTTATTCTATAAAACAGCTTAGTATGCGATATTTCTTAGGTGCAAATAATACGAATAGGAAAGCGATTGCGTATACCCAACGTTCCCTCTCGATTGGGTATAAGGACGTGATTTCACCACTGGTCTTTGACCCACCAAGTTTCTTCAATAGAATTCGGTGAAGGACCGGCTGCGCTGCGTTGTTCTGCACCCATCACTCGAATGGTCTCGTTGTAACGGTACCAACGGCATAAACGTCGTTGCAGTAGTAGTCGTTCGTGAAATGGGTAGCGCCACACACTCAACTTCGGAATCGGAATCATCACAGTCGTGGTCTCTGTAATTGGCCAAAAAGTAATGTACCGACATCTCGGTCTCATCCAATGTCGCCACAATGGGCGGCAATTCCATGTGTTGTAGAATGGTTGGATCAATGTAATGGCAAGCAATCAAATCACCCCGAGACGGCCGAAAGGTCAACCGGCACTGTTGCCAAAGAATGCTTGTTGTTTCCTCGCTACGACGGCGACCACGGGCAGCGATGTTCGATGCCATTCTGTTGTTGTTGTTGCACTGTTGTTGGTTCATGGTTATTGGTGGTTATTGTTTTATTTTGTGGTAATTTCTCTTGCAAGGAATTGTTTTTTGACTTTGGGTTCAGCTGTCTGTTTTATGTGATCGCCACAAGAGCAAACCTGTTGGATTTCTCATTGGCGACAGGTTTCAGGCACAAACATAAATGGCGCATGGAACGGAGCTTCCTATCGCGTTTTGGTAGGATCGATCGTGCACGACTGGGGTGCGCTCTATTGATATCACCACTCGTAACAGATGATCCAGTCGCATTTAGTGAGTCACTCTTCATTCAATCGTTACTGGATCGATGTACGAAATTACCAGTAATAAATGTAATAAATGCGAAGTGCAGTACTAGCTAGAACTGGCCAGTACTGCTTCTTGTTCCCACATCTACGTACTTAGTAGTGCAGCACGACCATGTATGGACAAAATTACCGGCAACATTTGGCGGCTCCATGGGCGGAGTCGCAAAATTGAGTCCCTCTTCATTCCGCTGTGCTACTGGAGTGGCAAAATCGAGCCACTCATTGTCATCATATCAAACTGCTGCCTTCATGTGCTGTGCAGTGCTTTGCAGTCTGCACACCAGGTTTGTCATCCCCATCCATCCTCGGACTCCATATCTTAGCAGTCTCTTTTGAGACCAAATTGTGGAGCATGACGACAACAATCAGAGATCAAATGTTGATTCCAGACTGAGTTGGAGAGGTGCAATGAACAACAAACATTTTTGTGCATGCCAAAACTCCCAAAGTCTCTCATTTGACCTGACAGTGCTCATGCATTGGTGTCATCCTTCGGTGTTGTTTTGTTCGTTGATGTTTGGGCAACCTAAGTGCAATTATCAGAAATGTGTGAAGAAGCATTGACCTGATTAAAAAGTCAAACTTGTTTGCATGCACTGTTGACATTCCCACCAGGACAACAATGATTGTTCTCCTAAAAATGTGCAGGCATTTTGAGTGGATGCAAAATAAATTGAAACATTGGGCAGAGCTCAAAATGAAAACAAAATGTGAATGTCACAATGTCGCTGTGTTGAATTGCTCCGATCAAATGCAATTCACAAAAGAAACAACATTCGGTGATCTTCAGTTACTTCTTAGTCTGTGTAGGCTCACTTTGACTAAATCATGACTTGGCCAGTGCTCTTGTTGTCATTGGTGTCCTCTTCTTCTGCAGTTGATTCCTGACAAACAACAATGGGATCAGGAGAGAATTGTGACGGACCAGTGCTGGAACAAAATTTGTTTTGGATTGGAGCCTTAACTCACAATGGGTTCATCTTGTGCTTCAACCAAGGCTCCATTGCCCAGTGTGACCCAAGCTGGAAATGAGCCACCTCAGTAGAATTGTTTAGTGGGATCCGAGCTGACAAAGTGGAAGGCAAACTGGTTGGTCATCGAGTTTTCAGATCCACTTTGTTTTGACATCCGACAATCATCACTATGTTAGAAATCAGAAAACCACACTAGCTGTGGAAATTGGTAGCACTGCTAACAGCAGTAGCAACAATTTAGCAGTAGCAACAGCAGCAGCAGCAGGATTGGTAGTAGAAAAAGCAGCAACAGCATGCAGTTGTTGCACTGGAGCAAGTGTGTGTACCGAAACTATTTCGAATGATGGTCCACCCAGACGCAATTTTACAAAGATCTGAAGTCTATTATTTTCTATTTGAAGTCTCAGTCACAAATCTGAGGCACCACGGAGCATACAGCGTTGTTAGCATCAATCACGGACTGCCCACCAGCATTGCCAATCAATAAAGGCTTGTCACAGAAGCAAGAATGTAGCTCCAGTTTGTTCATGGTGTCACAACAAAGATCGATGTCATATGTTTCCTTTGCCTGATCGCAAAACAGGATCACCCCAAAGATTGTCAGGTTGCAGTTGAAGTCGCACATACTTTCAAAAATCCAGGGTTCCTCGTTGGCCACACGCAAAGTGGTGGCTGCATTGGAAGCCACCGATGCGTCAATCCACTCTTGTTCTAAGGGCACCCCGTTCTCGGGGACTTGAAGAGGGGCCCAGGAGTCGTCTGGCAATCCACGGCACTCATAAACATCCTCGCATTTATGTTTCACATTGCCACGGTTTGGGTTGCCGTCCTGGCCAATGTGGGGACAGTGTTTCTCGGGTACAAGAGGAATCATAAAATGGTGTTTGAATCGACAGGTTACAGAATTGCCAGACAATACCTTTTGTTCTGGCTGACAGGCAGGCGAATAATCAGGAACGGTGTCCAGATACTCCATGCAGGCATCAAAGGAATCGTACTGTTGAAGGTCGCCAGTGCAGTACTTCATCGCGTACTCGCAAATATCGCGACGTCCAAACTCGTCAAAGTTTGACGAGATTTTGTGGAACGAGGCTGCCAGGTACGCCATACTCTCGTCCGGTTTCACCGTGAAGCGGCTGATCTTGGTGTCACACTCGCGGAACTCGTAGGACTGGGATAGCAAAAGTTCGGAGTATGGGATTGCGTTGTTGGCCAACCCACCACTGGCTAGTGCCCGCATATCCAACGTCATGGAGTTGTTGGCGAAGCCGATGAATCCGGACGATGGTTCAATGGCCCCAGAAGTCCACGTCCCGTGATTCAACGCATTCCAGAATATCCCTACATACTCAAACATGTCATTGATTCCTTGGTAAAAGCCAATACCGTAGGGGATGTCGGCAGCAACATCCTTGGTAACCCATGGGTAGAGTGTTGCCTGGAGCAACTCCAAATCGAAGCACTGGGTCTCCAAACCAGCCGATTGGAACGGTTTGGAAAACTCGAGTGCGGACTGCAGTCGGCCCTTCTCGAGTTCGTTATCGCTGATCTTGCATCCACGACGAAAAGTTTTGAAGTGGTTGCAGTTGGGCTTAGCAAAGCTACGCCCCAGGTTGCTCTCGCAGATGGGAACCAGAGCTTCGGAAAAGGCTTCCCAGGTGGCTTGCCCGTTGCCACTGGGGTCGTTCTCGACAGTGAGATACTCAATCGCTTGGTTGCATTCACACCCCAACTCGCGAAACTCCTGTGCCGGAATGCAGCAGGCATCGTCCAGAGCAATTAAGCAGTTTTGAAGCTTTATTGACAGCTCTATACAAGCATTTGTGTTGGTAAAGGACAGGACATCTGGAGACGACGCCGGTTTGCAATCTCCAGCGTAGTCGTCCAAGTAGAAGTTGGTCTTGAGAGATTCTTCGAATGTCATGTTCAGCGTCTTCGGAGCGTCGAAGTACAACCCAACCTTGCAATAGGTGGAGGCGTTGGAGCCCATGATGATGGTGATGCAGTGCTGACGCGAGCTGCGACTACGAGATGCGCAGGGTGTGAGGAAAAGATAGAATCGAAGCCTTTGCACCTGTGATGCGAGCTACAGATAGACTGCTTTTTGGACAAAAGTGCAACTAACAACAATAGCCCTGGCAATGACAAGCATTCAATTGGGTATCCAGTAAGTTGCTTGATGGCTGCTGGAAAAGAAACATGGCAAGCGCGAAGAGGTGTCACGTTTTATGCAGGATTGTGCAGAGCTAAAGCAGTTCGATTTATGGAGCAGGAGGGGTGCAACAAAGGCTTGAAGCTGCTGAGAGGGGTGCATTAAAGCATGGCTGGATGGTGTCCTTCTTGTGTGGCACGGCCAGTCGGCTCGCTTCCTCGCTCGTCGCTCCCCCCCTGGAAGATGCACCTGCAGCATTGAGTGCCGAAGCAGCTTGTGTGACCTTTTTTTAAACAGACATTCCGTGTCTGTAAGAACTGCAAGCTCAGTTAGAAACGTCTTCTGCACTTGTTTTTGGTGTATTTTTGTACTGGCATGTTTTAACATGGATTTTGATGTGACATTATTGGCTCCGTGCTGAACTTGTTAAATGACCCCAAAAGCACTGTTTTGTACATAGTGAGGGCCTGCAAAATTTTTGCACAACTAGCCCCTTTGGAAATCCCCAACTTTAAGTCATTCGATAAATCGAACGGATAGCAGCGGCTGTGCACCAAGAGGTTGAGGGAATTCGTGATTTGGTCGCAAAATGGTTGAATCTATTGAAAACCATTTAAAGTGCTGGTAGTTGAAAAGGTTGAATTGAATGTTAGTGCACTGTGTAGTTGAATTGAATTAAAGTAGTTGAAAACAGTTGAAAAAGGTTGAATTTGTTTTATTGCAAACCATGTCAACAGCATGCACATTTTGCATTCAAATTGAATTTGATTGGATTGGGTTGAATTGATTTCACTTCAAGTTGCTTTAGTTGAATTTAGTTCAAGTTGAAAAACAATTGGTTGAATTGACATGCAAAGATTTCAACCATTTTTGCGACCAAATAACGAATTCCCACAACCTCCGTCCTGTGCAAACATTGATTCAATTGATCAATCACCACAGCTGCGGCCAACTGGCTACAGCACCAGCTAGCTGCTAGCTAGCTAGCTAGCCATTGCAAGCACAATGCAGCACTGATGCCATGTGCTTCTAACTGGCTATGATTGAATGTTGCAGCAGGAGCCGCCGCATTGGTAAAACATGTTGGATGAAGAAGGATCATGTGGCTAAAATGAGACAAGCAAGCACTGCCCCTGCTGTGACGCACCGGCATGACCATGTGTTGCCTCTCAAAATGCATGGTGCAGTGTGACATGCAAACGTTGTGGCGGGTGCTGTGGACCACCAACACACTTCTGTGAGCGAATGTGCATCTCGCATTTCAATTGGACTCATGTCGGATCTACTGTGCTGTCCAGCTACATGCTGCATGCGGAAATTCGGAGTTTCGGAGCATCTGCAGCATTTTGCAATGCCTAGAATAGGACATACATAGAGTATCCTCAGATAGGACTCATTCGTTCGTGACTCATTCACGGAAGC